>ERZ891134.154-NODE-154-length-61120-cov-9.405257_pt1 | contig 61120 bp, 63 predicted proteins | sample MGYA00520888_ERZ891134 | MGnify/ENA primary metagenome ERZ891134 (study PRJEB32303, sample SAMEA104408692) | aquatic metagenome | biome: Brackish water; feature: Coastal; material: water | place: Baltic Sea | collected 2014-10-23 | depth 10 m ... | reverse complement strand
ACTGTCCTGAGTGCCGAGGCCGATCACTTCGACATCTTGGAGGTGATCACGAGCAAACTGCTCGACATCGGGAGCTTCCCGACGACAGCTGGGTCAATGCGGGGCCCACAACCGGAGCAGCACCGGCCGCTCGGCGGGAAACACGTTGCGCAGAGCGACTTTCGTCTGACGTCGAATGTCGTCGACCTGAATGTCAGGCAACGCGTTCTCGAGGAAGTCCGATGTCGGTGAGAGTTCGGTGGCGAACGCCCGACCGCCAAGCATTGCCTCGGGAACGACCGGTGGCGGGGGGTCTGATAACGCGGGCGCTGCTTCGGCGGGGTCGGTGACGGCATCGGAGGCGACGGTCGCTGCGGACGGTTTCGTTTCGGCGGGCGGTTCTGTCTCAGCGGGAGCCCCGACGGTCACCTCGCTGCTGTCGGACTCAGTTGATGTCGGCGCCGGTTCATCACTGGCGATTGGCGTCGCATCTTCGGTGGTTCCGCAGGCGGTGAGAACGAGGCCGGCGGCGGCAAGCGCCACGGCAGTTCGTCGCACAACGTTCACCATCCGAACATGCTGGCAAAGCCGACGCCGATTTTCCTGTCACGCGGACACCCGCGTCGTCGAGGGGTACCGTTGGGTTGGTGCACATCGTGTTGGTCAACCCGCAGATCGCGCCGAACACCGGCAACTTGATCCGGCTCTGTGCCAATACGGGGAACGACCTGCACCTGGTTGAACCGCTTGGTTTCCGGATGGACGACTCGCTGCTCAAGCGCGGCGGGCTCGACTACCACGAGCGCACGAGGATGACAGTTCATCCTGACCTGGCCAGCGTGCGGGCCGCACTACCTGGACGCTGGTTTGCGTTCTCGACGCACTCAACGCGCCGCTACACAGACGTCAGCTATCAGCCAGACGACGTGCTCGTGTTCGGCTGTGAAGGCTCAGGCCTTGATGAGGACATCAGTGCCCAGTTCGACCCGGCACACTCGCTCACGATTCCGCTGCGACCCAACAACCGCAGCCTCAACCTGGCCAATGCGGTGTCAGTCGTCGTGTTCGAAGCATGGCGGCAAATCGATTTCGATGGCGCCGCCGAGAAGGACGAGCGCGTCGAAGGACTCACCGGAGAGCTCCTCGACGGAACGCCGTTCGACCGCTGACCTCGATCAGAGTTGGTGACGCGTCAGGCAAAGCCGGCGCGCATTGACGGATTGACACCGTTGACGATGTCGTCAGCCCGGTCGGTGACACCGGCTTTGGCCTCGTCGTGGGTCAGGATCCAAAAGCGGTCGTTGCGTACCGCATTGAGGACGTGTTGGCCGACGACCTCGGTGCTGATGCCGCCGGCCACCATTGCCTCGATTTGAGTCTGCATGCCGCTCGAAGCAGGCCGTTCGGGCAGCGTTGCGCGCACGTCGTCGGGCATGTTGCGGTCGCTGGTGGCGATACCGGTGGCGACGAAGGCCGGGCACAGCACCGAGACGCCGACCGCTGTCTGCATCATCTGCATCTCCTTACTCAGTGTCTCTGAGAGCGCCACGACGCCGTACTTCGAGATGTTGTACGGCCCCATCATCGGCGCCGAACCCAACCCCGCCATCGAAGCGGTGTTGACAATGTGACATTGCTCGCCATGTTCAATCATCGCTGGAAGGAACACCTTGCATCCGTAGATGACGCCCCACAGGTTGATGTCGATCGTCCACCGCCAGGCTTCGAGATTGTCAGGGTCGGCGACGGGCCCGCCGGCCCCGACGCCGGCATTGTTGCAGAGCACATGGATGTTGCCGAAGCGATCACGCGCTGCGCGGTCGAGGTCGATGATCTGGTCGTGTTCGCGCACGTCGATCTCGCGTGCCAGCACTGGGTAGCCGGCTTCGCTGAGCTCGGTCTCCGCTCGATCAAGGGCGGGCCGTTCGACGTCAGCGAGCACCAGGTTCATGCCGGCCGCACCGAATTGCTTGGCCAGCTCCAAACCGATGCCGCTGGCGGCCCCGGTGATCACTGCGGTCTTGCCCGAGAAGTCGTCCATGTCGCTGGGTCTACTCGGCTCGGTTCGGTGGAACGCAATCGAGCGAACGGTCAGGTGGTGTTGAGCGCGGCGAGGTCCTCGGGTTTCCAGCCGACTTCTGCGAGCACTTCCGCAGTGTGCTCGCCGAGGCGTGGCGCATGGCGGTGCGGCAGACCCTGCTCGTCGCCACGACTGTCGAACCGGATCGGATCGCGAGTGACGCGGTAGGGCCCCTCGGTGGGATGGGTGTCGTCGTGGAGCAGATCGACTGCAGCGAAGTGTGGGTCGTCGGCGACGTCTTCGAGTGACATGACTGCCGCGGCAGGGATCGAGCGGGCATCACAGAGGTCGAGCAATTCCGAGGTGGTGAATTCCGCAACGAGGTCGTCGAGCATTCCGTACAAGGTGTCGGAGTTGGCGACTCGTGATCGCTGGTCGGCGAAGCGCGCATCGTCGATCAACTCGGATCGGCCGACGAACTCGAAGAAGTCGCGCCAGTTCTGAGTGCTGTACGGGAGGATGACGACCCAACCGTCACGAGTGCGTCGTGGACGTCGGTTGGGTGTGGTCACCCGGGCGTAACTGAACGGTCCGATCGGTGGCTCAAACGTCAATCCGCCAAGATGCTCGATGAGGTTGAACGACGCCATCACCTCGGCCATCGGGACCTCGATGGAGTCACCTTCGCCGGTCATCGCCCGTCGGTACAGCGCTGCGGTGATGGCAGGAACGATGTGGAGTCCGCACACTTTGTCGGCGATGATCGTTGGCATCAACTGCGGGTCGCCACCGGAGAACGTGAACAAGTCACTCACGCCGGAGGCGGCCTGAATCACATCGTCGTAGGCAGCCTTGTCGGCACCGGGCCCATTGCTGCCGTATCCGTTGGCAACGCAGTAGACGACGTCGGGGCGAATCGCGCGGACGCTTGCGTCGTCCAGACCCAGGCGAACGAGTGCAGATCGACGCATCGTGGTGATGAAGACGTCTGCGGTCGCGATGAGGTCGTGCAACGCGCGCATGCCGGCGTCGGTCTTGAGATCGAGCACCACGCTGCGCTTGTTGCGATTCATGCTGATCGCCAGTGCGCTCATTCCCGGGCTACGAGCCGGTTCGTAATGGCGAAGGATGTCGCCGCCTGGGTTCTCGACGCGGATGACGTCGGCACCCATGTCTCCGAGCATGCGCGTGGCGAGTGGCCCCATCACGACCGAGGTCAAGTCGATGACGCGGACACCGTCGAGCGGACCGAGGGGTCGATTCGGATCAGTCTGCAAGGACTGCGACCGCTTCGATCTCGATGAGTGATTCGTCGAGGAACAGCGACTGCACGCCGACGAGGGTGATCGGCACCTGCGCAATCGGGTTGACCTGCGCGGCTGCGCCGAGTCCGGTGAACAGCTCGCCCTGCATGGCGGCGGTCCATCCGACGACATAGATCGTGAGCTTCGCGAGGTCCTCGGTTGATCCGCCCACTCCGACCAGTGCGTCGATGATGTTGCGCATTGCTTGGTCGGTCTGCGCTGCGAGCCCGTCGGGATGATTGCCATCGGCGTCCGTGCCGATCTGCCCGGACAGGTGGACAACACGGCCCGGCGACGCGATCGACGCGTGAGAGAAGCCCTGTGGCGCGGGCAGGCGATCGGAGTTCCGGATCTCGATGGACATGGGCGTACCGTACGTCGATCAGTACGGTTTTGAACGAGGCCGAGACCCTGCCCGCCTCGGCCGGAGCCTGAACATCGCGAACTCGGTGATGGTGTTCAGAGGCAGGCGCGCACGGCGTCGTTGAGTCGAACGGTGCGCGGGTCGCCTGCGATGCCGCCCAACATCTGGTTCATCACGTAGCCGTAGCCGACGCCGGTGTCGGGGTCGGCTTGGCCGAGCGATCCGCCCGCACCAGCATGACCGAATGCGTTGTGTCCGAGGAGCGGAACCGTCACATTGTCGAGCATGAAGCCCATCCCGAAACGGGTCTCGGCGACGAGGCAGTGATCAGGTCCGCTGACCGCTTCAGCGGTCGCCGCTCGCATTGCAGCGGGTCCGAGTACGCGAACGCCGTCGACATCGCTCACGGTGGCGGCGTACATCTTGGCAAGGCTTCGAGCGTTGGTGATGCCGCTGGCGGCCGGCATCTCGGTGGCATGGAATGCCCGGGTGTTGAACGGGTTCTCGGCCAGCCCGAACGCCAGAATTGCACCGTTCATCGTCAATGCCTTGAAGCCTGGCGTGCCTGGCCCCATCATCTGCATCAGCAGCAGGAGTTCTGCCGGGTCGGAGGGCGGCGGTGCCGGTTCGAGTCGGCTGACTCGCGCCTCTTCTGCTTCGGGCAGGCCGATCCAGAAGTCGAGACCGAGCGGGCCGGCCACTTCGTCGGCAAAGTAGCGCCCGATCGAACGCCCATCGATGCGCCGCACCAATTCGCCGGCAAGCCAACCGTAGGTGACGGCGTGATAACCGTGCGTCGAGCCTGGCTCCCACAGTGGCGCCTGATCAGCGAGGGCTTCGACGACCGGTCCGACTGCGAGGATCTCGTCGATCGTCAACGGTGCCTCGGCCCAAGCCAGCCCGGCCTGGTGGCTCATGACCTGAGCGACGGTGATGTCGCGCTTGCCGTTGGCTGCGAACTCTGGCCAGTGCATTGACACTGGGTCGGAGTACTCGAGTTTTCCGGCTTCGACGAGACGGGCGACGCAGATCGCAGCCGCACCCTTGGTGGTCGAGAAGACGAGCTGGAGCGTCTGCTCGTCCCATGCTTTGCCCGATGTCTTGTCGGCGATACCGCCCCACAGGTCGACCTGCAATTTGCCGTCGGCGTACAGGGCGAACCCCGCGCCGAGTTCTGGATAGTCGGCAAAGTTCGCGCTGAATGCGTCCGCCACCTTCTCGAATCCTTTGGCCACGTGTCCCTGTGTCTCGGTCATGCGGCGACCGTATCGACGCCCAGCGACCCTGTGGCTTCGCGGGGCATGAGTTGACGGTTCAACGCGAAACTCGCTGGATTCACGCCGGCTCACGGACGTCCTTGACCTTGACCGGCCCAACCGATGCGCAGCGCAACACGGCGCGTCGCGATGGTCGGTAGATACGACTTCGCCGATCGCAGAAGTATTGAAAGTTCGACTCGCAATTGTCTGGGGTGCGATCTAAGATGGTGTGGGTGGGCAAGGATGTGGGGCCAGCGATCGATGGACGGCACGCCCGTCGCGAACGCAGCCGCGTTGCGGTGATCGATGCCGTCTTCGCTTTGGTGCGCGATGGCAAGGTGCCCCTTACTGCTGAAGATCTCGCCGAACGGGCAGGCGTGTCGGTCTCGTCAGTGTTCCGCAACTTCGATGGCCTCGATGACATGCAGCGTCAGGCGTTTGATGTGTTCCGTGAGCGGTACAGCCAGTTGCATGACTCAGTGGGTCCGAGTGACGCACCGCGTGGCCAGCGGGTTGTCCAGCACGTCAAGAGCCGGCTCGCGCTGTTTGATGCCGCAGGACCGATGATGCAGATTGCCCGCCACCGAGCACTCGACTATCAGCCGATGGCGGAAGGTGTCGCCAGGAGCCGATCGCAGCTCGCTGATCAGACGAGCGCGCATTTTGCCACCGAAACAGCGCAGCTGACGCCAGCCGAAGCGTCCAACCTGCTTGCCGTCATCGATGCGATGACCTCGCCCGAGGCGTATGAGGTGCTGCGGGCGGCACACGGTCGATCCGACCGCCAGATCGCTCAGTCGTGGACTCGGTCGATCGAAGCAATTCTCGCTGGCTGGCCCGGCATTCAACCAGATATCGACACCGACACCGACAAGGAGAACACGGCATGACACGCGCCTCACGTTTCGAAGGAACGATCGGCAAGACGCTCGCCGACTCCGAACCCTGGTTCGACGAACCGCCGCATCCCAGCGACGATGCTCCGAACGTTGTGGTTGTTCTGCTCGACGACACTGGCTTTGCGCAGTTTGGTTGTTACGGCTCCGATATCGACACGCCGAACGTCGATGCGCTCGCTGCGGGTGGCGCCCAGTTCACCAACTTCCACGTCACCCCGCTCTGCTCGCCGACCCGTGCCTCGCTCCTGACCGGCCGGTCGCAGCACGCCGTTGGGATGCGCGCGGTGTCGAACTTCCGTACCGGCTTCCCCAGTCAGCTCGGCCACATCAGCAACCACGCAGCCACCGTTGCTGAGGTGCTGCGCGACGAGGGCTACGCCACGTTCTGTGTTGGCAAGTGGCATCTCGCACCGATGGAACAGTGTTCGGCAGCCGGGCCGTTCGAGCAATGGCCGCTGGCTCGTGGCTTCGACCGGTTCTACGGCTTCCTCGAAGGCGAGACCGACCAGTTCCATCCGTCGCTTGTGTGCGACAACCACATGATCGACCAGCCGAAGTCGGCTGAAGACGGCTATCACGTCAGCGAAGACATGATCGACCAGCTGATGACGATGATCAGCGACAGCAAGGGCGTGCGACCCGACCGACCGTTCTTTGCCTATGTGCCGTTCGGCGCAACGCACGCGCCGCACCAGGCGCCAGAGGCGTACATGGACAAGTACCGCGGCAAGTACGACGAAGGGTGGGATGTCATTCGCGAACGCTGGTTTGCCCGGCAGCTCGAACTCGGTGTCATCCCCGCCGGTACGCAGCTCGCGCCCCGCAATCCGGGTGTCGACGCATGGGACGACCTGTCGGAGAATCAGCAGCGCTTCAACTGCCGACTGCAGGAAGCGTTTGCTGCATTCCTTGACCACACCGATGATCAGATCGGTCGTCTCGTCGACGGGCTGCGTGAGATGGGCGAGCTGGAGAACACGGTCGTCGTCGTGCTCGCCGACAACGGCGCGTCGCAAGAGGGCGGCCCATTTGGCGTCATGCACGAGATGAAGTTCTTCAACGGCATCTTCGAGTCGGCCGACCAGATGATCGATCAGATCGACGACATCGGTGGCCCGCACAGCCACACCAACTACCCGTGGGGTTGGGCGCAGTGCGGCAACTCGCCGTTCAAGTGGTACAAGCAGAACACACACGAAGGTGGCGTGCATGTGCCGATGATCGTGAGTGCCCCGGGCATTGCTGAGCCGGGCGCGTTGCGCGACCAGTTCGTCAACGTGTCCGACATCGTGCCAACGATCTACGAGATGGTCGGGGCGACGGCTCCTGAGGTCTACAAGGGCCTCGAGCAGCTGCCGGTCACCGGTCGGTCCTTCACCAACGCCCTGGCCGACGCGTCGGCGGCAACGGCCAACACGGTGCAGTATTTTGAGATGGCTGGCAGCCGAGCGTTGATCGCCGGTGACCAAACGTCGCTCTGGAAAGCGGTGTGCAAGCACGACAAGGGTGCCGACTACGACACCGAACAGTGGGAGCTGTACCACCTCACCGACGACTGGTCTGAGTGCAACGACCTCGCCGAGGCCCATCCTGAGAAGCTCACCGAATTGCAGGAACTGTGGTGGCAGGAGGCCGACACACATGGCGTGCTGCCGCTTGATGACCGCATGATCGAGCTGTTCGGGAGCAGGTTCCGCGACCATTCGCCACACCCAATCGACAAGCGTTACGTCTACCGCCCGCCGATGTCGCCGATGCCCGGCCAGGCGTCGGTGTCACTTGGCGGTACCTCGTTCGACCTCACCGCCCGAGTCACTCGCGAGGCAGGCGAGGCAGGCGTGCTCTACGCAACTGGCACCGAAAACTCGGGTGTGTCCATCTTCGTCCAGAACAACAAGTTGGTCGTCGACTACAACGCCTTCGACGATCACCTGATTGTCGAGTCTGACGTCGACGTCCCGGTCGGCCCGAGTGAGCTCGGTGTGCACGTCCGCCGGACCGGTGGCAAGACGGGCATGATCTCTTTGAGCGTCGACGGTGCGGCGAACGAGCCAGCTGAGCTGCCGTTGTTCATGACCATGATGTCGTCGGTCGGCCCGAGCGTCGGCTACGACCACGGCTCGGCAGTGTCGCAGCGCTACGTCGGGCCGTTTCCGTTCGACGGCACGCTGCACGACGTCACCGTTCAGTTGCTCTCTCGCGATGCGGTTGAAGCAGAGCGAGCACATGCTGCCAGCGAGATGAGCCGCCAATGACCACTTGGTGCCAGGCACCAAGTCGTCCCGTACAAGTCGTCCCGTAAAGGAGTTCGAATGAGTTTGAAAGTCACGTTGTTGGGCACCGGTTCGCCGATGCCATCACCTGATCGCGCCGGGCCGGCAACGTTGATCTCGGCCGGCGAAGGCCCAGAGGGCGAGCACTACCTCGTCGACGCGGGACGCGGTGTCTTGATGCGGCTGGCTGCTGCGGGTCTTGGCGCGCCGAACCTTGCCGCGGTGCTGATCACGCACCTGCACAGCGATCACATCACTGACCTGAACGATGTGATCACCACGCGCTGGGTGATGACGTTCGAAGAGACTCCGCTCACCATCGTTGGCCCGGTCGGCACGAAGTCGGTTGTCGACCACTTGCTCGCGTCGCTCGAACCTGACATCGAGTACCGCATTGCACACCATCAAGACCTGGACCATCGCCCGCCGGTCACGGTGATCGAAGTGACCGAAGGTCTTGTCGAACTTCCCGACGGCCAAGGCGGCAAGGTCACGATCACGTGCGGGCAGACCGACCACAAACCGGTCGAACCGAGTATCGGATTCCGGTTCGATCTCCGCACGGATCAGGGGGTCGCGGCCGTCGTGGCTGCTGGTGACACGGTGCCGTGTGCAGGGCTTGACGCACTGTGCGAGGGAGCGAATGCACTGGTGCACACCGTGATCCGTAAGGACATCATCGCCAACATTCCGATGCAGCGGATGCAGGACACGCTCGATTACCACTCGTCGCCTGAACAGGCTGCGCAGACCGCTGCGAAAGCCAGCGTCGACACGTTGATCTACACCCACTATGTGCCGCCGATGCCGATGGGCGGTACCGCAGACGACTGGCGCGCACTCGGCGCCGCCCATTTCGACGGCACCATCGAAGTCGGCGACGACCTCCACACCGTCACCATCCACCCCACCTGACCGAGAAGACGACTTGGTGCGTGGCACCAAGTCGTCTTCCCTTTCGAAAGCAGCAGCTATGAAATCACTCCGCACGCCTGATGATCGATTCGTCGATCTGCCCGACTATCCGTTCGCGCCGAACTACGTCGACATCGACGATCTCGACGGCGGCACGCTTCGTGTTCACTACCTCGATGAGGGCCCGGCAGATGGGCCGGTCGTGTTGGCGATGCACGGCGAGCCGTCGTGGAGTTACCTGTACCGCAAGATCATCCCGCTGCTCACCGCCGCCGGGTTGCGTGTGATCGCGCCGGACCTCATCGGCTTCGGCAAGAGCGACAAGCCGAGCGAGAAGAGCGACTACACCTACGCCCGCCACGTTGCCTGGATGCAGGAGGCGATCATCGATCACCTCGACCTGCGAAACGCCACGTTCTTCGGGCAGGACTGGGGTGGCCTCGTCGGCCTCCGTCTCGTTGCCGACAACCCCGACCGGTTCGCACGCGTCGTGATCGGCAACACGGGCCTCCCGACTGGTGAAGCTGCGCCGAGCGACGCGTTCATGGCGTGGCAGAAGTTCAGCCAGGAGTCGCCGGTCTTCCCGATCGGCCAGATTCTGCAGGGTGCCACCGACACGGCGCTGACCGATGACGAAGTCGCCGCCTACGACGCTCCGTTCCCGGACGAGACGTTCAAGGAAGGCGCTCGCATCTTCCCGTCGTTGGTGCCGACGTCGACCGATGACCCGGCAGCACCGGACAATCGTGACGCCTGGAAGGTCTTCATGCAGTGGGACAAGCCGTTCATCTGCTGCTTCAGCGACAACGACGCAGTCACTGCCGGTGGAGATGCGCCTTTCCTGAAACTGGTTCCCGGCGCGCAGGGTCAGCCTCACACCACGGTCACCAACGCGAACCACTTCTTCCAGGAAGATGGCGCCCCGCAGATCGCGCACATTCTCATCGATGCGATCGGCGCTGGCTGACGACATGGCCACGGTGGTGAAATCAACATCGGTTCCGGCGCCTCCCGACGCGGTCTGGGAGGTCTTGGCCGACTTCGCGGCGATCAGTGGTTGGGCGTCGAATGTCGACCATTCGTGCCTGCTCTCTGATCAGACCGAAGGTGTCGGCATGGTGCGCCGCATCCAGACCGGCCGCACGACCGTGGTCGAGACCGTGACGCAGTGGGAGCCAGGCGTGACGTTGAGTTATGCCCTCACCGGGCTACCGGCGGTGATTCGATCGTTGACCAACACGTGGACGCTAGAGCCGCTCAGCGACTCGACCAGTATGAATACCACGGTCACGTTGACCACCGAGATCGATGCCGGGTCGCGGCCCCCGCAGAAGGGCATCGCCAAGGTGGTCGGCCGCAAGCTCGGCCAAGCATCCGATGAGATGCTCGTCGGCATCGCCGAACAATTCACAGCACCACGCAACGCACAGGAGGCAGACGCATGACGCGCCCCGACGTGATCATCATCATGACCGACGAAGAGCGGGCCATCCCGCCCTACGAGTCGGACGACGTCCGCGCTTGGCGGAGCAAGGCGCTGAACGGCCAGACCTGGTTCGACGAACATGCGGTGAACTTCAATCGCCACTACACCGGGTCGCTCGCCTGCGTGCCAAGCCGCCCGACGATCTTCACCGGCCAGTATCCCGACGTGCACGGCGTCACCCAGACCGACGGGCTCGGCAAGAGGGCCGACGACAGCCGGCTCCGTTGGTTACGTGAGGGGGAGGTGCCGACGCTCGGTAACTGGTTCCGTGCCGCCGGATACGACACTCACTACGACGGCAAATGGCACATCACCCACGCCGACTTACACGACACAGAGGGCGCACGCGTCGACACGAACGACGACGACGGCAACATCGATGCCGCCGCGGTCGAGCAGTACGTGGCTGCCAACCCGCTCGCCCCCTTCGGCTTCGACGGCTGGGTCGGCCCAGAGCCACACGGCGGTCGACTGCGCGATAGTGGCGTGCGACGCGACCCACTGATTGCGGCCCGCGTCACGGCCTGGCTTGAAGATCGCTACGCCCGGCGCGCTGCCGGCGATACTGACGCAGAGCAGCCGTTTCTGCTGGTTGCGAGTTTCGTCAACCCGCACGACATCGTGCTCTTCCCAGCATGGGCCCGGCGCGGCAATCCACTCGAGGCCGGTCTCACTGATCCGCCCCACGTGCCTGAGGCGCCGACGGCGCACGAAGATCTCGCGAGCAAACCTGCTGCCCAGATCGCGTATCGCGAGACCTACCCGTCCGGGTATGGGCCGATCCCGGCGGTGGCCGGCACCTACCGGAAGAAAGCGCAGGAGTACCGCGACCTCTACTACCGGTTGCACGCTGAGGTCGACGGGCCGCTCGACCAGGTCCGCGCGGCGGTCACCAGCAGCGGCCACGACAGCGTGATCGTTCGCACCTCGGACCACGGCGACCTCCTCGGCGCACATGGCGGGCTCCACCAGAAATGGTTCACGCTCTATGACGAAGCGACACGCGTGCCGTTCTCGATCGCACGTGTTGGCGCGAACGCGACGACTGGCGCGGCGATTGACGGCGCGCCCACCTCGCACGTCGACATCGTGCCGACGCTGCTCGCTGCAGCGGGAATTGACGAGGCGATCGCCGGTGACGTGCTGCGAGCTGACTTCACCGAAGTCCATCCACTCCCCGGCCGCGACCTGATGCCGGTGGTCGACGCACCCGACACCGCGGACCAGAGTCGGCCGGTCTACTTGATGACGCGCGACAACATGCTGGAAGGCGACTCCGGCGCATCTGGCTTCGCGCGTCGGCTCGGTCGAACAGCAAAGCCACCGGCGCCGCTGCGGATTCAAGTGCCGTCGCATGTGGCATCGAATTTCGAAGGGCTGGTGCTGCGGGTTCCCGACGCTGTCGACGGCGTTGGCCACCTCTGGAAGCTCGTCCGAACCTTCGACGATCCGGACACGTGGACCGAACCCGGGATTCGTCATCTCGCGGCATCCGGCCCTGGCGGAGACGAGTACCGGACAGCCACGCTTCCGGATCAGTGGGAGCTGTACGACCTCGATGCCGACCCGATCGAGGCCATCAATCGCTGGAACGAGCCGGCGGTGTCGACCGTGTTCGACCATCTCCGAACTGAGCTCCGGGCCGAACGTGCCCGAGCCGTCCCCAAACGCAACAACCCGTGGCCCTATGCGTCACGCGAACCCACTACGGGAGCACCGATGAAACAACCAACACCACCCGCACGCCTGCTACGGAAGGTCCTGCAGCGGGCAGGAATGCACCCCGACGACCCGGACGCCACCACATTTGACCTCACCGGGAAACGGGCGCTCGTCGTCGCGACCAACGTTGGGGTGCTCGACATCGGCAAGCCGACCGGGGTGTTCGCCAGTGAGATGACCGTGGCGTACTACGCGTTCCTCGATGCCGGGATGGAGGTCGATGTCGCCAGTCCGCTCGGCGGCGTGATCCCGGTCGACCCGCAGTCGATCAAGTCCGTGATCCGGTGTGCCGACGATGATCGGTTCCTTGCCGATGACGAGCTCAAGGCCAAGGTCACGGACTCACTCGCGATCGGCGACCTCGACATAAGTGACTACGACGTTGTCTTCCTTGCCGGTGGGTGGGGCGCGGCGTTTGACTTCGGATTCTCCGAACCGCTCGCCGACAAGGTGACTGACGCGAACGCGAAAGGCCTCGTGATCGGGGGCGTCTGTCACGGACCGCTCGGTCTTCTCAACGCGAAAGACGTGGATGGCAAGCCGCTTGTGGCCGGCCGCAAGATCTCGGCTGTCACCAACAAGCAGGTGAAGGAACTCGGCATCGAGTCGACGCCGCACCACCCTGAGCGGGAACTCCGTGGGGTCGGGGCCGAGTTCGAAAGTGAAACCCGTCGACGCGATCCGCTCGCGAATCACTGGGTCGTTGACGGCAATTTGGTGACCGGCCAGAACCAGAATGCCGGGCCGATGGTGGCCCGCGAGATGATGCAACTCTTGGTTGCACAGACTGAGAATGTGAGCACGTGAGTAACACGGTCCGCTACGGAACCCCGAACAGGGAATATGGGATGAAGATGGCAACCATGCCGCCGGAGGACGATGGTCCGGTGTGGATGGTCAACCTGATGAAGTATCGCGACGTCGCCGACTATGCCGACGGTCGCGAGTCCACGATCAGCGGACGCGACGCCGATGACGCGTATTCGCCCCTCGACTCACTCGCAGCGGTTGGTGCGGCGCCGGTCTTCTTTGGCGACGTCGATCAGCAGTTGCTTGGTGACGAACCGAAATGGGATCGCATCGGCGTGGTGAAGTACCCGACACGCAAATCGTTCATCGACATGCAGTCGCTGCCGTCGTTCCAAACGTCGCACCACCACAAGGACGCGGGGATGGAGACCACGATTGTCATCGGAACCCAACCGATGCCGGTGCCCGAGGCACCGGAAGGGTTCGAACCGATCGACTGGGCTGACGTGCCACACCCGCCGACCGCCGAGGACGGCCCGGTCGTCGTGATGCACGTCATTCGCTTCAACGACGCGGCAGCAGCGCACACGACTCCCGACCACATGGAGCAGTACCAAACTGCTGCCGCCAAGGTTGCGCTTGGCCACGGCGTGCGCATCAGCGGATGGTTTGCCGTGGAAGACACGATCATCGGCGACGGCCGGGCATGGCATCAGGTGCGGTTCAACGAGTTCCCGAGCAAAGCGGCCTTCATGGCCGTTGTGACCGATCCATCTCGGCTCGAAGCCCAGAAGGACCATCGAGAAGTCGCCATTGCTGACACCTATGCGCTGATCGTGCGTGCCGGTCTCAACGATCTCGAAGCATCCATCGAGTCGTGAGCAAACGGCACCCTCTGTTGACCGGCACGAAGCCGGCGGGCGCGCATTCAGCGGCACGACCGATTGTCATTCGCGGGGCGCAGAGCTCGCCGTACAGCCTCAAGATGCGCGCGGTTCTGCGCTATCGGCATATCCCCTTTCGGTGGGTGCTCAAGGACTCGGCACTCGACACGTTCCCGCCGGGGTCGGTGCCGGTCATCCCTGTGCTGATCTTCCCGGGCGATGACGGCGCGTACTCCGAAACGCTGGTCGACTCGTCGCCGCAGATCACCCGGCTCGAAGCAGACCACGCTCAGCGCAGTCTCGTGCCGAACGACCGAGCTATTGCGTTCATCGACTTTCTGCTCGAGGATTTCGCCGACGAATGGGTCACCAAGGCGATGTATCACTACCGGTGGACCTACGATGCAGATATCGAAAAGGCGGGTGTGCTGTTGCCGCTCGACCAGAATCTGCAGGCCCCTGACGACCTGCTCGCGAAGGCGCACGATTTCATCATCGAGCGCCAGGTCGGTCGTCGGGCGCTCGTCGGGTCGACTCAACAGAACCAGCCGATCATCGAAAGCTCGTTCGAGAATCTTCTCGACATTTTGCAAGAGCATTTTGGGAACCAAATGTTCCTGTTTGGTGAGCGACCGGCGCGATCGGACATGGCGCTGTATGGCCAACTCAAGCCGATGCTGTGGTGGGATCCGACCTCGACAGCTCTGGCGACAGCCCGGGCACCGCGCGTCGTGAACTGGATCGAACGTGTCGACGATCTGTCGTCGTGGCCGGTCGCCGCCGAGCAAGGTGGCTGGGACGCAGCTGATGCGTTGGCGCCCACTGTGCGTCGGCTCCTCGTCGAAGCCGGCCGAACCTATGCCCCATTCATGGTCGCGAACTCCGAGGCGTTGCAGTCGGGCGCCGAGGAAATGTCGTGCACGATTGACGGGGCCACTTACTCACAGGGTCCGTTCGGATACCAGGGCAAGTGTTTGATGTGGCTTCGCGAGCACTACGCAGCTTTGGTCGAGACAGACCGCTCACGTGTCGATGATCTGCTCGCCGGTACCGGTTGTGAGATTCTCTTCTCCTGATGGTTCGACTGAGCGACTTACACGAGGCAGAAGCGGAACACCTCCAGGCGCGAGCCGACGCCATGTCGTGCATCGAGCCGGGAAGGTGGCTGACGCCAAAGCCGTTGGCCGAGTTGACGGTTGCGATCGTGTCGACCGCCGGCCTCCACCTCCGTACCGATGCACCATTTACCCTCGGTGCGCTCGACTATCGGGTATTGCCGAGTGATGCCGACTGGGGCGACGTCGTCCTGTCGCACGTCAGCACCAACTTCGATCGCAGCGCCTTCCAGCAGGATCCGAACATTTCGTTCCCGCTCGACCGACTCCACGAGATGGCCGCCTCAGGTGAGATTGGTGGCGTCAGCCCCCGGCACTACTCGTTCATGGGCGCGATGCCGAATCCGGCGTTGTTCGAAGACACCGGCAGTGAGGTCGGCCGAATGCTCGCCGCAGACGGCGTTGATGTCGCGCTCCTCGTTCCTGTTTGACCGCTGTGCACGGGCGCAGTTGGCGCCCTCACCAACTTCATCGAGCGGGCCGATGTCGCCTGCACGTCGATCAGCCTGATCCGTGAACAGAGCGAGGCCGTCGGCCCGACTCGGGCACTGTGGGTACCGTTCGCCTTGGGCCGACCGCTTGGTTCGGCCGAGGACCCTGAGTTCCAGAAGAACGTGATGCGTCAGGCATTCGGTCTGCTCGCGACTGCGACCGAGCCGACGATTGCCGACTATGCCGGTCCACTCCCGGAGGAGGCCGGCCCTGGACAGTGGGCCTGCCCGCTCAATCTCGGGCCGGTTGTCGACGACACCTTGACGGGGCGACTCCTCGCTGAGGTGGGGCGATTGAAGACCTGGTCGGCACAGACGCGGGCCGTTCGCGGGCGCACGCTGTTTGGCGTCAGCGGCGCGCAGCCCGACCAGGTCGACGACGTCGCTCGGGCACTGGCGTCGGTGGTCGAAGTTGACTCAATCACCGACGCGCCTGTCGGCGAGGTCGACTGGGCCTTCGACATGCCGCTGCTTGTTCGGCACCTTGCCGACGACCTGCGGACCTTCTACCACGAGGCCATCGCGGCGCAGCCTGGGAGTGTTGCACCGAACCACGACGCGCTCAACGATTGGATCTTCGGCGGCACCGCCCTTGGCGACACGCTGCTTGCCGTTGCCGACCGGCTCGCTGCTGCCGACAACCCGATGGCGAACCTGGTGCGTGGCCTGCTGATCCCTGAGGGTCGGTATCGCGACGGCAGCGCCTTCTGACTGGGCAATCTGACTCAGCGTTCCACCCCCCCATTTGGTAGCAGCCGTCAGAGGTGGCCCTGGCCGGATCAGTTCGTTGGTGACTGAGTAGCGTGCCGGCGATGGGAGTTCAACTTGCCAAGTCCGCTATCGATCTCGGAATTGTCGTCAGCGACGGTCCGCGAGCGTTGGCGTTCTACTGCGACCTGCTCGGCCTTGAACATGTCGCCGACATGCCGATGCCGATTGGTGGCGGAGGCACGATGCATCGCGTCCAGTGTGGCGATTCACTGCTCAAACTGGTCGCCTTCGATGAGACGCCGCCCGCCGCTTCCGGCGGAGGAATTCCCGGCGCCCTCGGGTTGCGCTATCTGACGCTGATCGTCTCGAACCTCGACGAGATTCTGGCGTCATGTGTCGGGGCGGATGTCACAGTCGTGACGCCAGCCACGGATCTTCGGCCGGGGATTCGCATCGGCATCGTCGAGGACCCGGACGGCAACTGGGTGGAGTTCGTCGAAGCGACCTGACCCGATGACTGTCGCTCAGGCGTCGGCGGATTCTGCCGCGGCCAGCTTGGCTGCGTACGTGTCGTGGTAGTGGTGCAGCGCCGGCTCATTGCGACCGAAGAGGATCTCATCGAGCGCACCGGCGTTGGCAGCGGCCTGCTGTGATTCGCCCATCACGTAATCCTCGTCGCGGATGATCTCGGCGAAGCCCTGCGCGATCGTGGTGATGAACTCGTTGATCTCGGCTGCTTCGGGCCCAGTCGCATCAGCTAGTTCTGACTTCATGTAGAAGTCGACGCGGCTGAGATGGCGGCCGGGATCCCCTGGAGTCGGGTAGGCGCGGACTAGGAACACGCCGGCGCGGAACGGCATGAGGATCACGTTGGGGAAGATCCAGTACACGGGCAGACCGGCGACGGTGATGTCCCACTGATCCTCGGGGAGGTGGCGCATCTGGTCGATGTCACGACGACAGAGGATCATGCGGTGACTGTGGCCGCCAGCATCGGCGTCGTCGTCGTAACACTGCACGTTGCCGTGGAAGCTGTTGAACAGTGTGTCCTTGTGCAGCGAGGAGAAATGATAGGTCTCGCCGAAGGTGTCCATTGCCAGCTTCCAGTTGCAGGCGGTGTCGTACGCGTCACGATTGATTGGCACGAGTTTGTCGAAGGCCCAGGTGGAGAACTCGTCGTTGAACCAGGCCCCGAGCAGTTCGTCGAGGTTGAGGGTGGCGTCTGGATCAGGGTGGACGAAAAGCAGCCCGTGGCGTTCTTCGGCGGGCAGCGGCTTCAACCCGAGGCACACGGTGTCGACCTCGCCGAAGTGGTCGGGTTTGGGAAGACCCACGAGTGCCCCGTCGGGGTCGTAGGTCCAGGCGTGAAAGGGGCACGTGAAGCGGCGCTTGGTTCCGCGTGCTTCGGTCTCGACGATGGCGCCCCGGTGGCGGCATGAGTTGATGAATGCCTGGAACTGACCGGCGGCGTTGCGTGTCGCCAGGATCGGCACGCCGACGTCGTTGCTCGTGATGAACGACCCCGGCTCGGGCAGGTCGCCTGACAGGCCGACACACTGCGCGGTGTCGCGGAAAAATAGTTGCCGCTCGAGTTTGGCTTGCGCTGGATCGGTGTACGTGGACGTGGACTGGGCCCGAATTTGCCCGGCGTCGACGTTGGTACCGGCATCCAGTCGCTCGATCAGCTGTTTCATGAGTGCGACTTGGACATCGTGGCGCATGTGGACAGCTTTCAGCAGGGGATGATGCGTGAGCGAGTCAGAGCGTCGCTGGTGAGCGAGAAGTCGTTGTGGTGTCAGGTCACACGTTCGAGGGTGGCGTTGAAACCGATGTAGTCCCAGATCAGATGCTCGCCCTCGATCCGTCGGCGTACCTCAATCGGCATGCCGACCGGACGAAGTACGTGGACACCTTCCTCGAAGGTGGCGACGACGACGATCCGCGTCTGCTTGTCGAACTCAGCGACATCGTTGACGCCATGTTCCTCGGTGCCGTCGCAGCGCATGTCGTGGACAACCCCGCCCGCCGTGATCGTGACCCGGTCATCGGCTTGCTCGATGCGTTGCACGCCGCCGAGCATTTGATGATCGGCCTGGACCTCTCCATCAACGGTCACCCTGACAACGCGCCACAGGCCGCGCATGTCGACGGCGCCGTCGGCAAGCGGTGTGTCACATCCGGCGAGTACGGGAGGTGGCATGTCGCCCGTCCAACCGCCTGACGGCGTGAATGCGACTGGGATCTCGTCGACGTTCATCCCTTCAGCGTTGCAGGCGGCGTCGGTCGCATTCGATCCCGGAGGCAGCAAAGTGCAACGATCGCCACCATGACCGATAACTCCAACGGCACGTTTAACGCCCTCGTCGTCCGCGAAGCCGAAGAAGGCAACCCGAAGACAGCGTCGGCATCGATCGAACAGCTCACTGACGCCGACCTGCCTGACTACGACGCTGACGATGTCGTCGTGCAGATCGATTACTCGTCGCTCAACTACAAGGACGGCATGGCCCTCACTGGAAAGGGTCGGATCATCCGTTCCTACCCGATGGTGCCCGGCATCGATTTCTCGGGCACGGTCATCTCATCGGAGTCACCGAAGTTCGCCTCGGGCGACGAAGTGATCCTCACCGGCTGGTCGGTTGGCGAGCGTTACTGGGGCGGATACTCCCAGCGTCAGAAAGTCAAGGCGATGTGGCTCAACCGCCGTCCGATCGGCATGAGCGCCGTGCAGGCCATGGGTATCGGTACTGCGGGGCTCACCGCGATGATGTGCGTGCTTGCCCTTGAAGAGGGTGGGGTCAAGCCGACCGACGGACCCATCGTGGTGACTGGAGCCGCTGGCGGCGTCGGCAGTGTCGCGGTCGCGATTCTCTCCAACCTTGGCTACGAGGTCACTGCTGTGACCGGTCGGCCCGAACAGCATGAGTACCTGCGGTCCCTGGGCGCGTCGGCCTTCCTGTCCCGCGCCGAGATGTCTGAGGCGCCGAAGCCGCTCGAAGGTGAAACGTGGGGCGGAGCGGTCGACACTGTCGGCTCGACGATGCTGGCCAAGGTCCTCGCGCAAACCAAGTATCAGGGTGTCGTCACGGCGTGCGGCCTCGCCGGTGGCGTTGATCTGCCGAGCACGGTCATGCCGTTCATCTTGCGTGGTGTTCGACTGCAGGGAATCGACTCAGTGCTGGCTCCGATTGAGGCTCGCGACGCGGCGTGGGCGCGGCTCCTCACCGACCTGCCCTCGGATCTGCTCGACGTGATGACCGAGGTCGTCCCGATGAGTGCACTGCCCGACCAGGGCGAGGCGATCATGGCCGGTCAGGTGCGTGGCCGCATCGTCGTGGACCCCAACGCCTAAGTCAGCGGTGGTTGGTTCAGCGCAGGGTTGCGTTGAACAGCGCGAGCGTTTTGTCCCAGCAGCCTTGGGCAGCGGCGTCGTTGTATGTCGGGTGGTCGGGCCAGGTGAAGCCGTGGTCGGCGCCGTCGAAGATCTCGACTTCGACGTTGGCGAGCGGCTCGACCACATCGAAGAATCGTTGATGCATCGCAATCGACTGCACCTGGTCGGCTGTGCCGATGCCGATGTACAGCGGCTGGGCCAGGTTGGCCGCGGTTTGGTGCGGCGAGTCGGGCTCGGCGTCGACGAGGAATGACGGATGCCAGGTGGCACCCGCGACGATGCGATCGGGCATTCGCATCATCGACCGAAACACCGCACGGGCACCCAGACAGAACCCGAGCACCGCGAGTCGGTCGGCTTTGTCGGCACCGGTGGCGCTCAACGCACAGTCGAAGTCGTGCTGGATGCCGTCGTCGTGCAGCGACATCAGCCATGTCCGCATCTTCTCACCGAGCGATGGATCAGCCGCGCGGTCCTCAGGATTGATGCCCAACAGGCGGCCCTGGCGGTGGTACAGATCAGGACAGATCACGCAGAATCCCTCGTCGGCGAGCTTGGCCATGAAGGTGTGCGTGGCGTTGCGAATGCCGGGACCGTCGTGGAAGATCACCACGGTTGGCCACGCACCGCCACCGACGGGGGGAACTGCGGGCTGCTTGACGAGGATGGCCATCTCGCCATCGTTTGTCGTGGTTTCGATGATCTCTTCAAGCAACTCCATGTTGGGAAGGTAGTCCCCGTCGCGCAGCCGACTCACGCTGTAGCGCTGGTCAGGCGGCGTGCGTTGCTCGAGCAGATCGACTCAAGGGTCGCTTCCGATGCACCGGTCGAGCGCAGCAGATCGAGCAGGTGGCTGGCCGGGTGGCCGGTGTTTGGCGCATCGGAGCCGAACAGAATGCGATCCGCGTACCGGTTCGCAATGTCGGCAGTAATTGGGACGGGGCTGAACGTCACCGGCGTCAGGTCAGCGACGAGGTTGGGGTGTTCGCCAAGCAGCTCGACCGCGTCGTCGAAAGCGTGGTGTCCGAAGTGCGCCAGGATGATCGCCGTTCCGCGATGCTGCGCCGCAGCCTGCCCGATCGGGGCGAGCTCGTCGGCAGCGGTGAAACCATCGACACCGTGTCCGGCATGGATCACGACCGGGACACCGCGATCACCGGCGGCTTCCAGCACATCGCTCAATCGCGGATCGTCAGCCTCATACGCACCGACCGAACAATGCAGCTTCAGCACCCGTGCTCCCGCTTCGACAGCATCGTTGAAGTCCGCGAGCGGATCGCTGTCGTTGGGATGCACGGTGCAGCCCGGCACGACATCGACCGGGTGATCAGCAAGCGATGCGCTGACCTCGATCATCGATGAATTCAACGATCGCGCCATCTCGGCCTTGTGGGCGTACGGCAGATTCCACACAGTGTCGATGCCATCTGCGTGGTGGCGGTCGAGCACCTCGCGGTGGTCGAGTGAGTAGTGGAATTCGGCGAAACCATGGTCTCGGAAGAAGCGGCGGACTGCCGAGGCGAGTCGGTCGGGCAGCAGGTGGGTGTGGCAGTCGACGATCACGTTGTGCAGTTCAGCAGACTGTTGGGACCTGGCCCTGATCGGAGTCGAGGGATCAGCGAGTGGCCGCGAAGAAATCGCGGAGTTGCCCTTGGAAGTCATGGTTGAAGTCGTCGTAGGCCGAACGGAGCGCTGTGGCGGTCCAGGTCGGAGGAGCGAGCGTCGACGGGAGCTGTGGTTCGATGCGCAGGAAGCGGACCGCGGCTGCTGCGACCATGAAGGACTGCGGCATCAGTTCGATTTCGCCGTGGTCGAGCGCTGAACGTTGCCGAGTAAGTGCGTCGTGTAGCCGTTGTGCCGTCGCTTCGAGTTCGGTGAGTGGCCAGAGCCGGGCGACGAGGTCGTCGACATCGTCGCAGGCGAGTGGCCCTGACGTGATCAGAACGTCGGCTGGGCGTGGAGGTCCGGCGGTATTGGCAGGTCGCATCCAGATGTCGGGTCGTAGCTCGGCGAGCCGCGAGCCAACCATCGATTCGCGGAACGCTCGTCGCTCCGCCATTGATCTGCGGTCGCTTGCGGCAATGGCAACGATCCAGTCGCCGTTCCATTCGACAGCGGGTGCAGTCTGTCCGCCGTCCTGCTCACGCTGTCGTTCGAGGAGGCGACCAGCCAATGAGTAGTGACCGTCGTGTGTGATCAGTTCGCCGTTGGTCACCATTCGTGACAGGGATGTGCGAGCGGTCCCGGGTCGAATGCCGAACAACTCGGCGAGGGCCACCAGTGATCTCCCGGGCAGGGTCGGGGGGTGAGTGCCCAGCAACGCTGAGAGGACGACCGACCGAGCACTGAGTGGTTCGATTCCCAACGCGGCCACGTCGTCGGGTCGCATCGGTGCGGTCGTCACGCGTCGTTGCACGCCATGCCGAATTCGTCGGACCCGGATGCCCAGCACCAACACACCCACACCCAAATGTTACGAATCTTGTTCATCACGACCGCAGAGTGTATCATCACGCCATGGCTGCGTTCCCCGACCTCGACGCCTCGGTGCCCACGATGGTGCCATCGGCAGATCTGCTTCCCGATGTTCTGCCTACCGATCGGCTCAATGCTCGCGGCATGGCCCAGCGCGAGCTGCGCGATGAGCTCCGCCACATCAACAACGTGGGCAATGTCGGCACCGTGCTGCACGCCCTCGCGCTGTCGTTCGGCGTTGTCGCTCTGGCCGGTTACCTCAACACCTGGTGGGCGTACGTCCTGGCATTCATCATGCTCGGCGGCGGCCACGCCCGCCTGAACATCCTTGGCCACGAGTCCGCGCATCGGCTCTTGTTCTCGAATCGCATGGCAAACGATCTCGTCGGTCGGATGCTCGCCTATCCCTCATTTCAGGCGGTGATGGCATATCGCCGATCGCATTTCGCCCATCACCGCGACGAGATGGGTCCCGAAGAGCCCGACCTCTCGTTGTACTCGGGCTACCCGATCCCGCCCGACTCGGCACGTCGCAAGCTCCGGCGTGACGCATTGGGCATCAGCGCCTACAAGAACTTCCGCAGTCTCTTCAGCGCCGTTCGCAATGGTGCGCGTGAAGCGCAGTACATCTTGGCAGTGCAGGTCGTCATGCTCGGCGTGTCGATTGCAGTGATGCGGCCCCTGATGTATGTGGTGTGGGTGCTGTCGTGGTCGACGCTGTGGCGCGTATCGAACCGCATCCGCTCGATTGCCGAACATGGCGGCATGGTCCGCTCAAGCGATCGTCGCCTCACGACCCATGTCATCCGGCAGTCCCTCATTGCTCGCATGTGGATGGTGCCGTACAACACCGGGTGGCATTTGGCCCACCATGTCGATATGGGCGTGCCGTGGCGCAACCTGCCGAAGTTGCATGCCGAACTGGTCGAGTCGGGCTGGGTTGTCGAAGGTATTGAGTACCCGAGCTACCGCGCCTTTTGGAAGGTCGCAGTCTCAGGCACCGTCAAACAGCCAGACGTTGCGGGCGCCGGAAGCGGTCAATCAAGCATGCTCAGTTTCTAAGACCGACCCCTCGCTCCTACCCAACGCCCTGACCCTCAACCAGACACGCGGTGCTGAGCCCGCATTTTTCGGGGTCAGGGCTCGACGATCGCGAAGCCTGTCTCGAACGTGTCGAGGTTGCCGAAGATCGTGATCAGCGCGCTGGGATCACCATCGAGCGCTACCAGGCCATCACCAACGGCATCGATGAACGAGACACCGCCGCCGCTGATGTCGACCAACAAGTCCTTTGTCAGCGTGACGGTCACTGCGGCGTCAGGATCCTGTCGGCCGCAGACGTGGTGAATTGCTTGATTTTCGAGCGCCAGTACCCATGACGCTTCGGACTCGTCGAGATCGGTGAACTGCCAATTGGTGATGACGTGTTCGTCCACAACGTCTTCGGACTTGAGACGGATCGCCATGGCATCGAACACCATGTCGATCGTGAGCGCTACAGCGAAGCCCCGTCGCGAGGGGGCCGGGCGCGCCGGCGGTGGGCCGTGGCGCAGCTCTTGTGCGCCGGTCAGGTACGCGTTGCGCCACGTCGCCGACTCGGCCTGGTAACCGAGCTGCTCCAGCGCGTCGGCTTGGAGTTCACGCGCTGCCTGATTGGTCGGGTCGGCGAATACGAGATGGTTGACCACTTCGGCAACCCACCGGTAATCACCGGTGTCGTACGCCGCCCGTGCATGAGCGAGTAGGGCCTCGGCGCCACCGGCCAGCTCGACATACCGTGTGCCGGCATCAACCGGGGTGCGCATCCAGAGGTGGGCGGGGTTGCCGTCGTACCAGCCGAGGTAGCGCTGGTAGACGGCCTTGGCGTTGTGGACGAGTGCGCCGTAGTAGCCGCGCGTGTGGATCTGATCGGTGAAGGCCTTGGGCAGTTCGAGCTCTTCGGCGATCTCCGTCGGCACGAGGCCCTTGTTCGCGAGCCGCATGGTCTGATCGTGCATCCAGCGGTAGAGGTCGCGTTGGTGTCGGAGGAACTGCGCCACATCGTCGGTGCCCCAACGAGGCCAATGATGACTGGCAAACATCAGTGCACTGTCGACCCCGAACAGTTCCAGCGCCTCGTTGATGTACTTCGACCAGCCGAGCGAGTCGCGGGCCTGGGCACCACGCAGTGGCAGCAGGTTGTGCATGTTGTGCGAGCAGTTCTCCGCCATGCACAACCAACCCTTGCGCGACCCGTCGGCTTGCTCGGGACCGCGCTCGGGGAAGAAGAAGTTCATCTCGGCTGGGGCCTCGGCCTCGGGCGTGAGCTGGAAGATGATCCGGATGCCGTCGACCGTCTTCTCCTGTCCGGTCTCGGTGATGTACTCAGTCGGCGGAATCAGGCCGATTTGACCCATCGGTGTCGCCTTGCCGAGGCCGCTGTCGACGTGCTGGCGGGGCCCAGCAGGCAAGGTCATGCCGAACTGGTAGTTGGCGCGGCGGCCCATCGCCGGCCCCGCGATGACGTTCTCGAAGACGGCTTCGTGCAGGAAGTGCTCGGGGGCGATGATCCGGACCTGGCCTGATTCGACCTGTTCGTCGGTGACGACGCCGCGGACTCCGCCGAAGTGATCGATGTGGCTGTGGGTGTAGATGATCCCGACGACGGGTCGCTCGCCAAGTTCAGCATTGGCCAGATCGAGGCAGGCCTGTGCACATGCCTCGCTCGTGAGTGGGTCGATGATGAGCCAGCCGGTGTCGCCAGCGATGAACGTGATGTTCGAGATGTCATACCCGCGTGCCTGCCACAAGCCGGGTGCGACTTCGAACAGGCCGTGGACGGCGTTCAACCGCGCCTGATTCCAGAGGCTGGCGTTGACCGAGTCAGGTGCGACTTCGGAATCGCGCACGAAGTCGTGGCGACCGATATCCCACACCGTGCGCCCGCTCTCCTCGATCACTCCGGTGGGGTGTGTCGCAACCATGCCGCGGGTGACCCGATCCATGTCCGCGGTGTCCGGGAAAAAAGCACCCGACGCAGCGGCAAGCAGTTCGAGCGTCTGCTCGGTGGGCGGCTTGGGCATGCGGTCATCGCTCATTGCCCAAGTGTTGCAGCTCTAACAGAATCGGCAGCAGCATCGTCCGTTCCGCCCGCGGTTGGAAATATATTCTGGGGAGGAATCGTCGTCGCCTCGTGATCATTGCCTTGTTGTCTCTCGTTGCCGCCAGTTGCGCGTCGAGTGACGGTGACGATGCAGCAACCGTCGTCGCCGAGACAGATGCGCCGGTCGAGACAGATGCGCCGGTCGAGACAGATCCGCCGGTCGAGACAGATCCGCCGGTCGAGACAGATGCGCCGGTAGAAACCGACGGGCCTGCCGAGGAGGGAGGGTACGACTTTGCTGCGATCGGTCCAATTGTTGGCGATTTCGTTGAGACGAACGACCTCAATGGTGCGGGCCTCGTCATCGTTGATGCCGACGACGGCGTGGTTCACGAGGACTACTGGGGAGACTTCTCGGCCGAACGCATCTCGCTGATCGCCTCGTCAAGCAAGATGATCGCGGCAGGCGTGTTGTTCGCCCTGCAGGACGAGGGTCTCCTCGACATCAACGCACCGGTTGCCGACGTCGTCGGCTGGTCGGGCAATCCGGAGATCACGACCGCGCAGCTGCTCTCGAACAGCTCTGGTCTCGTCGGGCTCTTCCCGGAGCCTGCATACGGCCCATACGTCTGCCAGTATCTCGCTGACGACGAGGTCGAGGCGTGCGGAGCCACGATCTTCGAGACGCCCGACGATGATGGAGACATCGTTCCGCCCGACACCGAGTTCCGCTATGGCGGCGCCCAGTGGCAGGTGGCCGGTGCCGTAGCCGAATTCGTGTCGGGTAAGTCCTGGGCTGAGTTGATCGATGAGACCTATGTCCAACCTTGTGGCCTTGAGGCGCTTGGCTTTAAGAACCATTGGGCGGAGTATGGGACCGACTACCCAAATGACTTCAACTCGGATCCGTCGACGCTCACCGACACTGAGAACCCGCAGATTGAAGGCGGTGCCTATTCGACCACGGGTGACTATGCCAAGTTGCTCTTGATGCATTTGCGCGGCGGAATGTGCGGCGAGAATCAGGTGCTGTCACAAGCTGCGCTCGACACGATGCACGCCGATCGGATTGCAGCGGCGTACGACGGCACCGTTGGCGCATCAACCGGTTATGGGATGGGCTGGTGGGTCGATCGTGAGACTGGCCGGATCAGCGATGGCGGTGCGTATGGCTCGGTCCCCTGGCTCGACCTGGAAGACGGCTACGGCGCCTACCTCGTCATCGAAGCCGACTCGGGCACGGGTGGCGAGCTCGCCGGCCTGCTCGAGAACGTCGTCGACGACGCGATGAACGCTGGGAGCTGAGATCACCGGTGGATCCTCGTCAGGGACGACGTGAGTCGACCGTGCGCTGCGCGTCAACGCAATCGCCCCGACGATGATCGCGGCCGAGGCGAGGTGTCCGAGCGTGATGGCTTCACCGAAGAACACCGAGCCGATGAGGAAGACGGTCGGCAATTCACATGCTCCAGACGCAGCGGTGCGGGCCGTGCCGATGACGGGTGCGGCGGCGGCGTAGATCGTCATCGGGATCAACGCCGAGAAGGCCCCGATCGCGACCACCCAACCGAACGATTCAAACGACGTCGGGAACGCCTCGCTGGGTGAAAGGCTCAGCAGGAGTGGGCTCATCGCGAGCGATGCCCCGACGGCAACCGCGGCCAGGCGTTCGAATGGGTCGAGCGGGCCGAGGCGCTCGGTCAAGATCGAGACACTGAACCCGAACGTTGCGGGGGCGATGAAGAGCAACGGTGAGAGTCCTGCACCGGAGCTGGTACCGAGACCGACGATGGCCGCAACGACGACGAGCCCGGCTGAGGCGATGGATCGCGGGGTCGGGCCGACGTTGAAGAGCAACCAACCGATGATGAGGGCGAAGAGCGGATAGGTCATCTGCACCACGCCGGCGACGGCGACGTCGGCCGTGTCGATGGTGCGTACGTAGACGATCCAGCCGCCGCCCATCACGACGCCGCTGAGTAGGCCCCACGAAGTTGCTGTCCGTTTCCCGTGACCGAAGTTGACGAAGCCCACCAACACGAGCGCAGTCAGCGCGAAGCGGAAGAAGGCGACCGCCACGACCGACATGCCGGTGTCGGTCAACTGCCGAACGAAGATGGTGGTGCTTGCGTACGCGAACGAGGTTCCGACGATGGCCAGCGTCGCGATGCGCGGTGTCGGTTGCCAAGCACGGATGTGGTCCAGCGTTCCTTCGGGTGATGTTCGAGCGGTCGGGCTGATGAGCACAAGTACATGATCGACCTCATTAACTGATGCGTCCAGCGAGATGTATGATACTCATTCATGCAACCTGTGCATGAATCATTGGAACGTCAGCACGTCGACCTCCTGGTCGCCTTGCGGCACAGCGGCAAGCTCGCAACAGCTGCCGAACTCGTCCACATCAGCGCGTCGGCAGCAAGCCACCGGCTGAAAGAAGCCGAGCGTCGTCTTGGCGTTGCCCTGACCACAACCGAGGGTCGCTCGATCCGCCTGACCGCCGCCGGCCTGCACCTCGCCGAGGTCGGCGAAATTGCCCAGCGCAACCTGCGATCAGCAGAGGAGACGGCACGATGGATGAACTCCGCTGACCGGCCTGCCGTCCGCATCGCTCTCGACTTCTACGACACCGCACCGTGGTTTGAGCAACTCATTGGACTGCACGACCTTCCGACCGATGTCGACTTTCTCCGCGTCGGTCACGAGCAGACGGTCGAGTCCGTCGAGCGACGCGTCACCGATCTCGGCATCGTCGTGCTCGCAGCGAGGATTCCCGAGGGCAACGTGCTGTCGGCCGACCACCTTGTGGGGGTGGTGCGAAACGATCATCCGGCAGCCCATCGCGGCGAACTGCAACCGGGGGACATCGTTGACGCCACTTACCTGACCGTCGGTGACCGACCGACGCACGGCTTTGAGCATCACGAGTTCTTCGAACCGGCTGGCGTCCGGCCCCATCGTCTACGCAAGGTCGAGTCGCTGGCCATGGCGTTGCGACTGATCCGGTCCTTCGGGGGTATCACCGTGCAACCGGCGTTGGCGCTGCGCACCCCTCCGCTCGATGGCCTGGTGGTCGTGCCGCTGGCCGGCGCACCGATTCCAGTTCGCTGGGAGATCGTCCTGCGGAAAGAACCTGCTGACGACGAGGTCGCCATGGCCGATGCAATCCGCCGCTTGGTGGAGGCGAACAGATCTTCCGCAAGCGTTTCACACAGGGCCTGACCCCACTGGTGACTTGGTGAGATGGCGGTTGAGGATGTTGCGGGTGACCTGGGCGACTGCAGGGTCATCGGCGAGACCAAACACCCAGTCGGTGGTTCCTACGACCATCACTTCGCCGTCCTGCCCGTTGACACCGTCGGCGTACGGCCGGGTCACCAGCATCACCGAGTTGCCGTACCGGCATCGGGCCAGGCTGTCTGCGTCGACGCGACCGTAGAATCGCGACGCGGTGAACTCGAGGTCACCCTGATCGCTGAGCGCCGAGATTGAGGCCGGGTACTCGCCCACACCGATGTTGCTCGACGGAGTGAGCGCCACAATTTCGGTTCGTTCAATCTGCGGTGCGCCGGGCACGGCTCGCGCGATTGGCAACTGGAACTCGTCGAGATCGATGGGGCAGCCGACGGTCTCGTACCCAACGACGCCGTGCTTGGCGCCGAGCAGATCGCCGTATCGCAAGCCGGTGTTCGCCAGCATCCAGTGGTCGTCGCGGTACACGGTGTACGCCCCGGACCCGCGCGGTGTTGCCTGGCCGAACCTGTTGTACAGCCCCCAACGGGAGCCCGCACCGAGCAAGCTCCACTCGGGTTCGTTGACGATCGGGTCCGCCCACATCCCACTCATGCGAGCGGGGTCGACGTCGAGCATCGGATCACTGATGTGCGCTGCGTACTTGTGGCACACCATCACGTCACTGTCGTGTTCGATGCGGACCTGCCAGAACATCGTGTTGCCGGAGAAGCTCGCGAGGTGACCGCCGCGCTGCACATGGGACTCCACGACCTGGCGCGCACCGCAGGACCAGTACTCGTCATGACCGACGTCGATGAGCAAGTCGTAGCCATCGGCAATCGTGGGGTCGTCGTCAAGGTCGGTCGAGATGCACGAGTCGAACTCGTAGCCCTCGGACTCGGCCCACTCGACAAAACGACGCTCGTGGGTGAACCATCCGCTGGATCCGATTGATGCCGGGTAGCCGTGGGTGAAGCGGTACTCCTGAAAGTGGTCACCGTTGACATCGGGTTCCTCACCCCACCGCGCCGGACGTGCCTTGCGGTCATCGCGATCAACTTCAGGACGACACAGCATGCCGCGTCCAAACGGCCGTCTGAAGCTGACTTGCGTTCCACCGGTGTAGAGGCTGGCGCCACCCCAGGTGTTGTAGGCGTTCCACGTATTGGTGCCCAACACGAACAGGGCCCGACAGGATCGCGTGGTCGGCGTCGAGGGTGCGGTGACCACGAAGCAGGCGTGGGCGACATCCCGGCCGGCCGCAGCGCCGTGCGCCGTGAGCGTCACCAGATGGAACCCCGATCGCCAGTCATCGCCGATGGGGATGTCCACCGACGCAGGCCACGCACAGCCCACGCTGTCCGCGTCGACTGGCGCTGGCACGGACACACCGTCGACGCCTGTGGCTTCCCAGAGCACCTCTCGTCTGGCGCCCCATCGCTCGACGACGACGTCGTATCGATGCGGCGTCGAGACATGCACGGTCGCGGTCGCCCCTGCCCGATAGCTCAGCCGTCCGCAGTAGCCCTCGATCTCGTCGTAAAAGGTGATGTCATCGCTCACGTTGCCACTCTTGCAGCAGTCTGCGCGCCCGAGCGACGCAGCGCGCCGACCCCCGTCTGCCTGCCGGTCGGTCATTGCTGTGGTTGTAACTTCGAAGACATGTCGGCTCTCACGTCATCAACAGGTCGCTGGGGACTGCGTGCCGCTCGACTGTTCGACGGCTTCGACTTCGTCGAGCGGCCCGAAGTGCTCGTTGACGGCGGCAAGGTGGTGGCCGTCGGCGAAGCGCTGCCGGACTCACTCGAGGTGCGCGATCTGGGCGATGTCACGCTGCTGCCCGGCTTGGTCGACTGTCACCAGCACCTCGTCTTCAACGGACGCGGCACGCTCGAGCAACAGGTCAGCGATGTCGATGATGCGACGCTCACTGACCGGGCTAGGGCCAACGCTCGGCTTGCCCTCGAAGGCGGTGTCACCACGGTCCGCGACCTTGGTGACCGCGGCTTCGTGACCCTTGGTCTGCGCGCTGATCCAGATCTCGCAACGATTGCCGCTGCGGGCCCACCGATCACACCGCCCGGTGGCCACTGCTGGTACCTCGGAGGCGAGTGTGAAGGCTCCGACAACCTTGCCGCTGCAGTCGCTGACCGCGTGGAGCGAGGCTGTGACGTCGTGAAGATCATGGTCACAGGCGGAGCGATGACACCGTCGTTCCCGCTCTGGATGTCGCAGTTCTCCGAGGCTGACGTGCGGTTGGTCGTCGATGCTGCGCACGCTGCGGGCCTGCCGGTGGCGGCTCACTGCCACGGTGTCGATGGCATTGCGATGGCGGTCGACGTCGGGGTCGATTCGATCGAGCACTGCACGTTCTTCACCGAGAGCAACGAGAGCATTCCGCCACCCGAATTACTGGATCGGCTCGCTGCATCCGGTGTTGCCCTGTCGGCAACATGGGGCGTCACTGAGACGCCACCGACCCCGACCAACTGGCAGCGGGCACGGCCGGTCATCGAAGACGCGCTTGGGCGCGTGCACGCCGGTGGCGGGGTCGTCGTGGTGGGCACCGATGCAGGCATCTACCGGCAGAAGCCCCACGACGTGCTCCCGCACGCACTCCCGACGCTGCTGAGCGCAGGCATGACGACCGTCGAGGCGTTGCGAGCCATCACCAGTTTTGCGGCCGACGTGTGCCGTCGGCCTGAACGAGGGCGGCTGCAGGCCGGCCTGCCCGCCGACATCGTTGCCGTCGCAGGTGACCCCGCCGCTGATCCGGCAGCACTCACCCGCATCGCTGCGGTGTGGCGCGATGGGCGCAGCATCGTGGACTCGGTCAGCGACACTGAATGAACAGCAGCTCTCTCAGCTCACTCGTGGACGTGACGCGTCGCGCCGGTCTGCTGGATCCGCGCCGACTTCCTGCGTTGACCGCAGCAATTGGTCGGTGGGGACCCACGCTCGCCGCGCCGTACGCAGCGTCCGCACTGGCGACGCCGAACCGAACAGCAGTCGTCGACGATCGCGGCTCGATCAGCTGCGGCGAGCTCGATCGAAACTCGACACAACTTGCCAACGGGCTCCGCCAACTTGGACTCGACCGCGGTGAGCGACTTGGTATCGCCTGCCGAAATCATCGTGAGTTCGTCGAGGCGACCATTGCCGCCGCCAAGCTCGGCGTCTCTGTCGTCTACTTGAACACCGGATTCGCGGCCCCGCAGCTGCGCGATGTGCTCGCCCGCGAGCAGGTTGACGTCTTGGTGGTCGATGCCGAACTCGTCGAACTGGCCGATCGGGAATCGTTTCGCGCGCCGGTCGTCGTGGTCGGCTCGTCCGCAGCGTGCGCAGTGCACGCAGGAACGACATCGCTGCAAGCGGTTCGCAGTTCCGGAGCCCGGCGCCTGCCACTTCGACCGTCGAAGCCGCTGGCGCCAGTGCTGCTGACATCGGGAACCACCGGGACACCGAAGGGCGCACAGCGCAGTGTCCGTGCTGACCCAGCGGCGGCGGCGATTGTCGAGATCATCCCTTACCGGTTCGACGACATCGTTGCGATCACCTCGCCGCTGTTCCATGCCTGGGGTCTTGCCCAGATGGGTCTCGCAGCGTTGCTGGGAGCAACGATCACGATCAGCACTTCCTTCGATGCCGATCGAACGCTTGCCCGGCTCGAACACGATGCCGTGACGGTGCTCGCCGTGGTCCCCGTCATCTTGCAGCGACTCCTCGACGCCGACGGTCTCGACACGACCGATCTGACCGCGCTGCGCATTGTTGCCTCGAGTGGTTCGGCTTTGCCGATTCCAGTGGTCGAGAATTGGCTCCGACGCGTCGGCCCAAACCTGTACAACCTGTACGGATCCACCGAGGTTGGCCAGGCCACACTCGCCACACCTGCAGACCTGACGGCGTCACCGTCGACGGCTGGCCGAGCGCTTGCTGGGTCGACCGTTGTCATCCTCGACGACGCCAGTCGTCCACTTCCTCCGGGATCTGCCGGCCAGATCTTCGTCGGCAACGGCTCGCAATTCGACGGCTATACGGGCGGCGGTGCCAAGGCGATCATCGACGGCCTGATGTCAACCGGCGATGTGGGCCACCTCGACGAGAGCGGATTGCTGTTTGTGACCGGCCGTGCGGACGACATGATCGTGAGCGGTGGCGAGAACGTGTTCCCGGGCGAGGTTGAAGACCTGTTGTTGGCCGTCGAGGGGATCTCTGATGTCGCTGTGGTCGGCGTCGACGATGATGTCTTCGGGCAAGGGCTGGTCGCGCATGTCGTCACGACGCCAGGGGTGAAGCTGACGTCCAAGCAGGTCCGCGCCGCTGTTGCCGACAACCTCGCTCGCCACAAGGTGCCGCGACGTGTGGTGTTCTGCGATGAGCTGCCGCGCACCGCAACAGGCAAGATCCGCCGCAACCAGCTCTGAAGTCGATGCCGTCTGCGCGGCGCCGCTACGTTCCTCAGGCATGGCCCTCCCGATCTCTCGTTTCCCGGTTCCCGAGCTTGCTGAGCTTCCCGACGACATCCGCGCGTTGATCGAAACGATCCAGGAGAAGTCGGGATTCATCCCCAACGTGTTTCTGGCGCTCGCGCATCGGCCAGCTGAGTTCCGTGCCTTCTTTGCCGCGCACGACGCCTTGATGGACAAGTCCGACGGACTTTCGAAAGCGGAACGCGAGATGATCGTCGTGGCGACAAGTGCAACCAACGGCTGCCTGTACTGCGTGGTGGCGCACGGTGCCATCCTCCGGATTCGGGCGAAGAACCCGTTGATCGCAGATCAACTTGCGATCAATCCGTGGAAGGCCGACCTTTCAGCGCGCGAACGTCACATGATCGACTTCGGCCTCAAGGTCGCAGGCGATTCGGCGCAGATCGTCGATGCCGATCTCGACGCGATGCGTGCGGCTGGCTTTACCGATGACGAGATCTGGGACATCGGCGCGATCGCGGCGTTCTTTGCCATGTCGAATCGGCTGGCCAACCTCACCTCGATGCGTCCGAACGACGAGTTCTACGCGATGGCTCGGTAACCAATCGTCGTGCGGTGCAACAGCCGGTCGTGACCGTCGTAGCCGCCGGTTGCGCGGTGCAGAACGCACCGGTTGTCCCACATCACCAGCATGTTCGGCTCCCACCGATGTTGGTACTGGAACTCATCTCGGGTTTGCCAGGCATACATCTCACCGAGGAGCAGCCTGGCGTCGTCGTCGGCCATGCCATCGATGCCGATGATGTAGCCGATGGTCGAGTACAGCGTCTCGGCGCTCGTCTCAGGGTGGGTCCGAATCAACGGATGGAGCTGGGTGGCATAGGCGCTGTCATTCGGACGGATCTGCATCGACCGGTCCGCATCGTCGTCGCCGTACTGACCGTCGGGCGCATAGCCGCCGCGCGCCGAATGGATACCGACTTTGCCGTCGATCTTGGCACGGAGTTCTGCAGGCATCGCCGCAAGTGCGGCCTGCTGGTTGGTGTACAACGTGTCGCCGCCGAGCGGTGGAATGACCTTGCCGTACAGACATGTCCCGTCGGGCGGAAACTCCTGAAAGCTCCAGTCGGCGTGCCAGTTCTCAGCGAAGAGTGACGACGTCTCGTCAGCGCGACGGCGAATTGCCGCGATGTGGGGATGCCCATCGATCGCAGCGAAGAAGGGGTCGTCACCGAAAGGACCGAACCGGAGCGTGAACGCTTCGAGATCACTGTCACTCAACTGCTGATCGGGGAACGCCAACACTTTGTGCTCGAGCCACGCAGCACGGATGGCTGCAACGTCGGCATCTTCGAGTTGACGCAGATCTACATAGCGCACGGTTGCGCCGCACGCCGCGCCGCTCGGCACAACCTGAATGCGTCCTGCGGTGTCCATCAGCGTCCACCCCGAGACATCCGGTCGGCCATGTCATCTGGCATGCCGTGTGGCAGTTGGCGTTCGTGCAGCAGCGCATCGCTGCGGGTGCGTTGCTCGCGGTCATCGATGAGCCGTTTCACGATGCGATTGGTGCCTCGTGAGTTGGCCAGGATCTCGCTGCTCAATGCATCGACGGTGGCGTCAAGATTGTCGTCGGCAACGCATCGGTCCACGAGTCCCATGCCGGCGGCCTCGGCGCCGGTGATCCGTCTGCTGGTGAACATCAGTTCCTTCGCTGCGGAGCGACCAATGCGTTCGGGCAGTCGGATCGACATGCCCCAAATGGGTGCCAGCCCCCATTGGCCGTGGGTGTCGCCGAGCTTGGCCGACTCGCTGGCGATGAGCAGGTCACACGCCAGCGCGAGTTCAAGTCCACCCGTGTAACAGTGCCCATGGATGCGGGCGATCGTCGGCTGCGGGAGCGCTTCGAGGGCATCAACCGTCTCCGGTTCGAAGTGACGGCTCGGTGCTCGTTCGCCGGACGCGATTGACCCGAGGTCATGACCAGCGCAGAACGCGCGGCCGGCACCTGTCAGTACGACACAGCCCACCGATTCGTCGCCAGCGATCGCATCGAGATGCTCGCGTAGCTCGATGAACATGGTGGGGCCGAGTGCGTTGAGCTTGTCGGGCCGATTGAGCGTGAGGGTGGTCAGCCCAGCGCCGTCTGCAGTGGCGATGTCGGTGCGGAGGACGAGTGGTTCAGTCATGGTGCTACGCGCTTTTCAGGAGGCGTTCCTGTCCAATGGGGGTGCCGAGACGAGCGGCGAGCGCGTCGGTGACGAAGTCGGTGACCTTTGATTCGAGTGGGAACGAGAGGTGGCTGCCCTCGTACCAGCAGATTTCAGGCTGCCGCCGACGGAAGTCGATCGATGGGGCGCGTAGCCGACTGTTCGTTGTCTCGATCTGCAGGGCCCACTCGTCGACGAGCCACTTGGCGGCCAACATTGGTGTGAGTTTGGGCGTGGGCAGGTCGTGCAGGCGATGGCCGACGACCCAGTCGCGGGTTTGCCCGACCATCTCGTTGATCACTGACATGCATGCTCCGTTCCCCATCGTCACCTCGTCGGCGACGCCCTCGTGACCGTAGTGCCGGTGTCGGATGAGCGGCGGATCGTTCTCCTGCGGTCGTCGCCTTTCGAGTGTTGTCAGGCGGCGTCGGTGATACGGGCGGTGAGATTGTCGAGGGCCATATTCCAACCCTGTGCGCTGGGGGAGTCTGCGGGCACGCCGACGTGGGTCATCACCATGGCGGTCTTGCTGTTGCGGTCGGTGAGTTCGACGATGACCTTGGTCGTGGTTGGCATGTCTTCGGGCATCCCCATGTCGCCAGCGGTTATCACGTCGCCGTCGGCGTTGCTCATCGACTCGGTGTAGACGAGGCGGGTGTGCGGCGACACCTCGAGGTACTCGCCGACGAACCACATCTGCATCGCCCCGTTGGGCGTGTTCATCTCCATGCAGACGTGTCGTTTGCCGCCGACAGTGACGTCCATCGTGGCGACCGGGATACGTGCACCCGTCGGTCCGTACCAAGCAGCAAAGTGGTCAGCGTCAGTCCACATCGCCCACGCGAGTGGCATCGGCGCGTCGAAGGTGCGCTCGATGACCACGGACTCGGTCGAGTCTGAATCGGTGGCGCCGGTGTCAGTCATCGTTGTTGCCTGCCTCTTCTGGTCGGTGTTCGGTCTGGTGTCGCAGTTGCGTGAGGTAATCGTCCATGCGGTCGAAGCGCGCTTCCCACATGGGGCGGTACTGCTCGGTCCAGTCAGCGATCTGAGCGAGCGGCGCAGCGTCGAGGGCACACGGACGGAACTGTGCGTGTTGGCCACGGACGATGAGACCGGCTCGTTCGAGCACCTTGAGATGCTTCGAGATCGCCGGCAGTTTCATGTCGAATGGTTCGGCGAGTTCGTTGACTGTTGCGGCCCCTTGCGCAAGGTGAGCGAGGATTGCCCGGCGGGTCGAGTTGGCGAGCGCCGCGAAGGTGACGGTGAGACAGTCGTCGTCATCGCCACTGATGTCGATGATCTCGCCGGAGCAGCTTGGAGTAAGTGTTGCAGTCATGTATTTAACCAAGACAGAAAATAAGTGACGAGGTCGATGATGTCAACTCTGTCCGTGACAGACTGGTCACGCTCGTGTCCGCCGGGGCCGAGTCGATCGACCCAGGGGACTGACGATGACGACGAATGCTGAACTGCTCAAGCGATACCGGGCGGTGCTGCCCTCGTTCGTCAGCCCCCTCCACGTCGAGCCGATCTCGATCGATCGCGGTGAGGGCAGCTCTGTCTGGGATGTCGAAGGCAATCGCTACCTCGACTGGTTTGGCGGTGTGCTGACGACGATGATCGGCCACTCGATACCCGAGATCGTCGATGCCGTTCAGGCGCAGGCGGCGAAAGTCATGCACACGTCGACGCTCTATCTCTCCGAGCCGATGATTGGCTTCGCCGAAGACGTGGCCGCGGTGTCAGGCATCCCCGACGCCCGTGTGTTCTTCACCGCCTCTGGATCAGAAGCCAACGACATGGCGGTCATGCTCGCCACCACCTATCGCGGCTCAAATGAGATCCTCGCGATGCGCAATAGTTACCACGGACGGTCGCACACAGCGCAGGCAATCACGGCTCAAAGCTCCTGGTCGATGGCTGCCATGTCAGGGCTGAACGTCAACTTCATCCAAGGCGCCTATCGGCTGCGATCGCCCTTCCGCGACCTCGATGACGACGCCTTCACCGCAGCCTGCGTGGACGATCTCGTTCAGATGATCGATATGGGCACAGCCGGCAGGGTCGCTGCCATGATCGCCGAGCCGATCCAGGGTGTTGGCGGATTCGCCACACCACCTGACGGCTTTTTCGGTGCGATGAGCAAGGAACTGGCGAACCGCGAGATCCTGTTCATCTCCGATGAAGTTCAGACCGGATGGGGCCGCACCGGCGAGCACTTCTGGGGATACCAGGCACACGGCATCGTGCCCGACATCTTGACCTTCGCCAAGGGCGTCGGTAACGGGATCACACTCGCCGGCGTCGTTGCCCGCGCTGAGATCATGGACTGCATCGACGTGCTGTCCTTCTCAACGTTCGGCGGTAATCCGCTGTCTGCTGCTGCCGGGCGGGCCACGTTGAAGTACGTGCTCGACAACGACCTGCAGGGCAACGCCAAGCAGATGGGCGAGCGCCTGACCGCTCGCCTCGGACCCGTGATCGAGGCCACCCCTTGGATTGCCGAGTTGCGTGGTCGTGGCCTGATGCAGGCCATCGAGATTGTGCACCCCGGGGGTATCGAACCTGACTCGGCGACAACCGCGCGACTGCTCGACGCTGCCAAGGACCGCGGCCTGCTGGTTGGCAAGGGCGGCCTCTACGGCAATGTCATCCGTATGGCCCCGATGCTGGCCATCAGCGAAGCTGAACTCGACGATGGCATCGACGCCCTCATCGCCGCGATTGGCGTGATCGACGGCGAGCACTGAGCATCAATCGAGGATGCCTGAGCTCGCGCTGCGCAGCCGCAAGCCGAACGGCAACGGTTGAGCTACTCGCAACTCACCTCACGATGTCGCCACCGTGACGACCCGGAGTGAAGGGATCTGGGTCGAACTGACGAGTTGGCGTGCACATCAACACGGCGAGCGGTCATGATGGGTCAGTGATCACTTCGCAAGGCAATCCGCTTGGGTACGACCTCGAGGGGGTGTAGCGCTTAGTCGGGATCGAACCCCCTTCGCTGCAACGCGCCGAGGTGGAGGCTCTGGCAGGCGTCGACTCGGAGCGATCCGTACGTTGGTGGGGGGCGATGGGTTTCCCCTAGGTGATGCCTGGCGAGATTGCGTTCGGCACCGAGGACGTCGACATCGTGAGGCGTCTAGATTCGATGATCGCCGCTGGAGCGGTGAGCGATGACGACGTCGCACGCCTCGCGCGTCTGATGGGAGCGTCGTTCTCGCGCCTTGTCGAAGCCCAACTTGCGGTCATTCCAGCATTGCTCGCCACGGTCCCTTCGGCGCGAGCCGACCAACTCGAGGCCCTTGACCGAATCGAGGGCGCCGTTAGATCCGAAGCGATCGGCTTCGTCGAGAGCACCATGAACTATGTCTGGCGACGGCACTTGCTCGCGGCGCTCGCCCAAAGCCTGTCGATGGGAGAAGACGACGGGATACAGACAGTTGGCTTTGCCGATCTTTCGGGCCTCTCGCGAATCGGCAAGAGTGCAAGTGCGGAGGAGATCACTGAGATCGTCGAGATCTTCGAGACGGCAGCTTTCGATGTCGTCTCTGCTCATGCGGGTCGAGTCGTGAAGCTCATTGGGGACGAGGTGATGTTCGTCGCTGACAGCTTCGATGGCGCGATCGAGATCTCGCTTGATCTCCTCTCTCGGCTTCGACCCGTCGACGCGTTGCCGCCCTTGCATTGCGGTATTGCTACGGGGCCGACGGTTCTCGTTGGCGGCGACGGGTTCGGGCAGACCGTCAACCTTGCGAGCCGTCTGACCGATCAGGTCCGGCCCAACAGCGTCGCGGTGACCCGGCGCGATGGACAGCATCTCCTCGACCGCGACGACCTCGACGTTCGCGCCCCGCATCGGTCAGTCGACCTGAAGGGCGTGGGCCGCACGCACATCCTTGCGGTCCGGCCACTGGACACCGACCAGGACATGTAACACCCGTGGGTGGCTGACCGGCGGCACAACCCGCGCAGAGTGCGCTGCACGACACCGATTGATGAAAGGCTCGACGTTATGACCACGACGGAATCCGCTCCGACACAACCACTGGTTGCACCGACGATCGAGGGTCCAATTCGCCCCGACCTTCGCCCGAAGGGTGTCAATCATCTGGCGATCTCGACCGCTGACATGAAGGCGCAACTCACGTACTGGGCCGAGGTCTTGGGCTGCCCGACCAAAGCGTTGTATTGGATGCACGGCGTGGAGAACACCTTCCACGGCTTCGTCGAGTTGTCCGGCGAGTCCTACATCGCGTTCGTGCAACATCCCGACAACTCGAGCAACATCGAGTACGGCGTGACCCACGCGGGCAATCCAGGCGCACCGGTCACTGGTGGCGCGACCCAGCACATCGCCATGCACGTCGACACGCTCGACGACGTCCTGGCGATGCGCGACCGGATCCGGTCGAACGACGTGCACGTGATGGGCCCCATCGATCACGGGATGATCAAGTCGATCTACTTCGCAGGTCCTGAAGGGCTCAGCCTTGAAGTGTGCTGCGGCTCAGACATTGACGAAAAGCAGTGGGTCGATCCAGAGGTGCAGGGCCTGTGCGACATCTCCGCCGATGAACTCGCCAAGCTCACGAGTCCAGCTGGGGTCGCGGTGGGGGACGAACCTGTTCCGCAACCGTCACTCGACTCGGCCGGCCCGCGCATGCACTACCCGGACAACATCTACGCCGCATTGATGACGATGTCCGATGCCGACATCTGGCACCGCGTCAGTGAGACCACGCCGCCGGTGCCGCTCCCCGAGTAAGGGGCTACTTCGGTGCGAATCGCGTCCCGGCGTCGAGACGGATGGTGTCGCCGTTGAGCATGGGGTTCTCGATCATCGCGATCGCCAGACGCGCGTACTCGTCAGGTCGTCCGAGGCGGCGCGGGAACGCAGCGTCCCTCGTGAGGTTTGCGGCGCGCTCCTCTGTCACCCCCGTGGTGAGACCGGTCGCGAACAAGCTGGGCGCGATCGTGTTGACGCGGATGCCGATCGTTCCGAGGTCGCGCGCCATCGTCAGTGTCATCCCCGCGATGCCTGCCTTCGCAGCGGTGTAGGCGACCTGACCGACTTGGCCTTCGAACGCGGCGATCGACGAAGTGTTGATGAGGACGCCTCGCTCGTCATCGTCGTTCGGGTCGTTGTCAGCCATGTGGTCGGCGCAGAGCCGGTTGGTGTTGAACGTCCCAATTAGATTCAGATCGATCACCGCTCGGAAGTCGTCGAGGTTGAAGGGGCCGTTGCGTCCCAGCGTGCGCCCTGCCTTGCCACCACCCGCCGTGTTGACCGCCACGTCGAGGCCGCCGAGCGCATCCACTGCCTCGTTGATGACCAGCTCGATGCCATCGAAGTCGAGCACGTCTGTTGGATGCCACGATCCGCTCAGCTCGGCTGCAACCTCGGCACCGGCTGACTGCTCCCGGTCGAGGATCGCGACCTTGCCGCCTCCGGCGGCGATGCGCTCTGCGGTGGCACGTGCGAACCCCGACGCGCCGCCGATGAGGATGGCCTTGAGTCCTTCGATCTCCATATGCTGTTTTCCTGTCTCGCTCTCAGTTGGTGTCGTGTCAACGGTTGACCTGGCGGAATGGCAGGCCTCGATCCGGCGCAGGTTCGCGCGGCAGGCCGAGCACGGTCTCGCCGAGGATGTTGTGTTGGATCTCGTCGGTGCCGCCCGCGATCGACTGGGCGGGAGTTGACACCAGTACCTCAGCAACCACTGCGTCGGTCGGGTCGTCGGTCTCGGCGAGCATCCCGTTGGCGCCGGAGATCATCGAGTGCACGCTGTTTGATCGACGCGCCACCTCCGACAGCGCGAGCTTGCCGATCGAACCCTCCGAGCCCGGTGAGCGTCCCAGCTCGCGGCTGGCCCGAGCTCGCTTCGCTGTCCAGTCAGCGGCGCGGTGGAAGCTGATTGCCGCGGCCATCTCGTCGCGCAGCACCGGGTCGTCGCTCCTCCCGGTCGATTGCGCTCGCTCCACAACCAGATCGAGTCGGCCCTGTCGTTGCGGATACCAAACGTACGTCCGGTTGTACTCAGCAGCTTCGACGCGGGCCTCGTCAACCACGCGCCCTGATGCTTGGGCAGCGAACTTCGCCTCGCGACTTGTCGCATAGGAACGTTCGTGGGCCAGCGTGCCCCGCGCGGCGGCCCACCCACCGCCGACCTCGCCGACGACGTGTTCGTGAGGGATACTCACATCGTTCAGAAAGACCTCGTTGAACGACGAGTGCTCGTTCATTTGGCGAATCGGCCGGACGTCGACGCCCGGCTGATGCATGTCGAGGAGGAAGTACGTGAGGCCGCGATGCTTGGGCGCATCCCAGTCGGAGCGAGCGACGAGGATCCCCATGTCGGCGTGATCAGCGGAGGTATTCCAGACCTTCTGCCCGTTGACGATCCACTGGTCGCCGTCTCGGACGGCCGTCGCTTGAAGCCCGGCCAGGTCGGACCCTGCGCCTGGCTCGCTGAAGAGCTGGCACCAGGTCAGCGCACCGGTCAGTGTGTCGCGCAGGAATGAGGCCTTGAGCTCATCGCTGGCGTGGTCGTACATCGTTGGTGCGGCCAACCCGAACCCTCCACCGAGTGGTACCGCGACCCCACCGGCGTCGCGGATCGCAGCATGGGCGGTCCGATCAGCCCACGCAGGCAGGCCGAGACCGAACCAGTCGGTCGACCACGACGGAACCGCCCATCCGGCGTCGACGAGGCGCTCACGCCACTCGATCAGTGAGAGGTCCGGGTTCCATGCCTGCTCGAACCACGCGTGGACCGCCGCGCGCACCGACTCCTCGGTTGGGGTGTCCTGGTTGCTGCGTTTGCTCATGGTGATCGGCAACAAGTGTGATCGAATGGTGCTGAAGAATCCGCACCGGAGGGAGCAACGAATGACTGACATCGAACCACTCGTCATCATCGAGCGCGGCGTCGAGGGCGGCGACGCACATGTCGCGACGATTCGCCTGAACCGGCCGCCGAACAACTTCTTTTCGGTTGGCTTGATCGAAGCGATTGCCGAATTACTCGAAGCGCTCGATGACGACGACGCGGTGCGCGTCGTCGTGCTTGCGGCTGACGGCAAACACTTCTGTGCCGGCGCTGACTTCTCCGGGCCGCGGGAGGACACGACGGCCCAGCTGTACTCCGCTGCGGCTCGACTGTTCCGGACGCGCAAACCGATCGTCGCGGCGATCCAAGGCGCAGCGGTCGGTGGTGGCCTCGGCCTGGCACTTGCAGCCGACTTCCGCATCGGAACACCAGAAGCGCGGTTGAGTGCGAACTTCGCGCGGCTCGGATTTCATCACGGCTTCGGACTTTCGGTGACGCTGCCACGCCTCGTGGGCCAGCAGCGCGCGGCCGAACTGCTCTACACCGGCCGGCGACTCAACGGCGACGACGCCACAGCGATCGGGCTGCTCGATCGCCTCGTGCCACTCGCTGATCTTGAGGCTGAGACGCAGGCGTTTGCCGCCGAGATTGCTGGGTCCGCTCCGCTCGCCGTTGAGTCGATCCGCGCCACGTTGCGCGCTGGCCTCGCCGACGAGATCGTGGCGGCAACGGACCATGAGATGGCAGAGCAAACACGCCTGCGCGCCACGGCCGATTTCGCCGAAGGCACCCATGCGATGGGCGAGCGCCGCGCACCCAACTTCGAACGCCGCTAACGGTGGAACTCGACGGCGAAGCGGACCGGGCCGTCGATGACCACGTGGTGTCGCCGAGCGGGAGGGATCACCTGACGTTGTCCGGCCGTCACAGTGCGAACCTCGTCCAGTGTGTCCTCAAAGACGAAGCCGAGCGACCCTGACTCGACGATCAACCGGCCCCACACGCCGTCGGCAACCGCGTGCGCAGCGCGCAGCCCACGGGGTGTCGACGTTTCGTCGAACGTCGGGGTGGTCCGCTGGAGTTCGAGCCCGTCCGGCAACTGTTGAGCGGTCACGAGATCAGGTCACCTGACCAGCGAACTGAGCGCCATGCAGGCGGGCGTACGCGCCGCCCCGTCGGAGCAGTTCGGCGTGACCGCCCTGCTCGACGATGTGTCCGTCTTCCATCACCAGGATGACGTCGGCGCCACGGATCGTCGACAGGCGGTGCGCGATCACAAAGCTCGTTCGATCCTGACGCAGGGCATTCATCGCTTCCTGGATCAGGACCTCGGTGCGAGTATCGACCGAACTCGTCGCTTCGTCGAGGATGAGGATCGACGGGTTTGCCAGGAACGCACGAGCAATCGTGATGAGCTGCTTCTCGCCGATGCTGATGTTGTCGCCCTCGTCATTGATGACGGTGTCGTAGCCGTCAGGCAGTGTGCTCACGAATCGGTCCACGTAGGTGACACGAGCAGCTTTTTGGATCTGCTCTTCGGTGGCACGGGGGTTGCCGTAGGCGAGGTTTTCACGGATGGTGCCGCCGAAGAGCCACGTGTCCTGGAGCACCATGCCGACTTTCGACCGCAGCTCGGCGCGTGGAAATGAGGCGATGTCGCGTCCATCGAGTGAGATCGCACCAGATTGCAGGTCGTAGAACCGCATGATCAGGTTGACCAGCGTGGTTTTGCCGGCGCCGGTTGGCCCGACGATGGCGATGGTCTGCCCCGGTTCGACCGTGAGGTTGAGATCCTGGATAAGGGGCTGTTCAGGGAGATAGGAGAAATTGACGTCGTCGAACACGACGCGGCCGAGCACCGGCGGCGGGTCGACGGTGGCGACCTGTTCGACCGTCTGTTCGTCGGCATCGAGGAGTTCGAGGACACGCTCCAAGGAGGCAATGCCTGACTGGAAGGTCGTCGCCATGGAAGCGATGCGTGTCAGCGGCTCGGAGAAGTTGCGGGCGTACTGAATCATGGCCTGCATGTCGCCGATGCTGATTGCGCCCGACGAGATGCGGAGGCCGCCGACGACGGCGATCAGGACGTACTGGATGTTGCCCATGAAGGTCATCGCCGGTTGGATCAAGCCCGACATGAACTGGGCGGCGAAGCTCGCTTCGTACAACTTGTCGTTGTCCTCTGCGAAGCGTTCCTCGACCTTGCGATGCTGACCGAAGCTCTTGACGATCGCATGCCCGGTGAACACCTCTTCGGCTTGGCCGTTGACTGCGCCGGTGTGCCGCCACTGCTCGACGAACCGCGGCCCGGCCCGACCGCCGATCACCTTGATCAGCACGATCGAGAGTGGGACGGTGACCAATGCGATGGCAGCGAGCAGCGGCGAGATGAGGAACATCATCACGGTCACGCCGATCAGCGTCAGGAGTGAGGTGAGGACCTGGCTGACGGTCTGTTGCAGACTCTGCGCGAGGTTGTCGATGTCATTGGTGACCCGGCTGAGCAGGTCCCCGCGTGACTGCTTGTCGATGTAGGCCAGTGGGAGGCGGTTGAGCTTCGTTTCGACTGATTCGCGCAACGCAAACATCGAGCGTTGCACCACACCGGCGAGCATGAAGGCCTGGCCGTAAGCGAGCACGAAGGAGATGACGTAGAGACCGACGAGGAGCATCAGTTGCGAGTGCAGCCGATCGAAATCGATGCCATCGGCGGCGCCGCTCGCACCGGGAATGAGGCCGTCGACGATGATGTCGGTGGCTTCACCAAGGAGCCGAGGGCCGATGACCACAATCGTCACGCTGAGCACCGTGAGAACGCCGATGATCCAGAGGCGGAGGCGTTCGGCGCCGAGGATCTCGCCGAGCCGTTTCACCGTCGGGCCGAAGTTGGCCGTCTTCTCCGCCGGCATGCCAGCAGAACCGCCGGGCCCGAAGCTTGATCGCCGAGCTTCAGCACCGGTCGTGGTCAAGATGTCGCGCTCGTCGTCACCGCCGAGCGTATCCGCGGTCCGCTCGATCTCGTCGGGGGTCGTGTCGTCGCTCATCCGACTGCCTCGGCTTCGAACTGTGAGTCGACGATCTCGGCGTAGGTCGGGCAGCTGTCGATGAGTGCGACGTGACGGCCCCGACCGACGATGCGGCCGTGTTCGATCACGATGATTTGGTCGGCGTCAGCAATGGTCGACACGCGCTGCGCCACGATCAGTACCCCGGCGTCGCGGACATGGGGCTGCAGGGCGAGGCGGAGTCGAGCGTCGGTGGCGAGGTCGAGCGCGGAGAACGAGTCATCGAAGATGTAGATGTCAGGGCGCATGACCAGTGCTCGAGCGATCGAAAGGCGCTGGCGCTGTCCGCCCGACACGTTGGTGCCGCCTTGGGTGATGGGGCTTTCGAGTCCCTGTGGCATCGATTGGACGAAGCCCGCGCCCTGGGCGACTTCCAGCGCCTGCCACAACTCTTCTTCGGTTGCGTCTGGTCGGCCGAACCGGAGATTCGATGCGACCGTGCCCGAGAACAAGTACGGCTTCTGCGGCACGTAGCCGATTGACCCCCAGAGGAGATCAGGGTCGAGTTGACGAACGTCGACACCGTTGACTGACACCGAACCCTCGGTCACGTCGAACAACCGTGGCACCAGGTCGACGATGGTTGACTTGCCGGAGCCTGTGCTGCCGATGATGGCCGTGGTGCGCCCGGGGGTGACCCGGAACGAGATGTCCGACAAGACCGGGCTGGTCGCGCCTGGGAACGTGAAGCCGACCCCGTCGAAGTCGACCGTTCCGCGCTCGGTCAGTGCGGTGATTGGCGACGTTGGGGGAATGACGGATGAGTCGGTGTCGAGCACCTCGGCGATGCGCTCGGCGGCAACTGCGGCGCGGGGAATCATCGACACCATGAAGGTAAGCATCACGGCCGCGATCAACACCTGGACGAGGTAACTGAGATAGGCGACGACTGAGCCGAGTTCCATCTCGCCTGCGTTGATGCGATCCGCGCCGAGCCACAACACGGCGACGCTCGACATGCTGATGAAGAGGGTGACGGTCGGGAACATCAGGGACATCAAGCGACCGGCGCGCAGTGACGTCGCGGTCAGGTCATCGTTTGCCTCGGCGAAGCGGGCGACCTCTTCAGGCTCGCGGACGAACGCCCGCACCACGCGAATCCCGGTGATCTGTTCGCGTAGTACAGCGTTCACGCGGTCGACCTTGAGTTGCATCACCTGGAAGGTGGGCACCATGCGGCTGATGATGATCCCGAGCACCACGATCAGGATCGGGATGGCGACGAGCATGATGACCGATAGTCCAACGTCCTCGCGGATGGCGAAGACGATCCCGAACACCATGGTGATCGGGGCGGCGATCATCATCGTGCACGCGAGCACGACCAGCATCTGCACCTGCTGAACGTCGTTCGTGACACGCGTGATCAGCGATGGCGCCCCGAACTGGCCGACCTCTCGAGCCGAATAGCTGTTGACCTGCTGAAAGATGTCGCGCCGCAGGTCGCGCCCGAAGCTCATCGCCGCTTGCGCTCCGAACCAGACGGCAGCGATGACGAAGACGATCTGGACGAAACTGAATCCGAGCATCACGGCACCGGTTCGCCAGATGTAACCGTTGTCGCCTTGCAGAACACCGTTGTCGATGATGTCGGCGTTCAATGTTGGCAACGTGAGTGCCGCGGCGGTCTGAATCGCCTGCAGCACAAGAACCAGTGTCAGCAACCGCTTGTAGGGCCCGAGGTGGGTTCGGAGCAGACGTCGCAATTGCACGAAGAATGACCGTATCGGCTGAGGGCGCGTAGATCCGAGAGCGATCAGTGGAGACGGACGCCTTGGCGGACCAGTTCTGCTTGCACGACAGCGACGTCGACATCGGCGACGTCTCGGCCTTGTTGGATCGAGACCGTCGCTGCGACGCCGGCACCTTGCCCGCTGACGGTGCAACACATCATGTTCCGAACGGCGGCATGGCTGATCTTGTCGCCGCCGATGCTCCGCCCGGCGACGAGCAGGTGCTGGATGTTCTTGGGAAGCAGTGCCCGATACGGCACCTGAAAGTAGCGGCCGGTCGTCGGCAGGGTCAGCACGCCGTAGCCGTCGATGAACTCGGGGAAGATCCCGATCGAATCCTCGAACCGGCCCTGCTCGCGCACGTCCTGTTCGGTCATGTTGTAGACCGCGTCGATCTTGCGGGTCTCGCGAATGCCGACGCTCATGCCGAAGTTACGGATCTTCGCGTTCTCGCATCCGGGTGTGAATCGACGAAGGGCTTCGGCCGCCATCACCGCCTGTCGTCGCCCCTCGATCTCGGCAGCTGTGAGTGACTCGACGTCGGTGCCGTCCACCTCATCGAGGTGCACCAGGTTGAGGTAGGTGAGGTCGCCCTGATCGCTGATGGCTCCCCATGTCCCACCGATCGTCGTGAGGTCGCGCGGAATGATGCCGGCATCGATCGCCTGTGTGAACGGGGCGCGCAGGAACGGCGAGAACATCTCGTCTTCCTTGCCCGTCGTCTCGACCGTCCAGGCACCGTCAGACCAGTCCGCGTAGGTCTGGGGGTCCGCAGCCACGCCGGCCAGGAACGTCTGCTTGTCGACACCGCTGAGGTGAAACATCACCGAGGCGGCCAGCAACTCCTCGGGATCTGCCTGCCGGGTTGGTGCACCTGCCCGGGCAGCGACGTCGGCATCCCCGCTCGCGTCGATGATCCGCTGACCGAGGACGGCCTGGCGCCCTGACTTGCTCTCGACGATGACCCCTCGTAGGAGGCTTCCGTCGAGGATCGGCGCCACGACCGAGCAGTGCAGCAGGGGCTGGATGCCGCACTCCTGCACGAGCACATCGGCGACGTATTTGAACAGTTCGCCGTCGAGTGCGTGGCTGTCGGACTGCGGTTCGGGTTGGGCTGCTCCCATCGCCAGCGCCCGCTGTTCGAACTCGATGCCGACGCCCTCGGTGTCGATGGTCTCTGGGTGCCGGTACCACGCGAACCCTTCGACCCCGACGGCGGTGATGTTGCCGCCGAAGCACCCGTGCCGTTCGATCAGTACGACGGACGCTCCGGCACGGGAGGCACCAATCGCAGCAGCCAGTCCGCCTGGCCCGCTCCCGATGACGACCACGTCAGCCGAGGCCAACACTGGCGTCTTGCGAGCGGGTTCGGCGACGTACTCCATCGGCCGGCGATGTTAGATCGGTTCAGTCACCGATGGCGGCGTTGGCGACTTCGCCGAGCAGAGCGATGCGGTCGGTCTTGTGTCCGTTGCCAGGCAGGTTGATGGTCATGCCGTCGATGCCGGTGGCCATGCAGGCTTGCAGACGCTCGCCCACGGTGTCGGCGTCGCCGTAGATGAGGATTCCCTTGATCATCTCCATCACTTCGTCGTTCCATCCCTTGACCGCTGCGACCTCGCGGAGGTCCTGCTCAGCTTCCTCCATCGTCGGCGCAATGAACACCATCTGTAGCTTGGTCACCTTGACCTCGGAGCGGTCGCGGCCGAGACGCTCGCAATGTGCCGCGAGTGCGTCAAGCTTGCGCGGGATCTCGTCGATCCCACCGCTGGCGAGGTTCGACTCGTCGGCGTACTGGGCCACCATCCGCAACGTCTTCTTCTCGCCCGAGCCGCCGATCATGATCGGCACCCGAGAAATCGGTGGTGGCGAGTTGATCGCATCGGTGACCTGGTAGTGCCTGCCATCGAGCGACACCGTCTCGCCTCGCAACATCGGGATGATGATCTGTAACGCTTCTTCCATCTTCTCGAAGCGGTCGGTGAAGGTGCCGAACTCGTAGCCGAGCGAGTTGTGCTCGAGTTCGAACCATCCGGCGCCAAGGCCGAGCGTTGCCCGCCCACCCGACACGTGGTCGAGAGCCGTGATGGTCTTGGCGAGCAGTGTGGGGTGACGGTAGGTGTTGCCGGTGACGAGTGCTGACAGCCGTACCGATGTCGTGTGCTGCGCGAGTGCTGAGAGCAAGGTGTAGCACTCGAACATGGGCTCGCTCGGGGCACCGATGCCTGGCAGTTGGTAGAAGTGGTCCATCACGAAGACACGGTCGAAGCCCGCTGCCTCGGCTGCTTGGGCCTGTGCGATCACGTTGGCGAACGTGTCGGCGCTCTCGATGCCGGGATAGGTGAAGTTGGGAATCTGGTAGCCGAGTCGTGTCATGAGGTGCTCCTGCGGGAGTGAAGGTGTTCTGACATATTGTTCGGAATGTGTCAGAGGTGCAGGCTGACACATTCGCACAAATGTGTCAAGCTGTTGAGATGGTGACGCAACCCGACGATGCGAAGCGGTTCGTGATCCACGCGGCCGCGATCAGCGAGTTCTCGGCGCGTGGCTTCAACCGAACCTCGATGTCGAACATTGCGGAGGCTGCGGGCATGTCACGACCGGCCCTGTATCAGTACTTCAAGAACAAGGGCGACATCTTTGGATCCGCGTTCGTCGCGCTCCTCGACGGCTCCGCAGATGCAGCGCTCGCCGAACTCGAGCGCGATGCACCAATCGCGGATCGGCTCGATGGCTTTCTACAGCGCTTCGAGGGTGACCTGTGGGAGACGATGTCGGCGTCGCCCCATGCCGACGAGATCATGAGCGCGAAGACCGAGCACGCAACCGTCGGTGCGCTCGCCGTCATCGCCCGGCTTCAGGCGGGCCTGGAAGCGTTCCTTGAGGCGGAGTCGAATGTTGACGCTGCAACCCGCGAGTCGTGGATCGAACTCGCGCGCCTGTCGCCGCGCGGCTTTAAGCTCGACGAACCGACCGTCGATGTGTATCGCGGCCGCCTCACTGCACTCGCCCGGAGCCTTGCAGCAGACATTGGCACCGCCCGATGAACGTCGGTCTGGCGCCAAGGTTGGACGCGCGGTGATCTCCGAGCCGAGCGAGGTCATGGCCGAGTGGCAGGAGTGTGATGTCGACGCAGATGGCGTGGCCATTCACGTTTACCGAGCTGGGCGACCCGACAGGCCACCGTTGGTCCTGGCACATGGGTTGAGCGACAGCGGCCGGTGCTGGTGGCGAGTCGCTCAAGCGCTTGCAGACGACTTTGACGTCGTGATGATCGACGCACGGAATCACGGCCAGTCCGGAACGGCTCCCGGTGAAGGCCCCCCACCCACTGCCGATGTTGCGGCGGTCGTCGAACAACTCGGCTTCGACCGACCGGCGTTGATCGGCCATTCGGTCGGAGCCCGAACCGCCGCGGACTATGCGGCCGGCCACCCGGGAGGAGCGAGTCGACTCGTGCTCATCGATCCGCCCTGGACGGCCCTCCAGGAATCTGATGGTGGGATCGCTGACTCGAGACGCGATGCAGTGCGCAGCTGGCTCGTGTCCTGTTCGTCCGCCACCGCGACCGAACTCCGGGCCCTTGCCCATGAGCAGCACCCGACATGGCCGCCCGAGGAGTATCCGACGTGGATCGAGTCGAACCAGCAGGTGCGAGCAGAGGCAGCCGACACGATGGTCGGCAGCGGATGGGGTGAGACCGTTGCTGCGATCGACTGCCCGTCGCTGCTGGTTCGTGGTGATGTTGACAGTGGCGGCATGGTGACCGACGACGTTGCTCGACGCGTCACGGCGATGAACTCGGCCATCACCGCGGTGCGCATTGCCGGTGCGGGCCACAACATTCACCGCGAGCAGTTCGACCGCTTCATGGAGGCCACCCGCAACTTTCTCGGCCGCCCAGTTTCGTGAGCCGGTGAGGGCCGGCAAGGCGACGCGCATGCGCGAGACAAGTATTGTGGTCACATGCGGTTAGGGGTGTACGGGATGCCGGTGGACCGCGAGGGGCTCGACTATGTGGTCGAGGCCGAGCGGCTTGGGGTTGACTCGGTCTGGGTCCCCGAGTTCTGGGGCTACGACGCGCTCACCGGTCTGGGCGCGATCGCGGCGCTGACCGACACGATCAAGCTCGGCACTGCCATCGTGCAACTGGACACGCGCACCCCGGCGATGCTGGCGATGTCGGCGATGAGCCTCCAGCAACTCTCGGGCGGCCGGTTCTTACTCGGCGTCGGTGCGAGTGGCCCGCAGGTCATGGAGGGCTGGCACGGTGTGCCCTTTGCTAAGCCCGTCCGTCGTACGCGCGAGACGGTCGAGATCATCCGGATGATCACGGCGGGCGAACGCCTGGTCTACGACGGTGAGATGTACCAGCTGCCGCTGTCCGGGGGCGAAGGGAAAGCGCTGCGTGCGGCGGCACCGCCTGTCCACGTGCCGGTCTACATCGCCTCGCTTGGTCCGGCGAACCTCCGTCTCACCGGTGCCGTTGCCGACGGCTGGATCGGCAACTCGTTCTTCTGTGAGACCGCCGACGTGTTCTTCGATGAGATCCGCGTTGGCGCTGAGTCCGCTGGCAAGACACTCGGCGACATCGACCTGACGGTGTCGGTCAGTTGCGAGATCACCGACGACGTCGAAGAAGCCGGTCGACGCCATGCCGCGGGCTTCGCCTTCACGTTCGGCGCGATGGGATCGGCGACATCCAACTTCTACAACGACGCCTTCGCACGGCAGGGCTTCGGCGACGAGGTTGCTGAGGTGCAGCGACTCTGGCTGGATGGTGACCGCGCGGCCGCGGCTGCCCGCGTGCCTGTGGAGATCGGACTCCGCACGAATCTGATCGGACCAGTCGAAGAGATTCGCCGTCGGCTGCGGGAGTATCGCGATTGCGGGGTCAACAGCTTGCGGGTCGGGCCGATGGGCGACACCCTTGATCAACGTCTTGCTGGCTTGGGTCAGCTGCAGGATCTCGTTTCCGAGCTCAACGCGACAGATACCGTGCCAGGTGATGACCGATCGATCGATTGATCTCAATGCTGACCTCGGTGAGGCCTCTGGGTCGGGGACGAAAGGCGACGACGACGCGATGCTGTCGCTCGTGTCGAGCGCCAACGTGGCGTGCGGCGGTCACGCTGGCGATCCCGAAACGATGTTTCGTGCACTGTTGATCGCAGCGGAACGAGGTGTCGTCGTCGGAGCCCACCCGGGCTACGCCGACCGCGAGGGGTTCGGTCGACGCGTCATTCCAATGAGTCATGCCGAAGTCGGGCGGATGATCGCAGCTCAGATTGGCGCGTTGCAGGCCGTCGCCAGGCTGGTACCGATCGAGGTGCGCTACGTGAAAATCCATGGCGCCCTCTCGAATCTCGCAGCTCGCGACGCGGACGTGGCCGCCGCCGTCGTCGATGCTGTGCAGCGAGTCAGCGGGGAACTGGCGATCCTTGCGATCTCGGGGACCGAAATCGAGCGCGTCGCCCGGGCTGCGGGCGCGCCAGTTTTCTCGGAGGTTTTTGCTGACCGCGGCTACCAGCCGAACGGACAACTTGTGCCGCGCGATCGGCTCGGAGCCATGATTCACGACCCACGTGAAGCGACCGACCGATTGCTCGGCTTCTTGGAAACCGGCCTGATGCCTGTTGTCGGCGGCGAACCGATCGAGCTTGCTGCGCACTCGATCTGCGTGCATGGCGACAGCGAAGAAGCGGTCGCGATGGCTCGGATGATCAGAGATGGACTCGGTACGGCGGGGATACAGCCCGCTGGCTTCGTCGATGCGACGTCGTGAGCTCCGCGCTCACCACACCGCGGTACACGGCGGTTGGTGATTGCGGTGTGCTCGTCGAATTTGCCGCCGAGGTCAGTGACATCGCAAATGATGCGGTGATCGCACTGGATCATGCGATCCGCTCGGCGCAACTGACCGGAGTCACCGAGCTGGTGCCCGCATTCGTCAACCTGCTTGTCGTGTTCGACCCGCTTGTCACTGACCATCAGTTGATCGAAGCGGAGTTGCGTTCGGTGATGCACTCGAGCCACGTTGCGGCGGAGGGTCGGCATCACATCGTGCCTGTGTGTTACGAGGAGCAATTCGCTCCGGATCTGGCAGCGGTTGCGGCAGCATCAGGCCTGAGCGTGGAGGCGGTGATCGACGCGCACCTCGGCGCAGAATTCCGCGTGGCGATGTACGGCTTTGCACCGGGCTACGCATACATGTCAGGGACGCCCGGGGTGATCCACGTGCCGCGCAAACCCGCGCCGGTGCGCGGCATCGCCGCCGACAGCGTGATCATTGCGGGTCCGCAATGTCTGATCACGACGATCGAGATGCCGACCGGATGGTCGGTCATCGGGCGGTCGGCGACGCAGGTGTTGCGACCGGCCGAGGCCGACCCGTTCTTGTTTGACGTCGGAGATCGGGTCAGTTTCTCCCGGGTTGACCTCGCGTCGTTCGCCCGCCTCGTGGAGGAGCAATGAGCCAGACAGCTCAGTTGCATGTGTCGTTCGCGGGTCCGTTGGTGACCTTCCAAGATGGCGGGCGATTTGGCAGCCTCCGGTTTGGTGTCCCCGCGTCGGGCCCGATGGATCGGCTTGCGCATGCGGCGGCCAACAGCGCGATCGGCAACGGCGCGCAAGCCACGACCATCGAAGTGTCGCGAGGGGGCATCGACCTCGACTGCGTCACCGGAAGCGTCACGTTGGGTATCGCCGGTGGAGACTGCATCGTCGACCATCGAGGCAGCATCGAAGCGGGGTGGACCGTGATCACGATGCGCCCGGGCGAGCGGGTCAGCGTGCGTGCCGGTGAGTGGGGCAGTTGGTCGTACGTGGCGATTGCCGGAGGACCCGTCGTGTCTCGATGGCTGGGTCACTCCGCCACGCACTCGATGTCGGGCCTTGGAGGCGGAGCGTTGGTGGTCGGCGAGAAGATCGACATCGCAGCCGCCCGCGTCGAGTCGGTCAGGGACGGTGAGATCCCCGTCCCTGACTTCGCCCGGTCGACAGGTCGGGTACGGGTTGTGATGGGCCCTCAAGATCACCACTTCGAAGACGAGGCGATCGTTGCATTTCGCGAATCGCCTTATCGCGTGACCGACGCGTTCGATCGGATGGGCGTCCGGCTGGCGGGCGCGCCGCTGCCGCTGCGCGAGGTGTTGTCGATCCCGTCCGAGCCGATCGTTCGAGGGTCGATCCAGGTGGCTGGCGATGGCGTTGCAACGGTGCTGCTCGCCGATCATCAGACAACGGGTGGCTACCCGAAGATTGCGACCGTCGTCTCAGCCGACCTCGACGCGTTGACGCAACTTCGTGCCGGCGATGTCGTTGAGTTCGAACCGGTTGAAGCCGCGGAGGCCGTCAGCATCGCGCGGCATTGTGCCGCTCAGATCGAGGAGTATCTCGGCACGGTGGTCAGCCCGGGCCGCACGATGACGCATCGTCTCCGCGCTGAGAATCTGATCAGCGGTGCAGTCGCCGATCATGGCTCGCTGGACTGACCTGAGGCCGGCTCGCCCAGCCCTCTCTTCGGCATGTCAGACTTTGGTCACTCAACCACAGACTGCAAGGACACAAGATGACCGACACCACCGTGATCTCCCCTGTGAAGCTGGCTCACATCGTGATCCGCACGCCCCGATACGCAGATTCGATTGCCTGGTGGAGCACCGTGCTTGGTGCCGAGGTCCGCCATCAGAACGACTTCCTGTGTTTCCTGACGTACGACGACGAGCACCATCGCCTTGCCATTGTGTCGATGCCGCACCTGGTTGAGAACGATCGGAAGGCGGCCGGACTTGAGCATGTTGCGTTTACGCATGCTGATCTCGACGCGCTCCTCTCGACGTACGAGCGCCTCGCCAAACAGGGCATCATGCCGATCGCACCGATTCATCACGGCATGACGTTGTCGATGTACTACGCGGACCCCGACGGCAACCAGGTCGAACTGCAGGTCGACGCGATGAACCCAGCTGAAGCTGAGGCGTTCATGGCCGGCGATGTGTTTGCCGCGAATCCGATCGGCATCAAGTTCGATCCCGCCGACTTGGTCGCGCGGCGTGCCGGAGGTGAGTCCGTCGAGTCGCTCCTCGACTACGCCGCATTGTGAGCGATCAGCAGGATGCCGACCTCCTTGTCATCGGGTGTGGCCCAGTTGGCGTGATGGCAGCGTTGCGCTGCGCGCAGCGTGGGCTGAGCGTCATCGCGATCGACCGTTCGACCGAGGTGTATCCGCTCCCGCGGGCCATCGGCATGGACGACGAGGTCCAAGACCTCATCGCTCGCGCCGGCCTCATCGATGAGTTCCGCACCTATTCAACGCAACTGCCCGGCGGCGAATTCACCGACGGAGAGGGCAATCGAGTGGTCGGTATCGAGTTGCCGCTCGGCACGGTCGGTGCACTGGGTCACCCGCCCATGGTCACGTTCGACCAACCTTCGCTCGAACGCAACCTGCGCGCCAAAGCAGTGGCAGCGGGCGTCGACATGCGCCTTGGACTCGAATCGGTGGCACTCACCGATCTCGACGGTGGGGGCGCACGAGTCGACGTACGAGGCGCCGATGTCGACACCTCGATCACCGCGCGATGGGTCATCGCTGCAGACGGGGCCAAGAGCACGGTTCGGTCGCTGCGCAGCATCGCGATGATCGATCAGGGCTTCGACCAGACGTGGCTCGTCGTCGACACCTTGCTGCGGGACCCGGATCTTCCGCTCCCTCGCGTCGCGCGCCAGCACTGCAGTGCGGATCGTGTCTGTACGTTCGTGCCAGGACCGGGTGCGCATCGGCGTTGGGAGTTTCAACTGCGACCCGGCGAACAGCGCGAGGACGTCCTCGCGGCGGAATCGATCGCGCAGCTGTTGGCGCCGTGGGGAACGCCCGACCAGATCGAGGTGACGCGCGCCGCGGTGTATCGGTTTCATGCGAACGTCGCCGCCACGTTCAGGGACGGGCCGGTCTTCCTGGTCGGCGATGCCGCACATCAGATGCCGCCGTTCAATGGGCAGGGCATGTGTACCGGTATGCGCGACGCCGAGAATCTGTCGTGGAAACTGGCCGCGGTGTCGTCCGGGGAGCTCGATGACACCGTGCTCGATACCTACGACGAGGAGCGCCGCCCGCACGCCGCCGACCAAGTCGAGCATGCTGTTGATGCCGGCATGCTGATTGAGGCGATCGCTCATGATGGAGCCGCGGCGCTCGAATCGGGGTACGGCCAACGCCCCTTTCCGAAACTGGCCGGCTCTGCGTTCGCGGGTGATCACCCTGCCGTTGGTGCTGTCTTTCCTGCCCCACTGGGTCGTCCGGAGCCGTTCGGGGACGGCTGGCGCGTCCTGTGGGCAGGTGCCTGCGGCGATGTCGCCGAACTCTGGCGGGACTTGGGTGCCGAGGTCACGACCGACGCGGGTGACTCATCGCCCGGTCTGCTGTCCGACGCTCAGGTCGTTGTCGTCCGCCCTGACCGTTATGTGGTCGCGGTGGCCAACGACTTGGCAGATGCGACCGAGCGGATTGGAGCCTGGCGCCGCGGTGCCACGGCGTGACGGCGTGATGCGGCGAGTCGTCAGTCGTTGTCGAACTTGTCGACGATGTGGTGGGCGGCTTCGGCGATCTTGCCCTTGATCCCGCCTTCTTCGGCAGCATGTTCAAGATCGGCGTCGATGACACCGAGCCGGGCCCGCGCGTCCTCAACCATGGAGATCTTGCCATCACCGTCGAGGTCGTAGGCGCCGAGCCGACTGGCCTCGGCCTCGGGGTCTTCGACGGTGGGGTCGTTCTCGGGTTCTGCAGCCATTGCGCCAATCCTACTCAGCCGGTGAAGCCGGCTTCCTTGTGCGAACCGTTGCACAATGGCTTTGATCCCGACTGGCCGCACCGACAGAGGGTGACGCGATTGCGATTTTCGAGTGTGCTGCCGTCAGCGCGTGTGACCTCGATGCCGCCGCTGACCCACAAGGGGCCATCGGGGATCACGGCAACCTCGGAAGGAAGGTCCGGTTCGTTCGTTTCGCCGTCGACGGCGTAGGTGAGCGCACCGGACGGACACCGCTCGACCATTGCCATCGCTTCGGCGCGGATCCGGCTGTCATCGGCCTTGGCAGCCGTCTTCCAGACGTTGGTGACCCGGTTGCCGCAGAAGCCGGCGTGCACACAGATCGGGCGATCGTCGAATACTTCGAAGCCCGCACCGCCGTAGCTCGTCGTACGCGTCGTCGGGTGCGTTGTCGGTGCCGTCCCATTCGACGCGGGCGTGGCTGCCGTCGCAGTACGGCTTGTTGTCCGATGCTCCACATCGACACAGCGCGACACGTTCCTTGACCTCGACGGCGTCGGCAGTGGTGGTCTTCCACGTCAGCGGGTCACCGTGCTCCGACATGATGGGTGCCTTCCAGGTGATTGGCACATTCCCACTCACCAAGTAGGGCCCGCCATCAGCAATCGTGATCTGGTGTTTCATCGGACCATCCTGTTAGGCCAGTGCGGTCACGGTCCGATGTCGGCGCGGCCTGACCGGCTCAGGCGTGCACGCCACCGTCGACGGTGAATGCCTGACCCGTGCAGTACGCCGACTCATCGCTGGCGAGGAACAGCACCATGTTCGCGACGTCGATCGGCTGCCCGAGGCGGCGCAATGGCAGGTTCCGTTCTACCCGGGCGCGGAGGCCCGCGTCGGCGAAATGGTCTTCGGTCATCGGCGTGGCGATGATGCCTGGATGCACCGAGTTGACCCTGATGCCGTGTCGACCCCACTCCTTGGCCGCCGCCTTGGTGAGACCGGTGACGGCGAACTTCGTCGCGCCGTAGGCAGCATGGTTGTGCACCCCTTCGAGTCCGGCGACCGAGCTGATGTTGACGATGGAGCACGGCGCTTCAGCGGCAATGGATGCGATCGCGGCAGCGCGCATGCCGAGGAACGGGCCGATCTGGTTGATCGAGATCAGATGCTCGAAGTCGCTCAACGTCGTTGCGGCGAGCTTCTTCGTGAGGTCGACTCCGGCGTTGTTGACCAAGACGTCGAGCCGTTCATGTTCCTCGAACACCTGGGTGACGACGTGATGCCAATCGGCTTCGGACCGCACGTCGAGGTGGTGATACGAAATGCGTTCGTGTTGCGCAGCAACCGCTTCGCCAGCATCATCGAGCACGTCGGTGATGACGACGGTCGCTCCCTCGAAAGCGAACAGTGCAGCGGTCTCAGCGCCCATCCCGCGCGCTCCGCCGGTGATGACTGCGACCTTGTCCTGCAATCGCCCCATCGTTGTGGTCTCCCTCTTGCTCCGCACTGGTCCGTTCCGTCGACCTGTGTCTACCAGGCCTATGGTTTCTGCCATGACTCCCGACATTGAAGTGTCCCGTGACATCGCTGCCGCTCCGAGTGTCGTGTACGCGGCGTTGACCGATATCACGCGGATGGGCGAGTGGTCGCCCGAGAACTACCTCGCAGAGTGGAACGAAGGGTTCGACCACGCAGCCGTGGGCGCCAAGTTCACCGGGCACAATCGGCACGGCGACAAGGAGTGGACCACCGAAGCCGAAATCGTCGAGCTGGTACCCGATCGACGGTTCTTCTTCGACTGCGACGCGAGGGGCTTCGTCTTTGCGAAGTGGGGCTACGCCATTGAGGCGACCGATGCGGGATGCCGCGTCACGGAGTACAACCAGGACCTCCGGCCCGAGTCGGCGCTGGAGCGGAGTGCGACGATCTCAGGCGTCGCGGACCGGCTCGCACACAACCGGACCGGCATGGAGCAGACCCTCGAGCGACTGGCGGCTGCGCTCGAAGCCAAGTAATCAGTGCGAGTCGTCGTCTGACTTGCTGTGGAACCGGGACACAACCGCAACGACAATGGCACCGACGATCAGCCCAATCAACGCAGAGATACCGGTGTTGATCAGCCAGGCGAGCAGGCCGCCGATGCCGTCGATGTCTTCGACCTTCTTTTCGAGGTCGTGCACGAAGTCATAGGGGGCGTGCCAGCCGAGCTCGTCTGCGCCGACGAGCAGAATGTGGCCGCCAACCCACAACATCGCCGCGGTGCCGATGACGGTCAACGCGCTGAGCAACTTCGGCATGCCCATGACCATCGCTCGACCGATTTTCTGCGATGACGTCGACTCGAGTTCGGCGAGTCTCAGACCGATGTCATCCATCTTCACGATGAGTGCCACGACGCCGTAGACGATCAGGGTGATCAACACTGCAACGACGACGAGGATGATCGCGCGCTGCAGGAACCCTTCGTCGATCACCTCCTTGAGGGCGATGACCATGATTTCTGCCGAGAGAATCAAGTCGGTGCGAATCGCACCCTTAATCGTCGCCTCTTCGGCCTCGGGTCCCTGGATCACGACCGGCACGTCGTGGCTGTCGTCGTGTTTGAGCCGGTGGTAGATCTTCTCCGCGCCTTCGAAGCACAGGTAGGTGCCACCCAGCATGAGGATGATCTCGACGAGTGTCGGAGCGACCGCGCTGAGCACGAGGGCGACGGGCAGGATCAGCAGCAACTTGTTGCGGAGCGATCCCAGTGCGATGCGCTTGATGATCGGCAGCTCACGTTCGGCAGCCAGGCCGCGGACGTAGGCGGGTGTGACGGCGGTGTCGTCGACCACGACACCAGCGGCCTTGGCGCTCGCGCGACCGGCAGCAGCACCAACGTCGTCGATCGACGCGGCAGCGAGCTTTGCGAGTGCAGCTATGTCATCCAACAGTCCGGCGAGACCACCAGCCATGTCGTCTCCTCATCAGTGGACGTGACGGGAACCTTATGGCGCGACGTTGCTGAACACGACGCATCCGGCGGCACCGAACATGCCTCCAACGCCGAGCGACACCGAGACTTCCGCCCCCGCGATCTGCGCGGGCGCGGTGCCGCGCATCTGGCGGATGCTTTCTTGCATGGCGTACATCCCGTACATGCCGGAGTGCATGTACGACAGTCCGCCACCGTTGGTGTTCATCGGGAGGGACCCGCCCGGCGCGGTGTTGCGTTCCCACACAAAGTCGCCTGCTTCTCCGCGCCCGCAGAAGCCGAGGTCTTCCAACCCGTACAAGGGGAGGTGCGCGAACGCGTCGTACACCATCAGGTGGTCGACGTCGGCGGTGGTGATCTCGGCGCTGGCGAATGCATCACCGCCTGCGATGCGAAAGGCTTTCGACGAGCTGAAGTTCTCCATCTGCGACACCATTGGCGTCTCGACGCCTTCGCCGTGGCCAAGCACGTACACCGGCGCGGTCGGGAAATCCTTCGCCCGGTCGGCCGAGGTCACGATGAGCGCACCTCCGCCGTCGGTGACGAGACAGCACTCGAGGAGGTGGAACGGATACGCGATCATGCGCGACCCCAGCACATCCTCGACGGTGATGGGGTCGCGGAATGTTGCGCGCGGATTCATGCCGGCCCACTCGCGTTGCACGACGGCCACGTTGGCCATTTGTTCGTGGGTCAGCCCTGTGTCGTGCATGTGGCGCAGGACGGGGAGACCGAACATGGTCGGTGGCCCGGTGACGCCGAAGGGTCGTTCAAATTGTCCTGAGAGTGCGCTGGTGAACGCCTGGCGGGCCTTGCCGACGCGTGACTTTCCGCTCTCGGCGTGTGTGATCAGCACCGTCGTGCAGAGTCCCGCGGCGATTGCGGCCGCGGCGTGCCGGACGTGGATCATGAAAGAGCAACCGCCGACCGACGTGCCGTCGACCCAGCGCGGTTCCAGACCCAGGTAGTGCGCGACGTCAGTTGGCCGTTCGCCCGCCGTGGCGAAGCCGTCGATGTCTTTGATGGTCAAGCCAGCATCAGCCAACGCGTTGAACGCTGCATCGGCGTGAAGCTGGAGCTCGCTCGTGTCGGTGATGACGCCCATCTGCGTTGTCTCAGCAGCTCCGACGACGGCGAGTGTGGGGCCGCTCATGATGCGTTCCCGTCACTGACCGGTTGGAAGAACGGCAGCGTGATCTCGTCAGAGAAGACCTCGAAGACCACTTCGACGGGCATGTCGATGACGAGCGCTTCGGGTGTCTGGTCGCAGTTCACGATGTTTGACATCATCCGCACGCCTTCGTCGAGTTGCACGACGGCAATGGAGTACGGGCTGGCGATTCCGGGGTGGCCGGTGTGGTTGATCAGGTAGCTGTACAGCGTCCCGCGTCCGGACACCTCCTCGACGGCCACATCGTGACTGCTGCACGCAGGACAGAACGGGCGAGGTGGAAAGTACGAATCGTGACATGCGTTGCATCGTTGAATGAGGAGTAGGCCATTGCGCGTGCCTTCCCAGAAGTGCTGCGTCTCAGGGGTGGGCCGCGGCAGAGGCCGCTTCGTTCGATCGACCGTCGGCGTCATCGTCGGAGTTTGGCATTCGCACCCTCGTCGTCAGCGACTCGGGCCGACCGGTGTACCGCGCGAGGTGTCGTCGGCGGTGATGAGCGCGTCGGCGAGGAGATCGACCGCTCGTGCGCGGCGTTCACCGCCGAGGTGGTGCAGCGGCTCGACCTCGGCTG
>ERZ891134.153-NODE-153-length-61293-cov-9.113835_pt1 | contig 61293 bp, 58 predicted proteins | sample MGYA00520888_ERZ891134 | MGnify/ENA primary metagenome ERZ891134 (study PRJEB32303, sample SAMEA104408692) | aquatic metagenome | biome: Brackish water; feature: Coastal; material: water | place: Baltic Sea | collected 2014-10-23 | depth 10 m ... | reverse complement strand
TGAGTGACTTGTCTGAGTGACTTGTCTGAGCGACATGGCCGAGATTCGTCAGTATGAGCATGGATTTACGATGAACTGCAATGTCGTTTATGCCGTGGAAAGTTAATTGATCCCCGGGGCTGGTGTTGACTCAGGCGCCAGCCCTTGCAGTTTGAAAGCTAGTAGTTGCTCGAAAACCGTGAAATCACCCTCGCATCCGGCTAATTGGTCTTTGGAGATCAGTATTTCGACGCTGCCGTTGGTGTCCATCGCGACGCAAGGTAGATATTCTCTGACACGGGTAAGCACATGATCAGGCACTTCATCTCTATGTAGCCAGGTGAGCTGAGTCGCGGCCCCTTGCTGCCGTCGCCAAGCGCGTTTTCCAGCTGGATGCCACCCGTGCGAAAGATCACACAAAGCACAATCGGCTCGCCCTAAACATTTGTCAAAGAGATAGCGCAGTTCGCCGGCCAACGTGCCGTCCGCGTCATAAATGGCGTATAGCGAGCACTCAGTTATCACACCATAAATCCTTTAAACGACGTCACTGCAATGTTATACAGAATTCTCTGATAATAGATCTTAGGCGTTTAAAATGATCGCAATCCGCTAGCCGGTTCAAGTGCCGGCTAACGCGAAAGTCAGTCGCTTTAATGTGAATCGAAAGGCGGCGGGCTCGATATGTTTTCTGTCTTTAATTTTCAGCCTTTGAACCGTTAATTTTCAGCCTTAAAAAAGTAACGCGAGCTCATCGCAAGGGGATCCGATTGAAACTATATACTGTACCGCTGGCCCCCAATCCAATGCGCGTCACGCTGTATCTTGCTGAACGTCGCGCACAGGGAGCCGATATTCCCGTTGAATCAGTGGTGGTGAATACCTTGAAGGGTCGCCATCGAGAGGCTGAGCATTTAGCGCGGAATTCGTTCGGGACTCTACCAGTATTAGAACTGGATTCGGGTGCGTATGTGACAGAATCGCTGTCGATCATCGATTACTTCGAAGCGGCGTTTCCCGAGGCATGCTTGTTACCATCTGATCCAGAGCCGATGGCGCGCGCGCGTAATATTGAGCGCACGCTAGAAATGCGGATTACCCATGATCTGGCCGCATGGGTACATGCGACAAAATCTCCGCTGGGTTACGAGGCTGATGCTGAGCAAGCGGCAGAGCTAGTTGCACGCATGCAGAGTGGCTTTGATTATGCGGAGACGTTACTCAGTGACGGGCGGGCTTTTTTGACGGGTAGCGTGCCCAGTATCGCCGATTGCACGCTGGCTGCTTTTTTCCAGTTTATGCGCTACACCGGATTCGATCTGATTGCTGAGCGTGAGCAACTTTGTCGATGGGATACCGAGTATCGATCTCGCCCCGAGGTTCAGGACTGCTTTTTGATGTAAGCGCAATGAGCAGATCACGACGCTGTGGATTGTTCCCCGGGCCATAAAAGCACGTCACGCTGGCCCTCAGCGCCACTCAGGGTGTCGCGGATTGCTACTCTATTGCGCTCATAGTCAGCTCGTGTTCGCTCCCGGACTGGACCAAATCCTCGCAGTGCGCTGGGAAGCTGAGCCAGCTGGCTAGCGCTGCCATAATTATCAGCATGTAACTGGGTCAGGATGAGCGCAATATCTGCCCGATAATGCGCTAGATCCTGCCGAGCCGAGCGACGCTCTTCGGTCCAGGCAAATGGGTCAAGCCATGTATTTCTGATAGCGCGTAATCGACTCAGCAGCTCAAATACGGTTAGCATCCACCCGCCATAAACCTGCTTTTGAATACGACCGGTCTGGGCATCTCGTCGACTCAGTAAGGGTGGGGCTAAGTGAAACGATAGCCGATAGCCGGGTTCAAATTCGCTGTCGAGCTGCGCACGATACTCAGGAGCGGTATACAAGCGCGCCACCTCGTACTCGTCCTTAATGGCTGTCAGACGATAAAGTTGTTCCGCCACTGATCGAGTGATCGATATGGCCTCCTCTGCATGGGCATCGACTGCTCGTACCGCTTCAACTTCTTGACGATAGTGCTGAGCAAGTCGCGCAGATTGATACCGCGTAAGGCGCTGCACCCGGTCATCAATCAGTGCTTCGATGGGTGGCGTAACCGGTTGCTCCGATACTGACAATGGCAACATCGCCAAAACGCGATCCGGCCAAACTGCATAACGCCGCCCCATTAACAGGGCCCTTTGATTACCGGCGATCGATTTGCCATTAAGCTCGATCGCCGCGTCCAGTGCAGCAGCACTCACCGGCACTTTCCCTTTTTGAAAGGCAACCCCTAGCAAAAAAAGGTTCACATACAGTGAGTCGCCCAATAACAGTTCGGCTATTTGAGTTGCGTTGACGAACAGCACATCTGCGGTTCCCGTTTGTTCCTCAATGTGCGCGCGCATCGCCGCGGTTGGCAATTCGGCATCGGGATCGTGAACGAATGCAGCGGTGGGCAATGCGGCATCATTGATAATCGCATGCGTTCGGCCAATCGCCGTTTTGCCCATCGTATCGTAGCCTGTACTGACGACTAAATCGCAGCCCAGCAGTAAGTCAGCTTCCCCCGCAGGGACTCTGACCGTTTTGATATCTTCCTGTTGCTGAGCGATGCGAACGTGGCTCACTACGGCACCAAATTTCTGCGCTAAGCCAGTCTGATTGAGGGTGGCACACCCTTTATCTTCTATGTGGGCGGCCATCGCAATAAGCGCTGTGACGGTCAGTACGCCAGTACCCCCAACGCCAGCAACAACGGTATTCCACGGCCGAGTGAGGTCGGGTAGCTGGACAGCTGGAAGCGGCTCAAAAAGGAACTCCGCGTTATCTTGCGGCGCTCTTTGCTTGGGTACAGCATTGAGCACTGATACAAAACTGGGGCAGAACCCTTTCACGCAGCTATAGTCCAGGTTGCAACTGTGTTGATCAATTTGACGTTTGCGGCCCAGTGGCGTTGCCTTGGGTAATACCGATAGGCAGTTGGATTGTACGCTGCAGTCTCCGCAACCCTCGCAAATTTCTTCGTGGATAACGATACGGCGCGGACGGCTACTCAACGTTGATTTCTTTCGCTTGCGGCGTTTCTCTGCGGCACAAGCTTGTTGATAAATCAGTACTGAACAACCGGAATAGTCTCGTAATTCTTTTTGTAAGGTATCGAGGTCATCTCGATGATGGAGTGTGAAGCCAGTCACAGCCAAAAATTGTCCTCGGTATTGGTCAGGTTGATCTGAGACTAGCGCAATACGTTTCACGCCTTCTCCACTGAGTTGCTGAATTAATTGGCCGATTGATAGCGCACCATCAATCGGTTGACCGCCAGTCATCGCCACTGCTTCGTTAAAGAGGATTTTATAGGTGATATTGACCTGTGCTGCGACCGCAGCGCGGATTGCCATCACCCCAGAGTGAAAATACGTACCGTCGCCTAAGTTCTGGAAGACGTGTTGTCTGTCAGTAAACGGCGCTTGCCCGAACCACGTGGCCCCCTCGCCGCCCATTTGCGTAAAAGTGTGTGTGGGTCGGTCATCCATCCAGGTCGCCATGTAATGACACCCGATGCCTCCCATCGCATGGCTCCCTTCGGGTACTTTCGTTGATGTGTTGTGCGGGCAGCCAGAGCAAAAATGGGGTGCCCGTTGAGTCTGAGTTTGAACGAGATGGAGCGAGCGTTCTTTTTGTTGAATCCAATTAATCCGAGCCGTCAGCGCCTCACTGGAAAAGAAGCGCCGTAACCTGCTAGCAATCGCCAACGCAACGATGGCAGGCGTCAGCTCACCGGTATTGGGGAGCAGATCGGCACCTCGTTCATCGAACTCCCCGACGACAATCGGTCGTGCCGCGACAGGGTAATTGTAAAGCTGAGAGGTCAATTGGTCCTCAATGACAGAGCGTTTTTCCTCGACAACAAGGATCTCTTCCAATCCCTCTGCGAACTGATGGGTGCTTTGCGGCTCTAAAGGCCATGGCATGCCCACTTTGAAGACGCGAATACCAATATGAGCGGCGAGCTGATTATCGATCCCCATGTCATCGAGGGCTTGGATAACATCCAGATACGCCTTGCCCGAAGTGATGATACCGAGACGCGGGCGGGCGCTGTCTAGCATCACTTTGTTCAGTTTATTAGCGTAGGCAAACTCTCGCGCTGCATAGATCTTGTATTTGTTTAGTCGTTTTTCTTGCTCCATCGGGGAGTCTGGCCAACGAGCATGAACGCCGTCCGCTGGTAAGTTAAAAGTTTCGGGAATTTGAATGCTGATTCGCCCAGGGTCAATGTTCGCGGAGATGGCTGAATCCATATTTTCGGTGATGGTTTTAAAACCAACCCAGCAACCGCAGTAACGAGAGAGCTCCCACCCATAGATACCGAGATCCAGTACTTCTTGCACATCCGCCGGCGCGAGTACCGGTATGGATGCGCCGATAAACATGTGCTCCGATTGATGGGGCAGTGTGGAAGATTTGCAAGCGTGATCGTCGCCTGCGACAGCCAACACACCGCCAAAGCGACTCGTTCCAAAGGCATTGGCGTGCTTGAAAACATCCATACTGCGATCAACGCCGGGGCCTTTGCCGTACCACAGCCCAAAGACGCCGTCATAGCGTGCGCCTGAGAAGAGATTGGTTTGTTGGCTTCCCCATACTGCGGTGGCAGCCAGATCTTCGTTAATGCCGGGTTGGAAATGTATCTGATGATGTTTTAGATAGTGCTCAGCTTGCCACATGGCCTGGTCAACGCCACCGAGTGGACTACCTCGATAACCCGATACAAAGCCTGCTGTATTCAGGCCGCGGGCGGCATCACGCTGATGCTGCAACATCGGTAATCTCACTAATGCCTCGACGCCGGTCATATAGGCACGAGACTGCTCAAGGGTATATTTGTCCTCGAGTGAAACCGCCCGAAGTCGCTGCGATGCTGCCTGTTCCATGACATTTGCTCGTTCACTACATCGCATTATTGTGCGGCACGCGAATAGAAAAGATTATTCGATCTATGGCGTATTGCGTATATATATGGAATATTTAGCCATTAAATAGCCAAAAAGCCGGATTATTTAGTTATGCACTTACAAAAAATTGACATAAAGATCCTGTCTGTCTTGCAGCATGACGCCGCTATTTCCACGAGTGATCTTGCGCAACAGGTCCATTTATCTCAGTCGCCCTGCTGGCGGAGAGTCAATAAGTTGGAAGAGGCTGGGTTTATAAATCGGCGGGTCGCAGTCCTCGATCGTGCCAAGCTAGGACTAGAGGTGGTGGTATTTGCGACCGTCAATTTGAATCAAATTGGTAAACAAAACCTGCTTGCATTTGAGCAAAGTGTGGAGCGCCTTCCTGAGGTGGTGGAGTGTTACACCATGGCGGGTATCTGGGATTACGTTTTGAAAATTGTGTGTCGCGATATCCGTCACTATGAAGACTTTGTCCGCAATACCCTGTCGGCGTCTGATGTCATTAGGGAGCTGCACTCTCATATTGCGGTAACAGAGATCAAGAATACGACAGAGCTGCCGCTGGTTGCGCAGGTGGATACCGCGGATCAATCACAGGCTTGACCGTGCCCGGTCAGCAGGCTCTGGCAGTCGATCAAACCGGGTTATCTCACTGGGCTATCTCACTGGGCTATCTCACTGGGCTATCTCACCGGGCTATCTCATCCGGTTATCTCATCGGTCTGGCGAGCGTGTGTTGGGCTCTCGATACATTGATGTTGCTGAGCATCACTGCGCCATGCGGATTCTCATCATGACAGGCATCAAGATAGTGAGCTGACTGACGAACTGTTTATCGTGGGATATCGACCCACGGCGAGCTGTGCTTACAAGCTGCTCGCGACGTGATAGCCCTCATGGGTGGCCGCCATCAGAGATCGTGGTGCGCGGCAGTCACCAATGGCAATCACCTCCAGACCATTGGCACACAATGGCCTGAGCAACTGTTGATTGGGTACTCGGCTGCTGGCATGCACAACCGTGACCACATCACTGAGTTCACTGACGCTGTCGTTATAGACATTTTTCATGACCAGTCGGCCCGCCTCCAGGCCATCTAGTGTGTCGGGTTCGACATGGCAAATAAGTTCAACATCGAGATCGAATAAGCGCTGAAGAATATTTTGGCGATTAATCAGCGAGACATCATTCGCAATACGTTCTCGTGATGTGACTAAGGTAATTTGATCAAAATGAGTCGCCATTCGCATGGCGACCGCATAGGTCATCTCGGTGTGGTCGTGGTCTACCAGCACTGCTCGGCCCGGCGATCGTCCGATGCCGTTAATCAGTTGCTGCCCCATTTCACGAAGGCTCGGAATTAGCCCCATTGCTGCCCAATCATCCGTAAGCCAGGTGGGTTGCGATGCTCGCGCGCCCGTTGCCAGTAAAACCACATCCGGATTGAGCGCCAATACATCTTCTACTTGCACTTCTCGGTTCAGCGCAAAGCGCACGCCCGCCTGCTGGGCCATCAGATACTGATAGTCGTAGACACTGGATAGATTCTCGCCGCCGGGTAGTTGAGCATGAAGCCGAGTCTTACCCCCCACTTGATCGATATTGCCGACTACTGTGACGCGGTGTCCTCGTTGCGCTGCCGTATGCGCAGCTTCCATTGCCGATACGCCTGTTCCCACTACCACGACATGACGTTGGTGTTTGACCGAGGATGGTCGTTCGTGATGTTCGTCGGGGTCGCCAACACGCGGGTTGTTGTCGCAGGCCAAAGCGCCGGCCTCGATAATATTGCGCCAGCAGCTATTACACGACACACAGTAACGGATGCTGTTGGCGTTGCCTGATGCTGCTTTGTTAGGAAAGGCGGCATCGGTAATCAGTGGCCGTCCGAGAAAGACCACGTCCGCTGTGCCATCGTTTAGCGCCATCTCACATTCGTTCGGATCTGTCAGATAGCCAATAGCGCCGCTGAGAATAGTAGGGTGCTCAGCGCGAAGTTGTTGAATATGACCCAGATAGGGATGACGAGGGCCGGATGCATCCGGTAAATGCTGGTAGAGCGACCGTGCATGTGCGCCCCAAACCCAGGTCCATAGGTCAAAGTCATTTGCATTTTCTGCCAGTACACCATTGATGGCAGAGGCCATTGGCAGATCAATACCGCCCGCAACACCATCATCACCGGGTAATTTCAGCGCGATAACAAAGGATCGTCCACACGTATTGCGTATTGCCGAGATCAGTTCTGTGAGAAACCGAGTGCGATTGCGAAGGTCGCCGCCATATTCATCGGTTCGCGTATTCGACCAAGGCGACAAAAACTGATGAAATAAATGACCATGCCCAGCTGAAATCTCCACTCCGGTGAAGCCGGCACGCTGCAGTCGTCGAGCCCCTTCTGCCCATTCGTCAATCAGTTGACGAATTTCACTGGTCGATAGCACTCGTGGCACCGTCCAACTGAGATCGTCGGGTAACGCTGAGGCGCCAATCGCGTCGTTATTGCGGCCGATTGATCGATGCCCGCGGCCCGAATCTTGGAGTTGCCCCCAAATATGAGCGCCTTCATTGGCCACTACCTCAACGACGCGCTGCAGATCATCGAAACCGGTATCGTCCCAGCATCGCAGTCGTGAGCCTTGGCGTTGGGTATGCGTGACCGCAATCGGTTCTGTCACGATGGCCGCTGCACCGCCAGCTGCTCTGGCACGATAGTAGTTAAGTAGTCGCTCGGTGGGACGGCTCTCGGATACGTATTGAGTGACGATGGCAGCGTGGATTAATCGATTTCGCAGCGTGATGCCCCCCAGATCGAGTGGACTGAAGAGCGTGGGGAAATGTTCGTTAAGCAGTGTCACGACAGGTCGATGGCTCACAACAGGTAAGAACAGACGGCACCATTGTACCCGCAGCAGGCAACGATGATCTGTGGATATCTTAATGCATGCCGAGGATTGCTCGTTACCTTGTAAAACCTCGTGCTGTTAAGAGACGATTGTGTATGCTATTAAAAAATCACCACGCTAAGGCTGTCCTATGACCACTATCGTCGTCTTGTTTAATTTATTACCCGACACAGACCCCCTGACTTACGAAAATTGGGCGAAAACCGTCGATATTCCTAATGTACGCCGATTGCCCGGTTGCAGTGACTTTCGGGTACTCAAAGTGAGTGGTTTATTAGGATCAGATGACGCGCCGCCCTACGCCTACTCGGAGATTATTGAGGTGGATGACATGGCGCCATTTGGTGAGGCGGTGGAGAGCGAGGCAATGCAAGCGGTGGCGGCACAATTTCAAGCATTTGCAAAGGATCCCGTGTTTATGGTCTCGGAGTCGCTTGACTGAGCTTGATAAACTCGTTGCTTAGCGCTGAAAGAAACACCTACAGCGCGGGAGATGCCTAGTGTTCCGCGGGCGTCTCTATACAGGGGACAAACTTGCCAGAGGCAGGTCGGGTTGCCCCACCTCAACCATGCGCACGCCAATGTTATTGCCTAAATATAAATCGGCTAATGCGTCCGGCAGCGTCTCGATGCCTTGTGAAATATCCTCCACCGGATTCAGCGCGCCTTCTCTCACCCAGGTAGCCAGCATTTCAAGGCATTGCGGGTAAACGTCCTCATAATCGAAGACGAAGAACCCTTCCATCTTCGCATCTTGCCGGCCGAGATTCTGGAGGTTGATAAAGCGGTGTTTGTTTTCTTTTTCAGTCAAATACTCAGAGATTGAGCCGCAGATAACGATACGTGCTCGCCGCCTCAGTCGCGCCAATATGTTATCTAATAGCGCGCCACCAACGTTATCAAAGTAGAGGTCGATACCGTCGGGAAACAGCCTATCTAGTGTGATATCAACATCTTCATTTTTGTAGTCGATGACATGATCGTAGGCCATGTCGCGCTGAAGCCGGGTGCATTTTTCTGGTCCGCCTGCGATACCGACGACTTCTTGAGCACCCAATGCCTTGGCAATTTCTGCGACGTGACTGCCCACTCCACCTGCGGCACCAGAGACGAGCATGCGATCCGTTCTGGCAACCTTTCCGATATCCCGAACCCCGACTAGCGCGGTAATACCGGATAACGACACGGCACCGATACCATGGGAGAGCGGTAAGTCCGTAGGCAGTAAGAAGGGAGCGGGACGATCTGATTCATCAATCAGCACATATTCTTGCCATCCGAGACGAGCTTGCACAATCGCCCCAACGGGCAGTCCCTCACAGTTACTTTCAATAATTTGCGCGACGCCACGACCTGGCATCAGCGTGCCTAGTTCAAGGGGCGATTCAAACTCGGTCTCGTTGCGCATGTAACGCAGCATCACAGGCGCTACGCCGAGGTAAAGTGTTTTGGCGACGGCTTTACCGGGCTGAACTGATGGGATCGGCGCATCAGTTAGCGCAAAGTGGGACCGGTCAGGGATGCCTTCAGGTCTTGCGGCCAAGCGCCATTGTTTTTGCATCATCTTTTATCGTTATCAATGAATGGATGAGTTGTTCGCAAGGGTCTATCAACCCTCTGGTTGCGTTGCTTGACTCCAAGCTGTGAGTCTTGAAAGCGCATATCGTTAATTCAAACCCGACGGTGCTGGCCACGCCACATCGGGTGTTGCTTGGTCAATATCAGCGGCGATTTTCCATTGGCCGTCTTGTCTTTTGTAGACCAGTAAAGATCGCCCCGCTTCTTTATATAGCGCGCCACTCGCTTTATCGGTCGCTTTGAGCCAGTACTTGCTAATAATGTACGCAATGTCGCCATGTGTCTCACGCAACTCGTAGTCGAGTTCGAAGGTGGCCTCGGCCTTTCCAATACGTTGTGCAAAATACTCTCGGATACTATCGATGCCAAAGAGCGCAGGTTGGCCATGGAGTGCGACTATGGCGTCATCGACATAGAGTGTCATCAAACCCTCCAAGTCTGCTTGCTCATAATAGTGCGCCCACTTACCCCCTTCTGCCGCGATCTCGGTTTCAAAATCGCTGAAAGCCATGGGCGACAACAGCAGTGTGGCGAGCACGGTAATAACCCTGGCAGCGGCGCGCAATAACAAAACTAACGGTGTAGCAAAGGAAGCGTTTCTCATTTGAACACTCCGAGCGCAGCGGCGATTAACGCAAACGCATAAATGGCTAAGACAGCAATGTAGACCGGCGACAGTGAGCGTTGGTAGGCCGCATTTAACTCGGGGTCATCAGGATTGGATCCCAACGCCAGAAAGATATCCACGGCCGGCTTAAAAAACAGATCTAGTGCGACGCCGGCGCAAAAAATGGCACCCACAGCGAGAACCTTTAGGGCAAGCCAATCAGGTGTCGCAGTACTCGTGAACAAGTAAATGCCGACTGCACTGACACCTATCGCAAGTACTAGGTTAAGGCCCCAATTAATTTTTGCCGACTGCTCTTGAATGCGAGGATCGGGTGAGAGGAACCCTCGCCATAAGATTACCAACCACACGGCGGCAAATGCCCACATGCCACCCAAGACACTGCCAGAAAGATTCAGCCAGCCACTGGCATTCGCTAGCTGACAGCCAGAGGGCATGATTAAAGTCAGAGCAGATCTGGGGAGTCGGTCTAACACCATGCCGAGCTGTAACACGGTCTGCCGTGTCTCAATACTGAGCGAGGTCCTTTCAGACCATCTAGCCGCGATAAACACGCCAACATCTGTGCCTACCCAAAATACGAGTAACAGAATATGGAGATACAGCCACAAAGATGTCATGCGTTAAGCCTCTTTATTGTTGTGTGATATTCGCACCAGATTCCAGCACGTCTTTGATCAGTTGTATCCGAGCTTGCGCCCACTCGTTGTCTTGCGATTCGCTCGGCTCAAATTGTTGCAGGGCGTCTTCTGATAGCGCGCCTGAGTCAATGAGTAGCGACTCCAACGCCTTGACTCGCTCGTCGAGTACTGAATGCTCTGTCATCAGACGAACGATAATTGCCAGCAGACGATCTACTTCGGGATCCTTGAAAAAGGCGGGTCTGCCTGCTTTGACGCTTTTCTTGTCATGGCTCATGCCGACAGGCTCTTTTGCGCACCAAAAGCGTACCAAGTGATCGTATCTGACAAGCGCCCCGTGTCGCCGTCAAATGTCGCATCGGCACTCGCTGCCTGCGCAAATTCTGCAGGGTCCACATAAGTAAAACGCGGCAGCGTTGCCTGAAAGAAATCGGTGGTCAGAAAACCCGCATCGGTACAGAGCTTTTGGTAACTCAAGTCACGGAAATTTTTATAAAAGGGCTCATTGTTATAAAACCCATCCCAATCTAGATAAAACGCATCATAGGCACCCAGCGCATCGTTTGGGGGGAGCTCCATGTTGATGAGGATTCCGCCTGGCTTCAACACACGGTGAGCTTCAGCGAAAAAAGCGTTAATCATGTGGGTGGGTAATTCGTGTAGAAACATGGAAGAGAACACCACATCAACGCTGGCGTCCTCGTAGGGAAGCGCATCGCAGCCTGCTTGTCGGAAGTGAATAGAAACGCCCAAAGCCTCTGCCCGCGCGTGTCCGTATTCGAGGCATGACGTGGCGATATCAAGGCCATGCACTTCGGCATTGGGAAAGGCGTGCTTCCAAGGTACCGTGTTGTGGCCAATGGTGCAGCCCACATCGACGATTAATAAAGGATTGAGATCTGGCCATTTGAGTCGAGTGAAATTCGCCATAGAGTGGCCGATATCATCTAGGTTTTCGCCCATCATCCCGAAAGAGAAGACGTCCAATCCGTTGTCATAAATCACCCCAGCCTCATCACTACTATCGCGTTCCCCCTGATAGTTTCCCGGCATGAGGTGGACGTCCATTTCTTTTGCATAGTCCGGTAGTGGGATTTCGCGGTCGAGCGTCAGCGATCCACCCGCCTGTGCTGGCGTGTCGCGATGGCTTCTACTCTGTGAGAGTGGATCGTTCTCGATAGCACGCAAGACGGATTGCCACACTAATTCTTGCGTCGCACAGCGCAGACTGGAGTACCACTTGAATAGACCGCGGGCTTTGAGGAACTGATGCACGGCCTCACCGGAATCATGATCCTGATTTGCCGCCGCTTTTGCAGCCTCGTAGTCGGCGCGCATCTGGCTTGCAAGATCCGTTAATACCCATGCGCGCATCGATGATGTGAACCGATCTCGGGCACGTTGATCTAAATTCTTCTCAAGTGCGAGCGAGTGTTGTAAACCAGCCATACTGAGCTCCTCCGTGATCATTACTGTTAGCGAATTTGGCGTACTTTTTAGTTATCGGGCAACCTTGCTATGACGATGGCTATAATGCTATACCAACAAGACAATATCACGGTGTATCGCTAAAGCGCCGATAACCGGAAGCGTTTCAGGGGGAATAGATTGATGAAAATGAGTGTAAAAGCCACCTACTTACCCGCAATACTGTCAGCGGCGGTTGCAGCAACCGTGCCGACCACAACTTTTGCGCAGTTAGAGGAAGTACTAGTAACGGCCGAAAGACGCGAGGCTTCCGTGCAGGATGTGCCAATTGCGGTGAGTGCTTATAACGAAGATATGATCGACAAGCTACAAATCGACGATACGCTCGATTTGATCAACGTCGTTCCCAATATGTTTGGTGGTAACAACACAGGCTTGGGTACCGCCAATATGTACTACCTTCGGGCCCAGGGTAATGACGAATCTATTTCGACGTTTGACCCGCCTGTGGGAACGTATGTCGATGACGTCTATATCACACGCCAGAACGTCAACAATGTGGCATTGTTTGACGTGGAGCGTATTGAGGTATTGCGAGGGCCCCAGGGCACGCTCTACGGCCGTAATACGACGGGTGGCGCGATCAGCGTGGTGATGAAGAAGCCCGCTGATACGATGCAGGGTTATGTCGAGGCAGGTGTCGGTCGATTTGGAAAGACCTTGCTTCGCGGTAGTATCGATCTTCCCCTCAGCGACAATGTCCTGACGAAATTTTCCGCCTACTATGTTGATGACGATGGGTATCTGGAGAATCGGGCAGACGGCAAGGACTACAACGAGGCTGATCTGACAGGCATTCGTGCCGCCTTGCGCTGGCTCATTTCCGATTCAATGACTTGGGACATTGCCGTCGATGGCGGCAAATCCGAAGTAGCCAATATTCATGGCTTTTTAGATGGCGACGATCGCTACTCTAACTCGGTACTGGGCGGCGGGTTACCAATGGGTGGTGGCATGTCCGATTATGGTAATGAGGTGGAGACCCTGAACATCACGTCTAATTTGGCGTGGGATGCGATGGGCGGCACCGCCAATTTGATACTGGGCGCACGTTCTATCGAGCAGGATTTCTTGCTCAATTTCCCCTTTAGCCTCGATTTTATTCCAGATTTTTTCATTATCGACAATGAGGGCGAACACGATATGTACTCGGCGGAACTGAAGTGGTCGGGTGACATTATGGATGGCCGAGGTTTTTTACAGACCGGCGTCTACTACATGGATGAAGACAACGAGGTGGATTTCGTTGATTACCTCGACCTCGCTGCGGTAGGGGCCCCTGTGCCACCCTCTACAGCGTTCCTAACGCTGGCAGATCGTATCTTGAGCAATACCACAGAGAGTTTTGCAGTCTATGCCCAGGCCGATATTCAAATCGGAGAGAATGGCACCCTGACTTTAGGCGCTCGCTACACTGATGAAGAAAAGACAGTGGACTTTCAGGGTACGGTCAATTCTGCTGGCATGGTGGCCGCCGGGATTCCGCTCTCTCAGAGCGAGCAAGAGATCACGCCGCGTATTGCTTATGCACACAAGTTCTCTGACAGCATGATGATGTATGTGTCGGCCACCAATGGCTTTAAGTCCGGGGGTTGGAACGCGCGCGGATCCAGTTCCGCTGCGCTACAAGCGTTTGCGCCGGAGACGATCTGGTCCTATGAGTTGGGTATGCGTGCTGATTGGATGAATGGACGACTCCGGACCAACTTGACCGCGTTCTATTCTGATCTCGAGGATTTGCAAACTACGGCGGCAACTCCCGATGGGCAGTTCCTCACCACCAACGCCGGCGGGCTGGAGGTGCCAGGGATTGAGGCAGAGATCACAGCTTTACCCACCGATAACTGGCAGATCTTTGCTGCGCTGGGTTGGCAGAACGCCGAATATCAACAGTTACCGGGTGGCTGTGTGACGCCCAACGACTCTTTGGCGGCTTACGACGCGAACTGTAATATCGCTGAGCCTAAGCGAAGTCCTCATCAAACTTACACTGTGGGGACGTCGGCTGACTTTAATATTGGATCCTTGATACTGACGCCAAATGTGATGGCACGGTATATAGGGGCTCAGTACTCTGCCACGCGCAACCAGGGTTATGATGGGTCAGTGACCTTGATCAACGCGGGGGTCAAGCTGTCAACTGCAGATTCACAATGGGAGCTGAATTTGGAATGTAAGAACTGTGGCGATAAGACCTACGTCCAGTCTTTCTTATTTACCGACTATTACAATCTTCCCATGACTTATCTCGCCACACTGAAGTACCGCTTCGGTGGATAGTAAGGCGTAAATAAGCGCACGAGAGCGCGCGGATAGACAGGAGAGCCCGGCGCAGATCGCACCGGGCTTTTTTGTGGCCGCTGTGACTGGCGTTGCGGTTTTATGTGGGTGGTGACGGGTTGAGGCGGATAGGTTTGGACAGCCCTTTAAAAAGGGTCCTTTAAAAACAGTCCTTAGTGCATCTCCTCACCGCCACTGACGTTAATTGCCTCTCCAGTAATAAAGCTTGCCTCATCGGAGGCTAAGAAAGCACACATCGCGGCGGTGTCACCGGCCTGACCGATCCGCTGCATCGGGATGCGCGCGGCCATTTCTTCAAGATACGCTTGCTCGCTCATGCCCTTAAAGGCAGAAAAATAAGCATTCTGCGCGCCACCCAAGCCCGTGGTGACATGGTTTGGACACACCGCGTTAACAGTGATACCTGAGGCGCCGTAGTCGATGGCAGCCGTGCGGGTGAGCCCAATGACGCCATGCTTCGCCGCACAATAAGGCGCCATATGCGGAAAACCTGATTTCGCAGCCTGACTGGCGATATTGATAATACGGCCGCCGCCAGCCGCTTCCATCTGTTTGGCAGCCGCCTGGGTGCAATAAAACACGCCGCTGAGCGTGACATCGATTACCAGCCCCCATTCTGCGGGGGCGACTTCGCGGCTGTGTTTCATCACGAAACCAATGCCCGCATTGTTAACCAACACGTCTAACCGGCCGAAGCGCGCGATGACCTCGCTAAATAAAGCGGCGACCGAATCAGGCGAGCGGACGTCACAAGGCATACAGAGTACCTCTGCGCCCTCTGATTTGAGCCCCGTTGCCACCGATTCCATATCCGCAGAGCTGGCGAGATGGCGATCACTGGCGTCACCAATATCGGTCACCACGACGTCATAGCCGTCGCGAGCAAAGCGCAAAAGGATCGCCTCCCCCAAGCCGCCGTGCCGCCCAGAGCCAGTGCAGACCACTACTTTTTTTGTGTTTTCGTCCATGGTGATTCCTTTGTTGAGGGTATAGTGCGGCGCATTGCCCTTGGAATGGTTAACTGACTTGAGCTACTTCAGCACGTGGATGGGTTAGATACCAGCATCCGACAAAGCCAAGGCCCGCTCCGCTAAAGCAGATCATGACCATCCAAGGCTGATACTCATAGGCGAGGGCTCCTAGATATGAAAATAAAGCCGCCATGCTCATACCCACAGCGCTGGACAGTCCGGCGGCACTGCCACTGTATTTTGGGATGGCGTTGACGGAGCCGTAAAGAGTGGCAGGAGTGAGGATGCCCGAGAGCAACATCGAACAGGCAACGGGCGCTAATATGCCAAACAGAGAGAGACCACCGAACAAAAGGAGCGCGGGTGCAGACAGGCACACCATGAGCATTGCGATCACCGCCGCTCTTTGCCAAGTGGGCGTCCCTAGCTTCGCAGAATGACTGATTAAAAACGAACCCACTACATAGGTGAGCGATAGGACACCCCATACCCCTCCGAAAGTGGTCATCGACATACCAAATTGTTGATTGAATAGCGCGCCGCCGGTGGACAGCAGCGTAAAAAACATGCCTTGAATAAAACCAAAGGCACAGGCGTGTCCCCAGAAGATGCCCGATACCAGCAGCGATCGATATCCTCGCAGCGTGACACGTTGCCCTTGCCTGACTTCTGCAGACTCCTTGGGTATCGATTTGAGACACCAGAAGAGGAGTAGTAGGCCCAGTGCGGCCATTAAGGCAAAAACGGAGGAAATGCCGGCTTTCGTGGCAAACAGGCCGCCCAGTATCGGCGCAATGACTGGCGTAAAGCCCATCGCCGCCGTGAGCAGAGCAAACGCTTTGAGCGCTTCGTCTGGTGCCAGGTGATCTCTAATCATACTGCGCGCGATGACCGTGCCGGCACCGACGCCAACTGCCTGTAAGAATCGCAGCGCAATCATTTGTTGTAGTGTTGTTGCCAGCATCAGGGCAACACTTGAGACGACAAAGAGTGTAAATCCAGTGAGTAAGACAGGCCGCTTGCCAATGCGGTCAGCAATCATGCCAACGAGCGGTTGGCTGATAGCCAAACCAATCACGTAGATTGAAATAAGATATTGAAGGTCGCCAATATTGCGGTCAAACGAGACACTCAGTAGTGGAATGAGAGGCACCATGATGACCACCCCAAAGGGCGATAAACTGCTGATGGCTGCTAAGAGCCAACGAGATACGGTGAGACCGGAGTGAGACACGCAATCGCTTCATTTGAAGTAAATGATTCGCGGTTATAACACGAGACTGGGTGTAAAGGAGGGGCGATGAGCCATAGTTATAGCGGTGTCATTCGATACACCAGCCAACAGCAAGGCCGTCTTGGCCAAGCGCGCGGTCGAGAGCAGTTTGTCATCACGCGCAACGCTGACGGGTCTAGATCACTGCGCAGTCATGTGATTATTCAGGATCCGCCGATGGTAGAGCGCGATGTGGTGCTCAGCGTCGATGCGTCATTTCATCCTCGCTCCGCCCAGGTTCGTATCCGAGTGGGAGACGATCGTGAAGGGCAAGCCTTATTCCTTTTCGATGCGCACCGCATTCACGGTTCGGGCCGTACGATTGAAGGGGAGGCTTTTCAGGAGTGCTGGGAGGGTAATTCGGCGGCGACGTTTTTTGTCACCCATCCAATTCAGGCAGATGCGTGGTTGTTGGGGGGATTAGGGTTTGGGGCTGATCCTGGCCACCGCCAAATCAGTCACTTTCCAACGTGTTCTCTGGACCATCGTGGCGCCACCGGTCCCCGTTTGGTGGTTCATGAGCCGCCCCTCGATATCTATTTTCTTGGTAAAGAGGAGGTCACGATTGAAGCCGGGCAATTTACGGCTCTGCATTTTTGTTACGGCGATCCGGCTATTGACCCCCAGGGCAGTAATCAGGCGGGCGGTCATCCCCGGTATCATGTTTGGACCTCTTCCGACGGCAATTTTATTGTGCTGAGGGCGCAGGTAGATGGTTATATGCAAACGCGATACGAACTCGCGTCGCTCACGCAGGGACCCTCCGGTGCGCTACCTGAGTGAGGTTAGAACGTGATCACGTGTAATCCGAGCGCGGTATTGACAAAAAGACCGATCCAAATCACCCAGACGTAGCGGCGCACGACACTCATATGGGTGATCATGGCGGCATTCCTTTCATCACTCGGGCCATCAGTAACCATACCCACATAGGCAATCGTGAAAGGTTTGAGGGCAAAACGTACGGCAATGCCGCAGGCGACTAGTGTCGCAAAAATCGTTATTTTGAGGGCGATCCACCCTGGCAAGCCAATGGTAAATGCGTATCCTCCGACGCCCAGTAGCCCGACGACCACGAAAAATCGCAAGCGCAGATCCCACTGGGTCAGGGAAGGAAAACGCTGACCGATCGAACTATGAATAGCAGCGACCAGCGCCACCCAGACCATGACGACTAGCCAGCCTATGAGTGCGGTGCCTTCAGGCAACAGTTCAGGCCAGCGCAGGCTACTGAGATGAAAGCCAGAGCCTAAAATGAGCGGCATTGCTAAGCGGGGACCCATGTCGCATTCCATCAGAATTTTGAAGGCGGTTTGGCGTGACTCCACACCGAGCTCGCTACGTAACACGTGACGACTCGACAAAAACGTGCCGAGATCGCCCCCAAGCCAATAGACCAGCGCTAATACGTGGACATAAAGCACAACGTTATACATGGGCGTCTCTCAATGTGAGGGGCAAAGCCACTGGATACGTTCGCTATCCGGCGTGACGATGTCGTAGCAGTGAAGGTGTTCACTGATGACTGCAGGTGCCGTTGCCATACCCTCTGGTGGGGGCGTGTTGCGCCTGATAGACAGCGAATGCCAGCCACACGGCGCTTGTTGACCTGTCACAGCGGGCCGTTCGACCCATTGGTCGAGCTCAAAAAGTTGCCCGGGGCTCAGTGCAATCGGTGCGATCGCGTGACGGTGATCCTCATCGAGTCCATTGCTGCGCGATAAAATCGATACTCGTGCAGCCATTGCCGTGGGGGCCTGGCAGTTAAACAACTGAGCATAAAAATCAATGGACGTCTGAATAGCGGTCACCGCATTGATCATCACAAAGCACTGATTGACTTGCTGGGTCGCAGTCGGCAAGGTAAATCCAGGAACCTCGCCGGACACCTCTGTAAAGTAGATCAATTCTCCAGCGGGTCCCGCGACCTGCATCGCACGAATCTGCTCTGAGAACGATAACGCAGCCGGGGGATTCAATAGCGTAAATGAGGTAGGGAGCTGCGCAAACAGTGCGTCTAGATCGGCTACCAGCACCTCCATCGCCGCCCATCCTGGTGTGGCAAAGGGGGTCGGAATATCGCCACGCCATTCCACCAACGTCAGGGTTTGATAGGGCTCCTGTGACATGAGAATCGTGTGGCTGGCGCATGCGTCGAGCATGGGGTCTTTTAGCGCGATGGCAGCGGCACTGTCGGCGCTGACGGTCGCATTCGGATAGCCGAGGTCATGGTACGCGGCCACCGCAGCGCTCAGTGCGGGAACTCGTAACGTCATATTTTCAATCATGTGTGATCGACAGCCCGATGAGCGGGGTCACCTGACCCGTCATGGTGTTTCCTCGATGACGACGTCGGTGAGTTCGTAATGGGTTTGCATATAACCCTCTGCACTGGCTCGTAACAGGAGGTAGTCGTCATCGGCGGTGCACCAGACGTCATAGGGTGGGTGCTCTTCGGGTAGATTGCCAGCGGTGCCCGTGACTTGAAAGTGTCGGGCTTGAAAGACACCGGCTGCGACCTCGATCTCTTCCTCGCCGACATACACTAAGTCAAAAGAGGTGACAAAAAAGAACGGGCCAGTGGCGCCGCGATGATCCGGTGAGGTGAGGAATACATTGTTTAATGAATGGACACCTGGCCCTTGTTCAAGGGGATAAAGACGCATTAATAGCGCATCGCCGACAATGGGATGACTTTGTAACCACCCTACTTTGCCGTTTGTTTCTAATTCCTGGCTGATGCGTCCATCGCGTGCATTGAAGGTTTCACACTCCGCATAGCCTTTCGCAAAACGCATCCAGCCTGAACCTTCAAATTGTCCTCCGACCGACAATCGCACGGAGCAATCAATAGGGCTGGAATCAGCGTGATGAAGCGCAATACAGACGTCTCGGGTCACTTTTGGCGCATCGTCAATCTCACAGTGAGCCAGCAAAACGTCGACGCCGTCAGGCTGACAGGTCAGCGTAAAAGCCTCTCTTCCGCGCGTCTCACCCATACGTTCCGGCTTGCGGCTGGTGTATTCAATGGTGCCTCGGATAAGCTTGTGCCCCATGTCACTCCCTTTGGTCTGTCACGACGCAACGCGGCGCGCCAGATCTTGCTATGTATTAATGATATGTTTTTATATCATGATGCTCTGCACTTCAGCAAAACAGGAACAACAATGGAAACCAGCGACCTCACCGCACGTCAGATTTTTCGGCAACTACAGGAAAGCCCTAGTCGTGCTCGCTTCGGCTTTGGCCGAAAAGCCATTTTGGTGAATATCGACCTGCAAAAGGCCTATACACGGACCGATCTTTTTAAAACGGCGTACGAAACTGATCCTAATCAGTTGCAATACGTTAATGAATTAGCGGCCGCTTTTCACGCGTTGAGCTGGCCTGTCGTCTGGACGCATGTGGCTTTTATGGCCTCCGGAGAGGACTGCGGTATCTGGGGTACTCGCACTGATACGCCAGACTCTCTGCAGAATATTAAATTTGGTTCGGAGCGCGCCGAATTTGATGATCGGCTCAACATTGATGCCGAGCGTGATGTGATCTATTGCAAGAAGATGCCCTCCGCATTTTTTGAGACGGCGTTGCAGTCTTTATGTGTCTGGCATCAAGTCGATACAGTGGTGATGACGGGCGGTTCGACCAGTGGTTGCATTCGGGCGACGGCGGTGGATTCTTTGTCACGAGGCTATCGCACTATCGTGCCTGAGGAGTGTGTTGCGGATAAGCACGAGAGCTATCATTTCGCTAATTTAACAGATCTGGCGATTAAGTATGCCGACGTGATGGGAGTGCATGAGGTGTTAGATTGGTTAGCTCAACAGGACCGGCCATGAGTGAGGTAGCGCAATTCTCGGAGCTCTCCCTATACGACTACAGCCCCTACGATGAACGGCCAAAACTCGTTTGGCCAAACGGCGCGCGTTTAGCGTTTTGGGTGGCGCCTAATATTGAGTTTTACGAGCTCGACCCGCCGAGTAATCCGCATCGTAAGCCATGGCCTCATCCCTATCCGCCTGTGCCGGGCTACAGTATTCGCGATTACGGCAATCGCGTCGGCCATCAGCGGCAGATGGCGTTACTCGACAAATATGGTGTGCGCGGGTCTATTAGTCTTTCTGCCGCTTTGTGCGAGCATCATCCCGAAATTATCGCCTTGTGTGCCGAACGAAACTGGGAGTTTTTTAGTCATGGGATCTACAACACGCGCTATACCTATGGTCTGACAGAGGACCAAGAGCGCGAGATGATTGAAGACGCCATGGACACGATTGAGCGCGCAGTGGGTCAGCGTCCGGCGGGTTATCTGGCGCCTGCCTTGTCTCATTCCAATCATACGATTGATTTGTTTGCCGAAGCGGGTGGCTTGTATACCTGTGATCTATTCCATGATGATCAACCGACATGGGTCAATACGCGATCTGGTAAACCGTTTGTATCCATCCCCTATTCTTTAGAGCTTAATGACACCATTGCTTACGTGGTGCAAAAAAGGGAGCCGCGCCGATACGGTGAGAGCATTCGTCGTGCATTTGATCAGTTGTACGCTGAGGGCGCCGATAGTGGCACCGTAATGTGTATTCCCACGCACAATTATCAGGTGAGCTGCCCTCACCGTTTGCGTGCCTTTGAGGAGGCACTCGAATACATCACCGGCCACAGCGATGTATGGGTCACCACCGGTCGAGAGATCGCCGAGTACGTGATCGATTATGGTCGACAACAATTGCAGGGCAGTGCGGTGGTGCCTTCCAGATGAGCGACGAGTTATTGACTTATGCACAGCGTCACTATGGTATGGACCATGATCGTTATCGGTGGTCCATGCTACAAGATCGGGACCCCGTCGTATGGCCAGACAATAAGCCGTTAGCACTGTGGATTAACCTATCCGTTCAGCACTTCCCACTGTCTGGAGAGAAGCCAGTGGTCGCCCCACCAGGGGCGCTGACCATGCCCTACCCAGACCTGCGGCATTACACCCTTCGCGATTATGGTAATCGAGTCGGTATTTTTCGATTATTGACATTAATGGAGCGGTATCAAGCGGCACCCTCGGTGGCTATTTCAGGTGCGTTAGCAGAGCGTTATCCGAGGCTGATGGAGCGGTTGGCAGCGACCGGTTACGAATGGCTGGGTCATGGCTGGAATATGCTGTGTATGCATGCCGGTGAAATCGATGTTGCGATAGAGTCTGAGTGGATAGCGCGAACGCGTGAGGTACTCGAGGCATTTACCGATCGGTCCCTGAAGGGCTGGCTGAGCCCCGGGCGCAGTCAAACCGCGAACACGCCTGAGCTGCTGGTGCGCAACGGATTTAGCTATCAATGTGATTGGGTCAATGACGAGCTTCCTTACCCGTTTAAAACGCAGGAAGGTGATATGACTTGCCTGCCTTCGTGTTTGGAGCTCGATGATGTCTTTGTTTTGACGCAAAATCTGCACAGTGAGGATAGCTTTGTACAGCAGGTGACTGACGCTGCAGACTGGCTGATCGAGGAGGGGCAAGCGCAGGGGGGGCGACTGCTGGCGCTCAATTTTCACCCCTGGCTAGTGGGCCAACCTCACCGCATATCTGCGGTGGAAAAAATTCTCGAGGCGCTTTTGGTGACGCGGCGTGACGATATTTGGCACGCGCCACCTAGCGCCATTATTGACGCCGCAATCGACCCGATTGGTTAGCGAGCAGTCGGCCTTAGACGGCTTTGGTTGCGCCAAAGAAGGCCACCGATGCGATCGTCACCCAGTAACAGTAGGCCAGTCGTTTGCCCACGATTAAGCTCTTCTCCAGCTGGTCCTCAGCGGCTTGATTGGGACCGTCAGCGAGTACCCTGAACAGGGTTGTCCACTCGCGCATAATAAAGCGCAATTTGAGGCCGATCATGAGTGTGACGCTATAAAGCAAAATCTTGATGGAGAACCAGTATTGCATCGGGCCCACGTTGAAGGGACCGTAGCCCATCAGTGAGCTGATGGATGTAATGACCATGATCGGAATCAAGACAAAACGGACGCGCTCATCCCACAGCGTCAACTGGATGCCGCGATCAGTTTCGCGATAAACATAGGCAGAAACACAGAGCGTCAGCCAGCCGATCGCCAACAGCCATACCGCCACAAGAAAGCCGCCACCAAAGGGCTGAACCCCCCATAGATGACCCATATGGAGCCCGAGGGGGAGCAGGCTAATGATGCCAATGCGCGCGAGAATGTCGATGTTATAGGCTGTCTGCATGTGCCGACGGCGTTCTTCCATCGACAGTTTGCGATTGATCACATGGGTAGAGGTATTGAAGACACCCCATTCGCCACCGAGCCAGTACACCATGGCTAGGATATGCAGCCAGCGCAACACCGCTAATTCAGTCACTCCCATCACTCTGCCTCGTCGCCTAAAGATATAACATTATAACTTAATAGCTCTGTGAGTGGCTTTCCTGATCAATCGTTGGCATTGGGACCACAACAATGTCCTATGATGCCGATTGAATAGGTATTACACCTAATTTGTTATATCATTATGTCTAATGAGTTCACCACTGCTTCGACGAGAGTTTAGCGAATGGAAGAAGTATTTACCCCACACGTTGTAGGACAGTTATCAAAACAGTCGCCCACGCCCTTGTACCATCAGCTCTTCTCCTTACTGAAGTCGCGCATTTTAGACGGCACGCTTGGCTATGGTACGCGACTCCCCCCTGAGGAGCGGTTGGCGGATATTTTCAATGTGTCGCGGATTACCGCCAAGCGTGCGATGGACGATTTATCCAAACAAGCTCTTGTGGAGCGTCGTCGGGGCCGCGGTACCCATGTTATCTACCAATACAGCCCGCGCCCAGTTCACGCGCCATTGACCGGTATGCTGCAAGAAATTGAAAGCATGGCACGTAACTCGGTAGCGCATATTCTTGACTTCGGTATTCGTATTCCCCCGCAAAAAATTCGCGAAGATCTCAGGCTTGCAGAGGGCGAAACGGCCTTACATTTACTGCGAGTACGAGAGCGGGATGGCATGAAATTTGGTCACTACACCAGTTGGACAGCGGGTGTAAAAATGCCCTCTGACCCTGCCATTTTTGAAAATACACCTCGCTTGAGTTACTTCCGCCAGCAAGGTCTAGAACTGAGTCACGTCACGCAAATGTTGTCTGCTGTGGCCGCTGACGCTTCAGTGGCCGCTGCACTGGATGTTGTTGAAGGCAGTCCATTATTGAGTTTGACCCGTCGGTCTTATCAAAAGACCGGCGCTGAAGCAGAGCAAATCATGGATTTTCTGGAGGTGCTGTACAACCCAGAGCACTTCCAATATTCGATGGATCTCACGCTTGACTGAGGTGTTAGATCACGCCCCTTTTCTTTAATCGCTCGATCACCGCTGTTTGTTCATTCATAAAATGCGACCGCGCCGGCGTGACAATATCGCCTGTTTCAGAAATTAAATTATCCTCTGGATAAAAGTCGCTTTGGGCGTATGTGGATTGAAAGAGGGATAAGCGCTGTCGCGCAAGCAGGTTGGTCATAGCGGGTTTTGCCCTAGCGTCACGAAGGCGTGCTACGTCAATCATGGCATGCGCCACCATTGATTCTCCGGTATAGGCTTCTGCCATCACTTGACCTTTAAAATCGACGACTTGTGAATGTCCTTGAGTAGAATTTTGCGGGACGGGGGAATGATGAATCGCAGAAGTATTGCTTGAAACGACATAGCACATGTTTTCATAGGCGCGCGCGCATTTGGCGATATTTTTAGGTGTCGGCCTCGGACTGCCCACTTCGCTAGAGGAGTGTAGGATCACTTCTGCGCCGCGTGTTGCCAATGCCCGAGTGACTTCGGGGTAGAGTATTTCTTCTGATGCCACGCAGGCCAGCCGACCCAAAGGCGTTTGAACAACCGGAAAGAGCGCGTCGGCCCCGTAGACATCGATGTATTGCGACAGGACATCGTGGGGGGTAGGTGCGAACATCGATATGAGACGGCGATAGCGCAGAATGACCTCGCCTTGATCATTAATGATAAAACTGGTTTGGAAATAAAGGTCAGGGAAGTGAGGGTCAAGCTCGTAGGCATTACCCGACAGATAGACCCCACGCGTTTTAGCAATCTCCCCCATACGCTGGTATTCAGCGCCATCCATTTCGATACAGGCCTTAGTGCGCCACTCGGCGATACTCTCGCCCATGGGGAAGCTGGTCAGGAAGTACTCGGGAAGCACCACCAGTTTCAGCGTATCGCCACTGAAGGTGCCAATAAACGCTTTGCTGCCGGCGATCAGCTCGTCGACCCGGTCCAACGCTTCTGACATGGCATCATCGATGGACGCCCGATCAGGGAGCGCGTTAATGGCCGTGCAATCCATTTGTAATGCCAGGGCAGAATAGGGTGTCACGCTACATTACTCCAAAGGTGTTTGTTGCAATCCCTCGACCAACATGACGCGGAATGTTCCCGTGCCCTCTCGGAGTGGTTTAGCGGCGGCATAGGCATCGCTGTGCCAAAATGCGCTAGCCTGCTCGGCAGAGGGCCAACGATGCATGACCAAACGCGTAGCACCCCAGTCCCCTTCGAGAGCATTCTGTTGCCCACCCAGCACTAAATACTCACCGCCGTGTTTGGCCACAATATCGGGCACTATACGGGCGTAGGCGGCGAACTTTTGGGGGTCATGAATTTCGGCTTCAACGATTATGTAGGCGGTCATCGCGTCACACCTCGAGCGTTATTATTGTGCGGCATAATATAGCACGCCGTGAAGGTGAGGCTGTTTGCTATGGCGCTTATAGTCACCCGATGAGATGCGCGAGACTGGCGATGCCGTTGCCATTTCTATCGTCATCTTCATTGTCACGACAAACCCAGCACGCCAGGGTTCATGATGCCATCGGGATCGAGCGAAGACTTAATTCCTAGGATTAAATCGCGTGCGGCAGGCTTCAGCGCGTCGTGATAATGATAGGCCTTACCGAGCTGTAAGTGACTGGCACCCTCACGAGACAGCACGTCGATGACATCGCTTTTGATTTTCTGAACCGCTTCCCACGCGTTGGGTACGGCATCAAACTGATGGAGTCGCGCCAGATGATCCGATTCCAGCGAATGAATGTGCAATGCGTTCAATGCATCGGGCCAAAAAAAGACCGGCTCCAAGACTGTAATTTGTTCGCTTACCACCGCAATAAGATAACCGGTCTCAATATTGAACTGCGCTAATAGTGCTTGATGGTCAGCATAGACCGATTCAATCGCGGCCAGCACTGCTTCGCCGCGAGAGTGAGGGACGAGTCCATGCACGGGCAACCATCGCTCACCTTCGGCGCCAACCATATTATTGACTGGGCCAAATGGATTGGCGGCAAGAATGCGCGGAATACTGTCGGGTAGCTCAGTGCCCCCTTCTGCAGAACAAATCTCGCGAATGCGCTCGGCCTGAAAAGCGGTCTCTTCGTCTGTGCGTCCTTCGCTAATGGTAAACATGGCCCACTCAACGTCATCCATAAACCGACGGCCCGATAGCGCAATTTTCGCGCCTTGTTTGAGCTTGCCAACAAGACTGGACTCCGCTTTAACAACGCCAGAGAGCTGTTGTGCGTCGGCGGCGAGGCTGGCTCGCTTCATGCGCTGCTTTTGCAGATAGGGGTCGAAGCCAAAGCATTCAGTGGTCAAAGACTCCCGCGAAATTTGTGCCATCGCGCGTAACATGGGTCCAGACGTATTAAACGCGAAGCTGGTGTAGCTCTTTGAACCTGCCAACGGAACCAGGGGCAGTGTGGCCCTCACTTTGATACCCAAGGCGCCACAATCACTGGCAAATAGGCCTGTGAGATCTGGGCCGAAATGTCGGGTAAAGGGCGCGGCGTGGCGTTGGCTTGCTGAGCCAGTTTCTATTAATTCTCCCTTGCCTGTGACCACGCTTAGCGATAGCACATTGTCAGCGGCCGTGCCGTGCTGGCCGCTGCCCCAAAAAATACTGTTCTGAGAAAGCCCACCGCCTACCGTAGCGAAACGCCCCGATAGGGTCCCCCAATAGGGTGTGCGGACACCCAAGGGAGCCAGTTGCTCATAGAGCGCTTGCCAGCTGCAGCCGGTTTCGACGGTAACGTAACGATCTTCCAGATTGATCTCGATAATGGCGTTCATGCTGGTGATGTCCACCAATAAACTATCTGGAGCGGTGGCGAGATAACCGCTGGTGTAACTCATTCCGCCACCGCGTGTGACGATGGGCGTGCCTCGCTCTCGGCAGGCACGCACCAGAGCCTGAACTTCCTCAATGCTGCGTGGCGTGACGACGGCGCATACCGGTGGGCCTAACGTAAAGACGTCTTGCGAGTAGAGGGCGATCTGTTCTGGGTCCGTTTCAATGATTTCTGCGGGCAGTAATTGTTCGATAGTGGATACCACTGCGTTCATCGTGTGCCTCCGAATGAAACCCGTTTGGTTAAGCAAAAAGACTAGCAGACCTCGAAGCCATTGGCGTGCCTTACTGCATTGCCATTCAATAGATAGCATATTCTCGAACATAGGGCATTAGATAGCGCCCGGGGAGTGATGCTAACCGGATATCAATTCCCGATCAGGATCACGGTATGATGCGTTGAGGACGAGTTCGAAGGTATTCGTATGCGACCGCAGGGATTCTCGCACGTGGTGATCGCCACTGCCCACACGCACGTGTTGGGTGAATTTTTTGCGGCACTGGGTTGGCGCTCGCTGACGGTCAATTTAATGCCAGAGGCATTGTCTTTTTGGGGTGTTGAGCAGAGTGAGAACCCGGCTATGCGCTGGATACCACCCTCTAAGGCGTGTGAGGTATTGCTACTACCAACGCCACGGGAAGTGCCGGTATTGCGCCCGATAGACTGTGCCGTCACAACGCCAGGAGGGCTCTTTGATATCAATATGCGAACCGTCGATAGCGACTGGTCCCACGACTTTTTACAATCCCATGGATGGCAGTCCTTAGTTGACCCGGTGGCCTGGCGATTCGGAGACGTTGAGACTAAAGAGGGGCTTTATATTCAAGCGGATGGCATCGTGCTAGCCGTCATGGAGCGGCTTCAACCGCCACTGCCAACCGTCGCATTTGATCGTATGAGTGACGTCTTCAATGCGACGCAGATGGTGCGCAGCGTCGATCAGACGACCGCCTTTTTGAATTATCTGGGTTTTGAACGCTTTATCCATCATCAAGGCCCGCTGCCCGGCGAAGGCCCAAAGGTGTTGCAATTGGAACAGCGTCCCGCAGACACCGGTGACATCCACCTCGCCATTTTGCATCCAGCAGCGTGCATGGAGGGCTCTCTCGAGCTTGTCGAGGTGCCTGATAGTCCTCTTGAGCGCTTGATTGTGCCTCCTTGTGGCGGGAGAGGCCTGCGATCACTCTGTGTCCCTACTGATGATATTGAGGTGTGTTATGAGGGGTTTATGGCCAGTGACTGGGCCAGCCGAATCATTCATCCGCTCGCGCATCGCGGACTGCCCGGTGTGTTGAGCACACTGAGTTTTGCCATTGCCGCGCCCGATGGCGGCAGGTTCGATGTGTATCAACGTACTGCATGAGGTCGCTACGATGTTAAAATCAATTTTGATGGTTTGGGTGCTCGTTCACAATGTGCCTGCTACCCAAGAAGCCTATGAAGATTATCTGGGCTATCAAACCGCGGATCGCGGGGTGATATCGGGTGAGCTTGCGGCGGCCATTCAGCGACCAAGATTGGCAGATCGATCTTATGTCACGTTGGTACCCAAGTCGGGTCCGCAGGTTGCGATTCGCATCATTGAGGGGGCTGATCGAGGATACCAACCCATGCGCCGTTTGGGGTGGAGCGCCATCGAGTTGCTGGTCAAAGACCCTGAGCAACTGAAACGCGACTTACCCGGCTCAGCGTTTAGTTATTTGCAGGGTCCTGATTTTCTCACTGAGCAGAAAAATATCCTCGCTATGCAGGTTTATGGTCCCAGCCAGGAGCTCTTTTATCTTACCCATATGGTAGACCCCGCCTTATCGTTTTTAGTGCCTCAGCCGAGTCCAGAACCAGTCGGCCATAGTTTTATCATGGTCATGGGCAGTCATGACATTAAAGCCAGTATCGCCTTCTTCAAGCAACACTTTGATAATCCGGTGGTGGGTCCCATTCCTTATCGGATTGGCGTGCTGTCGGACGCTTACGGGCTGTCAAATACTACCGAGCACTCGTTGGCGCTGATCTCTATGTCTGACGGTTACGGTATTGAAATTGATCAATATCCGGAAGCGGCAACGCCGGTGCCGGCGGCACTGGGTGCGCGGGGTGGGGTGATCTTGGTGAGTTTGAGCGTGGACCCGGTGGGTATCCAAGAACCATTGCCTTGGACCCTTGCCTATCAAGGTGAAGATGACGCTTTAACCGGCGGTATTGTGACCCTCCCATCTGGGACGCCCTTGGAACTTTTATGGAGCCAACCTGTATTGCGTTAGTCCGGCAAGTAGGTCTATGTTGACTGGATCCGCGTGCTACGTGTTAAAAAGCAGCACGCCTTTTAAAGGAGATTAATCGTTTCATCGTGGCAATGACGTTGTTTGATAAGCTCTGGCAGGAGCATGAGGTGGTGGCGCTTTCTGAGCGTCAGTCGCTTCTGTACGTCGATCGCATTTTTCTTCATGAGCGAACGGGCAGCGTGGCACTCAATGGTTTGCTCGAGAACGGTCGTGCTGTGCGGCGACAGCAACATGCTTTTTGCACGATGGATCATATTGTCGATACGAGACCCGGGCGGAACGACGATACACTGATGCCCAGTGGCCGCGATTTTATTGTTGCCACGCGCAGCGCAGCGCGTGAGACAGGCATTCAGCTATTCGATATTCAGGACCCCGATCAGGGTATCGTGCACGTCATTTCTCCCGAGTTGGGTATTGCATTACCCGGCTTGTCACTAATTTGTCCCGATAGCCATACTTGCACCTTGGGTGGCTTGGGTGCGCTGGCGTGGGGTGTAGGCTCTACAGAGGCAGAGCATGCCCTCGCAACCAGCACGCTCAGGGTAACGCGGCCGCAAACAATGCGCGTTCGGTTTGTGGGTAAGATGGCCAAGCATGTCACCGCTAAAGACCTTATTCTTTATACCATCCGGTCGCTGTCTGCGTCGGGTGGCGCAGGATACGCCATTGAGTTCGCGGGCCCGGCTATCTTGGCGCTCCCGGTTGAGTCACGACTCACCCTCTGCAATATGGCGACAGAGCTCTCTGCGTTTACCGGACTGATTGCCCCCGATGAGCAGGTTATTGATTATTGTCGGGGGCGTCAGTTTGCCCCCAAGGGTTCAGCGTGGGAGGCGGCAATCCGTCACTGGCAGACCTTGCAAAGTGATGCAGATGCCCTCTTCGATAGTGAGCTTCAGATTGATATTGATTCATTGAAACCGCAACTCACTTGGGGCACCAGCCCGCAGCACTGTATCGACTGGGATGGTGAAATCCCCCGTGCCGGAGAGGCACCGGACGAGGCAACGGCAGTAGCTTGGCAGCAGGCACAGGCGTATATGGGCGTGACGGCGGGACACCGCTTATCGGATTATCCGCTCGATGCCGCTTTTATTGGTTCTTGCACCAATAGCCGCCTGTCAGACTTACGCGAGGTGGCCGACTATTTAACGCAGACGGGACATCGTGTGGCACAAGGCGTGAAGGCCCTTTGCGTGCCTGGCAGCGGTGGCGTCAAGCGAGCCGCAGAAGCGGAAGGGATTGATGCTATTTTTCGTCAAGCCGGCTTTGAGTGGCGAGAGCCGGGTTGCTCAATGTGTTTCTTTGCTGGAGGAGAGAGCCTCGGCGAGGGTGTGCGAGTCGCTTCCACTACCAATCGTAATTTTCAGGGACGCCAAGGTCTGGGGGTCAGAACCCATTTGGGCAGCCCCGCGAGTGTCGCAGCGAGCGCTTGTGCTGGGCACCTGTTAGCCGATATGACCTCATGACACCGTTTACGTCGCATCGTGGGATTGCCGCACCGCTCCTGCGGGATAATATCGATACCGACACTATTATCCCCTCACGCGAGATGAGGACAGTTTCTCGCTCTGGTCTTGCTGACGGGCTATTTGCACCGTGGCGTTACACCGATGCGGATGCGCGAGCGCCTCGTCCTGATTTTGTGCTCAATCAGGCTCACTATGAGAGCGCCTCCATTTTGCTAACCGGCCTCAACTTTGGCTGTGGTTCTTCTCGAGAACATGCCGTGTGGGCCATGATGGAATGGGGGATTAAGGTCGTGATCGCGCCCTCTTTTGCGACCATCTTCCGTAACAATGCAATGCGCAATGGGCTGCTGACGATCGAGCTTGAGAGCGATCGAATTGAGTGGCTGGCTAATTGGGTCAGCACTGATCCACGGGTGAATCAGTTGGCGGTGGATCTAGAAGCCTGCACGATTCTGAGTGAGGCGGGTCGCGAGAAAGACGGCTTTCAGATTGACCCGATGGCGCGCTTGATGCTGATCGACGGTCTCGACGAGATTGGGCTGACTGAACAATCACTGAAACTCATTGAAGACTTTGAGCACCGTGACCAATCGCGTCGCCCATGGGTTTATCTGAACGACTCGCACTAAGCGTTGAGTATTCCCCTCTCGATCAAGGTCGCAATTTGCTCGATATCAAGGCCTAGCGCTTGCAGGACCTCATGGTTGTGTTCGCCGCTGGCGGGAATGTCGTGTCGCAGAGGTGACTTAGTCTGGCCAAACTCAATAGGCAAGCGCGGTAATTGAGCTACTTCACCCGCATGGATACCCTCCGTGAGATGAACGGGCACTAACCCATCTGAGGCGCTCAGATGAGGATCTTCAAATAAATCGCCGGGGCGATTGATCGGTGAGAAAGGCAGTCCCGCGCGATCTAGCCGCTCGCTGAGTTCAGCCAAACCCATGGGTGCAAACAAGGTGCGGATATCAGCCAGTAGCGAGTCTCTCGCTGTCACGCGACCTGCATTAGTGGCAAGGTCGTTGTCGCCAGCCCAATCAGTTAACGCAAACTCAGCACAGAATCGTTGCCACAGCGTATCGCTGACGATACCCACAAAAATTCGCTCGCCTGAATCGAGATCGAAAATATCATAAATCGCCCATGCAGACTGACGCACAGACATCGGCGGTGGGGCCTCGCCAGTCGCTGCTTGCTGAGCCATATGCTGGCCCACCAGAAAAGCGGTCGTCTCAAACAGCGCGCTGGTCACATGAACGCCCTTACCGGAGGCTTGCCGTTGATGCAGAGCGGAGAGAATCGCGATGACACCGAACATTCCGCCGGTAATATCAATGACAGAAGAGCCTGCCCGCAGCGGTTGGTTAGGGAGGCCTGTCATATAGGCGAGTCCTCCCATCATCTGCGTCACCTCATCGAGGGCAACGCGATGTTCATAGGGGCCAGAAAGGAAGCCTTTGAGTGAACAGTAGATGAGTGCAGGGTGGCTGGTTCGAAGCGTGTTGTAATCCAATCCTAAATTGGCCATGGTGCCTGGGCGAAAGTTTTCCAGCACAATGTCCGCCGAATGAATAAGGTCCAGTGCCACTTGGCGACCGTCGGGGTGTTTGAGATCGAGGGCGATGGAGCGTTTGTTGCGGTTGTACATGGGAAAGTAACCGGCTCCAGATCCTTGCAGACGACGGGTATTGTCGCCTTTGAGCGGTTCGACTTTGATAACATCTGCACCTAAGTCTCCCAGAATCACACCCGCCGTGGGTCCCATGACCATATGGGTGAATTCGATGACTTTGATGCCTTTTAGTGGAGCGCACTGTGCATGCGTCTCCTCGCCCCCCGTCATTACTGAATCCCCAGATGATTTGTTATGATGTTATATCATTAAGCTGTTTTAACTGCCAAGGTGCTCAGGTGACCAGATGACAAAAAAACGAGACAATCAATGTGTCACTTTAGCGCAACGCCCTGATGGTGTGCCCAACCCCGACGACTTTGCCTTTGAAGTACGACAGCTTGGCCCGCGATCTGCCGGCATGATTCGCTGCCAAACCCTGTTTCTCTCGCTCGATCCTTATATTCGCTCGGTTATTGCTGGCAATCACTTAGGTCACGGTATTGATACTGGGGATATTGTCCCGGGCGAGGTGGTTGCCAGAATACTCGAGAGCGACGATCCAAAATGGCCAGTGGGGATGCTGGTGCGATGTCATAGTGGTTGGCAGCAGGTTTGTGATCAGCCAGCGGAGGGATTGTCACAGGTACCTGACGCATTGAGCCGACCGTCGCTGACACTGTCGATATTGGGTATGCCCGGATTGACGGCGTGGGCGGGCATGGTGTCCATTGCCAATGTTCGCGAGGGTGATGTAGTGGTCATCCCTGCTGCGGTAGGCGGTGTGGGCGCTATGGCAGCCCAATTAGCGCGGCGAGCAGGGGCTACAACAATTGCTGTCACAAGCGGTGCTGAGAAGCGTCGGATCGCCCTCGAAATATTGGGCTATGACCATTGCATTGACCGTGTCGATCAAGACCTAGCCGAGGCATTGGCGGATATCGCGCCGCATGGTGTCTCCGTTTATTTTGATTTAGTGGGTGACCCGACACTCACGACGGTCGCACAACAACTAGCGATCGGCGGCAGAGTCGTACTCTGTGGATTGATTAAAGACTATAACGGCAATCATAAAACGATGGGGCCGCATCCCGGACTCTGGATTACTAAGCGAGCCACTGTCAGTGGTTTAGTGGTGTATGACTATGAACCGCAACGCGCTGCATTTGAGCAGGAATTTATACCCCTTGCCGAAGCAGGTGATTTGGTCGCCAATGAAGAAATGCATGAAGGGTTGGCCTCTGCACCCGATGCATTTTGTCGCCTAATGCGAGGTGACAATACCGGTAAGGTTGTTGTTCATGTCGATAGCTGAGGAAAATAATCAGTCATGAATCTCATCACAATCAGTGAGGTGGGCCCGCGTGATGGGCTACAAAGTGTCGAGACGGTCATGTCGACAGCGGACAAGATGATTTGGATAGAGGCCGAATACCGCGCGGGCGTTCGAGAAATCGAGGTTGGTTCCTTTGTGTCGCCAAAGATCTTGCCGCAGCTGGCAGATACCGCGGTGGTTGTAAAGAGTGCTCGCTGTTTTGAAGACCTTGTGGTGGCAGTACTGGTGCCCAATGTTCGGGGCTGTGAGGCGGCAATCGAGGCGGGAGCACACAAGATTTCTATTCCGCTGTCGCTCAGTGAGACACATAGTCAGAAAAATGTGCGCCGAGATCATAAGCAAATGTTAGATGAGATTAGTGCCTGCCAGAAACTGATCGATCAACTGCCTCGGGGCGATCGTCCTTATTTTGAGGTGGGACTGTCGACGGCGTTTGGCTGCACGATTGAAGGCGTCGTCGAAGAAGACTTCGTGATCGAGATGGCGGCCCGAGTACTAGATCTGGGTGTCGCCGAGGTGGGCCTATCGGATACAACTGGCATGGGCAACCCCGCTCATCTTGAACGCTTAGTGACGGGTATTTGGCAGCGGTGCGGCGAAGCGCGGCTCACTGGGGTGCATCTTCACAACACGCGGGGTCAGGGACTGGCAAACGCATTGCGCGCCATTGAGCTGGGTATTACCACCCTAGACAGTTCTTTAGGCGGTCTGGGCGGGTGCCCCTTTGCGCCAGGAGCGAGCGGTAATATTGTGACGGAAGATCTGGTTTTTATGTTGGAATCGATGGGTTACCCGACAGGTATTGATTTGGAAGCGCTATTGGCAGTTCGCCACCAGGTAGCCGCATTACTTCCCGCCGAAGATTGGTATGGCTTTACGGCCTCTGCGGGGCTGCCCGCGCATTTTGGCAAGGCGACTGTGGCGGAGGCACCTTAATGGCTGCAGCAATATCACTCCCCGTCCGTAATCCCAGGACGGGTGAATTCGATTACGACATACCCGTCGTGTCAGCAGCTGCGATCACGTCAACCGTTCAGGCGTTGCGAGAGGCACAAGCGGCTTGGTGCGCCATGGGTGCAACGGCTCGAGCGCAGTGCCTCAACCGCTTTGCCGATGCGGTGATGGCGGAGGTCGAACCACTCGCCGCGGCGTTAGCAATTGATACTGGTCGTTCTACTTTTGCGCAATTTGAAGCGATGAAATCAGTGGAGCTCATCCGCATGTGGGCTGAGCGAGCGCCTCCGATTATTGATCAACTAGCGGGTGATGGACAATCCGGACAAGTGCCGGCCGTACACTATCAACACCGATTGATTCCCTATCAAGTCGTCGCAGTGATCAGCCCGTGGAATGTGCCTTTGCTATTGGCCATGATAGATAGTTTTGCGGCCTTGTCGGCAGGTTGTTCAGTACTATTGAAACCCTCAGAGGTGACCCCTCGGTTTATCGACCCGCTGCAGCGCGCACTCGATACGGTGCCAGAGCTGGCATCTGTTTTGCGCATCATTACAGGGGGTCCCGATACAGGTAAAGCGATGATCGATCAGGTTGACGCAGTCTGCTTTACCGGGAGTGTGACAACCGGTCGTGATGTCAGTCAGCGAGCGGCGGCCAATTTCATTCCGGCCTTTTTAGAATTAGGGGGTAAAGATCCTGCGCTGATCTTGCCAGATGCTGATTTGTCGCTGGCCGCCCGCGCAGTGGTTCGCAGTGCTATCGGTATGACGGGACAGGCCTGCCAGTCACTAGAGCGCATCTATTGTCATCAGGATGTGGCGGAGGCGTTTATTGAGGAGGTGGTCGGTCAGTGTCAGGCGTTATCGTTAACCTGCACTGAGGATGGTTCGGGTGACATTGCACCACTCATCTTTGCGCGACAAGTTGAGACGATACAGGCGCAAATAGACGATGCGCTTGAGAAAGGGGCGCGTTGCTTGCTGGGGGGAGAGCCGGTGCATGCCGGGGGTATCTGGTATCCGCCGACTGTGCTCATCGACGTTGATCATGACATGTTGGTCATGCAGGAGGAAACATTCGGCCCCGTCATTCCTGTGGCAACGTTTACGGATATCGAAGAGGCGATTACACTGGCGAATGACTCAACTTTTGGCCTGTCTGCGGCGGTTTTCTCCGCCGATGTTGCGATGGCATTGGGCGTCGCTGAACGTTTACAAGTGGGGGCGGTCAGCGTCAACGACGCCTCATTGACCGGCATTGTGAACGATGTTGAAAAAAATAGTTTCCGTTATTCGGGAATGGGCGGCTCCCGGATGGGGGCGGCTGGACTGACTCGGTTTCTTCGCAAGCGTGCACTGTTAATACAGACCGCAGAGCCCGCGATGATCCAGCTTTTCTCTGATTAAGCATAGGAGCACTCAGTATGACGATGGTTTGCGTCGATTTAAAAACGGGAGAAGCGGGATATCAGCCGATTCTGGATTTTCTTACCACAATATTGCCGGATACCCGCGCCTTTGACGGATGTCAGGATTTACGCGTCTACCTTGAGGATGATGGCGCGAGGATACTTTTCATTGAGTATTGGGAGAGTGCCGCACACTATCAGCGTTATCTCAGCTGGCGCACTGAAACGGGCGTGCTCGATGAACTGGTTGCGATGCTGGCTGAGCCTCCCATCATACGGATTGCGGAAGACTCGGGTATTTGAGGTGCGGGTCCGTTTTGTCCTGGGTAGGGGGTTTAAGTCCTCGACAGTACTGATCCTCGCGCTAGCATTGCTGCTCCCGCTGACGGGATGGCCCCAACCGATCACCAGTTGCGATTGGGAGGCGGCTCATCCTTCTGATCCTGATCGTGTGGGTCCTGGCGTGTCCTCGTCTGACGTAGAGACTGCGCGCGCCATCGCAGCGTGCCGACAGGCTTTACTAACCAATGCAGACAACCCGCGTTTACAGTACCAGTTGGCCCGTGCAATCGTTTATCACGCCGAGCGTCATAACACCGCTAATGAGGAAGGCATGCGGTATTTGGAGCAATCGGCGCGCGCAGAGTACACCCAGGCCATGTTCGTATACGCATTAATGCTGACAAGCAAAGAGCGAGTTTGCGAGGCCCCTTTATGGATGCAACGAGCAGCGGAGGCGGGCCTGAAGGCGGCGCGTATTGGCTATGTAGAGGGTGCCACTAGCGGTCGATGGTCCTCGTGTGAACTCTCTCTGGACGTCCAGCAGATGGCATCATTCCTCGACGGCGCCGAGGAGCAGGTATCGGGTTACTATGAGAACCTGCTGTTGAGCACGCTGAGAAGCGCACTACAGACGCTGAATCAAGAGTAGATCCGGTCAGAGGCAACAGGCGGTTGATTTACCGCTGCCACCAGATTGATCGGATGTTCTTACCTCGCGTGTTGTGACGACGACTTTAGCCCGGCCGTCGCTAACGAGCTAGCACCCTCGTCAGGGTCCCTGCCGCTGAGTCACCGCCGTGAATTACGAGACATAGCCATAGAGCACGCCTGCAATTTTTCGCAGTTGAATCTCTTCTGCGCCCTCGGTAATACGGTAGCGACGGTGATGTCGATAAATATGTTCGAAGGGTTTATGACGAGAGTAGCCTAGCCCACCATGAAACTGCATGGCCGTATCAGCGGCGTTGCAAACCAGTCGATTCGCCCGGTAATTACACATAGACACTTTGTCAGTCAGCTTTTTCGCCACATCGACTTTTTCCATCTGGTCCATTTGGGCCGCTGTTTTGTAGATCAAAAGCCGCAACATTTCGGCTTCTGTCTGCAGCTCGACCAGTGGAAATTGGATACCCTGATTCACCGCTAGTGGCTTCCCAAAGGGCGCTCTTTCTCGCGTATAAGCAAAGGTTTCATTAAGGCAATATTGGGCCGCACCCAGCGAAGAGGCGGCTTGCCGGATACGACTTTCATGGACAAAATGCATGGCCACTTTAAGGCCCTGATCGAGATCACCCAATACTGCTGAGTCGGCGACAAACACCTCATTCAGTGTGCAGTAAGGATGGTCTGTCGGCATATTAAAGGTCCACAAATACTCCCCTACTTCAAAGCCAGCAGCATTAGTGGGCACCACAAAACAGCCAATACCTGAGGCGCTGCCTTGATTTCCTGAGTGACGCGCAAACACCAAAACGTGACTCGCTTTGTGTAAACCCGTCGTCCACATTTTTTCGCCCGTGACACGCCACCCGCTAACACCATTTTGAACAGCTCGCTCAGCACTGGTCTCCATCCACGTGGCATCTGATCCATGAGCAGCTTCTGTGAGACCGAAACACCATCCCAATTCTCCCTTTAACAACGGCTCCATCCATCGGGATTGCTGTTCTGGGGTGCCAAAGTCGTGCAGCACCATGGGCGTCATCAAATTACCAACGATCGAGTTCTCATTTTGTAGGTCGTTGTGAAGCCCCAAACCTTTTCCAGCTAGATGTTCACGGATACGTGCCATGGCCAAGTTGGTGCCATTTTGGCCCCCATAAGCTTCAGGTAAGGCGTAGCGAAAGTGGCCGGCAGTATCTGCGCGATGGCGCATTTCTGCTAGTAGTGCCTCCCATTCTTCGCAGGGTAAGCCATCGCGATCCCAGTCGGTGCGAGCGTTCTCGCGGCGATGATCGAAAAAACGAATATTGTCGTCTTGATTTTCTAGCGGTGTAATCTCGCGTTCGATAAAGGCGTCGAGTACGCCTAGGTAATGCTCGACCGATTCAGGAATTTCAAACAAAAATTGCTGCGTCATAGTTAGATTGCCTCCGAGTCATGGTGCGTCGTCATTGGACCCTCATCACACGCTTACCGTTGGTCTGCCATTGAATCGCTCTCAGTGGTCAGATGGCGCCATTTTTCGGCTGCCAAGACGCGATTAGCATACCGCGGGTTGTTAATGGCGCTGAGCAGGAGCTGTCGCTGCTTCAGGTAATCGAGAAACGCCGCATCCGGCTGAATCTCTCGTTTAGCAAGCGCCTGCGATATTTGCGTTACAACATCTCTACCGGGTGAGCCATCGGGTACCCATTTTTTGAACGCGGCGCTATCCAATGCTGACAACGTTGGGCCTAACGCTTGCTCTCGCTGGACAATACCGATCACATTCGCGGCAACTCTCGCGTTGAATTGATCACGATCGTTGAGCGCGGGGGTCACCGTCTCTGCGAGAAAGCCCTTTACGGCCTGCAGTAATTGCCGTGACGTGACGTCGGCAGCGGTGATTGATTCGTCAAGTTCGGTCACACAGTCTCCCAGGCGTCGATCAAATAAATGAGGTCTAATTCTGCTTCCGATCGTCGTCTAGCGATCGCTGCACGCTCGATATCACCGCTACCGCTGTGCCACAGTGCGCCCATGGTTTGGCACACCAGGCCCCAGTTAAGGGCGGCAAATATCTCCCAATATTGCAGGCTCGCTAAATCGGGCGCCCATCCCGCGATGGATCGATAACCAGCCAGTAAATCGGCGTATTCGCCAAATCCACCCACTGGCTTTTCGATGTTGCCAAATCGCCATACATGAGCACAAAGGTAGCCAAGATCCTCAGCTGGCGGGCCCTGATGTGCCAGTTCCCAATCGAGAATGCCGGCGAGTCCCTGCTCATTCACTAATAAATTACCGGTGCGAAAATCGCCGTGCAATAACACACAGGGAACTTCCTTTGGGGCGTGATCGGTCAGCCAGTTAAGCCCAAATTGCATGGCAGGAGATATATCGCCAAAGACGTGTAAGCGTCGCTGAATGCCGTCGAAGCGATGCGCGAGCGTATTGGGTTTTATTGACTGGGGTAGTTGCGAACACGCCACGGTATGAATGTGTGCGAGTGCCTCACCACATTCATAGGCCAAGCCTTTGCGGGCTGTGCTGAATACGGCTGTATTGAGCCACTGTTGGGGAATACTTTCACCAGGAATAAACGCCATGATGAAGGATTCGCCCAACGGATGTGACGCTTCAAAGACTTTGTAAATGCGAGGAACAGGCACCGATGCCTGGGTGGCCAATTGGATAATGGCCGCCTCGTCCACTAAGGACAGACCCAGGATATTGCCTTCAAGACTTTCAATCGATTCGGCGCTAAAAGGGCGCCTTCGCAAAATAAGCGGCGTCTCATGCCATGTAAAACGCCATGTCTCGTTATTAGCCCCCCCTGAGAGCCGCGTGAGGTTGGCAACGCGAGTCCCGGCAGGATGGTCAATCTCTAGACCCTCTAGGACTAGGTCGAGATGCTTAGCAAGTGTTTCAGGCCCCATCTTTCGCTAAGTGTCCAATCGATTGGGAGTCTCGGCCAAGTGCGGGCTAGGATGGGACTGGCCGAGGTGGCGCCGGGTATTGCGGTTGTGTAATCCGCTTGCCAGCACCCAAAACCCCCGCAGCCGATATGCCATAAACAGACCCTTTACCCTTTACCCTTTTTCGATTTGGAATGTCAGACCAGCGTGTGCTTGCAGGCGATCAATCAGCGCTTGTCCCAGCGCCGCAGCGGGCGTCCACAATCCGCCCCCAGCGAGGGTTGGATTTTCCAGTAAGCAAATGGCCGCCTCGGCCAGCATTTTAGAGGTGGAGCCATAGCCCGGGTCTCGATCGCCCTGTACGCTGGAAATCATCAGTTCCCCTTTACAGTTTTGGCCAGCGAAGATGGCATCATAATTGCCGTTTTCACGCTCTTCTTGCGTGGGGCCATCGCCGGGCTGTAGATCGCTTTTGCCGATGGAGTCGTCTTTTGCAACGTAATCTGCCGCGGCCTTACCTTGTTCACCATCGCCGGTTAACAGCATCTCGTCGTAGCGGAAATCCTCACCATACTGGTGACCCAGCAAAAGGTTAGAGCGGTGGATGTTTTTAGTGTTAATGGCCGCCATGATGAAGGGTGCGCTCCAGCTATTGAGCTCCTCATCATACTGGGGTGCAGTGCCAGTGGGCTGTTCAGACCCGGTGAAGCCCTCTGTTAACGCAAAAGGATTGGTGAGCACTTTAATGATGGCAGGATTGGCTTGTGCCGATGCCATGGTGGCACGCATTGACGCAATGGTTCCCCCTGAGAAGGTGCCATTCATTGCTCGGACTCTGCCTTTGACCGTGGTAATGGGCTTCCCGGTCTGAGCGATGGCGTGTTGCTGCAAGCAATACACACCCAAATCAAAGGGAATGGAGTCAAAGCCGCAGCTATGCACGATACGCGCGCCAGAGGCTTTTGCGGCGGCGGAATACTGCGCAATGGTCTCGTGCATCCAGCTGGGTTCACCCGACAGGTCGACATAGTCGGTGCCCTGTTGTGCGCATTGCTTGATTAACTCTTCGCCGTAGAGCTGGTAAGGGCCAACGGTGGTGATAACCACTTTGCAGTCTGACACCATCTGTCCGACGGAGGCTGCATTGTCACTATCCACGCTCACCAGCTCAACACTTTCAGAGATGCCGAGTGCTGTCCGCACTGATGCTAATTTATCAAGGGACCGCCCGGCCATCGCCCACTTTAGGTCGGTATTAGCATATTCTTGTTGCAGATACTCTGCGACGAGGCGGCCGGTATATCCGGAAGCGCCGAAGACAACAATGTCATATTTTGTATTCGCATCAACCATTTTTTTACAACACTCCTAGGAATCAATAATGAGATAGGCCACCAAGGTTACCTTGTCTCGACATTGAGGGGGCGGTTAGTGATCATCTTTTTAGAGGGATGGCGGTCGCAAGAAAAAGAATACTGCAGGCAACAGCCGGTGTTGCCGTTATCATGTCAGCATGGCATCTCAAAAAAGTACGCGACACGTCATTGAATCATTGCTCACAGCAATAGCGTCTCGCGACTTGCGAGCGATACGCAGTGCCTTACATCCCAGTGCCACTTGGCAGAACGTACCGCATGCGTCGATTCAAAGCAGAGAGGCGGTGATGGCCTTGCTCGGTAGCATCGTGTGTTGGTCGGACAAAGTGCAATGGGATGTGATCTCTTCTGTTATTGAGGGCAATGTGGGGTGGCTCGAACGGATTGACCGTTTTTGGTTGGCTGGCGAGGAGTATTCCGTTGCCTGTAACGGCATTTTCACAATAGACCCAGCGACTGAGACGGTCCTTTCTGTGCGTGATTACGTTGATCTTGGCGAATGGCGAAGTCGCGTAGGTCCGGTGCTAGCCGATTTTTCGGGTCGTTCACCGGTAGCCGTGGTGCAGCGACATGTGGCGGCAGTATCGCGTCGCGATCCCATCGCCATGGCGGCTGATTACGCCCTCAATGCGGTACTCGAGCGTCCCGGTGCATGTTATGAGGACTGGTATACCATTATCGACTATTTCGATTCGGTTCCCTCGCGGTTAGCGGGCCGTGAACTCACCTTCGGCGCAATGGCGGCACTGGGGTCTGACAGGGTTAGCCTGCCGTGGCAGATAAAGCAGGGTGTCGATGCTGTCGCATCCGGTCACGATACCTTTCAGATTGTTGAGGGCAGAATCGCACATCAGATCACCGTGCTGGGCGAGGGTGATTTCTAATCGCTCTCTGCTCCGAACTGACCTTTCTACAACTGACCTTCCCACAACTGACCTCGGGCCAGCTTGGCCTGGGTGCCAGGGGGTCGTTGTGATTTCAGGGGGCGATTTGATCAAAGGTTAGCGTGTTGCCCAGCAAAGCGGTTGACGAAAAGCTTAGGCGCAGACATTGCCAAAGCCATTTTTCCACGTCGTCATGTCCAACGATCAAGATCCTTTGGTCTGCAATGATCAAGCGTTGAACGAGTATCGGGGAGCACGGTAATCCGGCGTGCACTGTGTTGTGCGCAGTAACAGGTTTGTTGCGTTATCCATCTATCTGCCTGCTATGGACAGTCCCGAGGCCGGTGAGCGAAAGTCGAGACAGTAAAAGTCCCGTTTTAACCGATATATTATTGACATAATATATGCCATAACTTATAGTAACGGCGATCGTGCAACTGCTGTGATGACATGATGAAAAGCTTACGAACGCCCGATGCCTGTTTTGATGATTTGCCTGAGTACCCATTCGAGCCGCATTACACCGACATCGATTCGGGTGATGGTGACACGCTTCGCATTCACCATCTGGACGAAGGAAGCCCCGATGCACCCATTATTTTGTGTCTTCACGGACAACCGAGTTGGAGTTATCTCTACCGAAAGATGGTGCCATTATTAGTCGATGCTGGATTGCGGGTGATAGCCCCTGATTTACCTGGCTACGGCAAATCAGATAAGCCAGCGGCGAGGGAGAATTATAGCTATCAGCGGCAGGTTGACTGGATGGGCCGCTGGCTTGAAGCCAACGATTTTTCAGACATCACGCTGTTTGGTCAGGATTGGGGTGGTTTGATAGGTCTGCGTTTGGTTGTCGATTATCCAGAGCGAATGGCTCGTGTTGTCGTGGGGAATACGGGATTGCCTTATCAGCCTCATTTGCCGGATGACATTATTGAGCAAGTTTCGGTCTTTCGAGACCAAGCAAAGACGCCGACGCTACCCGAGTTGTCCAGAGCGCTGGCCAAGTTAGCGGACGCCACTGCCTCGCCCCTTGACTACGTGACGGGCTTTGCTTTTTGGCAAAAGTTCTGTTGGGAAACTGAGAGTTTGCCCGTTGGTTTTATGATGGAAAGCATGATCGAACCACCCGCCAACTGGCGAGTGGCATTGCCGTTGCTGCTGCACCAATTTTTCGGTCGCGCCCTGCGGCCCATCACGACACTCGGTAATGCTTATGAGGCACCCTTCCCAGACACCAGCTTTAAGATGGGCCCTCGTGCTATGCCGAGTCAGGTGCCCACGCTACCCACAGATCCTTCGTTACAAGCGCAGGCAGCAGCCTGGGCATTTTTTGAGCAATTTGAGAAACCTTTCCTCTGCTTATTCACTGCAGACGACCCCGTTACCCTTGGGCTGGATAAATTGTTTATCGATAAAGTGCCCGGTGCCGCGGGCCTCAATCATCAAGTCTTCAGGCGTGGAGGGCACTTTCTACAAGAACGGTGCCATCGTGAGCTGAGCCAGGCGATTATCGACTTAATGCGCAACACCTAGCTCAAATGGGGCTCGTTATGTGAAGGGTCCCGTGAGGCAAAAAGATCGATTGCCTCGAGGTTGCAGCATGATTTTTACCGCTTACTCAGTTTAGGCGCGACACGCCGCGCAGCGGGTCATCACCGTTGATTAGCGAACAAAGCGCCTCTGCAAGGCGCTCACTTTCATGGACACAGGTTTGCCAATACGCCGATCGTCGCTGTGGCGTTAGATGACGAAAGTCGGATCTGTCAGGAATCTTTTGGTGCGGTAGCGTTTCAAGAAATGATCGACTTGGACACATCAGTATCAAGTTGTCGATAGCGGGGTGCGATTGGGCACGCCAGGGCAACATCTTGTCGAACCAGCCCGGGATCATGAGATCACTAAAGTGTGGATACAGTATGAGTCCGTCGGCGTCCGAGTTGGTGAGCGAAAAATGGTAATCGATAATGCCGCCATCCCAGAAAGGCCCCTGAGCAGCGCCTGGAATCGATGGTTCACATTGCATGAGTAGCGGGATTGCGCCGCTGGCCTTGAGTGCGGGGATGAGATTTACCTCAGATAGGGGGACCGTTTGCGTATTAAAAGCCGTCGAGAAGGGCACGGTCGAGATGGCCGAATGGCAGAAGGCAATACGTTGAAAAAATAGTTGCAATGCGCTACGGCTAAGCGCGTTTGCACCGCTGGCGATTGCCATGCTCGCGGCGAGGGGTAGTCCTGATTGAGCTTTAGTGAGGGCCCTGCCTCGGGCAGTGATGATGATATTGTGAAATCGCTTATGTTCAATGATATGGGTCGCACCGTGTGACCCCAACGCCTCGCGTAACAGGTATTCCGCAACGTGGCTGACCTCTGCCGGTGAGGGTTTGGCGCTACTGTAGTGTTGCTGAAGATACGCAGTCTGCAACCGTTGAATTGCAGCGCCAGGTTGCGGTTGACTCAAACACGCATGTCGCCAGGTGCCAATGGATGAACCTAGCAACTGCAGAGGTTCGATTTGATGGCGTAACAATTCGCTGGCGAGCATTTGGTCGAGTTCAGATAGTATCAGCCACTTTGGCCCGCCTGAGGCGCCAATCATCGTTTTGAATGGCGCGCCTTTCCAGCCTTGATCACCGATAATTTGTGCGGCGGTTTTGCCCATATAGATTGAGAGTGGTGGATTTACAGATGGCATGCCTACCTCAGTGACATCGTTAGCAAACGCGATGCTATGACAAACGCATCTGTCATGCTAAGCATCTGTTGGATTACTATTTTTCAGTGTACCGAAAGGTTGTTGGCGTTACATTGACTCCGAAAGAGCAGTGTCGATTGACAGTATTAGCCAAGATGGCACACGAATATCGTATGCTTATTGGTGCGCTGCGTCCGCGCGTCATCGCCGCACAATCGTTTTCTGCCATCAAGTCTGGTGATAAAGAAACGTCGTGAACATGTCGAGAAGAGTGTTATGCAAAATGAGCTGGCCAATAGCGTAAGCGTGAGACAAATTGTGACGGCGTTTGAGACCGCTGACGGATTACCCTCACCGTTTGGTGAGTCATATGTGCAGTGGTATGCGGGAGTCGTTCAGCATTTAGCGATGTGGGCACGGACCCGCGTGAGGCCGCCCATCATTGGTATCAGTGGTTGCCAAGGGTCAGGAAAAAGTACGCTAGCTACCTTAATGGCGCAGCAAATGTGCCAGGTGCACGGTGTTGCTGCAGTATCGCTGTCGCTCGATGACTTTTATCGCACAAAAGACGAACGTCGACAGCTCGGCGCAGACATTCACCCGTTATTGACTACCCGCGGTGTGCCCGGAACCCACGATGTGCCACTGCTACTGCATACCATTGAGCAACTGCGCGCCGGCGGTGAAGGTGTCTCGTTGCCTTTATTTGACAAAGCCTCTGATGATCGCGCAGCGATGCAGCATTGGCGCACCAGTGACGCCGGGACAGAGCTGATCATTCTTGAAGGATGGTGCGTGGGGTTGTTACCGCAGCCAACCACCGCATTACAACTGTCCGTGAACGATTTAGAGCGGGAGCAGGATGCCGATTTAGTTTGGCGCAGTGCGATTAATCAGCAGTTATCGGATCCTTATGCGGCATTATGGGCAGAATTGGACGCGTTACTCTTCCTGCAAGCGCCGCATTTTGATGCCGTGCTTGAATGGCGTTGGGAGCAAGAGCGGCAGTTGTCCGCTCAGTATCAGTTAGCGCATCCTGGTGAGCCTGACCCGACAATGAGCCGAGACAGTATTGTCAACTTCATCTCGCATTATCAGCGTCTGACCGAGCATGCCCTCGCCACATTGCCCCAGCAGGCCGATTACGTTTGGGCATTGGCAGAAGATCGATCTGTGTCGAGACTGCTCATACAACAAGGCGGAGTGGAGCGCAGGGTCGCGAAGTCGAGTCCGGGCTGATTTGGGCGCGACTACGACGTCGGTTATTGGTGCGACTGATGGACATCGCTGTGTGAGCGGTCGCTGTTAAAAAGTGGGCTCCAGTCAACTAGTGGCCGATGACCTAATAGATTCATGATCGCCATTCTTGTCGGGCTGTTTTTAGGTCATTTTGGCGCTTTGTTTAGATTATTTTTACGGCGCTTGTATCCACTAATGAAACCGTGTCAGCCTAAAGCCATGAGAACAACCAGTTTTAAAAAGAGTATCGGGTTTATATTCGCCTGCGTCAGTGTCAGCGTGGCACTGCCCACTTGGAGTTGGTCCGATCACGCTAGCCTCGTTTGGCCGCTGCTGCGCACACAGCCCAATCTCATAGAGCAAACGGTAACCGCTGAGCCGCTTGAACAGTTTTTGATCACGCAACAAGTCGGTATCGCTCAGACGCTTGAATCGGTCGAAACATGGTCACTGAAGACGATTGCGCATTATCCAGCTACGCCCGAATCGCTGCGCTGGAGCCTCTCCAACACACCGACGCCGGCGGATTTTTTCGCCGCAATTCGCGTTAACCCGACCCTGGCTTACCGACTCTATGTTAACGAGCCGTCAGTGCAATCAGTGGCCAAAAGACCCCCGTTGCCTTGGCAATCCCTCAGTTTTCTTCGCGGCGGTGATTCACAATTGGCGGCGCGCTACCGATCACTCGTTGCGGGCGAGTCGGTCGCCATTGCGGAGGTCATTGCGAGCGCTAGCGACGAACCGGACTTTGGCATGGATGTAGGTTTATTTGAGGATAACGGTACGGCGTTTGGTGCCGTTTATGGTTTTGGTGTCACGCCATTTGGCAACGACAACTTAGACTACGGATCTCAAGCGCCCTTTCACATGGGCTTTTATCATCTGGATTGGTTAACACGAACGGCGCAACCCGATTTGTTGCGTACCTACCCGCTGTGGCGGATAGCACTATTTGGTGAGTTGGCGGATCTGGCATTTCGAACGGGCCATGATTACTGGGGCTGGAGATTCTTGGGCTGGGGATTGCACTATGTGGGTGACCTAACTCAGCCCTACCACACCGTGCCGTTGCCCGGTATCAGCACCTTTGACGGGCTGCTACTTGTGGCGCGCGGGAAAACAGGCGAAGCGATACAACTCGTGTCTAATCGTCACGGTGTGATCGAATCGTATCAATATCATAGACTGACTCGCGCTCTGGTAGCAGGAGACTGGTCGGCCCCGTTATTGCTTGCGTTGTCAGCACAACCAGCTGACAAGCCGCTAAGCTACGACGTCATGGTAGGCATGTTGACAGCAGCCTCTGTTGACGCGGCGGCGGCTTTTGATGCCGTGATAGAAGCGAATGTGCCTGATCACTTTGTGAGCGATCCTGCATTTGAATGGACGGGATCGGGTTATGAAAGCGGCGTCGTGGAACATATTTTAGAGCAAAAAGGGCCGGTGGCGCTTCAACGTCTCGATGACGCGGTCATCCTTCAGCTACAGCGGTTTTCGGTGGTCGCCAGTCGATGGCTTGCGCGGGGTGGCGCGAAGGTGGAGTGATGGGCGGTGTGATGAGTGGGAAGTGGAACGTTGCATTGGTTAACCGGGGCATGCCTCATGTTTGAACTCGATGAACGGTTAGCGGCTGACACTTATTTTGTGGGCAAAACGGCGCTATCTCAGCTTCTGTTAATGGATGATGCGCGATTTCCTTGGTTGATTCTGGTTCCTGAGGTGGCACATGTCAGCGAACCATTTGACTTGAGCGAGACTGATCAAGCTGCCCTATGGCGCGAGTCGATGTGCTTAAGCCGTTTCCTTAAAGCGCACTATCAAGCCGACAAACTCAACGTAGCGGCACTCGGTAATCAAGTGCCGCAACTACATCTTCATCATATTGCTCGTTATCATTCAGACGTGGCCTGGCCGGGTCCGGTATGGGGGGTCGGCGCACAGGAACGCTACGTTGCTCAGGAGGCGACGCAGTTGATTCGCACTATGCGCGAAGGTCTCGCGCCTTACCTCCCGCTAAACCCAACCGGTTCAGCGTATTGATTTAGCCACATAAGCTGGCAGCGATGCGTGGTGGTGCATTGCCGCAATAATGAATGTCGGGTTGGACGGTGCGCGACGGTTTCGTGAAACACGCTTGCCACTGAAAGACCGATTAACCGATAGCCGAAAGTGGGATCTGTCATGCCGCAAGTATTATTTGTTTGTATGGGCAATATTTGTCGCTCACCGACTGCTCATGTCGTCTTTCGCGAGCAGGTGAGGGAGAGAGGACTGAGTGACCAATTGATGATTGATTCCGCTGGAACTCACGACTTTCACCGGGGTAAACAACCTGACGTGAGGGCGATCGAAACGGCGGCCAAACAGGGGCTTGATATGACTGATTTGCGCGCCAGGCAAGTTCAAAAACATGATTTTGAACGCTTCGATTATGTGGTTGCGATGGACAGTGAAAATCTGAGTGCGCTGCAAAACAGCTGTCCCGAGGCCTATCTTGCTCGTCTATCGCTGTTATTAGATTGGACCGATGGTTGGGGCACCGAGGTACCAGATCCCTACTATGGTGGTGACGAGGGTTTTACCCGTGTGCTGGATATGGTGACGAGCGCGTGCCGATGCCTGCTAGAGCATATCGTGATCGAACACGCACTGTTGCCACACAAGCAATGAAATGCCTCATTCAGCGGGTCACTTCTGCTTCGGTGATGGTCGACAATAAAGTCGTGGGAAAGATCGGCTCAGGCTTATTAGTGTTTATAGGCATTCAGCCAGATGACACCGATGAGAGGGTCGCGCGGATGGCAAAGCGGTTACTCAATTATCGGCTCTTTAGCGATACCAAAGGCAAAATGAACTTGAGTGTGGTGGATACCGGGGGCAGTATTTTAGCGGTGTCGCAATTCACGCTAGCGGCCGATACGGACAGCGGCAATCGACCCAGTTTTTCAAAAGCCGCCTCACCTGCGTTGGCCAAGCACTGCTACGAGGCCCTGGTCGGTGCGCTCGTTGCGAGTGGGGCGCCCACCGCAACTGGGCAATTTGGTGCGGATATGCAGGTGTCACTCATCAATGACGGGCCCGTTACTTTTTTGCTTGAGGGCTGACCACAGGATGTGGACGCCTTCGCAGCAGCTAACGGTGTGTTGCGTAATTGAAACGCCCGTGATTGAATATGCTACAGTCGTTGCATTAATGATCCCCGTATAGTGCGCATGAATTAAGTTCGTGTGTCCAACTTGGAGGTTCATCATGATGACTAATACTGTAGCGAAATACTTGATTGCGCTGTGCGCCGCGGGATGTTTTTCCAGCGTAGCGAGTGCGGACACCAGTGCACAACTGGCGACCTGTAAGGCTGCCCTGAAAGCAACGTATGGCGAAGATACTCGGGTGAGGATGTATGGCACCAAGTCTTACCGAGGTGTTACCACGTTAAAGCTCAAGGTAAGTCCACAAGGCCAGTCGTCGCTGTCTCTGCAGTGCTCGAGCGACGATGGATCGGATCAACAAGTGGTATTGAAAGACAAAAATGGCGAGGTGCTGGTTTCTTAAGTAATGCGACCGGTAACACTCCCAGAGCGACGGAAGATAGGTATGAATTGGGATGATTTAAAAGTGTTACTGGCGCTATCCCGAGAGGGGTCAACGCGTAAGGCGGCCATTACGATGGGTGTCAGTAACACCACCGTGATGCGACGGCTTGATTCGTTGGAAGAGCAGATTGGGGGGAGGTTGTTTAACAGGACCCCTGATGGTTATGTGCCAACCGCGCTGGGCGACCAATTACTGCCAACTGCCAAGGAAGTAGAACACACGCTTCTTGAGGCAGAGCGGCATGTGTCGGGAAGGGATTCGGAGCTCAGTGGGCGTGTGAAATTATCGCTCCCTGCTGTTCCCGTCACCCACATATCGGAGAGTGTGGCCGAGTTTGCGCTGGATTATCCCCGGATCGAACTGGACATTAGCGTGAGTGATGACCAGGTGGACTTGGCGCGGCGTGAGGCTGATATCGCGATTCGAGGGCTGCCAAAAGATAAGCGGCCCCCAAGGGATATCGTAGGCATCAAGATCGGCCGCATCTCCTTGGGGTACTACGTTCATAAAGCGCTACTCAGCGAGGCAGCTAGAGGCCAGCGTGAGCTTACGTGTATCAGAGCGTCGCATAACGTATTAAGCCTTGGAGACTTGCCCGCTCCCGAAGCGCTGGGGTTGGAGAGCCGCCACTTGATAGATGGTCTGACGCCACGCATGGTTGCCGTCACGCACAAGCTGGGTGTAGCGGCGTTACCTTGTTTTCTCGCGGCACAGCACCCAGATTTGCTTCTCTTGCCCGGCGTGCCTTCGGCGCATTGGGGACACGTTTGGATTTTATACCACAAGGATCTCAGGCAATCGGCACGCATTCGCGCCTTGTTTAAGCATCTGGCGTCTTTGGCAGAAAAATGGCCCAGTGCTTGGGATACCAGCGTTGTGGAGCAGATCAAAGCAGCCTGATAGTGGCCTGGCTGAGGTTTGACTGCCCCATGCTCAACACTGCGACTCCGCGTAACGACATAAAGCGCGTTTTAAAAGGTGACGTCAGCCTCGGAGTTGAGTCTGCGTGACCTGCCTGTCCCATTCCCAACAGCAAAAGACTGGGACTGGCCCGCTGTGTTGCCAAATCAGTAGATGTTTGACGCCTCACGACGTGACTTCGCTGTGCCGCTTGAGGGCCAGCGAGCCGCATGAGGATGCTGCCTGCGACCTACAAGGGCTGACACCGTGGTAAGCGTGCAATAGGGCCCCTCAGCGCCAACATGGCACTTTGAAGTTGGTCAGATGGCACAGCAGGTCGCTCACACAGCACGAGCGCCTCGCATCTTGGACGACGGCTAACACAAGTTTCTCTCTCGCCCGTTTTATCAACGGTCTTGGCGGCACGATCCTGATCTCGATCTGCCTGATGATTGTGCCAATACGGCTCGTCATCCTTAGCCGGCGAGTACTGTCTCGATGGGTAGCGGAAGACGGGAAAGCCCTCGCACACGCCGTTTAAAAGCACATTCATCTCTTCTGAAGCTTGACAAGGCCCACACATACGGCTTACAAAAGATCTATTGATATAACTAAAAGCGTTTACGCCTAAGCAATTGGGCAATGCGCCGTAAATCAGACAGGAGAGCTCGCTATGCGTCTTATCAAAAACACCCCGATCGCCCTTGCAGTCAGTGCCGCTTTAGCGACATCGCTACAGGTGTCCACTGCGTTTGCACAAGAAAGCGAGTCGATGCTTGAGGAGGTCATGGTCACAGCTCGGAAACGAGAAGAGTCACTGGCAGAGACGCCTATCGCCATTACAGCGATCAGTGCGGCGGAGATTCAGGCGGGTGCCTTTAAGAGTCTCGTCGATGTGCAGAAGACCGCGCCCGGCCTCTTCGTCGAGACAATGAATAATGAGAATGCTCGTACGGTGCTGATGCCACGCTTTCGCGGCGTCACCTTTGACGCGACCAGCCCGCTACAGAGAACCAGTTCGGTGTTTGTCGACGGTCTCATCGTGTCATCAGGGCTACACAGTCTGCCCATAACGCAGGTAGAGCGTATTGAGGTAATCAAGGGTCCACAGTCTGCACTATTTGGTCGTAATACCTATTCTGGGGCGATCAACATCATTACCCGCAGGCCCGGCGACGAACTCAAAGGAGGTATCGAGGTTGATTACGGCGCTAAGAGTAAGGGGTCTACTACCGGTTATATTGAAGGTCCGATAACCAGTAACTTGGGAGCTAGAGCCACTTTCAGTTACACCGACAAGGAAGGCCACTACGATAATGCGTTCGTTGAAGGGCAGCGATTAGGGGATGAGGAGACGTTGGCTTACGGCCTCATGCTGGATTTCAATCCTACGGAAGACCTTAATATTATGGTTCGGGCGTCTTCATACGAAGACGAAGATGGTCCCGGTGCCTATGCCGTCGTAGGCGGACTGGCGGAGCATAATTTCTGCGCTGAACCCACGCCTGCCATTAATAGTTTTAGCTGCTTTTTTGTCAACGGCCTGGAGTCCGCTTACAAAGGCGCGGTCAATATTCCAAGCGCGATTGGCGCGTCATCTTCTGCGGACGTGTTCAGTAAGGCGACTGGTCAGCTGAGAGACGCCAGCGGTAATTGGGCGGGCCTTTCGGGGGACGGTTATGCCCCTATTGGCGATCACTCTTTCGACGATTTGTCGCACAACGGTTTTGGTAAGGCCGGCGAAGGGGAACGGTTTGGCGCTATCGTCTCATGGGACATGACGGACTCATTGAATTTAAATGTAGCCTACGGAAAGAATGAGGATGATTACGTTCTGTTTCATGACTTCGATGCGGCGGGCGCATTTGGTTTCCATGTTTACAACGCAAGAGTGACCGAAGATGAAACCTTTGAGGTCAGATTATCGGGCACCAGCGACAGGCTTAATTGGTCAATTGGGGCGACGCAAGTTGAGATGTCTTCTAAAGCGCATGGCGGTTTTTATGACCAGTACTTTGGTGACTTTAGCGGCAGTGCGGGTTATTGGTTTGCCGATATCCGCAATCCCGATACTGCGTTTTCATTGATTGAGGCAGATACTACGGGTATTTTCGCTTCGGTGGATTTTAGCATTACCGATAAGCTTGATTTGACGCTTGAGGTGAGACGACAAGAAGACGAGATCAATGATCCCAACGTGAATGCCGCTGCGGGCAAGAACATTGCACCCGCAGAGTTTAAGTCTACGCTGCCCAGAGTGGTGCTGAAGTATCAGCTAAACGACAACCACATGTTGTATGCAAACTATAGCGAGGGCACCCTACCGGGCGGCTTCAACCCTGAGGTGGCATCCAAGCTGACGACTCCCGAGCAGATCGCGACGTTCAATGCTGACACGCCGGGGATCGGTGAGACTTATGAAGAAGAAACGCTGAAAAACTATGAGGCAGGTTGGAAGTACTCCTCGAACGATGGTCGCCTCGCGATGAACCTCGCGGTTTTCCATATGGAGCGCGCTGATCAGGTGTATTCTGGCTTTGGCGTCATCCCCTCTGACGTCAGCTGTTCTGGCGATACTGATGGCGACGGCGTACCAAACACGGAAACGTGCACGGTAGCATTTAGTGGAAACGGCACGTCTAGTGACATCGATGGATTAGAAATTGATTTCAACTACCGCGCGCTCGATAGCCTCCTCCTGCAAGCAGCCGTGGGCTACACCAAGGCAGAGATCTCCGATTTCCCTGCTAATGGTGACTGCGGCGATTTCAATGATGTCTTTGGACCGGGTTTATCCTGCGCCGGTCAGCAGGCAGCGCGTTATCCGGAGTGGATTGGTTCCTTAATTGCGACGTATGACTTTGATACCCCGATGGGCGGGGCGTACGCTCGAGGGGAGTTCTTCTATACGGGTTCGTACTACGACGAGGTGACTAATCTCACGAAGATTCCTGATGCGACAGAGCTGAATATTCGGGTTGGTGTGCGAATGGACAACGGTATTAGCCTTGAAGCCTATGTATCGAATCTGACCGACGAAGATGCGCCAACTGGGGGTAACAATATTGCCGACACCAGTAAGTATGTGAGAGACACCACCTTTCCCTATAACTTTGCGGTAGAAAGTGTGCACATCCACATGCGAGATCAGCGAGAGGCCGGCGTCAGACTTCGTTGGGATTTCTGATCTGGCTTTATCAAGCCAATATCCCAGATTTAAAGTTGAGTCTGGTACGAGAAGAGCAGCCTCGTTAGGCTGCTTTTTTTTTGCTCGGCACGAAGGCTTTTCGCGCAAGAAGATACAGGCTGACAACCACTGGATAGAATGATCTTCGGTCGAGGGAGGATGGATTAACTGATGAATCTGAGGACAGTCAAAACGCTTCACCGATGGTTGGCCTTTATACTGGGTGCATTCGTCGTCTTTCAAATAACGTCCGGAAGTATTGCTGCAGAGAGTCGCTTATTAATGCAGTGGTTTTATCCCGAAAAATACCGCGTAGAGGTGGGAAGTTCACCTGCTACGCCGACGCAGATTCAGCAAGCAATGCGTAAGATCGCCCCCGATTTCAATATCGCTCATGTGATGGTGCCGCCGCCAGATAGGGCCAATACCGCTTACATGTTGATGGGGGGAAGAAACCCAGAGAATCTGCACGATGCTAAAACCATGGTGGATTACGACCAGTATCAACAGCGTCTGATTGCCGAATATCCGTTGGTGGAATCTGGCTGGATCGGCACGATGACAGTGCTGCATCGTTGGATTGTTTTCGGGAAGGCGGGTCTCTATGTTGTGTGTTTGCTAGGTTTAGCGACAGTCCTGATGTCTCTATCTGGTATCTGGCTTTATGCGAAGACGCGACAAAGTGCTCGCCAACTTCCTATGCTCAATCGTTATCACCGTACTCTTGGCATCATCGCTTCTGCATTTTTAATTGTGACATCGCTTAGTGGCATGGTCATGAGCTACGTGTATTGGGGGGATCGTGAGGCGAAGCTCTCTGTGTTTGCCAACATGGCTCAGGCAGACTCCGCTAGCCAGTATCCGCTTCACGACCTCGCCATTGTTGATCCCGATGCAGCGTATCAAACTGCCCGTGTGTCATTACCTGACGACTATCATCTCAGTGCCTACTCTTATGCCAGCCCGCATAAACCGCATTATTGGTTCGCTTTTTTTAATCCGCGCATGTTCCGCAAAGATGTCGTAATTGACGCTGTTACCGGCGAATTAAAAGGAATTTATGCGGCGGGTAAACTAGAGAGAGGATCAGGCTTCAGGGACGTTCTATTACCGATTCATACCGGCAAATACTTTGGCCCTATCGGCGGTTTTTTGATGACTTTTTTTGGTTTCATCGTCGTGCTGTGGTTGTTGTCAGGTATCGCGATGTATATCAGTTCTCGCCGAGGTGCCTCCGCTTAAGGTCACCACTTCCGGCGCCACCATAAAATTGGGCCGGTCACAATGATCACGATGCCCATCAGCGTCAAGGCATCGCTGATCCAGCGAAATTGAGGATGAAAAACGTTGCCTGTGTGGACGTCGATCATGAACAGATACCACGTTGCAGCCTCCAGATTGGGGTGTTCTAGCGGATCGATTGTGAATGCGAATTGTCCGCTATCTCTGAAGAAACCCCTGCTATTTTTAACGAATAAGCCTGCATCAGTAAATTCCGCGTCGTACACAATGCTTGGCAGGCCGGTCATTGATCGCCAATCCGAGTCGCCGTCGGCCTTAACAAAAAATTGCCGAGAGTTAGTGCTGTAAAAAACGTGATCGCCAGATCTAAATAACTGCCCTCGCTGGGATCCCAAGGCTTTCTCAGACGACCAGCTGGCGCCGCGGTCATCCGTGACAAGAACACCATACCGCGTTGAGATGAGCATCCGATCGTGTTCACCCGGAAACGTGACGACTTGATCGATTTCTCCTTGTAGTGATTCATATCTCCAAACGGGCGGCAATTGCTCACGTCTCACCTCTCGGGCTTGTCCCCATTCCATAAAGGTCAGGAAGTGATTGAACATGATGCCCGTGACCGATAAATACAGGATCGGTATGATTCCAAGAATCCCGATGACTGGCGCGTGACAGCGATAGAGACTGGCAATAATTGATTTGCGGTGATCGGTTGGAGGGCTTTTTCTCCGTTTCCAGCGGCGTTTCAGATACCAAGTGAGTAGGCCTGTGGTAGATAATATGATCAGAGCGAGCCCGCCAAAGTCGTTAATCAAAGTCGACCATTTACGCGACAGCAAGCCATATCCAAAGTGCAGATCAAACAGAAATTGATAGGCCGTTATGGTCTCGGGCAGTCCTGACACCTTAGGTTGATCGAGATTGAGCATCTCAATGCTGTTCGGTGCATCGAGATCTATTGTGAAGATTTGGTTGAAGTCTTTCACACCAATGATGGAATGCGGATCTGCGCCCGGTGAAATCATGTTGATGAAGTCACCACCCAACGCAAGCCGCTTAATAGGGCCGTCGAAGCCGTGCATTGCCCAGATGCCATCGTCGGTTGCAATAATGATCCGAGGCACACCGTCGATATTCAGTTTGGCAAGTCGCAATATCTGTGGATGCTCGCCGTTTGGAAAGGCCAGCTTGGACCAAGTTGCCCCTCGGTTGTCGGTTATCCAAAGACCTCGCTCAGAGCCACCGATCCATTGGTTTATATCGGCTGGATGCGCGGCCACGTAACGCATCACCGTAGCAGGCAGATACCGCATCATTGAGGGTGAAAGCCAGTTTTCTGGGACCTCCGCTTGTCGAAGCCAGCGCCAGTCATCATGGTCAAGAAAAATACCCGTTATACCTAGCGTCAGTAACCAAGCGCCGGCAATTAATCCAAGCCAGCGGTGAATGTTTACCAATTTACGTCGCTTCATAGGAACGAATGTCGGAGTGAATGATCAGTAGCACTCGGTGTCGTTTCCGGACTGAGAACGAAAAACGAGGGCAGTTGTGGTGAGTGCCGAGTGAAGATGGCGTTGTCGCGGCGCACAAACGTCATGTTGACTCGGGGGATCCCAGTTTTCTAATAGGCGTATCGCCATAGGCAGTGATAGTGGCTTTTTCTTCTGTAAAGAACTCAGCTGCCTGACGTGGGCCATCGCGACCAATTCCCGATTCTTTGAAGCCACCAAAGGGTGCGCGCAGATCGCGAGCCAAAGGTGTGTTGATCCACAGCGTACCGGCTTCAATACGCTGCTGAAAAAGTTGCGCGCGCGTGAGATCGTTGGTCCAGCAGTAGCCCACCAAGCCAAATCGGCTGTCATTCGCCAGCGAGACTGCCTCTTCATCCTCGTCAAATATCTGGATGCTGACCACCGGGCCGAAGACCTCTTCTTGGCACAGCGGCAATTGGTTGTTGTGAACTTGAAATACCGTGGGTGCGACGAAATACCCGCTACCGACGTCAGTCTGGGCTTCACCCCCACAGAGTAATATTGCGCCATCGTTTTTTGCGCGGGCGATGTGGTCGAGGACCTTTTGCCAGTGGGCTTTGAACGCCATGGGTCCTACCTCTACGGTTGGATCCAGTGGATTACCTACTTTCAGCGATCGAGTTCTCGCTACGAAGGCTTCGATGAAGCGTTCAGAGATGCCGCGCTGCACTAATATTCGTGAGCCCGCAATGCAGATCTGGCCGCTGTTGCTGAAGATATTGACCAGCGAGCCATCGACTGCTCGCTCAAAATCGGCATCATCAAACACGATATTCGCAGATTTGCCGCCCAGCTCGAAATGAACGGGAGTCAGATGATGGGCCGCCGCCGCCATCACTTGTCGCGCGGTAGTGCCGCCGCCGGTGAAAGCGATACGATCGATACCAGCAGAGCCGGCTAAGGCAGCGCCAGTTTCCATGCCGCTACCATTGACGACATTAATCGTACCGGGGGGTAGGCCCGCCTCTTCCAGCAGTGAGACCATGCGTAAAATCGATAGCGGTGTATGTTCAGAGGGTTTCAGCACACAGGTGTTACCGAAAGCCAAACTGGAGGCAATCTGCATGCTGGCTAATGCCAGCGGCGCGTTCCACGGGGCGAACAAAGCAGCCACACCAGCTGGCTGGCGCGTGACAGTAGTTTGGTATCCCGACATTTGTTCAAACGTTTCGCCGGCCATGACGGCGATGTAGTCAGCAAAAAAATCGAGGTTATCGGCTGCTCTCGGGACTTGCCTTGAGGCCAGATGAGCAGCGGGAAGACCCGCGCATAGGCATTCCAGTAACGCGAGTTCCTCAGCATGCTCGCGGATAAGTGTCGCCCCTCGGCGAAAAACCCCCTGTCGCGCTGCGGTAGCGGTTCGCGACCAAGCACCTGTTTGAAAGCTATCACGGGCACAGGCAACGGCTCGCGCTACTGTTTTGGCATCATCCTCCTGCAGCAAGGTCAGTTGTTCCCCTGTGCCCGGAAAGTGCAAGGCGAGCTGATTCGCGCGCGGGTCAATGGGTAACGATTCGGCGCCGATATATCCCGTCACGACATCGGGTAGGACCAGTCCTTTTGCAGCCATTATCTGGTCGATAGCGGTCATCAAGTTACCCTCATTCAATCGTCATTTCACGTTGGCGTGATCGAATCATAGCCGCATCGAGCAGGTAATCGCGATGCTTCACCGGATCACTGACGATTTCTTGCAGCTCTCTCCAGATTAACACCCGTTTGCTCGCCTCGGTCTCGCGGTGTCTCGCATAGTTGCGCGCCGACAGGCGCTGTACTTCCTCTTGTGCGATGGTGCGCCGGCGTCGATCGTAGCGCTCGAGTAGCAAGGGGTCGTTCCCGTTAATGACGGGAACCAGATGGTCTGCCAGTGACCGGGCATCATGAATGCCACTGTTCATCCCCATCCCGCCGGCAGGGCTGTTGAGATGCGCTGCGTCGCCGATAAACAGCACGCGTCCGTGACAAAAGCGCGCTAGGCAACGCTGATGCAGGGTGTAGTAGTTTCGATTAAAAATCGTTGACTTGCTGGCGTGTGGGGAGACTCTGGCAATATGGGTTCGTGCTACGGCGTCACTTAATGCGACCTCGATATCCTGATCCTGTTCCGGCGAATAGGTAAACCGCCAGGTATCTCGAAGGCGCATCAAGCTGTAATGGCGATCAGGCAGCCACACATAATTGACGCCCAGAAGGTTGGGAATATCGTCTTCAAATGGATGCTCGAGTACTAGGGTAATGGACGTTTTGGGAAAGGTTTGACCGTTAAAATAAAGCCCGAGCGATTTACGTACTTGACTACTAGCGCCGTCTGCGGCGATCAGCCAGTCGCAGACGTTAACGCGGTCTTCTCCTGCGGACTGGTATTGGACGGTCACCTGACTTTCTCCAGGTATGACGGACTGTAATGTGGCGCCCAGTCGTAGCTCACAGAGCGGCTGTTTCGCCAACTTTTCTGCCAGCAGTTCAGTCAGCTGAAACTGCTCACACTGCAAGCGAAATGGGTGGGCGGTCACTTCGCTAAGGTGGCCCATGTCGAACACCGCTCGTTCCCCGCTTTCGTGAATCAGATATTGCCACTGGGGCACTACCGTGCCTCGTTCAATGAGCGCAGCGGCGAGTCCTGAATCGGTGAGGAGATCGAGGGTAGCGGGATGAAAAGTGGATGCGCGCATATCCCTTGGAATGACGGTTTCGCGCTCCAATATGGTGACGCTGACGCCTTGTTCAACCAGCCACCAGGCGAGCGTTAGCCCGGAAGGTCCGGCCCCAATAATCGTGACCTGTGAATCAGACATACTGCATCGAGTCCCGGGTGAGTGTCATTGCCACAGCGCTCAGGTGGGGTAAGGTCTTCGATGAAAACTGCCATGTTATATTGCTTAGCAGGGCGTGAACGGGCAATAGGTGTTGCAAATGAGAGAGGGGCATTACGGTCGGCATGGCACCCTCGGTATCGCTACGCCACAGGCTAACGTGACTGCAGAAACAGAATTTCGCGCGCTGCTGCCCAGAGGCGTCGCCTGCGCGACGGTGCGTATGGCCAGTGACGAGCCTCTCCCTGAAGACCGATTGCGCGCTTATTTTACTGATATTAGCCAGACCCTCGACCGATTTGATACGTTGGTCATGGGGGCAGTCGGATTGGCCTGCACTGGATCGAGTTATCTTCTTGGCCATGCCTCTGTCGAAGCCAGTCTTGCCACGTTGAGCGCTCGTCGCCAGCAGTCTGTGATCTCTGCGGCAGCAGCCATTGAGCGCGCGCTGAATCAGATTGGTGCTCGCTCTATCGCGCTGATTTGCCCTTATCCTGAGTGGCTTTTGGAGGCCGCCGAAAGGCACTGGCAGGAGCGAGGCTTCGTGCTCGCCGATCGGTTTTCGCTTGATCCGCATCAGCGAGATACGCGAGCGATTTATGGCCTGTCGCCCGAGATCGCAGCAGAGCAGATCAGGACTCGCTGGCACAGCAGAAAGGCAGATGTCTATCTGATCACTGGAACAGGACTCCCGACACTGCGACTCGTCGCCGAGCTGTCGGAGGTATTGCCGGGACCGGTGCTGTCTTCGAATCTTTGCCTTGCCTGGGCGACTTTGCTGGAGGCCGGCATTGACCTTGCCGAGCGGGGACCTAGTGCTGCTATGCCACTTTTGGCGGGTTGGGAGCATCGTCTCGACGATTGCTAATCTCACGGCTGTCGCAGGAGCCACTCGCTCAGCTGCTGGGTCTCTTCGGCGGTCAGCGGATTAACGTAATTCATCGCATTGTTTGGAATAGCGGCATCAGGATCTGTCAGCCAGGCAAGCAGTGTGGGCAGACGCCAGATCCATCCTGAAGTACGAAGGGCCTCAGAGAATTGATAGCCGTCAAGCTCCCCTGCCTGTCGATTGAGCAGACCGCCTAGCGGTGGACCCACGCGGTGGTCGGAGACCGTTCCGAGGCTGTGGCAGGCGCTGCAGGCGACATCGTACAGTTGCTCACTGTTTAGCGGGGCGGCCGGTAAACTGGCACTCAGTAAACCGAACTGCACCGCGCTGAGGTAGACTGCCAGCGTTCGCAGCCTCATGCCAGTACCCGCATAATTTCCAGCGCGGCACGCTCCCCTGACTCCATAGCGCCCTCCATACCGCGATAGGCTTCTGCCGTATGTTCTCCCGCGAAGAACAGTCGCCCCGTCGGGGCGCGGATCGCTCCGTGAGCTGTGCCGGCTTGACCCGGTCGCCACAGTGCCCAAACGCCGCCAGCATAGGGGTCTATGCTCCACCTGACTAACTGGCCCACGGAGGTGACATCGCGGGCCTCTGGCACGAGTTGCCAAAGCGCCTGAGTGATGGTTTGGGTGCAAGCGGCCTCGTCAAGCGCATTGAGTGGGTCACAGTGGTCGCCGTTAATCCATACCGTCATGTTGTAACGGCTGGTATTCGGAATGGGGCGGGTAAAAATCCTGCCGAGCAAACCATCGGTCCACCACGAGCCGCTCCAACCAGCGGCCTCCCAAAAGGGTGCCTCAACGACACAGTGGAGTTGCACGACTTTGTGATAATCGATTTGCCTCAGCAGGTTGGTTTGGGTAGCAGACAAGTTGACTTCGATAGGCTCCAGCGCAGGTAGGGGTAGAGCCAGAATCGCGGCATCGGCTTCTAATGTTTTACCCGATGCGAGCGCCACCTGCACTCGCGAGGGTGAATGTCGAACTGCCACGACCGGTTCACCCAGCGACACAGGCCTCGAGAGCTGCTTCGCCATGGCCTCAGGTAGCCGCATATTGCCGAGTGTGGCTTCCTGCACCGCCAATTCGGGGCCGGACAAGCGCCCAAATTCGCC
>ERZ891134.152-NODE-152-length-61357-cov-7.244755_pt1 | contig 61357 bp, 43 predicted proteins | sample MGYA00520888_ERZ891134 | MGnify/ENA primary metagenome ERZ891134 (study PRJEB32303, sample SAMEA104408692) | aquatic metagenome | biome: Brackish water; feature: Coastal; material: water | place: Baltic Sea | collected 2014-10-23 | depth 10 m ... | reverse complement strand
ACAGGCATCATTTCATCAATTAAGGCAATAGGCCCGTGTTTCATTTCTGCTGCTGGGTAGCCTTCGGCGTGTATGTAGGAAATCTCCTTGAGCTTCAGCGCCCCCTCCAATGCAACTGGGAAACTATACGATCGTCCCAAGTACAAAAAGTTAGGTGCATAGGTGAATAGCTGTGAAATACGTTCTATTTCTTCGTGTTGATCCAATATTTCTTGGATTTTAGTAGGTATTTGACTTAGTGCTTTGATGAGCTCATCGGCTTTCTTTGCCGTAATGGTTTCCCGGTACTGAGCTAGCTGTATGGCCATCATAGTTAACACGGTAACTTGCCCAGTAAAAGCTTTAGTAGAAGCGACACCGATTTCAGGCCCTGTATGTAGGTATACTCCTGCGTCGGTTTCTCTAGCAATGGTAGAACCCACTACATTTACCACACCTAGTACGGTAGCCCCTTTTGATTTTGCTTCCCGTAACGCAGCTAAGGTATCGGCTGTTTCCCCACTTTGTGAGATCACAATCACAATATCATCGGGATAAATGAGTGGGTTTTTATACCGAAACTCTGAAGCGTATTCCACCTCTACGGGTATTTGAGCTAAATCCTCAAACAAATACTCGGCCACAAGACCCGAATGCCAGGATGTACCACATGCAGCAATGATAATGCGCCGTGCCCCATGTAATTTATCCATCACCTCGGTTAAGCCACCTAGCACTATTTTACCCTCCTCTGGTTGAATTCGCCCTCGAAGCGAATCGCCAATAGTTTTTGGCTGCTCAAAAATTTCTTTAAGCATAAAGAAAGGATATCCACCCTTTTCTATTTCTTCTAGACTCATTTGAAGCTCGTGCACTTTTTTATCCATTAACACGTAAGAATTATCTTGTACTTCGTAGCTATCTCGCCTAATTACCGCCGTCTCATTATCATCTAAATAGACCACCTTATCGGTATATTCTGCGACCGCGGAAGCGTCACTGGCAACAATCATTTCGTTGTCTCCAACCCCTAGTAACAAAGGCGAACCTCGTCTGGCTACCACCATCAAATCTGGGAAATCTTCATGCAATACCGCTATTCCATAGGTTCCATTTACTTGCCGTGTAGCCAATTGAACCGCTTTTTCCAGACTTAGCACTTCAGGGTCTTTATAAAATTGTTCAATCAACTTAGCCATGATTTCCGTGTCTGTATCGGAGTAAAAAACATGCCCCTGAGATTGAAGTTGCACCTTCAATGCCGTGTAATTTTCAATAATCCCATTATGCACAACGGCTATTTTACCATTGGTTGATGTATGAGGATGTGAGTTAACATCATTGGGCTCTCCGTGTGTAGCCCATCTAGTATGACCAATACCTATTTCAGCCTTATCGGATGTTGAAAGCATAGCCTCTAACTTGGCGACCTTGCCCTTACATTTAGTAACCTTCAATGCATCCTGGATAACGGCAACCCCGGCTGAATCGTAGCCCCTGTATTCAAGGCGTTTTAATCCTTTGACCACCACATCTTGGGCGCTTCGCGCACCAATGTACCCAACTATTCCACACATAAAGCTTTAGATTTATTTATTAATACCAGTAATTTAGCAATTTAGCTTAAAATATGACTATTATGGTTAAATAGTAATTTATGAATCAATAAAGATAAAAAGAGACTATGCAGCTGTGTTTTTTTTCCGATGTGGAAGGCCAGCGGTTTGATCCTTTAACACTTACGCGTCCAGTAGAAGACTTGCGGGTTGGTATCTTAACCGTTCAAGACAAATGGGAGCGGTGGTTACATCTAACCACCAAAGCTCGAATTTGCAGACCTTATCTAACACCATTATACAACGACAGCACTATTCAACCAGACCACGATTGTCTGTGGATTAACGCCCGTTTTTTACCCGATCATTCGCTTACAGAGCAGTTAAAAAGCCTTCTTACAGGACAGGCCCTTACCTACTCGACTGCCAATCATGACGGTACAGAGGCTGAAAACTCAGAACTTGTTGCGGTTGTGTTATCGGGACAACAAAGCCTCGATTGCCAATTGGAATGTGAAGGTATCAATGATCCTGCACACTGGGTTCAGACACTATTGAGTGCCTCAGAAAGTTCAAAAAAATATACTGGGAAAGCTAAAAAGCTAGATTATTTGTGGGATTTATTGCAATTCAATAGCAGCGAAATTGAAGCTGATCTTGGACTAATCTCCCTACCTACTGTTGAAGAACATGACCTGAGGACCAACCTCCACGTCATGCATCCGGAACGGATTTTCGTACATCCATCGGCCCATTTGGAACCTGGTGTTATTTTGGTGGCGGAAGATGGCCCCATTTATATTGGAGCAGGAGCAACCATTGAAGCCGGTAGTATTTTAAAGGGTCCACTAGCTATTTGCGAGGGTGCCGTTACAAAAATGGGATGTCGAATTTATGGCGGTACAACCATAGGACCTGTGAGTAAAGTAGGTGGAGAGGTTTCTAATACCATCTTCCATTCCTACTCTAATAAAGCACATGATGGTTACATGGGTAATTCCTTGGTTGGGCAATGGTGCAATATGGGTGCTGACAGTAATACATCCAATCTAAAGACCAATTATGGGCTCATATATTTAGAAGATTGGAATTCTCGACAAGCCTATGACATTGGTTTTCAATTCTTTGGTTCAGTCTTAGGTGATCATTCCAAAACAGCCATTAACGCCATGTTAAATACTGGAACCATGTGTGGGGTATGCTCAAATATCTTTTTATCACAGTTTACTCCTAAACACATACCCTCCTTTAGTTGGCTCACAGATGCTGGAAATAGTACCTATCGGTTCGATAAAGCCGTGGAAGCCATGAAAGCGATGATGGCTAGGCGTGACATTGAATTTGAACCAGGCTACCAAAACATGATGAAGTATCTGTTTGACCAGGCCACGCTGAATGATTGTTAAAGTACTCGCCTCGCAGTCAAATAACGCACACTCCAATAACGAGCATTTAGATCAGATATCATGACCCCTCCTGTCGTACCCGCGTGTAAAAAGTGTCGTCTGTCAACCATTACGCCCACGTGATAGGTGGTTGGTCCTGTTTTAAAAAAGACCAAATCACCTAAATCTACCCGTTTGCGCCGTATTTTCTTTCCCACCTTCATCTGTTCTAAGGTTGTGCGAGGTAGTTCTTCGCCCAAATAATCATCAAATATCACCTGCATAAAGGCAGAACAATCAACCCCTTTAAGGGTGGTTCCACCCCATTGATAAGGAGTTCCTCTCCATTCGGTGTATGCTCGCTTCAACCGGTTGAACGTTCGCACTTCTGCTAAACCTGCAGACCGGCTCATGGTGGGAATAAAACGTTCTGATGGCTCACTAGCCGCACGTGTGGTTACACTGTTAGTACTACCACAAGCACCTAGAAATAAACTTACTGTGATCAATAATAGTAGTGCAGAAAACTTCAAACGATTTAGTACCATATTTGGGTTAGCAGTAGATGACGTACTAATTTAGTAAATTATTTGTATAACCTAACTTCTGCAACAGACTATGCCAATGCAACTTTTAGTGAATATTGATCATATTGCTACACTCCGAAACGCCCGGGGCGAAGGCTATCCAGTACCCGCACAGGCCGCCCAAATTTGCGAAAAAGCAGGCGCTGCTGGAATCGTCTTTCACTTGAGAGGAGATCGTCGTCATATCATGGACCACGATTTAAGTGAACTCAAGGAATCAGTACAAGGGGTTTTGGATTTTGAGATGGCCGCCACTGAGGAAATGATCGCCTTACTGCATCAAGTACAACCCGACATATGCACCTTGGTTCCAGAAGGTCGGGAAGAACTAACCACCGAAGGCGGATTGCATTTAGCAGCGGTCTTTGAAGACTTTAAAACGCGTGTATTTCCAGCCATTCGTAACGGTGCTGCCGGTTCGAAGGTTGAAATAAGTTTATTCGTAGACCCCAATCCAGACGATATTCAGGGGGCTATAGAACTAGGTAGTGACGCCATCGAGCTACACACCGGAACCTACGCCAACGCCTCCACCCCATCCGCCGCACAGGCAGAACTTAACCGCCTAGCAACGGCCGCTAAAATGGCGCACGCTGCCGGGCTAAAAGTAAACGCCGGCCATGGCTTAAACCAAAAAAATCTAGCCCTCTTTCTTCGCGCCGTCCCATATATAGCCGATATTAGCATAGGACATGCACTCATAAGCGAAGCTGTTTTTCATGGCTTAGCTAACACAGTTCAGGCCTATATGACCATTATAGAACAGGTAAAAGAGGAACAGCGCTAATGAGTACCACTCATTTTTCTGGATACGCCGCTATTCTAGGACGACCTAATGCCGGTAAGTCCACCCTTATGAATGCTCTCCTTGGAAGTAAACTTTCCATCGCCACACATAAAGCACAGACGACCCGCCATCAAATCATGGGGATCTATAGTGAGGAAGATTGCCAAATCATTTTTTTAGATACTCCAGGGATTATCCAGCCCAAATACGAACTTCAAAAAGCGATGATGCGCTTTGTTGAAAAGGCCGAAAAAGAAGCGGATGTCATGCTCTTATTGGTTGATCTTAAGCGGAGTTTTATACAGCAGGAACGGGACAGAAAAAATGCCCCAAACGCCCCTACTGAATTGGTTGATCACGAATTATTAGGACACGTCCGATCCCAGCACAAACCTGTTATATTGGTATTGAACAAGATGGATACGGTGTCCGAGGAATGGTTGAAAAAAGTGCAAGAAGCATATGAAGAGGCCTTCACTTTTGCTGGAATTCAAGCCATATCGGCGCTCGAACAGCACGGCATACCGGCCTTAATCGATCAACTCAAAACCAAGCTACCCAAAGGCCCCGCTTTTTATCCAAAGGATGAGTTAAGCGAGCATCCCCTCCGATTTTTTGTATCTGAATTCATTCGCGAACAGTTGTTTTTAAATTATCATGAAGAATTACCGTACTCAGCTACCATCGAAATATTAGAGTATCAGGAATCCCCTGAAATTGATCGAATCATGGCCGATATCGTGGTCAATAGAAATTCTCAAAAAGGCATGATTATAGGAAAAAAAGGGGCTGCTATAAAGCAATTAGGTATTCAGTCCCGTGCAAGTATTGAATCTTTTTTAGATAAGCAAGTACACTTGGAATTACACGTGAAAGTACGAGAAAAATGGCGAGAAAAAGAACATATGGTCCGTAATTTAGGATACAGAGAATAATTTTTTCGTTAGCTCTTGCATCAAAAGTAGAACAGTGTTAGTATTATAGCTCAAGCTCATTAAGCTTGTATGTTCTTTAAAAGTTTAGCTTCTCATTACGAAAGGCGGAGGGATCAGGCCCTGTGAAGCCTTGGCAACCGGCTATATATGTCACTCGACGGCGAGCACATGTATAGACAAGGTGCCACATCCTGCTTTGTGATTGATTCGTTCAATCCAAAGAAAGATGAGTTCGATCCGCTTATAGTTAAGCCTTGTTCGAATTCATCCGAGCAAGGCTTTTTTCGTTTCATACACGATGTTAATGACTCACAAATAACATTCATTTATCTAATACGAATAACTATGAGTACTTTATCAGAACGTAACTTACGTTTCGAAACCAAACAATTACACGCTGGGCAACAGCCCGATCCAACCACCGGTTCGCGGGCGGTTCCCATCTACCAAACTACCTCGTATACCTTTAAGGATACCGATCATGCAGCCAATCTGTTTGGATTAAAAGAATTCGGGAATATTTATACCCGAATTATGAATCCCACCACCGATGTATTTGAGCAAAGAATTGCAGCATTGGAAGGTGGGGCTGCGGCTGTGGCTACGGCCTCTGGCCAATCAGCTCAGTTTTTAGCGATCACCACCATAGCCCAAGCAGGGGATAACATTTTATCTACCCAAAACCTTTATGGTGGAACCTACAATCAGTTCAAGGTTACTCTTCCACGCTTAGGCATTCAGGTTCGTTTTGCTGAAGAAGATACCGTAGAAGCCTTTGAACAATTAATCGATGACGATACCAAGGCCATCTATGTGGAATCTATAGGTAACCCCAGAGGAAATGTGGCCGACTTTGAAGGACTTGCACAGCTAGGGCAAAAATACGGTATCGCTTTGGTTGTTGATAATACCTTTGGTGCTGGCGGGGCCCTGGTACAACCTATTGCCCATGGAGCCAATATTGTAACTGAGTCAGCTACCAAATGGATTGGAGGTCACGGCACCTCTGTTGGTGGAGTAATAGTAGATGCAGGTAATTTTAATTGGGGGAATGGTCGTTATCCTTTGTTCACTGATCCAGCTCCAGGATACCATGGAATCAATTTCTGGGAAATATTTGGCTCGGACGGTCCTTTTGGGAACATAGCCCTTGCCATCCGCGCACGGGTAGAAGGACTACGAGACGTTGGTCCTGCCCTCTCACCTTTCAATAGCTTTTTGCTGTTGCAAGGCTTGGAAACCTTATCCTTAAGAGTAGAACGACATACCTCAAATGCGCTGGCTCTGGCGAATTTCCTACACCAACACGATAAAATTGCTTGGGTAAATTATAATGGATTAGAAGACCACCCCTACCACGAACGAGCAAAAAAGTATCTTAAAAATGGCCAGTTTGGAACACTATTCACCTTTGGTGTAAAAGGAGGTTATGAAGCGGCTAAAACCTTCATAAATGAGGTACAATTAGCCAGTCACCTAGCTAATGTTGGGGATGCTAAAACCTTGGTTATTCACCCATCATCCACTACCCACCAGCAACTCAGTGAAGCCGAACAGCAAGCCAGTGGAGTTAGCTCTGATCTCATTAGAGTGTCCGTAGGTATCGAGCACATTGACGACATAAAAGAGGACTTTGATTTAGCGTTAGCGAAGATTTAACTCCTCTTAATCCAATTGCCCCGTTGGCTTTCAAAACAGACGTAGAAGAATGAGTATCCAGAAGACATTACTTGTATCCGAAACATACACGACCGAATCCGGTTTTGTTTTTAACGAGTTTGAACTCGGCTATCATAGCTGGGGCAGCTTGAACGAGAATGCTGATAATGTGGTACTCATTTTTCATGCGTTAACGGGAGATAGTAACGCTGAGGATTGGTTTCACGGGTTTTTTACCCAGGAAAGTCCTATTGATTTAGATCAGCACTATGTTCTATGCATCAATACCCCAGGTAGTTGTTATGGCTCTACCGGACCTCAAAGCCGGAACCCTCAAACCCAAAAAGCCTATGGTCCCGATTTCCCTGTGCTGAGCATACGAGATATCGTTCGAATGGAACAACATCTACTGAATCACCTCCAAATTAATTCCATCCAATGTGCAATTGGAGGGTCGATGGGCGGGATGATTGCTCTAGAATTTGCCCTCATAGACCCTAGAATTCAACGTGCTTTCTTGATGGCGATGGGTAAAGCACACACAGCCTGGTCCATCGGACTTAGTCATTTACAAAGACAAGCTATATACCAGGATCCACACTGGAAGGAAGGTGGGTATACTGCTGAAGCGGCACCAAGCCATGGACTTTCTTTGGCGCGGCAAATTGGCATGATGACCTATCGCTCTCCTGAGGATTATGAAGCCAAGTTCGGCAGAGATATCCGTGAGATTACCAATCACCCCTACTACCAGGTCGAATCCTACCTAGATTATCAAGGGCAGAAACTCAATAAACGATTCGATGCACTTAGTTATGAGCGACTCACTCGATCTATGGATACCCATGATATATCCAGAGATCGTGGTAGTTTTAAAGAAGTGGCCAAACAGCTAACGATCCCCATTCATGTGGTTGGTATACTATCCGACGCTTTGTATCCGATTTCTGAGCAAAAGGATCTGGCCCAGCTCCTGCCCAATGGCCAATTTACGGCACTGGATTCCCCCTATGGTCATGATGCCTTTTTAATCGAATTTGATCAGCTCACCCACATATTGTCCCGTTTTCTAGCGACTACCTAGGAAGGTAGATTTTCTAGAACGGTTACCTAAGAATTTGCAAACATATTCCAGAGACTATTCTTAGATAGTTGTCTCATTTTTTTATGGCTATCCCATCCCTGCTTTTCTGTCTCAACTGTTTCACTTCAACTGCTTGATTCCTGCCTTTTCTGCCTTTTCCTTTTCAATGAATACCATCAAGAAATACTCAGTAATAGACCAATCAACAGATTTTTCACCACGTTCTCCCACCAAAATTACACCTTATATATAGGGTCTAATTACATCGGTTTGGTATTTTTTTTAGTTCTCAGTGTTTTTTTCTTGACAGATTATAGAAAATTAGGGTACATTGTGGGGTAAAGTGGGAGATAGTGGGGACTTTCTCTCACCCAAAAAAAAGCAATCATAATTCCACGTTTAGTCACCTTGCATAGTTTCAAAGGTCAATACGAGCATAGTATAGATGCAAAAGGCCGCATAGCCTTCCCGGCTAAAATGCGAAAAGTGTTGAGTCCAGACGCTCAAGAACGCTTCGTGGTGGTGCGTGGATTAGAAACCTGTCTTTATTTATACCCCGAAAACGAGTGGCGTGACGTGGAAGACGCCCTCTCTAAGGCCAATAATTTTACCCGAGCTGGCCGAATTGCCAAACGGAACTTCTTACGCTACGCCGAAGACGCCGCTTTGGACAAACAACATCGTATTGCTCTCCCCACTGAGCATACCAACTATGCCCAAATCGATGGAAAAGCTATTTTCATTGGTATGGGGCAATACATCGAGATTTGGTCCCCCGACGTCCTCGAAAAAGTGGATGCCGATTTAGATCCCGATACTTTTGAAGCCATTTTTGAACAAGTAATGGGAGGCGGATCCGGGTCCGATGGTGAATAATATGACTACATATTATGAACATACACCGGTAATGCTCCAAGAATGCATTGAGCATTTAATTACCGACCCTAACGGCAGCTATATTGACGCGACCCTGGGTGGTGGTGGCCATACCTTAGCTATATTGGAGAAATTAGGTCCACAAGCCAGGGTTTTTGGAGTAGATCAAGACCAACAAGCTATTGATGCAGCAAGCCAGCGTATTGGGGAAGATTCCAGATGCACGATTTTAAAAGGAAACTTCGGCTACCTGTCCACTCTTTTACCTCCCCCCTTTAAAGGTCAGGTAGCCGGAATCCTTTTGGATTTAGGAGTATCCACACATCAACTCAAAGAAGCTGATAGAGGATTTAGTTTTCAGCAAGAAGGTCCCCTTGACATGAGAATGGGTACCTATACAGGCCTAACCGCGTATGATGTAGTGAATACCTACGATTACGAACGACTAAGAGATCTCATATTTCATTATGGAGAAGAGCGCGGTAGTCGGAAAATTGCCCAAAGTATCATTGATGCCCGTCCAATAGAAAGTACTCAAGAGCTCTCCACTATTATTAGTGAACAAGTACCCCCTAAGTTTAGAATAAAAAGCTTGGCTAGAGTATTTCAGGCTATTCGTATTGAGGTAAATCAGGAATTAGAGGTGCTAAAGCAAGTCTTACAACAAGGACTTGAGCTATTGGCCCCGGGTGGTAGAATGGTGGTTATGAGCTATCACTCACTCGAAGATCGGTTGGTTAAAAACTTCATGAAAAGTGGAAATTTTGAAGGGATCATCGAAAAAGATTTTTATGGTAACCCTGTCTGTCCCCTAACGCCCATCAACCGGCAGGTAATTACCCCGAACGATCAAGAAATTGATCGAAACCCAGCCTCTCGAAGTGCCAAACTTAGAGTAGCTGAAAAAGTAGGAGACCCTGGCTCATGATGGTATCGTCCCCCCTGCATAGGCAGAACGTGAAGCCAAACCTCCGAAAAGTCAATTCCACTGATTCCATACCATCTCCATCTCAAAAAACCAGTAAAAAAGTTAGCCAAGGAACTGGAATCAAGTTATCGGCTTTCAAACCTACCAAAATTATTGCCTTCACTCTGGTAGCAGCAATTTTTGGTTTTATCTATTTAACGCATGTATTCGCTACCCAGGAGCTCCTTGGTCAGGTTCAACAGCTCCAAAGAGAATACGAACAGACCCAGCAAGTGCATGATGAGCTAAAACTTAGACACGATCGGATGACAGGCCCTGCAAATATTTATCGTAAGGCCAGAGAATTGGGCTTTATCAATGCTGGACCAGCCGACCAAATATTGGAGGGCCAATAAATGCAGGAATTTAGAGGTGCCATAATGGGTCGGATGTTTGTTATGCTGGGTATCCTATTTTTACTACCGGCGGCATTATTGGTTCAATTGGTTAGGATAAATTTCATTGAGGGTGATGGACTTCGTCAGCTTTGGAATAAGCAAGCCATCACCGAAATTCCTATACCTGCAGAACGTGGTAATATTTACGACCGAAATGGCACCCTGCTAGCTACCAACACCGTAGACTACAAAATGGCCTTAGACCCCAAAGTGCCCGGGATGACGCAGGCGCACATAGACACGGTATTGGTAACATTGGGCCGAACTACAGGTAAAGGCAAAACCTATTACCAAGGTATTCTAAACGAAGCTCCTACACGGTCCCGTTACGTGGTGATGGAAAAAAACATGAATGGCACGCAAAAGGAGCAACTAGCCACTCTTGGAATACGAGGGGTTATTTTAGAAGAAAATTATCGCCGCAGTTATACCTTCGGCTCGCTTGCCGCTCATACAATGGGCTTTGTAAATCATGAAATGAAAGGACGGATTGGCCTCGAGTCTCATTACGATAAAGAACTAAGAGGGGTTGATGGTGTGCAACAAGTGCGCAAAGATGCACTTCAACGTGTATTTGAATACGTTGGAGCACCAAAAAAATTACCCATCGAGGGTTATGATTTACACACCACGATTGACGCTTCCATCCAAGCTATTTTAGAAGATGAGTTACAGGTTGGGGTTCAGCGATTTAAGGCCAACTACGGTACGGGAATTATCATGGACCCTACCACGGGCGAAATCTTGGCTATGGCCAATTACCCAAGCTATGACCCCAATGTTCCTGGAGATATTAACGAAGAAAACCGGCGAAATTTTGCCATAGCAGATATGGTAGAACCGGGTTCTACCTTTAAATTAGTTACCGCCATTGCAGCCGTAGAACAGGGGGTGATTAAGGAAGGAGAGCTTTTCGAAACACCCGAAGACGGGGCTGTCCAAATTCACGGTCTAACCTTACGAGATCACGACCCACTAGGGACTATGAACTTTGAAGAGGTGATTCAACAGTCGTCCAACGTAGCTACCGCTGAAATAGCCATGCGATTGGATAACGATACTTTCTACCAATATGCTCGTAATTTAGGTTTTGGAACTCCCACACATGTGGATATTGCAGGGGAAGAAAGTGGACGTATGGCAAAGCCCTTTGAATGGAGTTTGGTAAGTTTGCCTTGGATGTCCCATGGTTATGAGCTTCTTGCAACCCCCATGCAAACTACTCAGGCCTACGCCGCTTTTGCTAATCGGGGTGATTTGATGCGTCCTTATTTAGTAAGGGAAATAACGAATTCAAATGGTAAAATCGTTGAACAATTCCAACCAACCCGAATTCGTAAGGTAGCCAAAGCTAAAACCCTGGATCACCTTTATCCCGTTTTTGAAAGTGTTGTTAGTGATTCAGGAACTGGGGATTTAGCCCAAATACCCGGTCTACGTATTGCAGGTAAAACAGGAACAGCTAAGAAAGTGGTCAATGGGGTGTACTCCAATCGGTACAGAGGTTCTTTTGTTGGCTTTTTCCCTGTAGAAGCTCCCAAATATGTTATCTATATCATGTTAGACGAGCCAAAACCCGTAGGATATGGCGGGTACACTGCGGGTCCAATTTTTAAGCAGGTAGCCCTGCGTATTGCCGGTTTGGACCAAGACCTACAGCAACAATTGGTTGAACAAGAGAACAAAAGAAATACCTTTGCTATTGCTCCCTCCTTGTTAGGCTTATCACCCGATCGAGCCGAAGAATTATTGGAATCCCTATTTATTCCTTTTGAGATGGAGGGTGAGGGCGATTGGATCGTGGATCAGCAGCCAGCCCCTGGGGACACTCTTTTTGCAAAAACCCGATTACGCCTTAATGCTCAGACGAAATCAAGCCTCTTAAATCCTCATAAGGATCCTAAAACAGCCTCCAAAGAAGGTAGTTCCGAAGAGATTGAACGCATTGCACTTCCCGATGTGCGCGGAATGAGCATGCGAACAGCCCACACCATGTTGGCTGAATTAGGTCTTAAGACACAACGTATTGGTTCAGGGACCATCTACGCACAATTTCCACTTGCTGGTGAGTATACTCGTCCCGGAAGAACGGTAACACTTCGGGGCAAGGCACGCTCATTCGAACAAATTAGTGGAAAAACAGGGAGGCAGCAATGAGTCACACACCATCAGCTAGTTTTCCTTTAGTCTCACGCTCGTTGAGCACCCAGGACATTCAAGTAGTTTGTCAACCTTTAGTTAAGCGCATTACGCATTCCGAGGCAGTCTACACCCACCTTGGTCAGGATTCCAGAAAAGTGAGCTCCTCAGGGGTGTTTATAGCTGTACGAGGCACAAAAGTGGATGGCCATACCTTCATTAGTGCACTAGCGCATATACCCAATCTACTCATTATTGGTGAAGAGTCTCCTGAAAGCTATCCTGAGGTCGATAATTACATGCAAGTAGCAAATACACGTGAAATTGTTGGCCCCCTAGCTCAAGCCTTCGCCGGTGATCCGTGGCAGCGTTTACAGGTTATTGGCATAACTGGCACCAACGGAAAAACCACTACTGCTACCTTGTTGTACGAACTCCTATCACGTTCAGGTAAAGCAGTGAGTTTATTGGGCACGGTGTCCAAACGAATTTTAGATGAGGAAATACCCTCCTCACTTACCACCTCCGACCCCATCGAGCTGGCCAATGACATGCAAGCCATGGTGAATGCAGGCAGCACCCATTTGGTCATGGAGGTTTCCTCGCATGCCTTAGACCAGTATAGAGTGCAAGGAATCCCCTTCACCATAGCCATATTCACCAATATCACCCATGATCATTTAGACTACCATGGTGATTTTGAATCCTACATGACGGCAAAAAAGAAATTGTTCGATGATTTAAAGCCGGGGTCTTGGGCTATTATCAACGCTGATGATCTTCATAGTGGGTTTATGATTCAAGACACTGATGCCCAAATTTTTTCCATCGGGTTCATGGATACCGAGGGCGGTCAATTACTGCAGCACAGTTCTACAGTAAAGCAGCCCGTATCAACCTATCCTCCCCTGCCTTCATGGGCTCAAGGGCGCAGGTATACCATAGAAACATTGGGATTAGACGGCACCAGTTTAACTGAAATACCTACCAACACACGCTGGAAACTTCCATTGGTAGGTTTGTTTAATGCGTATAACGCCCTTCAGGCAATAACCGCAGCACAATTATTGGGTATTGACCCCATTGAACTAGAAAAGCATAGCCGGGTCTTTAGAGGCGCACCGGGACGATTGGAACGAGTGAGCATCGAAGATGCCGAGCGTTATCCTTGCGTATTTGTCGATTATGCCCATACACCTGATGCTCTAGAAAATATTTGTTCCACCTTGGCTGAATTAAAAGAACCCCATCAAAAGTTGTTGGTTGTCTTTGGGGCAGGTGGAGATCGGGATGCGGCCAAGCGGCCCTTAATGGCTCAAGCATGTGAGAAATGGTGTGACATAGCCATTGTAACTACGGATAATCCTCGATCTGAAGCACCAGAGACTATTATTGAGGAAATTTGTTCGGGCTTCAGTGAAGCGTTTAGAACAAATCAGATTCGCAGTGAAGTCGATCGAGCGAAAGCCATTGCCTTGGCCTTGCACTTAGCTTCGGCGGATGACATCATAGTCATTGCCGGTAAAGGACATGAGGATTATCAGGAAGTAGAGGGTGTTAAGCATCCTTTTGATGACCGAAAAGTAGCCCTAGAACTTCTTAAAACATGGAAGGAGGCGGCCTAATGCTCTACGAATTATTTAATTGGTTAGAACAAACGTTTGCATTGCCAGGCGCCACCGCTATGGCATTTATCTCTACGCGAACGGGCCTAGCAGCAGTGAGCTCACTTCTTATTAGTTTATTTATTGGCAAGCGCATAATCGCTTGGTTACGACGAATGCAACTGGGGGAAGTGGTTCGAGACGACATTGGTTTGGATCATCAAAGTAAGCAGGGAACCCCCACTATGGGAGGCGTAATTATTTTGTTATCTACCCTCATCCCTTCCCTGTTGTTTGTTAGAATGGATAGTATATATGGTTGGCTCATCTTTTTTGTCATGCTAACACTTGGATTGGTCGGGTTTATTGATGACTACATAAAAGTGGTGAAGAAAAACAAAAGTGGTCTCGCCGGCCGGTTTAAAATTGCTGGACAAGTAAGCGTCGGGTTGGTCTTAGGTTTGGTCTTGTATTCTCATCCAAACTTTGAAGCCGTGAATACCTTGAGCACCGTTCCTTTTGCGAAGAATTTAACGATAGATTATGCTTATTTCGGCGAAACAATGGGTTGGTTTATTTATTTAGGGGTGTCCATTTTTATCATTACTGCGGTGAGTAATGCAACCAATCTTACCGATGGATTAGATGGATTGGCCACCGGTATCTCAGCCATATGCGGTATCGTGTTTGCTATTTTTGCCTATGTATCGGGTAGAATTGATTTTTCTGGCTTCTTAGATATCATGTACTTACCAGGCGCCGGAGAGTTGACCGTATTCGCGGCAGCTTTAGTGGGCGCTTGTATGGGCTTTTTATGGTACAATACCCATCCAGCTAGTGTGTTTATGGGAGATACTGGTTCACTTGCGCTTGGCGGAGCATTTGGAGCTTTAGCGTTAATGCTACATAAGGAACTGTTACTCCCATTTATTTGCGGAGTGTTTTTCTTTGAGACCGTTTCGGTCATTATACAAACCAGTTATTTCAAATATACCAAGTGGACTACGGGAGAGGGCCAACGATTTTTCTTGATGGCTCCCATCCATCATCATTTTGAGAAAAAAGGCTGGAGCGAGAGTAAAATTGTAGTTCGGTTTTGGATTGTAGCCATCCTTATGGCGTTAATCAGCTTATTAACTCTAAAAATTCGCTGATATGTTATTGAACCCAGCCCATATCACCCAACTAAAGCAAGACCTCCCCGGTACTAAGGTCGTTGTTATTGGCGCTGCCCGGAGCGGCGTGGGGGCGGCCGAGCTGCTCCACGAAGCTGGAGCAGCAGTGTTTGTAAGCGACCATGGCACTATTGCCGAACCGATGAAAGAGCGCTTACAAACAAGCGGAATCGCCTTCGAGGAAGGCGGGCATTCCGCGGCCGCCTCAGACGGAGCCTTTGCCGTACTTAGTCCAGGTGTACCCACCCAAACGGCTTTAGTGCAAGAATACCTCCACGCTCAAAAAGCCGTGGTTTCTGAAATAGAATTGGCTAGTTGGTTTAGTTCGTCCCCTATCATTGCTATTACAGGCAGCAATGGAAAAACGACCGTTAGCTCATGGATACAGGATTGTTTTGCCCGAGCAGGGCGGCCTCATCAATTGGCGGGTAACATAGGTATGGCTTTTAGTGAACAGTGCACCAAGCTTGGATTAGTCCAATCTGGCGCATCCCATTCCGAGCCAACCAATCAGTCTAGTTCGGGGACCGGTCAAGTTGAAACTATCGGAGAGGCGGGGTCTACAGTAACCCGAGGAGAGTATTACTGGATTTTGGAAGTCAGTAGTTTCCAATTGGATCATATTCACACCTTTTGCCCCGATGTTAGTGTACTGCTGAATATTACCCCGGATCATTTAGACCGGTACAATCATTCAATGGATGATTATTCCGCCTCGAAGTTTAGAATTACCCAGCAGCAGTCTGCGGGACAGACCTTTATCTACAATTATGACGATCTGCGGGTGCGCTCGCATGCCCAGCAGCTTTTAGGCCAATCCGATGCCCCTCGACTTTGGGCATTTTCTACCCAGGAAGCGGTCGTTGAGGGCGCTTTTTTACACAATAACCAAATCATCTTCCGACTTAATAACCACGAGGAAATACTCATGTCACCCTTTGAATTAGGACTACAAGGACAACATAATCTGCAAAATGGACTTGCAACGGCACTCGCTGCTCGAGCATGTGAAATTAAAAACGAGGTTATTCGCGAAAGCCTTTCTCGGTTTACAGGCGTAGAGCATCGCCTAGAGGTAGTGCGTGAATTGGATGGGATAAAATACATTAACGACAGTAAAGCCACGAACGTGAATGCGGTTTGGTTTGCTTTGGACAGCATCAAAACCCCGATGACGCTAATCCTAGGTGGACGCGATAAAGGCAATGATTATACCGAGCTGCGTGATCAACTCCTCGAAAAGGTACACACGGTTATTGCTATCGGTGAATCTCGGGATCGTATTCAGGAGCAAATTGGGGATATGGTTCCCCATTTTATCGTGGCAGATGATATGCGAACCGCCGTTCGATCTGCTCAAAAACAAGCCAAACGTGGCGAAGTAGTTTTATTAAGTCCTGCCTGTTCTTCTTTCGACATGTTCGATAACTATGAGCATCGTGGGCGGGCATTTAAAGAGTGTGTTCAGCATCTAAGCTAAACGAACCAGATAAATGAACCAGTTATATCAACCAGATAAATCAACCAGATAAAATAACCTAAGCAAAACCAAACAAAACGCATTGATTCACACCAGCCCAAATAGAAATATTCACCAAATTCTTGGTACTACTCCAGAAGAAATAGATACACGCGGCCAAGGCAGTGACCGCTATATTCTTATGGTGGTCATTATGTTGCTTAGTTTTGGCTCGTTGGCAGTGTATTCTTCTATCGCATTTTTTGCGCAGAATAATGACACCTCCGCTTTGGAGATGATTACCCGTCATTTGGTTAAAATAGGTATTGCGGTCGTGGTTATTCTGCTTGGCTCAAAAGTAAACTATCATACTATTGCCAAGCTTTCTAGGCCATTCATGGTGGTTAGCTTGTTAATGCTGGTCATGGTGTTGGTTTTTGGTGAAGAGCAATTTGGGGCCAAAAGATGGCTTTCGATCGGGGGATTTGGATTCCAGCCTTCTACCGTGGCCGCCGTTTCGCTCATCATTCATGTAAGTGTGCTCTTAACCGAAAAACAAGAGTACATTAAAGACTTTCAACGGGCATTCATGCCCATTATGATTTGGGTATTTATCACCTGTACTCTTATTGGTGTCGAAGATTTTTCTACGGCAGGCTTGCTCATGGGTATTTGCCTCATTCTTATGTTTGTGGGTCGGATTAGTGTCGTGCAACTGGGTACGATGGTATTGCTCGCAGTTTTTGGGGGCTTTTTACTCATTAACCAATCGGCTACTCGGCAGGACCGGATTGAACAGTATCTAGGCCAAATTAAACAGATCGAAACCGAGCGTTTACTCGATGGCACCGGAAGACAGGCGCAACAGGCTCATATTGCTATTGCCCAAGGGGAGATAACTGGGGTGGGAATAGGTAAAAGCACTCAGCGCGATTTTTTACCCACGCCGTATAATGATTTTATTTTTGCCATTATTGCCGAAGAATATGGACTATTGGGCGCCGCTACTCTCATCGCATTGTTTGTGTTTTTACTCATTCGAGGGGTGGCTTTCGTAGCGCGTAATGCCGAGGATTATTTAGGTACTTTGTTGGCTTTAGGCTGCACCTTGTACCTGTGCCTCTATGGTTTTGTCAACGCAGCCGTTGCCAGTGGTTTATTTCCAGTTACTGGCTTACCGATGCCTTTTGTGAGCTATGGCGGTACCAATTTATTATTTGCGGGAGCCATAGTGGGTTTACTGCTCAATATTTCCAAGCATAAAAAAGACAGGAGACCTTTGTTCTATGCCTAGTAAGCAAGCTACATATCGTGTGATGATTGCAGCAGGTGGAACAGGTGGTCATGTGTACCCCGCTATATCTATTGCAGATGCGTTGACTGCAAAAATGGAGCATATCGATATTGCTTTCGTAGGCACCAAAAATCACATGGAATGGACAGCGGTGCCTAAAGCAGGCTACCGTATTTATCCTATCTGGGTAAGTGGTTTGCAGCGGCGATTTACCTTGTCCAATCTGCTGTTTCCGCTAAAATTAATCGTGTCGTTGGTTCAATCTTTTTGGTTATTGCAACGCTTAAAACCTGCTGTTATGGTTTCTTGCGGGGGCTATGTAGCAGGGCCTGTGGGATGGATGGCCAGTCGTTTTGGAATTCCAGTGATGATTCAAGAGCAAAATTCATATCCAGGAGTAACCAATCGTATGCTCGGCTCTTCTGCCAAGCGAATTTTTACCGCCTTTCCAGATGCTGAGGACTATTTCCCTGTCCACAACGTTCGAATGGTAGGCAATCCAACCCGAAAAAACCTAGTTCATACGAATCCCTCCAAAGCGCGAGCATCCTTTAATATTTCAGAAGACCGATCTGTATTGTTGGTTTTAGGCGGTAGTTTGGGTGCAAAAAGTATAAACGAGGCTTTGCTGCATAGTTTAGAGACGCTGCACGATCATGCCGGATTGTATATAATATGGCAATGCGGTAAGCGCTATATCGATGCACTGACCAAGAAAATTGATTTGGAAGAGTATCCCAGACTTCGGCTACAGGCTTATCTGGATGATATGCCCGCTGCCTATGCCGCAGCTGATTTGGTAGTGAGCCGCGCTGGGGCAAGTTCCTGTTCTGAGCTTATGGTTACTGGCACACCAAGCGTGCTCATTCCCTCACCTTTTGTTGCTGGGGATCATCAGACCATGAACGCCCGCTCGATGCAAGAACAAGGTGCCGCCGAAATGCTATCCGATGATGAGGCAAAAGATACTCTGACAGAACTTGTCACACGTCTACTCGCCGATCAAGAACAATTGCGGAGGATGAACGACGCGGCATTAGCAATGGCTAAGCCCTTTGCTGCCGAACATATTGCTGAAGAAATTTTACATGAAATTGAACAAAGTCATGACTAAGTCTACCGACCATACCTCTACTCAAGCACTTGGCCTTGAACAACAACCCAGTTTTGGACGAACTCGGCATATACATATGGTGGGTATTGGAGGGATTGGAATGAGTGGCATGGCTGAAATACTACTTCATCGTGGCTACAAAGTGTCCGGTTCCGATGGGCAGCTAGGAGAAACAACCCAGCGACTTCAGGAATTAGGAGCAACCATTTATGAAGGGCATCATTCCGATCATATAGTAGGTGCGGATGTTGTGGTGTATACCTCAGCGGTTCAGGCGAATGAAAATGAAGAAACTAAAGCCGCTATCGAGCAACGCATTCCCACGATTAAGCGTGCTGAAATGCTGGCAGAACTCATGCGTATGAAGTATGGAATAGGCATTGCTGGCACGCATGGCAAAACCACCACCACTACGATGACAGGCTTAGTTATCCAAGAAGGAAACTTTGATCCCACGATTATGGTGGGAGGTAAAGTTCATAGTTTTGATAAAACCAATGCCGTAGTTGGTAAAGGGGATATTATCATTGTTGAAGCAGATGAATTTGACCGAACCTTTTTACGCCTCACTCCTTCTGTAGCTGTGATTACGAATATAGAGGCCGAGCATCTGGATATTTATGATGATCTAGCCGACGTAAAACAAGCATTCATCGATTATGCCAATAAGGTTCCTTTTTATGGCTCCGTTATTGTTTGTCTGGATGATGAAAATGTGCGCAGCATCCTTCCCGATCTCGAACGCAGGATTATCAGCTATGGGCTCACACCTCAGGCACAACTTCGAGCTACCAACATCCACGCCTCTGAATTTACCTCTACCTTTACAGTCGTATACAAAGGAGAAAAATTAGGCGTTGTAAGTCTTCAAGCCCCAGGCGAGCACAATGTAAAGAATGCCTTAGCCGCTATTGCCTGTGGTTTGGAAATGGGAATGGAGTTTAAAACCATTAAACGGGGCTTAGAACGCTTCGAAGGCGTATATCGCCGTTTTCAAAAGAAATACTCAAACGGGGTTATGCTGATCGATGATTACGCGCATCATCCCACGGAAGTTCAGGCTACCTTACAAGCGGCCCATCGCGGTTGGCCAGATAGACGAGTTATTGCGGTATTTCAACCTCATTTATATTCTCGAACTCAGGAACTATATAAGGAGTTTGGACTTTCCTTTTTCGATGCGGAAGTGTTGGTCGTTACCGATGTATATCCCTCAAGAGAAAAGCCCATCGAAGGTATTACCGGAGCATTAATTGCGAATACAGCAGAGCAATATGGCCATAAAAACGTGCATTATGTGCACGACAAAAAAGACGTAGCCTCCGAACTCAAAAACATTGTGAAAGCTGGAGACATCATCATAACCATGGGAGCAGGCGACATCTACCGTATGGGTGATGAGTTTGCGGAGTGGTTGGAAATAACAAAACCATTTAAGAAATGAGCAAAGAGTCCACTCATAGCACATCGTTTATTGCTAGACCTGCACTCCTTACGGCGGTGCTTGTATTGGTTGGCTTAGGGATTATTGCTGGTGTTTATTGGCAACAATCGTTGAGAGTGGACACCCTACGAGTATCGGGTATTTGGTTTAATCAGGAAGCGGATATTTTGGAGGCCGCTCAAGTGCCCATGGGAATTGCCCCCGATAGTTTGAATTTGGAAGAATTAAAAAACAGGGTGATGCGACTGGCCTATGTAAAATCTGTACACCCTTACATAGAACCCGGTGGAACTCTCCATCTTTCTATTGAGGAACGGCTTCCCATAGCGTTATTGGTTGGTGGGGCTGTGGAGCGATACACCGATGCCGAAGGAGTACAGCTACCGGTACTGACGGGTAAAACGGTGGATGTCCCTTTGATGTATGGTTTTAGCTCAATCAGGCAAACTGATACTCTAAAAACCACCGATTTTATACAACTTGCCCGCTTTTTAGAAGAAGCGAAAGAACACAATTTTGCTTGGGCTACCCTAAGTGAAGTAGCCTTTGATCCACAAGAAGGAGTCGTCGCTCTAAGTCACGAAAATGGCGTCAAACTTCTCTTTGGAACCGACTCATTTACTAACAAACTCGCGAATTGGGAACTGTTCTATACCCAGGTTATTAGGGAAACCGGCATCGCCCGTATCGCGCAAATTGACCTACGCTTTAACGATCAAATCATAACGAGGGAATCATGACTGAAACAGAACGCATAATGGTAGGGCTTGACATAGGAACTACAAAAATTTGTGCCATTGTAGCTTCTATTGATGAGCAGGAACGTATCAATATTTTGGGTGTCGGAAAGGCGCCCAGCGATGGACTCAATCGAGGAGTCGTAGTTAATATTGATAAAACGGTCAACGCGATAAAAGAAGCCATAGCCCAGGCTGAGCTAGCCTCTGGAATTCAAGTGAATTCGGTGAACGTAGGCATTGCGGGGGATCATATTCGAAGCATGCGAAGTAAAGGGGTTATCACCATCAATAACCGAGATAACGAAATAACCGCTCAGGATGTGGAACGACTCCTAGAGGATTGTCAACGCATTATGCTTCCAACCGACCAACAGATTCTACATGTTATCCCTCAGGAATTTGTTGTGGATGGCCAGGACGGCATTAGTGACCCTGTGGGAATGAGTGGAATGCGTATGGAAGCAGAGGTTCACATTATTACAGGACTGGTCTCAGCAGCTAAAAATATTTATCGCTGTGTAGAACGTGCCGGCTATCAAGTGGCTGATATCATACTAGAACCTTTAGCCTCTTCTTATTCGGCCTTGGACGCCGAAGAAAAAGAAGCCGGTGTGGTGTTAGTGGATATTGGTGGGGGCACCACCGATGTAGCGATCTTCCAAGAAAGCACCATTCGTCACACTGCCGTTATAGCCGTTGCCGGGCAAAAAGTCACCGATGATATCCGAATTGGATTGAGTGTGTTGGACGATCAAGCAGAAAGCTTAAAGCGAAAGCATGGAGAAAGCTATGCCGACCTCATTCAAGAAGACGAAGTAATCACCGTACCTGGTATAGCGGGCCGTCCTCCTAAAGAAATTACGAAGAGTATCCTGGGTAAAATAATCCAGGCACGTATGGAAGAAATTCTTGAAATCGTAGGTATTGAAATCAAACGCAGTGGCTACTCCGATGCACTTAGTGCAGGGGTAGTACTTACCGGTGGTGGATCTCTGGTCAAAAATATCTGTCCTCTAGCAAATGAAAGCTTGGGAATGGACGCTAAAATTGGCCTACCCTTAGGAATTACCGGTGGTTTAGTTGAGGAGGTAAACTCCCCAATCTATGCCACCGCTGTTGGTTTGGTTATTCATGCATTAAAAACAGGTATGAATAATCAAAAAACCATGATTCCTGCTTCCTCTAAAGCAACCAGTGTGGAGCAGGTAATGAACAAAATAGCCGATCGAATGAAAGGCTGGTTCAAAGAACTTTAATCGCATGAACATCATGCATTCATCTACAGAATATCCAGTAAACAAAACAATAATAAGGAGTAGACATGTCAAATTCTAGATTCTACTTTGACGAAAAAAGTCAGGAAAATGCCAAAATCAAGGTAATTGGTGTTGGCGGTGGTGGTGGAAATGCCATCAATAACATGATAAACATGGGTTTAGACAGTGTTGAATACATTGCTCTAAATACCGATGCCCAGGCACTTAAAAACAGCTTAGCTGATATTAAAGTACAAGTGGGTACCGCCCTAACCAGCGGTTTGGGAGCCGGTGCGCGCCCAGAAGTGGGTAGAGAAGCGGTGGAAGAAAATCGACACGATATCGAGGAAACCATTGAAAGTGCCGATATGATATTCGTGACCGCAGGTATGGGTGGTGGAACCGGAACCGGAGGTGCTCCCGTAGTCGCTGGAATGGCGAAGCGCAAAGGCATCTTGACGGTAGGTATCGTAACTACCCCTTTTGAATGCGAAGGTCGAATACGAAAAAAATATGCCTTGGAAGGTATTTCGGAATTAAAGAAACAATGCGATACGGTCATTGTCATTCCAAACGAACGCCTTTTAGACATTGGTGATGAGTCTACTTCTTTGGTAGAGGCATTTGCCATGGCCAACGAAGTATTATACAACGCCACCCGAGGTATAAGTGACTTAATTCTAATGCCTGGTCTTATCAACTTGGATTTCGCCGATGTGCGTACAACGATGACCGATGGAGGGGCTGCAATTATGGGCTCTGCCACCGCTGAAGGTTCTGATCGAGCCGAAATTGCGGCCCGAGATGCTATTAATTCCCCTCTTTTAGATGGAGTTAGCATACGAGGTGCTCGTAATGTACTCGTCAATATCTCAGCTGGTTCTAAATTAGGTATGCGTGAGACCACTACCGCTACAAGTATTATCCAGCAGGAAGCCGGTGATGACGCGGAAATTATTTTAGGTACGGTGCTAGATGAGTCTTTTGGAGATCAAATGCGCGTCACGGTAATTGCCACTGGTTTTGAATTAGCTCAAGATCGCAACAACGTACGCGTCGCTCCAAATAAAACTCCAAATCGTGTGGCACAAGCGTTTCAACAAGCTAACCAAGCAAGTAATGACCAAGCTGCTCCCGCACCTGAGCAAACTACCGCAGTTAAAACAGGAGCTGATGCAGAAGAGGCGTCCAAATTTGCGCGGCCTAACAAGGACTACTACAAAGGGGAAGGAAATCTGAAACGTTTAGATACTCCTTCTTATTTGCGCAGAGATATTAATGCTCGCAAAGATGATGCGCCAAGTCATGCCGCTGAACCAACGACTCCAAATCAGGCGGCAAGAGTGGCAAATTTTCAGCAAAGAGCCGAAAATACTCGTCGGGACGATTCTGAACAACCCGCATTCTTACGAAGAATAATGGACTAGTTAGTCCGTTTTTTGCCGGTATCCCCACAGTACCCTTGGAAGAGGTGTCTGTATCCGGCAGTGTTTACTGGATTATAGCTATGTACGTTGCAAGGACGTACATGCCAACAGACGGCAGGCTATAGATTGCTAACAATAAAAGAAGCCTCTTGAACAGGGGCTTCTTTTTTTATACTGGAAAAAGATCTTGAAAAGGCAAGAGATGGTAAGCAGGCAAGAGAATTTGAACAGGAACCAAATGCTATAAAGTAAGCAGGAGTCGGGTTCCCATAATCAAGGCCAACAGTCCAAATCCCAGTTGCAAATAGTGTCTAGGTACTTTATGATTAAGCCAAGCCCCTCCATATGCTCCAATTAGTGCCGTCCATCCCATTGAATTAACCGCACCCAGATCTACATACCCAAGCGTCCACTGCGTTAGACTTTGTCCTGATCCATTTAATTCTGGCTGCTCGGCCATTAATTGAAGGACGCCCACGCTAATCATCATTAACATACCTAAATGAGATATACTAACCGCTTTTCTAAAGTGTTGTTTGAAAAATAGATTCATAATTGGAACCATAGTACCTCCACCACCAACTCCCGCCAACGAGGCTATTCCACCTCCTATTATACCAGTAACGGAGGCTTGTTTTGGATTAAACAATGGTGATCTTTCTTCGGCGGTTGCTTCGGTATGGGTTTCCGTTTTACGGCCTCGCATGAACATAAGTACCGCACTATAGAATAGCAGACTACTAAACACGATGATAAACTCCGTACGACTATAATAAGGAGAAAGAAGTACCCATTTACCCAAACTAATGCCCAAGGCCCCAAAAAAACCCAATAACAGTCCTTCCTTTACAAACAAATGCTGCTGATTGTATTGACGCACCACACTAGCCAATGAGGTTATCCATGTACACATGAGCCCAGAGGCTACAGCCCAAGGTACCGAGTTGGGAATACCAGCTTGCTCGAATAAGAAAAAAAGTACAGGGGTGAAAATGATTCCCCCTCCCACTCCAAACAAGCCTGCGATGAGTCCTGCTATCAGCCCTAATATGAGTAGGAGAATGGTCATAACTACTTTATTCTACTGGTTACTTTCTTAGGCATTTGGCAGGGTGCTTTCCCCTCTGGAAAATCGTACGGCTTGACCGGTGATGAACACTCGTTCTCCTTTTATTGCCAGAGATAATTGCCCACCACGTTTGGATATTTGCTTGGCTTTAAAGGTGGTTTTTCCCAGTTTTTCAGCCCAAAAGGGAGCTAATTTGGTATGGGCCGAACCCGTAACCGCATCCTCATTCACTCCCACCCTAGGACCAAAAAAGCGCGAAACAAAGTCAGTATCACTTGATGCGGATAAAGCCGTGACAATAACCCCTCGTGTGGGTATTTGTGCTAAGGCCTGCATATTGGGTTCGAGTTCAGCAACTTGAGTCTGGCTAGAGAGTTCAACCAAAATATCATCTGCCTGCCAGATAGAAACGGGGGTGTGCTCCAAACCCAAAGCCGCAGTTAATGCCTGCTGATCTCCCGTAAATTTTTCGAGTGGTATTAATGGGAAATCCATCATTAATCCGTCGTCAGTTTGTTGCACCGTCAGGGTTCCTGATCGGGTATAAAATTGCAATAACTCCCTCTGCACACCTAATTCGTTGTATAGTACGTGGGCGGCGGCTAAGGTCGCATGGCCACATAAATCAACTTCTGTTTCTGGGCTAAACCAACGCAGCTCGTAAGCAGAGCCTGATGGAACAAAAAAGGCAGTTTCTGCCAATTGATGTTCCATAGCTATGGCCTGTAGCTGAGCATCCGGTAACCAATGTTGTAACGGGTATACCGCAGCGGGATTCCCGGAAAACGGCACCGAGCTAAATGCATCTATTTGGAAGAATGAAAGAATCATAGGGTGTTTTTTTAATGAATTAAAGAAAGTAGAGCTATGTTCACCGCTTAGCAAATGAAAACCGTATATTTATGGTTGCTATGTTTTTGGAAAGCTTTGTATGGGGGTAATTACCTTTTTTCGCGATGACAACCTTATCTCAAACTCTTAATAAACTTGGCTTACAAGCCATAAAAAATCAGACATTACGCTATTGTCGTAGTGAAATGGGTAAGGAAGCTATATCCGATCTTTTGCCTAGTACTACAGAGCTTCGCATTCAAAAAGATATGTCACGCACCCAAGAAATGATGCTAGTGCTACAAAGTGGGGAGGCCTATCCGAGTGAACATCAACCCGAAATACGCAGTCATTTGAAGCGGGTTCGGATTGAGGGTACCGTGTTGAATTTAGCGAGTTTTCAAGACTTGTTGAGCATAGCTGCGCTAAGCAGGCGAATGAAAAATTTTTTTAAGCAGCGTGAGGAAAGCTGTCCAGAGTTGACTGATATTGCTCAAATGCTGATCCCAATGAAGGATTTAGAGGATCATATTCAGTCTAAAATTTCGGATCGAGGCGATCTGAAAAATGATGCCAGTCCGGAGCTGCAACAAGTCAGAAAGAGCTTGAGTAGTAAACGTAATCAGCTTAGAAGTGCCATTCAGAAAGCGCTCAAAAGGGCTCAAAAAGAGGGAATGAGTGGGGATGAGGGGGCTACTATTAGAAATGGACGTATGGTCATTCCGATCCAAGCAGAGTATAAACGAAAGATTGCAGGCTTCGTGCATGATGTTTCAGCAACGGGGCAAACTGTGTACTTAGAACCTGCCGAAGCACTGCATCTGAATAATGATATTAGGGAGTTGGAGATTGCTGAGCAGAAGGAAATCGAGCGGATTTTGAAAGCGCTCACCGATCATGTCCGTATGTATGTAGATTGGTTCTCAGATAATATTAACTACCTCGCACATTTGGATGAGGTATATGCCAAAGCCCAATGTACTCTTGAGTTATCTGGCTCCATCCCACTGCTCTCTCCCAACGGGGTGTTGGATCTTAAAAAAGCCCATAATCCACTATTAAAGATCAAGAATATCGGCCAAAAGGAAGCCGAACCCATTGTTCCACTGCAGTTAAGAATGGAACCAAGCGAACGATGTCTTATGATTACTGGCCCGAATGCAGGGGGCAAATCGGTTGCTATGAAAACCATTGGTTTGTCTACGGTAATGGTGCAATGTGGCTGGGGTATACCAGCGGATCCAAATTCAGAAGTACCCATTATTACTGGCTGGTTCGTTGATATGGGCGATGAGCAGTCTATTGAAAACGACCTGAGTACCTTTTCTTCCCGCCTGCAATGGATGCGTTTTGCCACTGAAAAGGCGAAAAAAGGGGCCTTAATACTCATTGATGAAGCCGCTGCCGGCACGGACCCTGAAGAAGGAGGGGCTTTATTTCAGTCCTTTATTGAATCCATGTTGGATAGACAAGCTTTTTTGGTGGTAACCACCCACCATGGTTCGCTGAAAGTATTTGCGCACGAGCATGAAAAAGCAGTCAACGGTTCCATGGAATTTGATCAGGCTCATTTAGCACCCACTTATCAGTTTAAGAAAGGTGTGCCCGGAAGTTCCTATGCCTTTGATATTGCCCAGAGAATGCGTCTTCCTTCCTCGATACTCAATAGAGCCCGAGATGTGCTGGGTATTCAAAAGAATACGCTGGAATCTCTCATTAGTGAGATGGAAACAAAAACTCAGGAAGTAGCCAAACTTGAAGAGCATTTGAAGGTATTGCAGGACAAAACTCAAAAGGAAAAACGCACGTACGAACATAAGTTAGAGTCACTTTATAAAGAAAAAACTGCCATTCGGGAAAAGGCCTTAAAAGAGGCCAAGCGGATTATGGATGGAGCGAATAAAAAGGTTGAAAAGGCTGTTCAACAAATTATTGAAGAGAAAAAAAACTCCAAGAAAAATGTTCAAGCTATTCGTAGTGAACTGGAAGATCATAAGGATGAAGTATCCTTTGAATTGCTCAAAATAGAGGAGCAGAAATCGGTAGAAGTGGCTATGCAAGCCTCAAAAAAGCCCCCAAAAGTGGGTGATTTTGTTCGGTTTTTAGACGGAAGCACCCATGGGGAACTCATAGAGCTAAAGGGAAAACAGGCCGTTGTTCAGACAAACGGGTTGCGATTGAAAACCACCTATAAAAATTTAGTGCGTGTTCAAGCACCCAAGACCAAAAAAGTACGCTCTTCAAATTCTCCAAAGAACCTACATAATATTGACTCTCTGCGTACGCCTCTTCCCATCCGATTAGATCTTCGTGGTAAACGCGCTGAGCAAGCCCTAAATGAACTACAAGAATACCTAGATAAGGCCTTGTTTCGGGGTTTGAGTACGATAGAGTTGGTGCATGGCAAAGGCGATGGTATCCTAAAAGAGGTGGTTCATGGGTATTTAAACGAGCGAAACGATGTGTTTCGTTTTGAACTCGCCAATGAAGATGTGGGTGGGGCGGGTTGTACGATTGTGCAATTGAAGTAGTAAATTTTGTATCTTCATTGTTCTGATGATTTTTCTGGTCTAATGGTTTTTTAGACTTATTAAATTCTTTACAAAGATTATTATCCACCCTCAACCTACTATTCATGCGCCTATTTACCCTATCTCTGTTTATCCTCAGCTTTGGTTTTATTTCATGTACATCTCCAGATTCAACCGAAGCTCCCTATGACCGGACCCAGGATAGTCTTCGTTATGATAATGAAGAGCATATCCGAAATATCCGTCAGTTGACTTTTGGAGCTGATAATGCCGAGGCTTACTTCGGTTTTGGCGATGAAAAAATTGTTTTCCAATCTAATAATCCAGATTGGGGGGTCGGTTGCGATCAAATTTTTTATATGGATACTTCTGACAAAGAGGAAAATTTCATGCCGAAAATGATTTCTACGGGAACAGGTAGAACTACCTGCGCTTTTTTCCTCCCTGGTGATACTACTTTTGTGTATGGATCGACTCATTTAGACGATGTTAGTTGTCCTGAAGTCCCAGAGCGAGGACCGAATGGTGCTTATGTATGGCCCATTTATGACAGTTATGATATTTTTAAAGCTAACCTTGAAGGTGACATCATTGATACCTTAACCAATGAACCAGGTTATGACGCGGAAGCAACCCTTTCCCCAGACGGGAAATCGATCGTGTTCACCTCCATGAGAACCGGTGATTTGGAGTTATTTATAATGGACACCGATGGTGGAAATGTCCGACAAATTACCTCGGAATTAGGGTATGATGGGGGGGCTTTTTTCTCTCCCGATGGTAGCCAATTGGTTTTCCGTTCTTCTCGCCCTAAAACCGAGGAAGAGATTCAAAAATATACGTCTTTGCTTGAACAAGGATTGGTAGAGCCCACTAATATGGAACTCTACGTAGTCAATGTGGATGGTACTGGTTTACGTCAAATTACCGATTTAGGTAACGCAAACTGGGCCCCTTATTTTCATCCTTCCGGGGAAAAAATTGTGTTCGCATCCAATCACAAATCAACCAGAGGGTTCCCCTTTAATCTGTTCGTGATCAATGTGGATGGAACGGGATTAAAGCAACTTAGTTTTGATGATACCTTCGATTCCTTCCCTATGTTTTCTTATGACGGAACCAAACTTATTTTTGCTTCTAACCGCTTTAACGGGGGCGATCGGTCGACCAATGTGTTTATTGCTGATTGGGTTGAATAAGGAAAATATCTTGGGCTATGGCAAAGCCTATGGATAGGACCTGTCCTGCTAGAGAGATCGCTACAGGACCATCAAAAGGGGCTTTTTCTACGATGGTGAGTTCAACCCCAGGTAGCACCCCTTGTTTTTCTAAGTATCGTAGTAATTCGGGATTCTGATCTTTGACCCTTCCTACTATATAGAGTGTATTTAGCTCAGCGTCATGGAGCGCTAAAGTAGCTTTTTCAGGCATAACGCCATCTTTGCTTGGAATGGGATCTCCATGCGGGTCATGGGTGGGATGATTCAGTAATTCAGCGATTCTATCCTCAAACTGTTCTGATATATGATGTTCTAGCTTTTCGGCTTCATCATGAACCTCATCCCATGAGTACCCCATCACTTCCTTCAAATACAGCTCCAATAAACGATGGTGTCGAAGTATCTCCAGAGCAACTTTTTTTCCTGCAGGACTAAGTTCTGCGCCTTTATAGGATTCATGGACGATTAAATTCATACCAGCAAGCTTTTTTAGCATATTGGTCACCGAAGCATTCGATACCTCTAATGCTTGGGCTATAGCCGTCGTGGTTGCCTTTTCACCATCGGCTTCTAGTACATAAATGACCTTTAGGTAATCTTCTAAAGCCTGACTTAATCGCATTACATGTTCAATTCTACATATTCATCGAAGCTAATACGCTCAAAGGCATTACTTCCTACATAGCGCAGAAGCAACGCATAAATATCAGCTTCAATGAATCCCGGTTGCGCTCCTAGTACCCCGCCTTCTGCATCTACAAAATAATGCGTAGGAAAAGACGAGAGTTGTAGTCCGCGAGCCAGTTGATTTTTAGTGTACTGCGTGCCATTGAATACCACAGGGTCAGGGGATTCTCCATCTAGCTGAACAGGTATAAAGTATCGATTGATAGCGTCTACAACGGACGAATCGGGCAGGCTTTCTTTTCGCATTTTAAGGCAGTAGGTACACCATTCAGCATATCCAAAAATCAGTACTTTTTTTTGCGATTCTGCGGCTAATCGCTGTGCTTCTTCGAGACCTACCCATTCAAAGCCAGAATCAATGGTAGATTGAATTTGCTCATGTGCCGACACTGGTTTGTCTCCAGCACTGTTACTTTGATTGTTTAGTAATTGGGCCTGAGCCAGTGATGTGCCTAAAAGCAGGTTAAATAAGATAACCGACAGTATTGTTCGCATAAGAATCTCTGATTTTTGATACCTATAATATAGAGTATTTCGATATGCATTGAAATAACTACACTCGTTTCGTTATCTTATTCGCTTATTGAATGTACTTAATTCTACATCCCCTTTTTTATGGCAGATACTGAAGCGTCTATTAAACCACTCAAACCCAGTATATTACAGGCTTTATTACCCATTCTGTTTCTGATTGTCGCCTTATTCATCAATGTTCGCATATTTGGTGACGCTGCCCTTGATGGCTCTAATCAAATCATTTTGATGCTTTCTGCCGGAGTGGCTTCCATCGTAGCTATCCGCTTAGGGTATAAATGGAAAAAAATCCGCAGTAGTATCGTTAAAAGTATTTCTTCGGCACTTTCTTCTATCATTATCCTACTTCTTATTGGCTCCTTAGCGGGTACATGGCTATTAAGTGGGGTGGTACCCGCTATGATTTATTATGGTCTACAAGTGTTAAACCCAACCATATTTCTAGTAGCAGCTACCATTGTTTGCGCCGTTGTTTCCGTTGCAACTGGATCTTCATGGACAACCGCGGCTACTGTTGGGATTGCATTAATTGGTATTGGAACTGCATTAGGTTTAAACCCAGGTATGGTTGCTGGTGCTATTATCTCTGGGGCTTACTTTGGTGATAAAATGTCGCCCCTTTCCGATACCACCAACCTTGCCCCTGCTATGGTGGGTACTGATTTGTTTACCCACATTCGGTATATGGCGTATACTACCGTTCCTTCCATTACCATAACACTGATCATATTTTTGATCATTGGTCTAATGCAAGACCCAAGTGGGAGTACGACAAGCACACAAGAAATCCTAGATGCTATTAACGGGAGTTTTTATATCTCACCCGTGTTATTCCTTGTACCTATTGCCGTCGTTATCATGATTGTTAGAAAAGTACCTGCAATCCCTGCCATCATGTTTGGCGCTATATTAGGTGGAGTTTTTGCCGCTATTTTCCAACCAGAAGCGGTGTTAAGTGTATCAGAATACGATACCCTTACAGCTGAAGCCTACTATGTGGGGATTATGAAAGCCTTCTATGGGAATATTCAAATCGTGACTGGCCAGGAAATAGTTGACGATCTGCTAAGCTCGGGAGGTATGTATGGCATGCTGGGCACCGTTTGGCTTATCGTTTCGGCCATGATATTTGGGGGCGTTATGGAGGGAACAGGCATGCTTCGACGCATAGCAGAGGCCATTATCAGCGTAGTTAACTCAACAGGCTCTTTGGTCGCATCCACGGTGGGAACCTGTGTATTCTTCAACATTACCGCTTCGGATCAATATTTGGCTATCGTCGTGCCGGGACGAATGTATACCGACACCTATAAGGAGAAAGGCTTAGCTCCGGAAAACCTGAGTAGAACGCTAGAAGACTCGGGCACCGTCACTTCGGCCTTGATTCCTTGGAATACGTGTGGGGCATATCACGCCAATGTCTTAGGAGTGGCAACCTTTGCCTATCTCCCATTTGCCTTCTTCAACCTAATTAGCCCCTTTATGACTATTTTCTTTGCCTATATGGGAATAAAGATACGTGCTCTAAAGGATGCTAAAACCGAAGACAATTAGCTCAAGCGCTGCACGGCAGTTTCTAGGCGCTCAAGACATTCTGTTTTACCAAGTAATTCCATAGCAGGAAATAAATCAGGTCCAAAGCCCTGACCCGATAAAGCAATTCGAACGGGCATCATAACTTTTCCAAAACCCACTGATTCGGCTTCTACCGTTGCTTCTAAGGCTTGTTTTATAACAGGTGCCGTAAACTCTTGGTCGACTATAGGTACCAATTGGCCCGTAAAGGATTGGACGAGTTCTACGCTTTGATCATTCCATTTTTTTAGCGCGTTGGGATCGTATTCAGTAGGGGATTCATAGAAAAAACGACCCATAGGCACAAACTCATCAACCTTAGACACTCGTTCATGCAACAATGCTATTACGCTTGTAAGGAAGGAAGCGTCATCGGCTTTAATACCACTATCTGAGAATAATTGCTGTACCTGTGGTACTAAGTCTTCTAATGTTCTATGATGGACATAATGCTCATTATACCACATGAGCTTTTTGTAATTAAATACCGCGCCTCCCTTACTTACGCGGTCTAGACTAAATTTTTCGCAAAGAGAATTCATATCATGTACTTCGCTGTCATCGCCAGGATTCCATCCTAAAAAAGCCAAGAAATTTATTAATGCTTCTGGCTCATAATGCCCAAATCGGTATTCTTTGGTATTTACAGGTATCCCTTCGGTTTCGGCTTTCCGCTTGGATAACTTTCCGCCGCTTGGTGACATAATAAGTGGCAAATGAGCCATCGTAGGTGCTTCCCAACCAAAGGCTTTGTATAAGAGCATATGTTTAGGTGCTGAACTCAGCCATTCTTCCCCACGTATTACATGAGTAATCTCCATGGTGTGATCATCTACTACGTTGGCTAAGTGATACGTAGGCATTCCATCTGACTTAAGCAAAACTTGGTCATCCAATCCAGCCGTATCAAAGGAAACAATGCCTCTAATTTCATCCTCAAATTTAACGGTTTCGCGTCGTGGAACTTTTAAACGAATGACATATTCATCCCCATTTTCCAACTTTTCCTGCACCTGATCTTGAGATAAGGTTAGGCTATTTTTCATGCTTTGTCGAGTAATTGAGTCATACTTTGGGGAGGGGTTTCCCGACTTTTTTAGTCGCTCTCGCATTTCCTCAATTTCATCGGTGGTATCAAAGGCGTAGTACGCATCACCCTGTTCAATGAGCTGCTGCGCATAGTGAAGGTAGCGTTCTTTTCGTTCACTTTGTCGATACGGGCCAAAAGTACCTGGTTTGTGTGGTCCCTCATCGATCTGAATGCCAGCCCATTCTAGTGACTCAATAATATCCTGTTCCGCATCCTCAACATATCTCGATTGATCGGTATCCTCTATTCGAAGCACAAAGGTGCCTTGATGGTGTCGCGCAAAAAGATAATTATACAAAGCTGTACGTAATCCACCAATATGTAAAAACCCCGTTGGTGAGGGGGCAAAACGAACTCTAACACTCATAATTCCAATAATTTTAACAGTTAGCTAAAGATACGAATAATCCACTTTGATGAAGGCATAATCCAAAAGGTATTTACCGGCCATGTAGCTTCATTTTAAAAGAGCCAAGAGAAGCCTTTTTTTATGTAAATTGTGGCCTCTATATTTTTCTTTCCGGGTTAATCTGAACCCAAATCCACCGTTTAACCAAGTTTATGAGCGCGAAACTACTCATTCAATGCAGCTTTGCCCCTAATGTATATGACCTTGCCGCATTCTTTCGTACTGATCAGGTGCTCATACTAGGTGGTCAACCTTGGTCGAGAAAGGGCCGGAGTCATCGTGCGGCTATTCGAAACAAAGATCAACGGCAGTGGATTGGCCTGCCCATTCGTACCGAGGATAAAAAAAAATTACTTTCACAGGTTCGTATCGATTCTAAGCAAGATTGGACAGGACCATTGTTAAATGCGGTCCAACATAGTTATGCCAAAGCTCGCTATCATGACTACTATTGGAAGGAATTCGAAGCGTTGATTATGGAGGCTTCGAAGCATGAACGATTGTGGGATTTTAATAAGCGTGTGTTGCGAGGATTGCTTGAATTCACATCACTCCATTATGTATCGGAAAAACTTAGATTCATTCCCGAACCTTACGACTTTAGGGAAGACCCTGAGGCTCTTCTTGGCAATGACATTCCTAAGATGTTGAAAACCGGAGATCCTACACTATCGAGTGTACATTCAAAATATACCTATATACAAGAATGCCATTCGCACACCTATATGAGTCCAATTCCTGATGCTGAGTCAAGTTATGTCCCAGGGTTCCACTATCCACAACACCACGGTGCATTCATGGAGCACTGCAGCTTTATTGATCTACTTTTTGAACATGGGCCAGAAAGTTATCGATACCTCAAAAACTAAACGTATTAACGGTTAGCCCATTCAGGTAAGACCCCAATTTCCACCCCAAATACGAAGCCAAAAAATGTGAGTGCACCGAGGGATAGTAACGCGATAAAAAGCAGATTAAGCAACAGGCCCGCCCTACTCATTTCAGGGATGGTAATTCGTCCACTTCCATAAACTATAGCGTTGGGTGGTGTTGCCACGGGAAGCATAAAAGCGCAACTAGCCGCAAGTACGGTTGGTATTGCAAACAGCAAGGGATTCTCCCCTAATCCTATTGCTATGGATGCCAAAATGGGCAAAAAGGTAGCGGTGGATGCGGTATTACTAGTCATTTCAGTTAAAAATACCATCAGGGCAATCACAATAACCACCAATAAAACGATAGGCCAATTTTGTAAACCACCAATTCCACTACCGATCCAAGCAGCTAGACCTGTTGAGCTAATGGCTGAGGCCATGCTAAGCCCTCCACCAAACAATAACAAGATACCCCATGGTAGGCGCTGCGCATCTTTCCATTCCAAAATACCCTGGTAATTCCCTCCTTGTTCATCATCATTAGCAGACGAATCTGCAGGCGAGCCTGAATCAATATCTTCTGAGTTTTGATCCACATCTTTGCGTTGTTTACCTGCTGGTACTAAAAACAGTGCAACCCCTATGGCAATAGCGATTCCCGCATCCGATAAACCAGGCAAATAGGGCACTAAAGCTGGCCTGAACATCCATAGTAGGGCCGCTGAAACGAAGAGAATACCTACTTTTTTCTCTTGATTGGTCATTTTACCCAGCTGGTCTAATTCTCTTGCAATTAGTCCTTTACCCCCAGGTATTTCAGTAATTCTAATAGGATATATCCATCGGGTAAGCACAAAGTAGAGCAGTGGAATAGACACCAATAAAAGGGGGACACCGACTTTCATCCATTCCAAAAAACCGATTTCTATTCCATAGTTTTCTAACATAAATGCTGCCAGTAGAGCATTGGGCGGAGTTCCAATAAGTGTGCCCATACCTCCAATATTACAGGCGTATGCAATACTTAGTATGAGAGCAAGTTCGAAATTTGTTTTTTCTTTGGTTGATTTCAAGTCTGATGACTCGCTGTTCTCCGCACCACGATCGATCAATGCAAGTATAGAAAGGGCTATCGGCAACATCATTATAGCAGTAGCGGTGTTACTGACCCACATACTTAAAAAAGCGGCTGCAACTATAAATCCTAAAATAATAGATTTTGGCGCTACCCCTACTCTAGATACAATGACCAGCGCCACTCTACGGTGTAAATCCCATTTCTCCATCGCAATGGCTAGTATAAAACCACCTAAAAAAAGAAAGATTAACGGATTGGCATAAGGCGCTGTGGTTGCAGCAATAGCTTGCACCCCAAGTAAAGGGAATAGGACGATAGGCACCAGAGCAGTAACTGAAATAGGTACCGCTTCGGTAATCCACCAAATACCCATAAAAACCGTAACTGCAGCGGCATACCACCCTTCCTGGCTAAGCCCTTCAGGTGGTGATAAAAGAAGCATGATAATGAGCACTAGAGGGCCCAAGATTATGCCAAAACGTCCTAAATCGATGTTATTAATCATCTAGCCAATATTCTAAATAAGGGATATTATATATACTAGTCCAACCAAAAATGCGTAATCCATTACTCATTTGCCAGATAGCTGGACGAAATCCACCTTCACGTTTTGGCAAATGACTGGCCTCTTCTAATGCTTCAGAAATAGCTGCTTGATGTTCAAACTCCCATAGATCTTTTTCTAATGGGTCGGTTTTTAAGGCTTGGGCTCGATGGACTGCTTCTTCTAGAAGACTCTGCTCACCAGAATACTCATAACCCAATACTAAGCTACTAATTGAAGATAGATAGGATTCCATATCATGATTATACGGTGGAACATCTCTTACCCGAATAGCGTGATCGATGATCGATTGTCGGTACTGGGGTTCATCCGTCATTTGAATGACTTTTCGCATTCCATTGCTCACGTACACTTGAGAATAACCGTAGCGATTAATGACGATAGAATTACCTTGATCAGCGTCATATTGAAGCTGTATCATTCGTTCAACACGATCCATTAATTCGGCTTTATAGACGGGATCTTTTGTGGCATCTACCACTTCTGCGAGATTCCAAACCGAAAGATAAAGTCGACGGCCTTTGAGTCCATGCTCGTCGAACACCCGTTTTACATAATAATTTGCGGTTTCTTTGGCGACTTCTAAGCCTCTATGATTCCCATCCAAGTAATAGGATGAGACCCATCCGGCTACCCATACATGAGCGCTCAACAAGGAAGTATAGTGTTGGTCGGCATGACGTCGGCCCATTCCAACATAGGGTGATCCTTTAGGTTGAGCAGCTGATTGCAAGGCATGAAGTGATTCGTTGGTATCTCCAACATACTCAGGATCTTTAGGCCAGTGTACATTGTCTACATCCATAGTATGTTTAGAACTGGCTTTAGCCACTCTGTAATAATCCGGGTTTCCAGTGCGGATAAATTGGAGCCACCACATGTAATCATTGGCTGGCTCGTTATTGGTCCACATTTGCCATTCGTTGCGATAGTAATAGGTCAGGAAGTCTCCATAATTTAGCATTCCATACCAAGGCTCCCACTGCTGGTTATACCGCATCCACTCAAATTTATAATCCAAATGACGTTCGTAGTCAGCAAAGGCATCCGAGGCCGCTGCCATCTTTCCAAAAGCCTCTGATTTGGCGTACCATTCAGGGCTAGCGTGTGCCACTGGGGGCTTCATGAGGGTTTTTACCTGATTGGCTGCATCTGCTAGGGGTTGAGATGAGCCTGAGTTTGATTTATTAGAACCATGGAAGTAAAAAATCATATCGGTAGTTTTAGCTAAGCCTTGTGCAAAATTAGCTATCATCCCGCTATCAGTATTGTTGTCTTGTTTAGCAAAACTCATCGGCTCTACATTGGGAGTCCATGCATAAGCATGTAAGGTTTTAGCGGCATCATCTACATACAATTCTTTTGGATATTCCTCGAAAAAGTGTTCAAACGCTACCGTGATACCCCGTTCATCATCAGCTACAGTTACCCACCCTGGCGCACGCTCTGCCGTTGACGTTGATTCTCCTTCTATCCCCCAGCTTGCCTCAAATACTCCTTCCATTCGAGCATCCGACCCAGAATTTGCCAACGGTGGTATTTGCGAAGGATTAGGTCCCGACTGCAATAGTGAAAAAGCCTTCTCCCCTTCTAAGGAGACGGTATAGGATTCGGTAGACTCCGGTCCATACCAAGCCTCTTTGTAGGCCTCCGTGTACACCCTTGCATTTTCCTTGAGTTGATAATCTAACCGTAGTCCTAAGGCCGCTATTTGATCGTTGGGCTGAGTGAAACCAGGATCTTGATTTAGGGGTCCTTCATCGATGATGTCGTCCATTTGCGTTGCGATGGCCTCGTATTCTCCCGACTGCTTCTGGTGTTTATCGGGCACACCGGTATAAACAAAAGTATGCTGAACACGAACATAACTCTTTCCTGCATAGGCATGAATACGCATAACGAAAGGAGCTGAATTATTGTCCTCTCGTGCATATTGATACTCCCCTTCCACCCTAATAATCGCGTGGAGCGGTCCGGTACCCAGCTCCTTAACGGTACGAGTCACAATCGCTTTAGAGGGGTCCAAGCCTGCATCATCCAGTATATCCAAGAAATTAGCGCGTTGGGCTGCACCTGTAGCGATTATGTCATCCTCGTCAAATCCGTCCCCTTCTAAGTCTAGTTCTACTTTATCCATGAATCCGCTGCTTGGGGGGGCATTGAAATAACCGCCTCCCATTCCTTTTTCGATGGTGAAACGCAGTGGTCCCGTATTCACTTCCACTTCTCCTGTTGGACGTTGGTTGTTGTTGACCTTGACTACCTGATCATACAAACGTCCATTTCGAACATCCTCACCATATTCAACGCTATAGGAATCTTCCTCGCCTGAAAAGAAAAATACCCAAATCCATTTGATTGAAGCATCTGCCGGATCCCAAGTGCTTACCTTGGTAATTTGAGACGGAATTTCTTGCCCACGAGCGTTTAGCACTCTCACGTGATCTGGTGAATATAGAGTGCCTTCTGGAATGGGTATACCCAGTAATTGAGGCGTATCAGCTACGTTCTCTTTTACTTCTACCGGAATAGTATACGCTGTGCTTTGGGCTTGTGCACCCGCCTGTGTATGTAGAGTAAAAACTCCGAGCAACAACAGGATGATTGATTTTAACGTGAATCTTCGTTGATTTTTCATGGTAAAAGTCCTTCGTTTGTAAGGTGAAATAGAGAGGTAAAGTGAGTATTGGTTTAGGGTTCTTGTTTCGTTGAATCCAGCGCTAATGCAGCGGCACCGAGTACCGCGACATGTTCTAAGGCTGAGGGTATTATCTGCAGATTAGTGAGGGAGTTAGGGTAGGCGAAACGTTCTAAGCCCTTCCAAACTTTTTCTTCTATAAAAGACCACACACTTGCAGTCGCTCCGCCAAGCAGTATGATTTCAGGGTCGTAGGCATATAATACGGCCTTAATACCTTCGGAAATGTGGTGAGCATAGTCGGTGTACTTAGCTATGGCCTCAGCATCTCCATTTTGGGCTTTTTTATACACTGAATCGCCTGTTTCGCCAAAAAAACGTTCGAAAAATTGCCCGGAGCAATAGTGTTCAAGTATAGATCCTTTATAAGGAAGCATGCCCACTTCTCCGGCTCCGCAGTTAGTACCAGAAACCAAGGTTCCGTTGAGCACTACTCCCGCACCAAAACCGGTACCTATTATTAAGCCAATAACATTACTTTTTCCCTTGGCCTGTCCGTAATACCGCTCTCCGAGTACAAAGCAATTCGCATCGTTATTCACCCAGGTAGGCACTGAAAATCGTGCTTCCATGATATCTTTGAGATGTACTTCTTTCCAAGAGGGTATATTTTGAACATCATAGACAATACCTCTTTCCACATCTACAACACTTGGAACCCCAATTCCAATAGAACGAATTGCTGGATGCCAACATAACTCAATGAGTGAAGCCATCTGCTGGATTAAGGTGTTAGGATCTTCGGATTGATCGATAGGAGCTTCGTGTAAGGCTTCGACTGCTCCTTCATGTACCCGCCCAACGCGTATGTTTGTAGCCCCTAAATCGATACCTAGCAGCATGGTTAATTATCTTTTGAACCGAATTCTATGGTTTTGTTAGTAATGATGGGATTAGCCCAGAATCCTATGCTTAAGATATATCCATAGGTTAGAAATAGAAATATCATCCCGACTCGAAGGCCAAAAACATCACCCAGTGAGCCCACAATTAATGGGACAATCGCTCCACCAGCTATGCCTGTTACCAGAATACCAGAAAAGGAGCCGTGATGTTCTTCCATGGAGTTAAGGGCTAAAGAGAAAATAATGGGCCACATGACCGCGATAAAGAAACCAATAGCGGGGAATGCAACTCGGGCTACATTTGCTGAGCCAAATAGTGCAGCAGCCAAACAAATAAGTACGATGGAGGTGAATACTATTAGTACTTTGCGGGAGTCCATAATTTTTAACAGAAACAGACCTAATACGGTACCGGCTGTCATTAATCCCCAAAATGTTGACACTGCAGTAGCACCTACCGTTTGCGGATCTAGTCCATGATAGGTGGATAAAAACTCCGACATCCAATTAGCTACTCCTTGTTCGGTTCCCACATAACAAAAGATTCCGAAGAAGAATAAAAGCACTTTTTTGTTTTTTAGTAAATCGATGTGGGTTTGTAATGCACCCACTTTTTCATCGTCCGTTTTAATTACTTCAGGAAACTTAGAAACCGCTATTACGACCATCATAGCTAATGAAACGAGCGCAAATAGCCAGTACAAAGATACCCAGGGCAAGTTATCTGGAACTACACTGCTCAAGGCTTGTAGAAACCATCCGTTATCGGCTTGTCCCATATTTAGCACCAAATAAGAATACACCAGTGGACTTAAAAAAGAAGCCGCCCCAAAAAATAACTGTCCAATTAATGAATTGAAGGCAAAATGCTCTTCCCCACCGGATACCCGGAGTAAGGGGTTAATGGCTACTTGCAGCATAGCCATACCGGTTCCAATTAAAAATAGGGATAAGACAGCCACCCGGTAGCTAGGGATTAAAGAAAATAGTAATGCTCCAAAAAAGGCCACACCAAAGGCTAAAATCATGACTTTTTTCTCAGCATAACGCTCTATGAGTATTCCAGCAGGAATCGACATTACACCATAGGCTATAAAAAAAGCGAACGGTAGCAAGGCTACCAAGGTAAGACTAAGCTCGAAATCCTCGATAATTTGAGGAACTAGGGGGCCTATGATATTGGTCAGGAATGAAATAACAAAAAAGGTGAGCAAAATAAGCCCGACCATGAAATAATTACGCTGCATAATATTGGTTAGTTTAAGAGAGTAAAAATAGGGCCCTTTGTTTAGGATCGGGCCCTTAAAATCCTATAAAAGACCTAGTTGTCGTTGAGCATCGGGAAAATAGCTCTGATTTCTTCTTCAGAAGGCTGATGTCCGTACTCACAAATCTCAAATGATTCAACAAAGCGGAAAGAAGCCGCTTTTTCAGCGCCATACCACTTTTCAAGACTGGCTCTTTGCTCGTCAGAAACTCGGCTACGGTTGGTGTAGGAGTTCAGTAAATACTGAAAGCGTTCTGCTGGGTTTTCTGGCACTTGATCCAATCTTCCTCCCACCCATGGTAACCACTCATACATCTGGGAATCATGAGCATCCAGTCCACGTACTTTTTGTTCAAATACCTCATCGATTCCTACCACAATATCGTGTGAAAATGGATTTGGCTTTTGAAAACCATCACTCATATATAAAAATACCGGGTTTTTAGTCAATGGTGGGGTATCAGGAGTCACATTGGGTACCACAACCATGTAGGCAGCATCTTGTACCAACACACCCGCATAGCGGTGATCTGGATGATAGTCATTAGGCCGTAAACCTAACACCACATCGGCATCCCACTTCCGGATTTCGCGAATGACTTGTTGACGAATGTGCAACTCAGGTAAGAGTTCTCCATCGTGATTATCTAAGACGGTGTACTCGGCTATGCCTAGTTGTCGAGCAGCTTCTTGTGCTTCGGCTCGCCGTCTTTTAGCCAGCATTCCACCCCCTTCTTCGTGGTGTCCAGCATCTCCATTGGTGATGGAAACAAATTTAACGTTATGTCCCATTTTGGCCATGAGTGCGGCTGTTCCACCCATTTTTGAATCAGCATCATCGGGATGTGCAAAAACGGCGATAATATTCAATGGACCTTCTTGTATTTGTGCGTAAGCGCCTGTGGACAAGAGACCAACAAGCATAAGAACTAGTAAGGATTTCATAAGACGTGGTTCTAAATTTGGTTAAGGTTGCGTTTCTCTGAGAATATAGTAGGTGTTAGAAAAATCCTAGAGTAAAAAAAACCGGGATACCTTTTTGGGCACCCCGGTTAAGGTCATCTAGAATATTTAATGTTCCGCGTTTTGTGACATTTCGTCTGGCGCAACATCAATTTGGCTTTGTGGAATTGGGAACAGTAACGTAACCGAAGCCTCGGCTATGCCCAACTGTGATGCCATCACACTTTTTGCCTTTCCATGACGAAGAAGATCTGGCCAGCGCTTATTCTCAAAGGCTAACTCAACTCTTCGCTCATGAAGTAATTTATCGTCATAAGAACCTGGAGTGGTACCATCAACAGCGGCTAGACCGGCACGTGCACGCACCTGGTTTATGTAACCATAGCCCTCGGCACCTTCTCCTACGGCCTCAGCAAGATTCAATAGAACCTCTGCATATCGAATCTCTACCCAGTTAACATCCGAATCAAATGGGGCAGTAGGAGTATCTTCATACTTCTCTACTGTTGCACTATCCGAAAGGGTTGCTGCTTGGCGTAAATCACCCGCTTCATAAGAGTCTATGAAATCTTGGGTTACGGTTTGAGGGGCAGAACCTCCACCTACACCACCTGCTACTCCAGAGGCAGTAAACATATCGGTATAAGAACTTCCTTCTCCTACGTTACCACTCATGTACTCTACTTGGAATAGAATTTCGCTACTACCTTCGTTCCCTGGACCCCATACATCAGCGTAGTTAGCTTCTAAGGAATACACATTAGAAGATACTACCCGCTTAAGTGGGGCAACTGCAGAGGCTTTGTCACCAGCTTGTAAGTATACACGACCTAGTAAAGCGGCAGCGGCACCTGAACTCACCCGACCGGTAGAGGGCAAGAGCCCTTCCGCAGTGGTTAAGTCCGTAGCAATTTGAGCCATCACCTCAGAAGCAGAAACCTGATTCAGGTTCATATTCTGTGGGGCGGTCACTTCTGCAGTGATTAGGGGTACATTTCCAAAAATGACGCCTAAATGATAATACAATAAAGAGCGTATGAACAAAGCTTCACCTTTAATGCGATTTTTTACGTCGTCACTAGTAAAACTAACTTCGTCAATACGAGATAATATGGTATTCGCTCTTGCTATTCCCTCATAGGAGGCAATCCAAGTGCTGTTGAGCTCACCAGCAGTGGCAATCTCCTCAAATTTATCGAGCTGCTCTAAGGTAGCGGCTAGACCGGTTGCTCCTCCACCGTTTTCGGTGTTATCAGCGCGCATTTCCATGAACAGTACGTAATTGACCCCGAAGGTTCCATTAGACTGTAAGGCATCAAATGCTCCATTGATGGCCACTTCAAAATCCGATTGGGTTTTGTAATAGTTGACCACATTTCTTTCAGATATCGGTCCCAGTACTGTAAAGTCCTCGCTGCAGGATATGAACAGTACGGGAAGAAGTAATATAAGTAATGATTTTTTCATGACTAATTCCTTGTTCTACGTTGCTATTAAAATGCGAGGTCTATACCAACCTGGATGGTTCGAGATAATGGATAGGCTCCATAATCTTCTCCAGGGGTGAGACTGCTGTTTGCCTGAAGGTTCACTTCAGGGTTAAATCCTACATAATCAGTAAAAATTGCCACATTGGTCATGGCCGTATAAATTCTAGCTCTAGAGAATGCTCCGTTCAAGAATTCATCTGGCAAAGTATAACCAAAGGATAGATTTTTAATTTTCACGTAACTACCATCTTCTACCTGATAGCTTGAAGGACGATTGTTATTACCATGAGAAGCCGAAGAACGGTCGGCACGTGGGTGCTCGCCATTTCCTGGGTTTGACTCAGATATCCATCGATCGTTCAATACTGCATAAGAACCAACGTTTGCTTCCCCATTCTTTAGGTGACGAGCTGATAGGTTCAACACTTCACGCCCCATTACACCTTGGATAAAGATGTTGAAGTCGAAGTTTTTATATTCGAATCGGTTGGTAATACCAAAGGTATAATCGGGATGATAGCTACCCGTAACCGTACGATCGTCTGAGGTAATTTCGCCATCACCATTGATATCTTTGAATCGGAAGTCACCAGGTCGGGCACCACCAGATCCTACTAATCTATCAACCGGAGCGGCATCAATTTCAGCCTGCGACTGATAAATACCATCAACTACATAACCATAATAGCTACCAATTGCGTCCCCAATACGAGTAATGTGGCGAGCACCTGCTGCACCGCTACTTAAAATATCATCGCCTTCAGGACCTAATTTAGTCACCGTATTTTGGTTAGCTGCAAAGTTGAAATCAGTAGCCCAGTTTAACGAACCTACCATATTACGGCTCGTCATAGAGAACTCGAAGCCTTTGTTTTCAACCTCACCAATGTTCGTAAGTGCTACATCGAAACCACTTGCCGCAGGGACTGTTACGAATAACAACAGGTCCTCAGTAGTGGTAGTGTAGTAGTCAATAGAACCATAAATTCGATCATTTAATAGTGCATAATCCACCCCAACGTTCATTTGGTAGGAGGTTTCCCAAGTTAGATCAGCATTACTAGAAGTACTCGGTGCTACCCCATTGATTTGTGAAGTTCCACTCACATAATTAGCACCACTTAACAGGCCTATTGCTCCATAGTTAGGAATTTCGAAGTTACCCGTCACGCCGTAACTACCACGAAGTTTGAGCTCATTAATCTCATCGACTCCGCTAAGGAAGGATTCTTGATTAGCTCTCCAACCCAACGAAACCGAAGGGAAAATACCAGTTTGGTTATTAGCTCCAAATCTAGAAGAGCGATCCGATCGGATAGTTGCGGTCAAAAGATATTTATCTTGGAATACATAGTTCAAACGAGCTAGGGCCGAAACTAAACTCCATTCCTCGATTACTTCTTCACCACTGTTTACAATACCACCATTGATGGTTGTTATTTGATCATCGGTAAATCCGTTTGATTCAATTTTACTCCGTTCGATACGTTCCTTTTGGGCCGTATACCCTGCAATAAGGTTTACTTTATGATCGGTGCCAAAATTATTAGAGTAGTTAACCGTATTCTCCCATACCCAGTTAAACAAGTTACCCGCACCTGTTTGAGCAAAAGGTTGTGGTGAACTTTGATTTCTGTATAAAAATTCGGTTCCACGATAAAAGGACTGCTGCATGCTTTCAAGGTTATACCCAAGTAACGACTTAAAGGTAAGATTCTCGTTCATATTGTAATCTGTATACAGGTTACCAAAAATACGAGTGTTTTGAATATCCTCACTTATGTATTTCATTATGGCAAGTGGATTACTAGTAGTGGTCGTACCACCGCCCAAGAACGACGTATTGTTTCTTTGGTTAATCGTCCCATCTTCATTATATGGTTTCACCACAGGTGACTCCACAAGTGCAGAATAGATAATCCCAGGTGGTTGTCCAAAATAGGGAGCGTTCGCTGGAAGACGATCATGTTGAGCTAGCGCTGAATTCATATTAGCCCCAATGGTGATATCGTCGTTCATTTTGTGCGTGAGGCCTAATCGTAAGGTATAACGCTGGAAAGATGAACCTTCAATAATCCCTTCTTGGTCTAAGTACCCTGTAGAAAAGGCATAAGTTGTGGTTTCGTTACCACCATTAATGGAGAGATCATAGTTTTGCATCGCTGCAGGAGAAAGCACTAAATCCAACCAATCGGTATCGGTTCCATCCCAGTTTACATACTGCTCAGGTATTAGGAAGTTGGCTACGTTTGGCCGACCAGCGTTGGTATTTGGGTTGTAGTCCGAATTTGCAGGACGATTTCCAACCTCAATTTCTTGAAGGTAGTTATTGTTACGTGCATCCTTAGTGTACGCTATTAATTCTTCAGCGTTCATCATTTCCGGTGTATTAAACGCACTAGAAACCCCTACATATGAGCTGAAATTAACACTAGTTCGCCCAGCAGTTCCTTGCTTAGTAGTGATAAGAATGACACCATTAGAACCTCTAGAGCCATAAATAGCGGCAGCAGAAGCATCTTTTAGCACTTCTATACTTTCAATGTCTTTAGGGTTAATCGTAGCCAATGGATTAGCACTTGGTGGCTGGAAAGACCCACGTTGACTCCCAATATCAGATTGTAGATTTCTATTGGTAGTTATTGGAACACCATCGATTACATATAATGGTGAATTACCAGCCGAGATAGAACCCGTACCACGAATGGTAATTTGAGGGGATGCACCCGGCTCACCAGTAGATTCAGCCACATTGACCCCAGCCATTCGACCTTGTAGAGCGTTTTCAAAACTAGATACAGGTACATTCTGAATTTCTTCGGAACGGACCGAGGTAATGGCACCGGTTACTTCTTGTCGCTGTTGGGTACCGTAACCAACTACCACTATATCACCTAGTGCTAGTAGATCCTGTTCAAGAGCCACATCAACAACCGAACGGCCATTTACCGCAACATCCAATGTTTTGTAGCCTAAATAACTGAATTGAAGTACTTCTGCATTGTCAGGCACATTTAGTGAATACTCTCCATCGGCATTTGTGCTTGTTCCTACCATTGTACCCAAGACAACTACGTTGGCAGCAGGAATCGGCTCTCCTGTTTCTGCATCGGTGACAGTACCAGAAACGAGCGCAATAGCTTCTTCTTCACTGACAGCTTCGTCAGAAGTTTGGGCTATTAATATAATTTCACGATTACGTGAAATAGCTGCCTCATAACCTGAGCCTAATAAAATTGTTTGTAAAGCATAACTAGTGGTAGCCTTCTTAACATTAACGTTTATACGCTTGTCAAGAACAGATAAATCGGAATTGTAGGCGATGCCTAAATTAGATTTATCGGCTATTTCTTTTAACACATCACCCATACGCACTTGCTTATGCTGGAGTGTTATGATGGTTTGTAGCTCGGGTATGGCGTCTGAATAGTCCTGTACCGAGTAATACTGATAATTCAGATTATTCGTTACAGAGGTAATCATCTGCGCATTCGCACGCGTGCTACCAGTCTGAATAGCTAAAACTAATGCCATGGCAAAAACTCCTGCCATAGACCATCGTCTCGCATGTTGTTTATTCATAGGTATCCTCATTTGCTGGTTTTTTGTTCAGTAGTAAAAGTTCTTTTGTTCGGTAATAAGACCTATCTAAAGTAGTTGGATTAACCGCGCAACTAAAAGCGCTTCCAATTTTTACTCGATATTTTTGTACTTGGACTATCCGCAACGTATTATGGTAATTTTTTAAACTTGACCACTTCCTGATCTAAGTCAAAACTCAGATTAAGTGAGAGTGAAATGGTTTCTAACACATTCCGCAACGAGCGACTTTTTAACTCGGCGGTTAACTCTAATAACTCAATATCTTTTTCGGCAAACAGTACCTGAATATCATATTTTCGTTCTAACTGCTTTTTGACTTCGTGCATGGTTGCCTTTTCGAAGGTCAAATATCCTTCCTTCCAACTTAAATATGGCGCTAAATTTTGGACTTGTTCTTTGGATAGTCGCTTTTGCTTAAGATTAAATTCCCCTAAATCGCCTGCGGCCAATAATACTCCTTCTTCAATACCTTCGCTTTCGGAACGGAACGAAACCAGTCCTTCTACTACGGTTGTCCTGACCATTTCATCATCTGGGAAAGCACGTACTGCAAATGAAGTTCCTAAGACCTCTACAACTGTTCCGTTTACGTAAATTAAGAAGGGTTTATCTTCCATCCTCGCTACTTCAAAAAAAGCTTCCCCTTCTAAATATACTTCCCGAACGTCCGATTTAAAGGTGTTGGGTAAACTAATACTACTTTCAGAATTCAATGAAACCAAAGTACCATCACTTAAAGTTACCGAACCTCTCTGGCCTTTGTTCATGCTAATCTCTTTAAAGACCGGCTCCACTTCTGCGGGTAGGGGTTGCTCAAAAAACTGACTTCCATAAAAACCCACAAGGAACATAAGAGTGATGATGGCAGCTATTCTAGAAAAATAAGAGACATTGTCGTAAGCGGTTCTACTTCTAGAAGAAAGCAGCTTAGGCTTTTTCATCTCCTCATTCAAATCCTCCGCTTCTATTCTACTTTGAAGTACGGACCAATCCATATTACTGTCTGACCCATCTTCTAGCTTGACAAGATTTGCAGAATCCCTCCATAACTGCTCGTAGGCTTTTAGCTCTTCTACATTGTCCTCTGATAGACGCAACCAGCGTTCAACTTCAAGATATTCTTGAGTAGTACACTCTTTTGATAAATAACGCGCTAGTAGCTCAGCTTGCATATGATGCTTAGGGTCTTTGTTTTAATAGGTAAGACAGGCAATATTCTGCTAACCCCTAAAATTTTTACAATTTTTTTTCTTGACCAAGTTGTTCTCGTAAATATTTGATTGCTTGCCCTATGTGATTCTCCACCGTTTTGACAGACAGATCAAGTACCTTGGCAATTTCCTTGTAACTAAGTCCATCTTTTCTATGCAATTCAAACACCAATCTACGCCGATCAGGCATTTTTTCCACTAGCATCCAAATGGTCATGATTCGTTTAGCATCTTCTTCAGGAACCTCAAGTTTCTTTTGAAATCCTTCTTCCCAAATATTCATACTAGTTGAATAATCGATATGCAGATTTTCCTTCAATTTATATCTGTTCTTTTGTTTTTCTAACAAGTTCAATGCTTGATTTCGAACGGATTGATACAAATATACCTTCAACGAACTATGAATATTCCACTGATCCCTATTCCTCCAAATTTTCAAAAAAACATCTTGAACGGTATCTCGGGAGAGTTCTTTAGATCGAGTTATACTGTTTGCAAATCGAATTAAAGCGGGATGATATTCAAAAAACAATTGCTCAAATGCTGCCTGATCACCCTTTCGAATAGCATCTACTAAGGATATGTCTTTTATTTCAACTTGTACCGCAGTTGGATGTATCTGTATTTTTTGGCTATCAAGTGCCATTCAGCGCGAATTAGTAGATTATTTGGTTTTTCCTGTTCATGTACACACATTGTTAGAACACCAGTGTTACATGATTTTTCGACTTGAGCTGATCTCGCAATAACTTCCACCTAAAGAATACACCCTTTTTATTAATATTCAAGTGCCCTAGTGTATTATTTTAAAAAAACACTTCACCGGATTATTAAAAGGGTTGTTTACAGGGAGTTAAGACAAAAAAAAATGACGGGGTATCACCCCGCCACTCCTATCTAAATATGCTTTATGTGCGAATGTTCAATAATCTAGCTCATCACAATACCAAAAATTATGTAGCTGAAATACCTTACGCATCCATCGCTACTAAAGTATTGCTACGACTAGTAACCCCCTCTTCTTGATCCCGCACCATCTGGGTTACCTTTGTAATAGCGAAAACGTTCGGTTGGAACCCCATTCACTGCGCCGCGTTCATACACACCACGTCTCATACGCTCTAAAAACTCCTCCCCTTCATTACCCGGTAAGTCCTCGGGGTTTGGACCGGTATAATTATCAAATGCAGAGGTAAACTGACTAATGTACTTTGATCTAGACCGTACTTTATTTTCAGCATAGGCTGAAATATCTACAAACGTATTGGCTTCACCACCGGTAGTACCGTAAAATAAATAATCCGTAACGGTATGTCTTTCCAAGCCCTCGTTGATAATCTGACTAGGAAAAATCAATCTCCACTCGGCCGCTCTAGCAGCGTCAACAGCAAGATATGCCGCTGCACGGTGATCCGTTTTATGCCACTGCTGATAGCCATATCCAGGATCAAACGCCATAAGAGTGGTGGGCTTTAGCTTTCTAATCCACCATACAATATCCTTGACTAGTTCTTCTTTATCTGCGAACTCTAGCATACCATCGGTATATCCCAGATTAATGTAATTCGATTCAGGAATCCCTAACTCGGCCAATGCATCTACTTCTTCTTGTCTCCGGATCTTAGAAAGACGATCCCGAGTCATTGTTGGATCCCCTGTTCCTACATTACCAGTAGTTAACAGCATTACATAGACTTCATTTCCATTGGCTTGAAGCATGGCTAGGGTTCCATGCGATTGTGCATCATCATCTGGGTGAGCACCAATCAATAATATAGTTCTTCCTGTCCATTCACTTATAGGTTGTTCAGGCTGCGCCCAAAGCATCATTGGTAAGAGCAAAAGTACAGCGACCAATCCAAAAACTCGTTTCATAGAAACTCCTCTAAAAATTATTGTATATCTAATAGACAGAGGAGTTAGCACAAACCCCTATTCGGACCCCCTATTTTTCTAAAGGATGATGATGAAAAAATATAATTGGTGGTCTAGGAAGCTCTACCACCCCTAGGATTAGCTTTCTGAATCGCTATCTGAGTTGTTATATGAGTCATTAAGGGATGAGCTATTCGACTCACTTTCAGAAAACTTAGACCCTACTGGTGGCCTATAGGGCTGAAAAGGAATTTTAAGCAAATTAACCACATCTTCGTGCTCCTTAGGATCCATGTGGGTATCAATCCCGTATACCAGCTTTGTTGCATCGTCCACCTGAGCAAAGGTACCAAACAGACGATCCCATATAGCAAATATATTGCCATAATTAGTATCGGTATAAGGCTGGGTGTAATGATGGTGGACTTTATGCATGTTTGGTGTTACCACCACCCAGGAGAGCGCTCTATCCACTGAAGTGGGCATAGAGATATTGGCATGATTAAAGTGAGTAAAAAATGCAGAGCAAGTTTGATAGACAAATACAAGCCAAATAGGAGCACCCACCATAATGACCCCGAATATGGTAAACAACATACGGAATAAAGCCTCCCCTGGATGATGTCGAAGCCCTGTGGTCACATCCACATGCGTATCACTATGATGGACCAAGTGGAACTTCCACAAGAATTTGACTTTATGTTCAACCCAATGAACTAAGTAAGCTCCAAAAAAATCAAGCAGTACTATTCCCACTAAAATTTGCACCCATAAAGGCATAGAAATCCAGTGAATGAGTCCAAAGTTTTCTTGGGTCACCCACTGCGAAGCCATCAGAAGTAGGGAGGCAAATGCCAACCCAATTAGAACAAAAAACAGAGTAAGTAACCCATTGGTTAAGGCATGTCGAACTTTATTGTAGCCAAAACTAAATAAGGGAAAAACACCTTCTATGATCCAAAATACGAATATACCTCCCACCAGTATTCCTGCACGGAAGGTAGAAGGTATATTCTCAAAAAAATCAATGAAGGCTTCCATCGTTCTTCTTTGTCTGGCTAATTATCCTCACCAGTAAGGGATTTAAATGGACTTAAATTAGCTTCTCGAACCGCCGCCTCATAGGTGGGCCAATCTTGGTTTAAGAACACATCAATTTTTTCCATGGCTTCCGTCACTGCTTCCCTGGCAAGCCTTAATAAATTTTCCTCGGTAGCTCCTGGTCCATCAATGTCATTACCTAGATACCTACCAGCCCCATACAACCTAGACATTACAGTGACCTCAGGATTTCTGACGATTCCTTGACGTTCGTCATCATTACTTCCAAAAATGTGAGCATATAGCGCATCTAAGCTTTCCTGTGTGGCTTTGTGAGTATCACGCACTTCTTTTAACTCTTCAGTAGACCGAGGGTCTGCGTCCATAAGTCCTTTGTTTACTTTGAGTATGCCTTCGGCTGTAACCAACGACGAAACTGCTTTAGCAAGCTCAGCACCTAAAGCTCCGGCCGAATCTTCGAGTGCGGCGGTGGCTTCAAGAGCCTCCATCGTAATTTCAATTCGAGGATCATAGTGAACGGTAACCATAGTAGAATCTTTACTACCTGCATAGCTCATCACTACTTTATAGGTTCCTGGCAACACATCCCCACCTCGTGGTTCAGGCATATTTGGACGAGCAGCTCTGCGTGAAGGACGTTCCATACCCTTACGCTCTAAACCCCATTGCATACGGTTCACACCATTACGATCTGGAGTCACTTCAAAATTGCGGATATTCTCACCTGATTCATTGAAAATAGCCACTTTAACTTTTTCCTCATCCGATCCTCTACGTCCCCAAGAACGACCGCTTGCAGCTGGAGCATCTGACTTTTCTGACTTTTGGGAGAGCTCTTTATTGACCGAATACGTAATCATAGCACCACGAGGGCGATTATCACCTGAATACATCGCGTCAGCTGCAAACCTAGATCCCATAGCCTGACGCCAATTTGCTAAATAAGCATCTGGACTATCAAAGGCTTTAATAGCTTTATCCAACTCGTCTAATCCTTCTGCAGCTAATTCTCGAAGAGGCCTAATGTCATCTAACACCCAAAATGAGCGCCCAAATGTACCAATTACTAGATCGTGCTCACGTGGGTGGATAACCATATCATAGGTAGAAACGGTTGGGTATCCGTTGGTCCATCGGGTCCAGCTATCACCTCCATCTATGGTGAAATACAAGCCAAACTCAGTTCCTACAAACATTAGATTTGGCTCGACTAAATCCTGCACAAAGGACAGGGCATACCCTTCTAGGCCTTTACCCTCTACGATGTTGGTCCACTTTTTACCGTAGTTACTTGTATGAACCACATAAGGGGTCCAATCACCACGACGATAATTATTAATTACTGCAACGGCTTCTCCAGCGTTAAAAGCAGACGCTTTCACCTGAGCTACATAACTCCCCTCCGGAATGCCTTTGAGATTACGAGCGGTATTACTCCAGTTTTCCCCACCATCCGTAGTCACTTGAATGTTACCATCATCCGTACCTACCCAAATAACATTCTCTTCAACCGGGCTAGGCTCAATGGCCAATATGGTGGTGAAATTCTCCGCTCCAGTGGCATCCATGGTGAGCCCGCCACTTTCATGCTGCATTTGCTTTGTGGTGTCGTTTGTAGTTAAATCTGGAGAAATAATGGTCCAACTTTCTCCTCGGTCCGTACTTTTGTGAACATACTGACTACCAAAATAAATGGTTTCACTATCGAATGGATCAAAGTTGATTGCGGCATTCCAGTTAAAACGTAGGTTTTCTCCATCGGGATGTGTTGGCTTTACAAAACGTGCACTTCCAGTCTCTCGGTCAACTCGCCCAACATTACCTTGTTGGGACATGGCATACAGGTATCTTGAGTCGCTTGGGTCCATCATCACATCGAAACCATCCCCAAAAAATAATTCATCCCAATAGGCATTTCGAATCCCACCATCTCTCCAAACGTAGGCAGGTCCTTCCCATGAACCATTATCCTGCATACCACCATAAACGTTATAAGGGATTTCCATGTCTACATTAACATGATAGTACTGGCCTACAGGAATATTTTCAGCAAAACGCCAGGTTTTACCTCCATCGTGAGAAATATTAAGCCCACCATCGTTTCCTTCAACGATGAAACCTGGATTCGATGAACTCATCCAAAAAGCGTGATGATCTGGGTGTACCCAGTTGTAGTATGGGTAGAGACTCTCGAAGCTCTTCGCTCCATCCTCACTCACAGATAAATAGGTGTAGATGCTATAGACTCGGTTTTCGTTGAATGGATCTACATATATCTCAAAATAATAAAATGGCCGGTTACCTACCTCTGGGTCATCTTTCACTGTTTGTCGTTGTTCCCATGTAAAGCCACCATCCTCACTTCTATAAATAGCATTCGCACTCGATTCAACTATAGCATAGACGATATTCGGTTTAGACGAAGAAAAAGCGATACCCATTCTCCCTAGTTCTCCTTCTGGCATTCCATCTTCGTCGGTAATTTCGTTCCAAGTTTCACCACCATCTAAGGTCATGTACATTCCAGAACCCTCACCACCCGATTTAAAAAACCAAGGCCAACGACGAAACTCCCACATGTTCACCAAGATTTTGTTGGGGTTGCTTGGATCCATCACCATATCACCCACACCCGTACGGCTATTGATATACAACACTTTGTCCCATGTCTTACCGCCATCGGTGGTTTTGTACACCCCACGATGCTCGCTATCCGCCCATGCATCACCCTGACCGCCAACCCAAACAGTATTTGGATCAGTAGGATGAACGATAATTCGGTGAACATTTCGAACCCCTTCTAGTCCCATAAATTCAAAACTGCGGCCACCATCTAAACTACGATAGACTCCTGCGCCTGAGCTTTGGGAGTTACGTGGATTTCCTTCCCCCGTTCCAATCCAAACTATATCCGGACTTGCTTGATAGATATCAATAGCCCCAATGGAAGCTACTCCGTATTCATCAAAAATAGGCTCCCAAGCTACCCCTCCACTCACCGATTTCCATATACCACCAGACGCAGACCCAGCGTACATAATATCATGATTGGATTCTACCACATCTATAGCGGTAATCCTACCTGACATACCTGCAGGCCCGATGTTGCGGGGCTCAATGGATTTTAGCAATTCCATATCTACCTGTTGAGCGCTTAGCATGGTAGAAAGGGTAACGAGTACGGCTACGTTAAAAAGAAGGATTCGTTGTAAAACTTTCATATTCAGAGGGTTTTTAGTTTGAAAATGCTATTGGAGCGAATGCTCTATAAAATAGGAGTAAAAAAAAGCCCCCTGGACTAAAGGGGACTTCATGAAAATTGAATTAATTAGTCATTCTCTTCAAGAATGCTGTCGATTCGTGCGATGGTATCTTCTAAATGAACTCGAGTGGCTCGGTCGATATTACCTGCACTGATTCTACGGCCAGAATCTCTACGCAATAAAGTCAACTGATTACGTACAGCTGGTCGAATATCGGACTGGCTTACATCCACACTAGAACCAAAGAATCCAGAAGGTTCCTGGGTCATTAGATATTCCATGCGTTCTACGTAGGCACGCTGTAGGTGCCGGCGGTGAACATCTACGTTTTCATTTGCACGTAATTCACTAAAAATACCGTTGCGCAAATCATCCATCATCTCGAAAAGAGTATAGGTATCGGCGTCGGTACGTGTTTCTGCTTCGGTCAAACGAGCAATTCTGGCTGGGTTCAATACCCCATTCAATACGCCTGACTGGGCCGAACGGAATGTTTCAACCGCTGTGGATTCATTAATACGATCTAGGATATCTCTATTAAACGCCCAAGTAGGAGTAGAAAAAGCATATTCCTGTAGGAATTCCATGGATCTTCGTTGATCTGCTTCGTCCACTACTTCATACACACCGCCTTCTTGGTCGAATGTTTTATAGGTCTCATAGACTCCACCAATATAGGTGGTCACATGTCCCATGTATCGTCTCCACTGAGAGATCACGTTTCCATAAAGCTCGGCCAGATCATCGTAGTCCTGACCTGGTGCTTCTATCCATTCAATAAGATTCCCTGTGATACGCTCTAAGTTAGCAATACCTAATTCACTGGCTTCCATTGCATCATCTCCGATTGCCTCTGTCTGCGAGCGAGGATCAGACCCATTGGCATATCCAAAGAAATACAACGGATCATCACCGTTTGCAATAATCCAATCGTGAAGTATCTCATTCTCATCATCGGCTTCTTCCACATCTGGGAACCAAGAGTACCCCCATTTAATCGACCAAATATCATATTCGCCTACCATTGGGAAGAAGTTTGTAACGCCATCACCAGGCTGTGCAACATAGTTGAATCGCGCATAATCCATTATGGATGGGGCTACCCCGTGGGTTGATGTAAACTCTGGATCACGCAATTGCTCAACCGTATATCCTGCACTGGAACCCATATTATGAGGCAGTCCAAGAGTATGTCCCACTTCATGAGCCGCAACAAACCGAACTAACTCGCCCATTAATTCGGTATCAAAATCTACGTTTCTAGCGTCTGGATTGACCGCGGCTGTTTGGATGAAATACCAGTTCCGTAACAAGTTCATCACATTGTGATACCAAAGTATATCACTCTCTAAAATTTGACCGGTTCTGGGGTCATGCACATGAGGCCCTTGCGCATTCTGAATAGGATTGGTGATGTAACGGATAACTGAGTATCGAACATCTTCCGGTGAAAACTCAGGATCTTCCTCCGGTGATGGTGCTTCTTTACCTATAATAGCATTTTTGAATCCAGCTGCTTCAAACGCCACATTCCAATCTTCAATACCTTGAATCAAATACTTTCTCCATTTTTCAGGAGTAGCTGGGTCTAGATAGTAAATAATGGGTTCTTCAGGCTCAACAAGCTCACCTCTTAGGTACGCTTCTTTGTCGGATGGAACCAATTTCCACCGGGTGATGAATCTGTTTTGCGCTGCTCGATGTTTTTCAGAGCTATAGTCATACTGAGAAATAGAGAAATAACCGACTCTCATATCATGATTTCGGGGAGTATGAGGCTCTTCAGGAAGCAAGATCATTGATTGGTTCATTTCTAGTGAAATAGTTCCTGTTGATGCATCATCAGGAGGACTTCCTGCATCATAGGTTAACACATGACGTACTTCTAAGTTCTCTGGGTAACTGGCCATTCGCTCGATAAAGGTTCTAGAACCATCGAGTCTTCGAACCTGAAAGTTTCTTCGTTGAAAGGAACTCAATCCGCTTAATAGTGCCACATCTGTGGTATATAAGCTTGTAGCATCTATGACCACAGAGGAACTATCCTCACCTATCGTTTCAATCTTGAAGGTGGCAACCACTGGTTCAAAATTATTATTACGCACTGAGTTGTATACAGGATCGTCTGCATCGGCTACACTTGAATAGGACACATGACGAAGTACTACTTGTTTCTCTTTTTGCTGCCATCGAATCACCTGCTGAGAACGAGCCTTTTGCCCGGCCCCACCAAAGCTTAAGTTTTGTGTGGTCCCTGCCACTCTACTAACCAATAACATCTCTCTTTCGAGCATCTCATTTGGAATTTCAAAGTAATATTTATCGTCCACTTTATGGACGGTAAATACCCCTTCATCAGATATCGCTTTATCCGTTATTACCTCGGAAAAGGCTTTCATATCCCCTTTTTTGGAAGGTGGTTTCGGAGCGCTAGCCGTAGATTTTGGCGCTTCTGCTTTTTTAAAGGTCGAACAAGCCGAGAAGGTGAATGTTGACACTATGAATAATACAGCTAAGCGCCATATTGTTGGTTTACCGTAGTTCATGCTAATGGGTTTCGTTATTTTTAACTATGAATCGAAATTCAAATTCTTGTACGATTTAACACGTTGAGTATTTCAGATAATAAAACATGGTAGCTAGTCAAAAACAATCAAATGACCAAGGGCGTGCCATATTTTCACTTAATATACTAAAGTGTAATTAAGGGGACAAAATGAGTAGCTTAGGCCTAGATAGCAAGTACATCAAATGTAAAAAAGATTAAAACAGGCTATGCTAATAAAATAAATCTAGCTTGAATGCAGAAACCTTCGCCGATCGAATTAACGCTTTTTACGCTTTTTCTTTCTTTTTGGGGTCTTCGTCGCTGCTTTTTTTACGGTAACTACTTTTTCCAATGGTTTAAGTTTAACCAAGACACGCAAATCCACAATCTCTTTATCACGAAGAAACCGCCAACGTCCTGGTGGTACTCCCTTTAAATCTAAGCCGGCATATTCAATCCGTTTTAACTTAGTCACTTCGGTTCCATAATACTCGACCATTCGCCTAATTAGGCGGTTCCTCCCTTCAAATACAGACAGTTGAAAACGATCTGGTGCATCGGCAAACCCCTGAACTTTGTGAGCTTTAGCAACACCATCATCCAGTGGAATACCTTTCTGAAAACCGGCTAATTCCGCGTCGGTCAACGGTCGTTCACTCACTACTTCATAGGTCTTTCGGACTTTAAAAGAAGGATGCATGAGTCGATGCGCCAAATCTCCATCATTTGTTAGTAATAACAAGCCTGTGGTATTCCTATCCAATCGTCCAACGGGATAAACCCGATAGCCCGTGGCATGCTCAATTTCATCCATGACAGTATTTCGGCCGTGTTCATCCGAGGTGGTGGTGATCGTATTTTTGGGCTTATTAAGTAAAAGATATACAGGTGGCTCAGGATTTAACGCTTTACCTTTTACCTCTACCTTATCATCCATGGTTACTTTAAAACCCATTTCCGTGACTAAATTCCCATTCACAGTAACCTCACCATTGGCGATGCGCTCATCGGCTTCTCGCCTTGAACACAGACCGGATTGGGCAATGAATTTATTTAGTCGGAATTGTTCCCCTTTTTTGGGAATCGAACGTAGACTCATAGTTAGTTATCCTCTGTAGTAGCGTCGTTTGGTTCACTAGCTGACGAGGCTTTTTGTGATTCACTGGTTAGTGTTTCCGATGATTCACTGGTTAGTGTTTCCGATGATGTTTCTAGTCCATCTTCAAGCTCATCGTGAGAGCCGACTTGTTCTTCAAAATCCATTTCAGTTGTGGGAGTACTGTTACCCTCAGAATCTTCGTATATATCCCCTTTCAACTCGACCCGGTCTTCTTCCTCAGCCTCTAACATTAGCTGCCTTGACATGAGTAATTGCCGATGTTCGGCCATATCATCATCCTTTAGAATCTCTTCAATTTCTCTGGGTTTGGGTAAATCCTGTACCGAATTCAATCCAAAATGTCGTAAAAAATGACGGCTGGTTTTATATAATAAAGGCTTCCCGGGACCATCTCCCCTCCCAGCTACCTCTATGAGGGCTTTTTCCATTAACTGACGCAATATATAACCGGAATCTACCCCTCTAATTTGATCTACTTCTGGTTTGGTAATAGGTTGTCGATACGCTACAATGGCCAAGGTCTCTATGGCTGATTGCGATAATTTTCTGTAGGCATTTTCATGCTGAAAAATACTTAACCAATAGTGATACTTCTTTTGAGTCAGAAACGTATATCCACCGCCAATCCGTTCAATGCGAAAACTGCTTCCACTGTGTTCATATCGCTCGTTTAGCAGTTGAACAAATTCATCCACCGTTTGTTCCGAAATTTCGATGTTTTGCTCATTATCAACAATGATCGTGCGAATCTTAGATGCACTCATGGGCTCGTTGCTAGCAAAAATCAGGGCTTCGATTACCGATGAAAGCCGACTACCATCTATAAATTCATAATCCTGCATGCCTGATGTACTTAATTAATCTACATTATTGCATAAAGCTGTTGCATAAAGAGTGCAATGTAACACCCTTTTTACTTTATTGCATAGGACGAATAACACCCTATATCCTGCTTATCGTATCGCATCTACATGGATATTCACTCGAACCGAACGGTGATCAGGAAAGGATAATTCGTAGACTTCAAAAACTTGGTCTAACATAGCCTCCATATAGTGAGCTCCTTTTTCTGGGTCTACTTTGGCCATGAGTTCCCAATAATAATGACCCTGCATCCATTCAATGGGCGCCGGAGATGGTCCTAACACCGGCCATTGCGGTACTACCTGTTGCCATGCCTGAAACAAAGCCATAGAAGCAGCCGAAACCAATTCGTTATCGGATCCTTTTAGCACACACTTTATAAGTCTGGAAAATGGAGGATAATCCAAGGGTTTTCGCAAGGCCATTTCATGGCGAGCAAAACCCTGGTGATCATGACTAGGCACAAAATGTAAGGCAGGCTGTTCAGGTTGACGAGTTTGAATAAATACCTTACCTGGCTTCTGCCCTCTACCCGATCTACCTGCAACCTGTGAGAGAAGCTGATACAACCTCTCTGAGGATTGAAAGCTGGGATATGCTTGTTCGGTATCCGCATCGAGCACCACCACAAGAGTCACGTTGGGGAAGTCCAACCCTTTGGCAACGATTTGTGTACCTACCAAAATATCGGCATGACCTCGTCCAAATGATTCTAAAATTCTAGCATGCGCGCCTTTTTTGAATGTACTGTCACGATCGAACCGGGCAACTCTAGCCTCGGGAAATAGCGTCTCAATTTGTTCCTCCGCCTGTTGAGTGCCTGAACCACATTCACTTAAGTTAGATGATCCACAGGCCTCACAATGGGTATCTACCCGTCGTGCATAGCCGGAATAATGGCATAAAAGCATCCCTTTACGCTTATGCAGCGTCAAACTTACCGAACAATCTGGGCTCATTGGAATATGGCCACAGTCTTCGCATTGAAGATAGGAAGCAAAACCTCGCCTGTTGAGCAGTAAAATGACTTGTTCCTTTCGCTCAAGGGCTTCTTTTACCGCTAAATAGGTAGGCACTGCCATAGGGCCTTTCATCGCAGACTTGTATTGTTTAAGATCCAACATTTGGACTACTGGTAAGGTGGCCTCAGCATGCCGTTGGGTTAAGCGAAGCATAGCTGCTTTATCTTTTGCGACCCTGTGTAGCGTTTGTAAACTAGGCGTAGCTGAACCCATGACCACAACGGCGTCTTCAATATGTGCTCGCATAATGGCCGTTTCTCTAGCATGATAGCGGGGCGCCGGGTCCATTTGTTTATAGGAAGAGTCATGTTCTTCGTCAATAATAATAAGCCCTAATGGTTGAATAGGGGCAAACAAGGCTGAGCGAGGTCCAATAGCAATACTTTTTTTTCCATTTTTAAGTGCATTCCATGCAGATAGGCGCTCAGATGCACTTAGTTGACTATGAAAGACAGCGATATCTTCCCCAAAAATTTTATAGAACCGGGCTACGGTACCAGGAGTTAGGGCAATTTCTGGCACCAGGACAATGGCCCCTTTACCTAACTCTTGAGCCTTTTTTATGGCATGTATATAGACCTCCGTTTTCCCACTACCGGTTATGCCATAAAGCAAAAACTGGCTAAACTTTTGGTCCGCTAGCTGTTGCACTATGGCATCGGTTGCTGTACGCTGTTCTTTGTTAAGTGCATTAATTGCCGACGGATCGTAGGAGAGTTGTTGCGTCTGCATTTCAAAACGACTTTTTTCAAACTTGATCAGATATCCTTTTTCAGCTAATGATCGAAGCTCCGATGCCCCAACATACTCCAATGCTCTAAGGTCTTGATGACGAGCCGGCAAGTCTTGCTCTTGTACCGTCTTAAGCGCTCGTTCCCACTTATATTCTCTTTCGGAGGGTACAAAAGCTGCTGCCTTAACCTTAGCCTCTTCATCTTTCCAATCCCACCAGGTTTCTTTAGCCTCCTTCGATTTAATCTCAGGTTGTTCCCAAATTTCTAACCACCCCTTTTTGATCAACCTGTTTAAAACACCCAAATCTCCCTGAGCTCTACTTTTTTTTCGAAGCTCTTCTGCCGTCGGTTCTTCGGCTAAAGACCCTACCCAGTCCCATAGTTTTTTTTCTTTCTCGGTGAGTTCGCTAATGGCCTTAGAATCTGCAACAGAATTCGCGGTATCCTCTGACATAGAGCCTGA
>ERZ891134.146-NODE-146-length-62640-cov-7.566494_pt1 | contig 62640 bp, 57 predicted proteins | sample MGYA00520888_ERZ891134 | MGnify/ENA primary metagenome ERZ891134 (study PRJEB32303, sample SAMEA104408692) | aquatic metagenome | biome: Brackish water; feature: Coastal; material: water | place: Baltic Sea | collected 2014-10-23 | depth 10 m ... | reverse complement strand
ACCACGGCAAGAAAGATGGAGATGGGCACGATCACGACAAAGGCCATGCAGACGGTGAGCACCACGAGGGTCCGAGCAAGGGGCCGCATGGTGGCAAGCTGTTCAAGGAAGGGGACTTCGGCTTAGAGGCGCTGCTGGCCGAGGACGGAGGCGAACCACGCCTGCGGATCTGGCTGTTCAGCAAAGATAAGCCGCTTCCAAACAATGCAGCCAAAGTCAGCGCCACCATCACGCGCTTGACCGGAGAGACGCAGACCCTCAATTTTGCACCTGACAAGGACAGCCTGGTGAGCCGCGAGGTGGTGCCCGAGCCACACGCGTTCGAGATCAGCATCGTTGCCCAGACTGCCACCGAGCCCTTCATGTTTGTCCTGAACCAGGAGGAAGGGAAGGTCGAGCTTAGCGATGCACAAATCAAGGCCGCATCCATTGGCATCGACACGGCAGGTGCTGCGCGCATTAAGTCTGCTTTGCAACTGCCAGGCGAAATTCGTCTGAATGAAGACAGGACTTCGCACGTTGTTCCGCGTATTGCCGGTGTGGTCGAGAGTGTGCAGGCCAGCTTGGGGCAAGCGGTCAGACGGGGTCAAGTTCTGGCCGTCATCGCCAGCCCGGCGGCATCAGAGCAGCGCAGCGAGTTGCAGGTGGCACAAAAACGATTGACCTTGGCCAAGACCACGTATGAACGTGAGAAAAGGCTCTGGGAGCAGAAGGTCTCTGCTGAGCAGGATTATCTGCAAGCCGAACAAGCCTTACACGAAGCAGAGGTCGCCGTGGCCAACGCCCAGCAAAAGCTGTCCGCCTTGGGGTTGGCCTCAGGGTCTTTGGGGGGGCTGAATCGGTTCGAGCTGCGCGCGCCATTCGACGGCTTGGTGATCGAAAAACATCTCAGCCTCGGTGAGGCAGTCAAGGAAGACGCCGCCGTGTTCACAGTATCTGACCTGGGACAGGTCTGGGCCGAGATCAATGTGCCCGCGAAAGATCTGCCACTGGTCAGGGTTGGCGAAAAGGTCACCATCAAAGCGACGGCCTTCGATGCCAGCGCGACCGGAACCATTACTTTTGTGGGTTCATTGATCGGTGAGCAGACTCGCATGGCCAAGGCCCGCGTGGTCTTGGCTAACCCCAAGGGCGCTTGGCGTCCTGGTCTGTTTGTCAGTGTGGAGGTGACTGCATCGGAGGCGGAAGTACCCGTGACTGTGGCCAGTGACGCCATTCAGACCTTGGGCGACAAGCCCGTGGTGTTCCTGAAAGTGAACGGAGGCTTCATTGCCCAGCCCGTGCAGTTGGGCCGCAGTGATGGCAAGCGGGTCGAGGTGGTGCAAGGACTCAAGCCGGGGGCTCCCTATGCAGCGGCAGGCAGCTTTGTCGTGAAGTCTGAGCTCGGCAAAGCCTCTGCCGAACACACCCATTGATACCGGAGCCACGCACATGTTTGAAAAACTTATTCGAGCAGCCATCGAACATCGATGGTTGGTGTTGCTGGCAGTCATCGGTATGGCGGCCGTCGGCGTATTCAACTACCAGAAGCTCCCCATCGATGCCGTGCCGGACATCACCAACGTCCAGGTACAAATCAACACCCAAGCGCCGGGGTACTCGCCGCTGGAGACCGAGCAACGGGTGACTTACCCGATTGAGACCGTGATGGCGGGCCTTCCCAACCTGGAGGAAACCCGTTCCCTGTCCCGCTATGGACTGTCACAAGTGACTGTGATCTTCAAGGACGGCACAGACATCTACTTCGCACGCCAATTGGTCAACGAACGCATACAGGAGGCGCGCGACAAGTTGCCCTCCGGAATTACCCCGGCCATGGGTCCGATTTCGACCGGCTTGGGCGAAATCTATCTGTGGACGGTCGAAGCCAAGGATGGTGCGAAGAAGCCTGATGGCCAACCCTATACGGCCACCGATCTGCGCGAGATTCAGGACTGGATCATCAAGCCGCAGTTGCGTAACGTGCCTGGCGTCACAGAAATCAACTCGATTGGAGGCTTTGCCAAGGAATATCAGATCTCGCCGATACCCGAGCGACTTGCCTCGCTGGGCGTCACCTTGCAGGACATCGTGACGGCATTGGAGCGCAACAACGCCAACGTGGGTGCGGGTTATATCGAAAAGCGTGGCGAGCAATATTTGATCCGGGCCCCAGGGCAGGTCAAGACGCTGGACGACATCAGCAATGTGATTCTCAGCAGCGCCGGTGGTGTTCCCATCCGAGTGCGTGACGTAGCCGAGGTTGGCCTGGGACGTGAACTGCGCACGGGTGCCGCCACAGACAACGGGCGCGAAGTGGTGCTGGGCACGGTCTTCATGCTCATCGGCCAGAACAGTCGAACGGTCTCTCAAGCAGTCGACAAAAAAATGGTTGAAATCAACCGCAGCCTGCCTGAAGGCGTTCATGCGGTGACCGTTTACGACCGTACTGTCTTGGTGGACAAAGCCATCAGCACGGTGAAGAAGAACTTGTTGGAAGGCGCGATCCTGGTGATCGTGATCCTATTCCTGTTCCTGGGCAACATTCGCGCGGCCATCATTACGGCGACCGTGATCCCCTTGTCGATGCTGTTCACCTTTACGGGGATGGTGACCTACAAGGTAAGCGCCAATTTGATGAGTCTGGGGGCACTGGACTTCGGCATCATCATCGACGGGGCGGTTGTGATCGTCGAGAACTGTGTGCGACGTCTCGCCCATGCACAAGCTCAGTACGGCAGGCCTTTGACGCGCTCGGAGCGTTTTCACGAGGTATTTCTTGCCTCCAAGGAATCGCGCCGCCCTCTCTTGTTTGGTCAGCTCATCATCATGGTGGTGTACCTGCCCATCTTCGCCCTGACCGGCGTTGAAGGAAAGATGTTCCATCCCATGGCGTTCACCGTGGTTGCTGCGCTGGTTGGGGCAATGATTTTGTCAGTGACTTTCATCCCGGCTGCAGTCGCACTGTTCATCGGCAACCGCGTCAGCGAGAAGGAAAACTGGCTGATGATGCAAGCCAAGCGCTGGTACGCCCCATTGTTGGACCGTGTCATGGCGGCCAAGGCTGTCGTGTTGACCGCCGCCGCGGTGGCGGTGGTGCTGTGTGGCTTGATCGCGACCCGCATGGGCAGTGAGTTTATACCCAGCTTGAACGAAGGCGATTTCGCCATCCAAGCTCTGCGCATCCCTGGTACCAGTCTGACTCAGTCGGTAGCAATGCAACAGCAGCTGGAAGCGACGCTCAAAGCAAAGTTCCCTGAGATCGAACGCATTTTTGCGCGAACGGGAACGGCCGAGATCGCCTCTGACCCAATGCCGCCGAACATCTCCGACGGATACATCATGCTCAAGCCGCAGTCGCAGTGGCCTGAGCCACGCAAGTCACGTGATGAGTTGCTTGCTGCGGTGCAAGAGGTCGTGGGCAAGATCCCAGGCAACAACTACGAGTTCTCTCAGCCGATCCAATTGCGGTTCAACGAACTCATCTCAGGCGTCCGTAGTGACGTTGCGGTGAAGATCTTTGGCGACGACATGGCCGTCTTGAATAAGACGGCTGAAGAAGTATCGTCAATGCTGCAGAAGATCCAGGGTGCGTCCGAGGTCAAGGTGGAGCAGACCACTGGACTGCCGATGCTGACAGTGAACATTGATCGTCAGAAGGCCGCCCGCTATGGTCTGAACGTGGGTGACATCCAAGACACCGTGGCTACGGCCATCGGAGGGCGTGAGGCCGGGACGCTGTTTGAAGGCGACCGTCGATTCGACATCCTGGTTCGGTTGCCCGAATCCCTACGCAACGACCTGGAAGGCATGAAGCGCTTGCCTATTGCCTTGCCGCGCGCAACGGGTACGGGCGGTGCTGAAGGCCGAACCCACTTCATTCAACTGGCCGAAGTGGCAAGCTTCGAGCTGGCACCCGGCCCGAATCAGGTCAGCAGGGAAAATGGCAAACGCCGCATCGTTGTAAGTGCCAACGTCCGTGGCCGAGATGTGGGCTCGTTCGTCGCGGACGCAGAAGCTGCACTGGCACAGGTCAAGATCCCTCCTGGGTATTGGACGAGCTGGGGCGGCACCTTTGAGAACCTGCAGTCAGCGACACAACGTCTGCAGATCGTTGTTCCAGTCTCTCTGCTCCTGGTCTTCGTGTTGCTCTTTGCGATGTTCGGTAACGCCAAGGATGGTTTGCTGGTTTTTACCGGCATTCCGTTCGCGTTGACGGGTGGAATCCTGGCGCTTTGGCTGCGCGACATTCCCATGTCGATCTCGGCGGCCGTCGGCTTCATCGCACTATCAGGCGTCGCCGTGCTCAATGGCCTTGTGATGATTTCCTACATCCGCACCCTGCGAGAGGAGGGAATGCCTCTGGACACAGCGATTCGGGACGGCGCGCTGACCCGTTTGCGTCCCGTGCTGATGACGGCCTTGGTGGCGTCTTTGGGTTTCATCCCGATGGCGATTGCCACTGGAACCGGCGCAGAAGTTCAGCGGCCCCTGGCCACTGTGGTGATCGGCGGCATCTTGTCTTCGACGCTGCTGACGCTACTCGTACTCCCCATTCTTTATCGTCTGGCCCATCGACCAGACGAGCAAGAAGAGGATGTCACTGCTGAGCCAGTGCATCCGCAACATGCGACCACGTCGCACCAAACCTGATCCCTGCCATACAAGCATTGAGTTTTTAACCCGTACTTTGAAAGGAAATTTTATGAAACTGATCTCTACTGCCCTTGCTTTGACTCTGATGTTGTCGGGGGCCGTGTTCGCGGCCGACAAGCACGACCATGGCCATGAAGACAAACCCTTGCACGGGGGCTTGGTCACCGAGATCAAGGATGTGGATTACGAATTGGTGGCTAAACCCGATGTACTTCAGTTGTACGTGCGCGATCACGGAAAACCAGTCGACGTCAGCAAGGCGACGGCCAAGATTACCTTGCTCGCCGGTACCGACAAGCAAGAGGTCGAGTTGAAACCATCGGGGGATAAGCTTCAAGCCAAGGGCAGCTTCAAAGTCACAGCAGGCCTCAGGATCGTCGGTTAAAGCAGAGATATTTAAAGAAGGTTATGCTTTTTGTGAGGAGCAGGATTTAAATTTTCAACCAATCGGCTCATCTCATAAAGATGGAGTTTTCGGTAGTTCTTATGCAAATGCGGAAGTGCAATTTCGGTGCTTAAGAGACGGTGATCCTGAATTGAGTCGTCCGACTTTAGAACCGGTTCCGAATGTTCGGATAAACACCGACTAAGGGTCTGACGTTCGAGAATATTAAGAAAACTACATAGTCCCTTGTGAAAAAGTTAGAAACATATTTTTAACATCTTGATTAGTGACAAATAAGGCACCTCAGTGGTGTCTTTTTTGTATCTCCCAAGCTACCTATAGATAACGTAAGCCAGTGAAGTGCGGGTCCCAAGTCCTTCGGTGAGAGATAAACGACTTGTTGTACCTAAGTTTTTTGGATAGGATTTTGGATATCCTAATACGCTAATATTATTTAAAGTATATATAAAACATATGCTTATAACGATTAGTGGCGGAGAGTGAGGGATTCGAACCCTCGATAGGGCTATAAACCCTATACTCCCTTAGCAGGGGAGCGCCTTCAGCCGCTCGGCCAACTCTCCGTTCGGCAACGCTTGTTGCGTGCCGAGAGGGTGTATTCTAGTTGAAAGTGTTTCTTGTATCTACTGTGATTGCTCGAGTCCGAACACTTGATGCAACGACCTTACGGCAAGCTCCATGTATTTCTCATCGATAACTACGGTAATTTTAATTTCTGATGTTGAGATCATTTGTATGTTTACGCCTTCTTCAGATAGTGCAGCAAACATTTTGCTCGCCACACCGCCGTGAGAGCGCATTCCCACGCCGACTAAGCCTAATTTGCAAATTTTATCGTCACTCACCAGGTCTCGGGCACCAATTACTGCTTGAACTGGTTTGAGCACAGTAAGTGTTCTTTCCAAGTCATTTCGGTGTACTGTAAATGAGAAATCTGTTTTTCCATCAGTACTTATATTTTGGACAATAACATCTACCTCAATATTTGCTTTCGCAATGGGGTCGAGAATTTTAAAGGCAACCCCCGGAGTATCTGGCACCCCAAGTACAGTTACCTTAGCTTCGTCACGATTAAATGCTATCCCAGAAACTAGTGCGGCTTCCATAGTTCCATCATCCTCAAATGTAATTAACGTTCCTGACTGAGACTCTTCCTCAATCGATATATTTGGGTCTGTTAGGCTTGACAAAACGCGAAGCCTAACGCGATATTTTCCTGCGAATTCTACTGAACGAATCTGTAACACCTTTGATCCGAGACTTGCCATCTCCAGCATTTCCTCAAAGGTGACTGATGTTAAACGACGCGCGTTAGGCACCACTCGAGGATCTGTTGTGTAAACACCATCAACATCGGTGTATATCTGACACTCTTCTGCGCCGAGGGCTGCCGCAATTGCGACACCAGATGTGTCGGACCCACCTCGACCTAGGGTCGTGATGTTGTTTGATGCGTTAACCCCTTGGAATCCTGCAACGACAATCACTTTACCTGAATTAAGATCGTCCAGAATTCTCTCTTTGTCAATTTCTAAAATTCTTGCTTTAGTATGCGCGTCGTCAGTAAGTACTCGAATCTGTGACCCAACATACGATTTCGTAGGAACACCAATATCAATTAGTGCCATCGCCAAGAGACCTATGGTTACTTGTTCTCCAGTAGAGCATACGACATCTAATTCTCTTGGGTCAGGCTGAGTTTGAATCGCATTTGCGAGCTCAATGAGGCGATTCGTTTCTCCAGACATGGCGGATACAACCACCACGACGTCATGACCCGCGCGTTTCCATTTCGCAACGCGCTGAGCAACGTTTTTAATTCGGTCCGTTGACCCTACCGAGGTGCCACCATATTTTTGAACGATTAAAGCCATTTATTTCAATACTATATTTGTAGAGGGGGGCATTTTAACGCAAGTTAGTTTATAAATTCATCATTGAGTGAGCACGTTATAGATTGATTTTGTTATAATCCGTCCCTTCAATCACGCGCCCGTAGCTCAGCTGGATAGAGTACATGCCTACGAAGCATGGGGTCGCACGTTCGAATCGTGCCGGGCGCGCCAATTATTCTGTGTCCTAAATAAACCACATAAAGCGACAGCTTTAGGCTATTAAACTAAGTGGAGCTCTATGAAGGCTTTCGCGCGTGGATAAGTTTCGTGAGACCGGGAATCATCTCATCTTCTTTAATGTCGATAAAACCGACCTCATTTAAGCGAGTTCGTAACCAACCAGGAGTAACTGAACGTGCGTTAGGGGTAAAGGCCATGTGCTGCAACTGCCAGAGTGCTGCCATAGGTGGTCCAGAGCGATTGTCTTTAACCATAAAGTCATGAATCATCAGGTTACCGCCTGGTTCAAGACACTCAAATGCGTATTCAACCAGCCTTGGTACTTCAGTTCCGGGAATCCCACTGAACAAGTACGACATTAGAATGGCACCTTGTTCTTTTGGCCACTGCGTAGTCAATGCATTTGAAGGTATGTACCGAATACGGTCCACCATTTTCGCTTCGGAAATGAATTTCCAGCCGATTTCAGCGACGTTAGGAAAATCAATGATTGTTGACACTAGCTTTGGGTTGGCCTCAAGTAGCCTAATACTCATCGCTCCAGTGCCGCCGCCGACATCGAGTAAAGTCTCTGCTTTACTTAGGTCGACAAGCCGGCACAGGGTCCGTCCAGGTCCTAGTGATCCCGCGTGCTGGGCATCACAATAAATTGATGCTTGCTCGGCATCATTCATCCAGTGTTGATAAGAATCAACTGCATCCGGTGCCAGCGAGCCATCTAGAACTTCATTTAGTTGTCCTAAAAAAGGATACATTTGTTGATCAATCTGATACCGCAAATAATCCCCAAATTCATATTTCGCACCTTTTGATAGGAATGATTCGGCGCCAGGAGAATTTGAATATATTTCTCCTTTGTCTCTTTCAACTAACCCGATGCTGTTAAGTGCCGTCATCAGTGTGGTAATTCTGTTGATAGGTACCTTTACTGCATCTGAAATCTGTGCGGAGGTTTTTGGGCCGCTAGCTAATTGCGTAAAGACGTCAATGTGTAACCCTGCGAAGAGCGCTTTTGATGCCATGAATCCAAATGCGATACGCGAAACGTCTTCAGCGGTTTCTGCCAAACTATCCTCCAACAAAATTAACTCTCCCTAGGTGTATTTTCAATTGCAAAAACGTTCAGTCTAACACACACGTTTTTGTCGACCTGGACTCTGAGGTCATATCGTGACGAAATTTCTACACTCAAGCAGTAAATAATCTGCCTATTGGGCTGGGTGAGTTCAATAACGTCGGTTTGCTGATAGAATATCGACGGTGAATTGTGTGCTGTGCGCCCGTAGCTCAGTTGGATAGAGTACTTGGCTTCGAACCAAGGGGTCGGGAGTTCGAATCTCTCCGGGCGTGCCAATTGTTCGATCACGCAATTTAGCGATTTTTAGGTTTTGGCCTCTCTCATAACGATGCACTGATTTTTAAGGATTCTCGCGTGCTCATCTCATTACGATCATTCATTTACTGTTTCAGTATTACGGCACTAGCGGGGCCAGTTAATCTCGCTTTTGCTGGCGATGCGGCTATTGAAATCCAAGAGGGTAATGTTGAGAATTGGATAAAATATTACGAACGTGAACGAGGCATCGAGATACCCGCTCCAGTAAAGAAGACGCCCGAAGATGGTAGTCGCGACTTAAAGGCAGAATCTCAAGGTGTTTCGACAGAATCTACTCAAGATCCCTCAAAATAAACCGAATTATTTTTTTGGTGTTGGTTCATCAGATGGGTAGTCGAGCTCGACTTTAGCACCAGACGGATCAAAAAAGAATAACTGCCATGGGTCTGATGGCCTCACCTGGCGTAGGGAATAATCAATCTCGTATCGTTCTAATTTCTTTATGGTTTCGATTAAACCAGTTGCGCTAAATGCCATGTGATCAATAACACCGTTTCTGCTCTCTGGTAGTGTTCTCCCACCGATCACATGCAGAACGGCCGTATTTCCTGCATATAACCAAGCGCCTGGGAAGTCGAATGGAGGACGTTCGCCAGATTCTAAACCTAAAAATTCATTATAGAATTTGATGGTTTCGTCTACGTTATCCGTTAAAATCGTAAAGTGATTCATTGCGGTTGCGGGCATCCATCATTCCTTTTTAATTAGCTAGACTAATGACTTAAATTTGACAGCTAAGGCACATCATTAACTACTTTAACTACATCGTACCAAACTACTTACGGGCTGGTTATAGAAATGTATATCTCTGATTTTATTGCTGCTGTCCTACGTTATATTTTCTGTGCTTTTTTATTGATCGTTTTTCTATGTTTAGAGATTTCAAAATCTCATTCGGAAGTTTTTCGTGGTGATGTAGCTCGCATCGCAGATGGAGATACGATTACTCTTCTATTGGAAGATAACAAAAAGATAAAAGTCCGATTATTGGGGATTGATACCCCGGAACTCGACCAACCTTATGGGAAAGAAGCCCGAGACTATTTGATGCAAATGATTCTAGGGCAATCAACTACTTGTATATGCACCAAGCAGGATCGTTATAAACGGTGGGTGTGCCAGGTACTAATTGACGATGTTGACGTGAATTGGATGTTGGTACGAGATGGATTTGCGTGGTGGTATCGGTATTATAAGTACGAGCAGTCAGCAGAGGATCAACTGCGCTACGAAGAGGCTGAATTGATAGCAAAGCTTCAACGAATTGGTCTATGGTCAGATGAAGACTCAGTTCCTCCTTGGGAGTGGAGACGTAAACGTCGTGAGCAACGAGAAATGAAGTAATCAGTTACCCTTATTGACAAATAAATACAAACGTTATCCGACATGAAGTTAATATTATTAGCTATTCTTGCCGTTGTATTGGCAGCCAACAATCCCAGTGAAAATGATTTCGAGCAATACGTAGGGGATAAAATAGCTAAGAATGAAATAGCTAAAAAATTATTGTCTCAAGAAGGGGGAATATTAAAATCTATTGTTGAGGCCTTGGAAGGTGTCCCATGTCTGGTTGATCAACCATTTTCTCCTGAATATGAAAATTATTTTGTGTTCAGCCTCTACACTATTGATCTGCAGTGTTTTTCTGGACCTAAAGTGACCTTATTGGGTGTGTCGGGGCAAGTTTTCCCTATTGATTCTGTGAGCCCTGTTCCTAAATAGCGGGTATTTCTTGATCAATCTAATGCGTCAAGCCCTCGTTGAATGCGTGACAACGCTTCACTCAGCATGACTCTTGGGCATGCAAAATTGAGTCTCAAAAAACCTGGCGCTCCGAAAGGAGTTCCATCATAGATACCGACACCAAAATTCTCAAAGTATTCTGATGGATTCTCGACATTCATCTGTCGCGCATCAATCCAAGTAAGATAAGTTGCTTCTGAATGATATGTCTTCAATTTAGTGTGAGGGGCAAGTGAATTTTCAACATGGTCTCGATTAAGTCTCAGGTAGTCGACTAGAGCGTTGTGCCATGGTTTCCCGTCCTTATAGGCAGCCAGAGTTGCGGTGTAGCCTAAAGCACCAACATGATGAACTATGCCGTTCATTATTTTTTTTAATTTATTTCTTAATATTGGATTCTTAACGATGGCGTACGCGCATCCAAGTCCGGGCATGTTGAACGTTTTACTCGCGGATAGAAGCGTTACTGAAATATCAGCAGCATCCGGGATGTTCGCAGTAACTGTGTGACTTTTGTCTTTATCTAGGATCAGCCCAGCATGTATTTCATCAGAGATCAAAGTGAGATTGTGTTTGTGACAGAAATTGACCAAGGCATTGAGTTCATGGATATCCCAAACGCGTCCTGTTGGGTTATGAGGACTACAAAATAAAAAAGCCTTTGTTTTGTTAGTTACGCTCTTTTCAAGTGAATCGAAATCCATAGCCCATTTTGTTCCATCCCACATCAATGGAGTCGTAATCGCCTCACGATCTCCATTGATTGGCGCGGATAGGAATGGTGGGTATATCGGCGTATTCGACAGAATGGCTTCGCCTTCATCGGCGAATGCTCGGCTCACAATATTGAGTCCCACAACTAAGCTGGGTAACCAGACAATCCAGTCCGTATCTATCGACCAGTTGAATTCAGTCTTTAAATATTGTGCGACAGTGGAGGGTAATTCTTTGGGGGGTTCTGTGTACCCGTATATGCCATGATTGATTCGGTCTAGCAGGGCGCTCTTAATACACGGCGCTGTTTCAAAGTCCATATCTGCAACCCACATCGGTATGATCTCTGGACGATTATATTTATTCCATTTACTGCTGGAAGTGCCCAGTCTATTAATGATTTTATCGAATTCGAAGTGCATAGTTTTAATGGAAGTTTCTGGATTTTGTAACTAGTTTACCAAGAAGAGGTGAGAAATCGACTAATTGTTTTGCAATTAGATGAATCACTTGCCCATCTCTTTCTATATAGCCCTTGACGCCTAATAGTTGAGCATTAAGCAGTACCTGACGTTGTTCAGAAGCGATTCGACGCCAGATTACAACATTGGCATACCCGGTTTCATCCTCCAATGTAACGAATACCACGCCACTTGATGTGCTGGGTCGTTGTCGAGAGGTAACAATCCCTGTGATGCGGACTGGCGTCCCATTAGGAAGTGTTTTGATATGTTCGGCAGTTATCATTTTTCTTTTAAGGAGTTCTGATCTCAGTAAGCATAATGGGTGCTTTCTCAAAGAGAGTCCTAGGCTTCGATAGTCAGCAACAATATTTTCACCCATCGTGGGTTTTGATAATTTGATTGATTCTTGAGTCTCGGGAAAATTACGAAATAGTTCAGGTGGATTTAAATCCAGACCGTTAGCCCACCAATTTGCCTGATATCTATTGCCTATAGAGTTTAACAAGGCATCTGATTGGACGAGTGCATGTATGTCTTTTTTATTTAATTTGGCCAGTCTGATGATTTGATCAATGGTTAGATGTTCAGCTCGATGAGCGATGATATTATGCGCGGCTTTAGTAGAGAGTCCTTTAATCATATTGAAGCCAAGTCGAATAGCTGGTTTGGTTGTATTCGGTGTATGGGTGAGGCGACACTCATGATGGCTTAGTAGAACGTCCACGGGCAAAATTATTACGTTATGACGTTGTGCATCTTGAATAAGTTGGGATGGTGTATAAAATCCCATCGGCTGACTGTTAAGTAGTGCGCATGTGAATGCAGCTGGTTCATGCCGTTTCAACCAACTAGACACGTAAACCAGTAAAGCGAAACTTGCTGAATGCGATTCAGGAAATCCGTATTCTCCAAATCCAAGAATTTGTTTAAATATTTTTTTAGCAAACCTCTCACTGTACCCACGTATTTGCATTCCTTTGATTAGCTTTTGTTCAAAATGACCTAATCCTCCTCGACGCTTCCAGGCTGCCATAGATCTTCTGAGTTGATCGGCTTCTCCAGGCGTAAACCCCGCCGCGACAATAGCCAGTTGCATAACTTGCTCTTGAAATATAGGTACACCCAGGGTGCGTTCTAAAACTTCTTTGACGGATAATGAGGGGTAAGTAATGGGCTTTTTCCCTTGGCGACGTTCGAGATATGGATGAACCATACCTCCCTGAATAGGCCCGGGACGTACAATAGCAACTTCAATGACTAGGTCATAAAAGCATTTTGGTTTCATTCGGGGCAACATGGACATTTGAGCTCTAGATTCGATTTGGAAGACTCCGATAGTGTCTGCTTTTGATATCATTTCGTAGACTGCTGGGTCTTCTGATGGAACGTCAGATATAGTGAACGGTTTTTGATACCAATCTTGAATAAGATTCAGTGATCTGCGAATCGCTGAGAGCATACCCAGTGCTAATACATCAATTTTCAGTAATCCAAGTGCGGCTAAATCATCTTTGTCCCACTGTATGACCGTTCGGTCTTTCATGTTGGCATTTTCAACCGGCACTAATTGAGTCAAGGGGCTTTGTGAAATTACAAACCCACCAACATGTTGAGATAAATGCCTAGGAAAACCGGATAGTTCTTGAGTGATATGGATGAGTTGTTGAATGACTTTATTGTCTGGATTAAAGCCTGCTTCTTTAAGTCGGTCAGTGCGACTTGACTGTTGATCCCACCATGAGAAGTTTTTAGAAATACGATTAACTTGTTCTAAGTTTAACCCCAGTGCCTTACCAGCATCTCTAAATGCACTTTTCGGTCGATAAGTCACAACTGCCGCAGCTAGAGCTGCTCGATTCCGACCGTATTTGTTATAAATATACTGAATAACCTCTTCTCGACGATCATTTTCAAAATCCACATCAATGTCAGGCGGTTCATTCCGTTCTTTAGAAATGAATCGTTCGAACAGCATTGCTGATCGGTTAGGGTCAACTTCTGTGATACCTAGCGCATAGCAAACGGCAGAGTTTGCCGCACTACCTCTGCCTTGGAACAGAATCCTTTGAGATCGAGCGTAGTCAGTGATATCAAATACGGTTAAAAAATAAGGTTCATAATTCAACTCATGAATGATTTTTAGCTCCCGATCAATTAGTGATTGAACCTTCTTCGGCGTACCTTTAGGGAATCTCCAGACGAGTCCTTTTTGAGTTATTTCACGTAGATGCTGAGTCGCACTGATGCCGTCTGGGGTTATTTCTTTGGGATATTCATATTGCAAGGCGCTTAATTCGAATGTGCATTCGTTCGCGATTTTCAGAGTTTCGGCGATAAGGGTTTCTGAGAATAGATTTTTGATCGTATTGATATCGCGTAGATAATTTTCCCCGTTGGGCGGCAAGTCAAAACCGCTATTCTTGATCGTTTTTTTAAGACGAATCGCATGTATTGTGTCTCGTAACATACGACGTGTACTTATATGCATATGTGCGCTACCAATAGCTACAAGAGGTGTCATCGTGATCTGAGATAACTGTTCTAGTATGTGTGTTTGCCGTGATTCATGATTTATTAAAAGTTGGGTCACTCCTATCCACACCTGATTTTCAAAATAATTTTTCAACCAAGCTATTTCTTTGGCCCGAGTTTCTTGTAAAGCCTCGGCGTTAGGAAGCCATACGGCGATGCAGTTACTTTCTGTCTCTACGAAATCTTTGTAGCTTAAGTAATAATCACCCTTAGGAGCACGACGGCGTGCGGTGCTGATGAGATTGGCAATATACCCATATCCGCTACGGTTCTTAGCGATTAAAATGAATCGAGTGCCTTCTTGCAATCGGAACTCAGACCCAATTAGTAATTGAATATCTACAGCTTGGGCCGCTACGTGCGCTCGAACGATGCCTGCAAAAGAGCATTCGTCCGTGATTGCAATAGCACGATATCCAAGTGTCTTTGCTCGTTCGACCATTTCCTCAGGATGTGATGCTCCCTTAAGGAAACTGAAGTTACTGATGCAATGAAGCTCTGCGTACGGAGGCATGAGAGGCGTATTTATTAAGAAAAAATGCCATGCAAGAACCACTTTTGATTCTTTACGTTTTTATATATCCAGATTTGTGAACGATCTTGAGTTAAAGCTAGGAAATAATCCCGTTTGACATCCTTTTCATCCCACCATCCTGTTTCAATACGTTCGGGTCCATTGAGTATGGTGAGTGGGCCGCGTAGCTGAGGAATATCGGATATTGATATCAGTGCTTTAGGTGTACGTAGTAACCAAGAGGGCCGATGATTAAGTGGTGCATGGTAATGTTTTTCGCCAGGGATAGTTGCGCGCCAAGACTTTTCCGGACGATGATCGGCGTATACCGTGACGCCATAAACGGATTTTTCTCCTAATCTTGCTTGTAACTGATCAATCAATTGACCTCCGCTCAATGCAGTACGTTCTGATTGAGGAATGAGCGAGTGACTGGATGGAGTTAAGGTGAGCTCTTTTATGGATTTCAATTGGATTGATTCGATTCTGGACGGGATCGTTTCTCGATTGAGTCGCTCCTGAGCGAGACTGGTTAGATGCTTGGGGTCTCGAGATGGTACGGATAGCTTGAAATTAAAGTTATGTGAAAAATTTTCTTCATTCGTGATCGAGAGTTCAAATTCAATAACGCCACGTTGCTTGACTTGTAAATAATTAGCCATAATTTGCATGATTCGATTAATGCCAAATAGAATTTCTGTTACTGAGGATGCGGGAAGGTTGAGTGATATTTCGGTATTAAAGCGATGCGGCAAGATAAAAAGTGGATGTGGATCTGGTTTTCTTCCGAAAGCGCGGTCTAATTGATCTAATACACCTGATCCCCAGCGCTGGGTAACAGCAGATCTAGGTACGCATGCTAATTGACCAATCGTTTTAATCCCAACATCACTCGGTTCAATATTCGATATGTTTTTATATTCGATATTTGAAATCGATAATGGGTTAATGTATTGAGGTAGGTCATCTAGCGTTAAGACCTCAGCATTTGTTTTTTGTAGCGCTAGCCATATGGCAGCTGTCGGGGTTGGTGATACTGCAGTTTGTGCGTCAAGCCCCAACTTAATAATCGTTTTTTTTATTTGATCTATAAGGTGCTGAGTGCTTCGAAATAACGCGATACTAGCGCCAATTTCAATAAGAACTGAGCTCGGCAAGCTAATACTTATTTGAGATGAATATTGAAAAAGAGATATGGCTATTTCTTCTAGTTTTTTAGCTTCTTTATGTTTATTGCGATGCTTAACTTCAATAAGATTTGATATTGCATAAGCCGCTGATAGGCTCATGCCATTTTTGATTCCTAAAGACTGACATTTTTTATTAATAGCAATGATTGTGTTTGATGGTCCGATAATTGCTATGGGATTTTCAATTGTTCTATCAATAGAAAATATATTGATAGGTAGATCGGGAAAGTTTAGACAAAGCCACAGCATGTTTATTGTGATGGGTTGGGAATTGATATTGGATTAATAGGTCCGCCACCTCTTCGTTTGGGAATTTCGACTAACATTTCATGATTTTTTTGCTTAAGAATAAATCTCCATGGAGTCGGGTTGTTTTTGTATTTCTCTGAGGGTTTAGTAAAAAAAATACCTAAAATATTTTTTTCTTCTAACGTCAGTTGTAGTCGACGAATGATTTTTTCTGTTATCTGAGGGAACCAACCGATGACTGCGCTGCAAGCGTGGGACCGTAATCCCTGTTCCATACACCATCCTGCATCAGTAATGGTTTCTGCATGAGTAACGATGACTTTACTGGTGTCTACTCCCATATTGGACAAAAATGGTGCGTAGGGAGTGTAAGGAGGACAGACTAATAAGATCCAACGTGAATCTTGAGAAAGCTGAGCAAGTGCAGGAAGTAGTATCGAGAATTCGCCGATACCTATTTGGTGAGGTACGATTTCGATGAGCGTACCGAGAGGCCATCCGTGAATCTTGTCATCAATCTTAAGGAATCCAGAAGGTACGTACCCCGTTGAGTTGGGCTTATTATGTTCTCTACCTCTCCAAACATGAGAGGGGAGTGTTGCTCGAAGTAGGGCAGGCTTCATTACTTGCTTGATCGCTAGCTAATTTTGCCATTACGGATGATGCCAACTGCAATACCTTCTATAGCGAAGTCATCTCGCTCACTATTTAAATATATATGAGGGAAATCAGGATTCTCTGCTTCTAGCCATATGTCTTTACTTTTTCGTTTGAATCGTTTGACGGTTACTTCTTGATTAATGCGAGCAACGATTATTTGTCCAGATCGAGCTTCTGATGATGCATGAACAGCGAGCAAATCACCATCTTGAATACCGACGTCACGCATACTACTCCCCCGTACTTTAAGTAGGTAGTCAGCGGCCGGTTTAAATAAAGACTGCTCAACTTGAACTCTATTTTGAATATGCTCCTCAGAAAGGATGGGTTGTCCCGCCGCTACTCGACCGACAATAGGTAGTCCGGAATTCTTGAGAAGCTGTATACCTCTTGATGTTCCACGCGTGAGTTTGATGTGTCCTTTTTTTTCTATTGCTTTGAGGTGGTCTTCTGCTGCATTTGCAGACTTGAAGTTCAGTGCTCGCGCAATATCTGACCGCGTAGGTGGAAATCCAGTGTTTTCGACAAAACTTTGGATGAGTTTGAGAATTTCAGTTTGTCTTTGTGTGAGTGGTTTCATATCAATAACGTTTAAATATAAGATACTGTAATTATATACAGTATCTTATATTTGCCAAGTTAATTTGTAAAACATCTGCACCAATAAAGAGCGTTAATCCTTTAATTTTTTTCGGGATGAGCGATATTCGTGCGCTTTTTCTTTTTGCCGCCTATCAAAATCTACTTTACTTATTCGGATAACTATAAATTATTGTTTTATATGTATTTATATTTTTTGGCATGGTTTGTGCTCTGTACTTTATCGACAGGTCAAGATCTGAAATAGGCATCCGCCAGCTTTAGTTAATGATCTGGAGATACTTTTTTAATAACCGTTTAAGGATCGTAAGCATGAACCGAAAGCAATTTATAAAGACTGTAATTGGAGCGACTATCGGAATTAGTTCCGCGTTTGCAATAACGACTCAAGCTGCTGACACTATTAAGGTTGGCATCCTCCATTCCTTATCGGGAACAATGGCGATTTCAGAAACAGCGCTGAAAAACACAGCGCTAATGACCATTGAGGAAATTAACGCTAAAGGCGGCTTGCTAGGGAAACAACTTGAGCCAGTTGTGGTTGACCCAGCTTCAAATTGGCCGCTATTTGCTGAAAAAGCGCGGCAATTAATTACACAAGATGAGGTGGATGTTGTATTTGGGTGCTGGACATCTGTATCAAGAAAGTCGGTGCTGCCAGTTTTTGAAGAATTAAATAGTCTTCTGTTCTATCCCGTTCAATACGAGGGTGAGGAGTTGTCGCAAAATGTGTTCTACACCGGTGCGGCACCCAATCAGCAAGCCATTCCCGCAGTTGAATACCTGATGAGTGAAGAGGGCGGTGCGGCTAAGCGTTGGTATCTTCTGGGAACGGACTATGTTTATCCAAGAACAACAAATAAAATTCTTCGAGCTTTCTTGATTTCTAAAGGTGTTAAAGAATCAGACATCGAAGAGGTTTATACCCCTTTCGGTCATAGTGATTATCAAACCATTGTGGCTAACATTAAGAAATTCTCAGCAGGCGGTAAAACTGCGGTAGTTTCTACTATTAATGGCGACTCTAATGTTCCATTTTATAAAGAATTGGGTAATGCAGGCCTGAAAGCAACTGATGTCCCAGTTGTAGCATTCTCCGTTGGTGAAGAGGAGCTGCGCGGTATAGACACGAAACCATTGTTGGGCCACTTGGCTGCCTGGAACTACTTTATGTCAGTTAAAGGCAAGCAGAACAAAGCATTCACGAAGATGTATAAAGTTTGGGCCAAGAAAAACGGTGTTCCTAACCTTGATACTGTGGTGACCAATGATCCGATGGAGGCGACCTACGTAGGCATTAAGATGTGGGCTCAAGCGGTTGAACAGGCTGGAACAACTGATGTCGATGCGGTTCGTGAAGCAATGGGCGGTCAAACCTTCAAGGCGCCATCAGGCTTTACATTGACCATGGATGCGACCAATCATCATCTTCATAAGCCAGTCATGATTGGTGAAATTCTGCCAAATGGCCAGTTTCAGGTTGTTTGGAAAACTAATGGACCGATCAGGGCGCAGCCATGGAGTCCATTTATTGCTGGCAATGAGAGTAAGCAGGGATTGTAATCATTCCTCTAGGAGCTGGTATTGAGCTATTTAAAATGCCAGCTCGAACCAAACACACAATAGGCCTGTTCTTAGCTCAAGCGCAGGCCTTTTGTTATTAACTTGACGTGAGTATGTTTAAGAATAAACGAAACTTATTACTATTTATTTTGAGTTGCTTTGTGCTCGCTTTCCCAATAATGGGTAAGGCGCTCGATCGAGCGGATATTTCTGGTTTAGCGTCCGATACGACGATGGAGCGATTAAGAGCCATTGATAAGATAGCGGCAATCGGAGATCCAGACGCCCTTAGATTATTAGAGGCGCTTCAAAATAGCGAAGTAATGGTTACAGATGCTGGGCAAATTGTTTTAGAGAACGAGGAATGGGACGTAATTGATGCGATCACATTAGAAGTGCTTGATCCTCAACCTGATATGTACGACACGGTTATTGTAAATAATCGGATGAGGTCACAGCTTGATAGTGCTATTGGAGTGTTGCAGTTATTGTCGGAAGACAGGGAGACACGGCTGACTTCGGCTACGTCGTTACAAGACAATCTAATGCCGACCTTGCTGCCTATTTTAAATAAGGCACTGGCCAAGGAAACGGACCAGGAAATCATACGGATTCTAAAAGAAAGCCAGTCAGTTATCTTGTTAGATGCTACTGATAGTCAGCAACGTTTAGATGCAGTCAAGTACTTAATGTCAAGCAGCGAGCGACGAGTTCGTGAAATACTCGCGGCAAAGTTAGAAAAAAATGAATCAGGCCGTTACTTAGAGGAATCTGTCGAAGTCCGCGTTGCAATTGAGTCGGCCGTTGCAGCGATTGATCGAAAGCTCACGTTGATTGACTATTTTGGTCGTCTATTTAGCGGATTATCATTGGGTAGTATTCTATTGCTTGCGGCTATGGGGCTTGCCATCACTTACGGACTTTTAGGTGTTATCAATCTTGCTCATGGCGAGATGTTGATGATTGGTGCATATGCGACGTACGTGACGCAGCAGCTATTTGTTAACCATTTACCGCATTATCTGGATTTGTATGTCATAGCGGCTATTCCTATGGCATTTTTTTGTTCAGCCGTTATTGGTGTGATGTTGGAACGTACAGTTATCCGCTGGTTGTATGGTCGCCCACTAGAGACCTTATTAGCCACTTGGGGAATTAGTCTTTTTCTCATCCAGCTCGTCCGGCAAATTTTTGGAGCTCAGAACGTTGAAGTATCAAATCCGACTTGGTTATCGGGTGGGATAGAGATATGGAACGTAGTAATGCCGTTTAATCGGATCGCTATTATCGTTTTCGCAATACTGGTACTGACAGGGATTTGGTTAGTGATTAGCCAGACTCGTCTTGGTTTATTCATCCGTAGCGTCACTCAAAACAGGAGCATGGCCTCATGTGTTGGCGTCAATACAGCAAAAGTCGATATGCTTGCATTCGGACTAGGGTCTGGTATCGCAGGTTTGGCAGGTGTTGCGCTCTCACAGGTCGGAAATGTAGGACCAGACCTTGGCCAAGCGTACATAATTGATTCATTTATGGTGGTCGTGCTCGGTGGTGTCGGTCAGCTAGCAGGCACAGTCTATGCCGCATTGGGTCTTGGAGCGTTTTCTAAACTGATTGAACCAGGAGTAGGGGCGGTTCTTACCAAGATCATCATCCTTGTATTTATTATCGCTGTTATTCAAAAACGTCCCCAAGGGTTATTTGCTCTTAAGGGTCGTTTTGTGGAGGACTAAATGCATTATCAACCGAAATTTGAACCGTTATTCTCAAAGCTTGGTTGGGCCGGGCTAATAGCGTTTGCGTTTGTCGCGCTTGTTGTCGTGCCCTATCTATATCTCATGGCTCCCGATGGCAGCAGTTTACATATCTCGTCCTACACGGTTACGTTAATCGGCAAGATCATGTGTTATTGCATCGTGGCAGTAGCGATGAACTTGATTTGGGGTTATGCGGGAATTTTGTCGCTGGGCCAAGGCTTATTTTTCGCGCTTGGGGGTTATTCCTTTGGTATGTACCTTATGCGTCAAATCGGTCGTGAGGGGCAGTACCAAAGCGATTTACCCGACTTTATGGTTTTTCTCGACTGGAAAGAATATCCGCTACACTGGTTGGGCACCGATAGTTTTTTATGGGCAATAGTCTTGGTGGTATTGGTGCCAGGTATTCTTGCTTTTGTTTTCGGGTACTTTGCGTTCCGATCTCGAATTAAGGGTGTCTACTTCTCAATCATTACCCAAGCGCTTACTTTCGCTTTTATGTTGCTATTTTTTCGAAATGAAACCGGTTTTGGAGGAAATAACGGATTCACCGACTTTAAACGTATTCTTGGATATTCAATTACTGCCCCGAGTATGAGAGCAGCGCTATTTGCACTTAGCGCCTTCTTCTTATTGTTTGTGTTGGTGCTTTCTAGAATATTGATTAAGTCTAAGTTTGGAAGAATATTAACTGCCGTTCGAGATTCTGAATCACGTTTGATGTTCTGTGGCTATGATCCGATTCGATACAAACTTTTTATTTGGACCTTATCTGCGGTGATTTGTGGAATTGCGGGCGCTTTATACGTACCTCAAGTAGGCATCATTAATCCTAGTGAGATGTCACCTGCAAACTCAATTGAGATTGCCGTTTGGGTAGCTGTCGGCGGAAGAGGTACTATCCTAGGTCCCATCATAGGAGCAGCAGCGGTTAATGGAGCTAAGAGCTTCTTCACGCAAGCTTTTCCTGAATATTGGCTGTTTTTCCTGGGATTGCTTTTTATTTTCGTCACACTTTGTTTACCTTTCGGCATCGTGGGATTAATGTCCAAGTTGAAACGAAAATTTATGAAAACAAAAACGGAGAGATAGGTTCATGCAAGGCGTCTTAGGTATCAAAAATTCTAGTGGAGAAAGTGCGATAGTACACGTCGCAAAGTCAGAGGTAGATACATCACATGGACCTATATTATATCTTGATGATATTTCTGTGAGTTTTGACGGTTTCAAAGCACTCAATAATCTTTGCCTAACGGTCGATGCTGGGGAGCTCAGATGTATTATCGGTCCTAATGGCGCGGGAAAAACTACAATGATGGATGTAATTACTGGAAAGACTAAACCCGATTCTGGGACGGTTTTTTTTGGCCAATCAATTGATTTAAGCCGAATGAATGAGCCACAAATTGCTTCGGTGGGAATAGGGAGAAAATTTCAAAAACCCACAGTGTTTGAGAATCACACGGTATTTGAAAATTTAGAGTTAGCAATGAAGTACGATAAACGCGTTTTACAAAATCTGTTCTCAAAGAGGAGAAAATTACAGGTTAAGAAAATCACTGAAACGATGGAAATAATAGATCTGTCGAATCAGGCAGATCGATTGGCGGGGTTGCTCTCGCATGGACAGAAGCAGTGGCTTGAAATTGGTATGTTACTTATGCAAGAGCCACAACTCTTATTGCTGGATGAACCGGTAGCTGGCATGACGGATGATGAAACTGAGAAAACAGCAAATTTATTTAAGTCCCTGGCAGGAGATCGTTCGTTGGTTGTGGTTGAGCATGATATGGAGTTTGTCTCGGAGATTGCTTCAACTGTCACCGTTTTACACGAGGGCTCAGTTTTGGCTGAAGGTCCTATGGAAGACGTTCATTCAAATGAGCGTGTGATTGAAGTTTATCTGGGGCGATAGAGTATGTTAGAGGTGAGAGGTATTAATCAATTTTATGGGTCCAGTCATACACTTCGGAATGTGAGTTTTACCGCTCCGGGTGGCGCGGTAACGGCTGTTCTAGGTCGAAATGGTGTCGGAAAGACAACCCTACTTAAATGTCTGATGGGTGTGTTGAAAACCACGAGTGGGACTATTCGTATCAACAACATGGACGTTACGGGTCAGCCGTCTCATGCGCTCGCTCGCTCCGGTGTCGGTTATGTCCCACAAGGACGCGAGATTTTTGCTCGATTGTCTGTCGAAGAGAATTTGTTAATGGGGCTGGCAACAAAATCCAAAGGGAGAGTGTCTGATTTACCTCAAGAAATATTTAATATGTTTCCCGTCTTGAGGGAGATGCTTCACCGTAGAGGAGGAGATTTGTCCGGCGGTCAGCAGCAACAGTTAGCCATTGGTCGCGCGCTAGCGATGTCTCCAAGTATTTTAATTCTTGATGAGCCTACTGAAGGAATTCAGCCATCAATTATTAAAGATATTGGTAATGCAATTCGGTCTCTCGCGGCACGGGGCGATATGGCCATCTTGTTGGTGGAACAATATTATGACTTCGCAAAAGACTTAGCAGATCACTATGTCGTTTTACAGCGCGGTGAAGTAATAAAAGCGGGGTTGGGTAAATCTATGGATGACGATGATGTTCGTCAATACTTGGCGGTATGAAGTTAGCAGATAGTCCATCATATTCCTGGCTAGCTGAACTGGATCTGGATTTCGAACTTAGGGGTCAACGGACTGTGATGTGCCGTAATCGTCATGAGGGGCCACTTATTGTCCAAAAAGCGTTGTATCCAGAAGGACCTCGAATATGTCAGGTTGTAATTATTCATCCACCAGGTGGTATTGCAGGTGGTGATGAACTGAGAGTGAATTGCGATCTCGGGTATGGTGCGCATGTTCAACTGACAACGCCAGGTGCAACAAAATGGTATGAGAGCTTTGATCTTCCTTCTAAACAAGTCATCAAGATGAACTTGAAGGCGAATAGCGTTTGTGAGTGGTTGCCACAAGAAAATATTATTTTTAATAAATGTTCAGTCGATATCGTGACCGATATCAATATCGAGTCTGGTAGCGTTTTTATTGGTTGGGATTTTTACTCTTTAGGTCGACATGTCGAACAAGCTCCTATGCTAGAGGGACGACTGAAGCAAAAAACAAATATCGTTGTCGATGGGGTACCTGTATTCACAGAACGTACGTTATTTAACGCTGATCAGTTTATTGATGGACCTGGAATTTTGGATGGATTTTCTAGTTATGGAACGATGTTTATTGTTGGGCTACCGAGAGATGATTTGCTTCTTGGTGAGTTGAGGCAAATAGCCGAGGCCGAGATGCATTGCGCTCTTACATGGTTAGATAATCTGCTTATTGCGCGATGGGTAGGTGAAGATATCGAGCGTGGGCGTGACGTTTTTACACATATATGGTCACGTTTACGCCCGACCTACTCATCGAATGCCGCGATTAAACCTAGAATTTGGAATACTTGATTGGAAATGATTGAATGATTGAATGAGAGGATGTTATGGATTTAACGCCAAGAGAGAAAGATAAGTTACTGATTTTTACAGCAAGTTTATTAGCAGAGAGACGTCTTAAAAAAGGGTTACTTCTTAATTATCCTGAGGCGATTGCTTACATCACCGCAGAAATTATGGAAGGTGCCCGTGAGGGTAGGACTGTGGCTGATTTGATGTCGTATGGTGCTACCTTGTTGAGTCGCGAGCAAGTTATGGAGGGTGTCTCGGAAATGATTCCAGAGATCCAAGTTGAAGCGACGTTCCCAGATGGTACTAAGTTGGTGACCGTTCACCAGCCGATTTTATGAGGAGTTTAAAGTGATACCAGGAGAGATTGAGACTCTGGATGGAGATATCGAAATTAACGTAAATAGAGATTTGTTGACCGTTATCGTTTGTAATGCGGGAGACCGTCCGATACAAGTGGGCTCGCATTATCATTTTTATGAAACAAATGAGGCTTTAGAGTTTGATCGTGAAAAAACTAAAGGTTTTCGTTTAAATGTTGCGGCTGGGACGGCTATCCGGTTTGAGCCAGGACAAAGACGAACGGTTGAGTTAGTGGCGATTGATGGAGATCGTAAGATTTTCGGATTTAGAGGGCTAGTGATGGGGGAGGTGGCATGACCAATAAAATCGATCGGCGCGCTTACGCTGAGATGTTTGGCCCAACTGTTGGTGACCGTGTACGTTTAGCAGATACTGAACTATGGATTGAGGTTGAGGAAGATAGGACCATTCCTGGTGAGGAAGTTAAATTTGGTGGGGGGAAAGTTATTCGGGATGGTATGGGTCAAAGTCAAAGGCCGGCCAATGATGTTCCAGATACAGTGATTACTAACGCCTTAATTGTCGATCACAGTGGAATTATTAAAGCTGATATCGCGATTAAGGATGGTCGTATTGATGCAATTGGTAAGGCGGGTAATCCTGATATGCAACCCGGAGTCGATATAGTGATTGGCGCTGCAACGGAAATCATCGCTGGAGAGGGCTCCATTGTTACGGCTGGAGGTGTCGACGCGCACATTCATTTTATCTGTCCTCAGCAAATTGAGGAAGCGCTAGCGTCAGGGATTACTACTATGTTGGGTGGAGGCACTGGGCCAGCAACGGGTACGAATGCGACGACCTGTACGCCGGGTCCTTGGCATATCTCTAGGATGCTCCAATCAGCGGACGCATTTCCTATGAATTTAGGCTTTATGGGGAAGGGGAACGCGAGTGTGCCATTGCCTCTTGAGGAGCAAATCTTGGCCGGCGCCATGGGATTGAAACTGCATGAGGATTGGGGCACTACTCCAGCCGCAATTGATAATTGTTTAACAGTAGCCGAATCTGCAGACGTTCAAGTCGCAATCCATACAGACACTTTGAATGAGTCCGGGTTCGTGGAGGATACCCTCGCTGCATTTAAGGATCGAGTAATTCATACTTATCACACAGAGGGGGCTGGTGGCGGGCACGCGCCAGACATCATTAAAGCATGCGCCTTTCCGAATGTCTTACCGTCTTCTACTAATCCCACTCGACCTTATACGGTTAATACAATTGACGAGCATCTCGATATGTTGATGGTGTGTCATCATTTGGATTCGTCAATAGCCGAGGACGTGGCTTTTGCAGAATCTAGAATTCGCCGTGAAACCATTGCCGCTGAGGATGTGCTGCATGATTTAGGCGCTTTCAGCATGATAGCTAGTGACTCTCAAGCCATGGGCCGCGTCGGCGAAGTAATTTGTCGGACTTGGCAAACCGCGCATAAGATGAAAGTCCAGCGAGGCCCACTGTCCGAGGATTCTGATCGGTCGGATAATTATCGAGTTAAACGTTATATTGCTAAGTACACAATAAACCCCGCCATTACTCACGGGGTCTCGCATGAGATTGGTTCGCTAGAAGTAGGAAAGCTTGCCGACATTGTTTTATGGAAGCCAGCTTTTTTCGGTGTTAAACCCTCTATGATCGTCAAAGGTGGTGTGATTGCGATGTCGCTAATGGGAGATCCGAACGCGTCTATCCCTACACCTCAACCAGTGCACTATCGGTATATGTTCGGTGCTTATGGCGGTTCTCTGACTCAATCGTCGGTGACATTTACCTCTCAAGCGGCCATTGATTCAAATGTAAGGGATAGTCTAGATTTGAAAAAGCCGCTAGTGGCTGTGCGCGATACCAGAAGCATCTCTAAATCCTCAATGATCCACAATACGCTTCAGCCGAACATAGAGGTTGATCCCCAAAATTATCACGTGTATGCAGATGGCAAATTGCTGACGTGTGAGCCGGCTACTGTGTTGCCGATGGCTCAGAGATATTATTTATTTTAAATAATGTTAGTCATTACAAAACGAGCAGAAACATCTTCCAGGGTTGATGTTGAAATTTCATTACCGTTCGATGTGCGAAAGAAATGTCGCTTTAAGACGGTCAGTACCGATGGTGAAGAGGTGGGAATGTTTTTAGATCGGGGCACGGTAATCGCTAACGACGATCGTTTTCTGAGTGAGGATGGGAGAGTGGTTCGTATTCTTGCTCAAGATGAGCCTTTACTTGAAATTACTCGTGGGTCAGCGAAATCTCTCGCTCAACTCGCTTACCATCTCGGGAATCGACATGTCTCTATAGAGATTGATAACGATTGTTTGCGTATCGCATACGACGAAGTTTTAAAAGGTATGGTCGAAGGTTTAGGTGCTTCTACTTGCCCGATACATGCCCCCTTTCACCCTGAGAAAGGGGCTTATGCAGGCGGGCATAGCCATGGGCCTGAACACGGAAAAGGTCGTGGACCAATTATTCATGATTTGTCCAAATTGAGCGATTGACATGACCAAGATTAAGAAAAACAATCTGTTGAATGTCCTGAGACTATCAAGCCAATCACTACCGACAGGAGCGTTTAGTTATTCTCAGGGAATGGAGTGGTTAGTAGATACAAGACGAATTAACGATGAGTCAAGCGTGTATGAGTGGATAGCATCGATTTTGCACGGTCCTTATGTGAACTATGAACTGCCTATTTTGCGTGAGCTGTTTGAAGCATGGAGTATTGTTGATCACAAGACAATTAAGATATTAAACCAAGATTATTTAAACTCCAGAGAGACGTCTGAGATTCAAAAAGAGACGCTTCAGATGGGATATGCACTTCGAGAGATCATTCATGAAATGAATATTGCGTCTGATGAAGCTACTGAATTTCTAACGCAAATAGATCAACTTACTTTCGTGACTGGATTTTCTTTTTGTAGTTATAGAATCGGATTATCCATCGAAGAAATGCTTATGAGTCATGTTTGGTCGTTTATTGAAAATCAAATTCTCGTTGCAATTAAAGCTGTGCCTCTCGGGCAGAGCGCCGGACAGCGGTTGTTAAATCGAATCATTCCATTGGGAGATAGCGCCGTTAGCCGGTCAATGGAAGTAAGTTCTGATAATTGGGCTAATTTTTCACCGTTACAGGCAATATCTAGCTCTAAACACGAGACGCAGTATTCGAGATTGTTTAGATCATGAAAAAACTGAATAACATTTTTTAGGAGTAATTTTATGTCCTCTTCCCCTCTACGAGTCGGTATTGGTGGTCCAGTTGGGTCAGGTAAGACGGCGTTAACCTTAGCTTTGTGTCAACTTTTGCGACAGAGCTACGAGGTTGCAGTTGTTACTAACGATATCTACACGCGTGAAGACGCTGATTTTTTAGTACGAAATGAAGCGCTTACTCCGGATCGGATTATGGGCGTTGAAACTGGGGGTTGTCCACATACTGCGATTCGTGAGGATGCATCGATTAATCTTGAGGCTGTAGAGCGCTTGAGTAATCGATTTGATTTAGATGTCGTGTTCATTGAAAGTGGTGGCGATAATTTGGCGGCTACGTTTTCGCCTGAATTATCTGATTTGACGATTTACGTTATTGATGTCTCAGCCGGTGAGAAGATACCGAGAAAAGGTGGGCCTGGAATCACGAAGTCAGATTTGTTGATTATAAACAAGATCGATCTGGCACCATTGGTTGGAGCTTCTCTCGAGGTGATGGAGCGAGATGCAAGTAGGATGCGGGGAAATAAACCTTTTATTTTTAGCAACTTGAAGCTAGAGCGAGGTTTACCAGAAATCACTAATTTCATTATCGAGGAAGGAATGCTGAAGGGGCGGGCCACAGTTTGAAGTAATACATTCAATATTTATGTTGTCATGAAAAGTTAAGATGGTCGTAGTACTATCACAATAACGATAACTTGGAGGATTCTCATGATGGTAGCCCGGATGTTTAAACGTTTCTTTTTGCCCGTTTTTGCAGCGCTTTTATTGGCTGGTTGCAGTGGCTCTGACGTAGAACAGATTATCGATGGGGCCTTAGTCGCCGACCATCGTACACCGACTTATGTTGAGCGCGATCAATTTCGTCATCCAAAAGAGACATTACTCTTTTTTGGGCTGGATCCAGAACAATCGGTAGTTGAAGTTACCCCTGGGTTTGGTTGGTACGCGGAGATATTGGCTCCGATACTTCGTGACTCGGGGCAGTACTACTACACTTCCTACACGTTGCATGACGATATCAATCCTTATTTTGTAAAAGTCGAAAAGGCTTTCAAAGAAAAAATGGATTCAAATCCAGATATTTATAGCAAGCTCAATTGGATTCACTTTGATCCGAATCAACCTGAGTTTGCACCGAATGGCCCCGTTGACATGGTGCTGACTTTTAGAAACGTTCATAACTGGGCAAAAGCAGGTACAGCCGAATCGATGTTTTCTGGATTCGCCCGTGCGCTAAAGCCAGGCGGTATTTTGGGTCTTATAGAACACAGAGCTAAACCAGGAACGTCATTGGACGATCAGATACGCAGTGGCTACATGACGGTTGATTACGTTGTACAAATGGCAGAGGCTGCGGGATTTCGCTTGGATGCTTCATCGGAAATTAACGCAAATCCAAAAGACACAACGGATCATCCTGGGGGCGTTTGGAACTTATTGCCAAACCTCAGAAATATTGCGGATGAAGATAAGGAAGCCATTTCGGCTATTGGAGAGTCAGACAGAATGACATTACGCTTCGTTAAAGAATAATGACGATGAAGACTGACATAGAAATTGCTCAACAAGCAAAATTGAAACGTATCACAGAAGTTGCCACAGAAAGGTTAGGCATTCCCGAGGAGCATGTAGAGCCTTATGGTCACTATAAGGCCAAATTGACAAACGAGTTTGTAGCCAGCTTAGAAGGCAAGCCTGATGGTAAATTAATCTTAGTTACTGCCATTAGTCCGACTCCGGCAGGTGAAGGCAAAACGACAACAACCGTTGGGCTTGGAGATGCACTCAATTCAATTGGTAAGAATGCACTTATTTGCCTACGGGAGCCGAGCTTGGGACCTGTTTTCGGAATGAAAGGTGGCGCGGCTGGCGGTGGCTTGGCACAAATAGTTCCGATGGAAGATATAAATCTTCATTTTACGGGTGACTTTAATGCCATTCAGCTGGCTAATAACCTATTAGCTGCAATGCTTGATAATCACATACACCACGGTAACGCCCTAGGGATTGATGTCCGAAGAATAGCATGGCGACGCGTTGTTGATATGAATGACCGAGCGCTTCGCTCGATCGTTGTTTCTTTAGGAGGGCCAGGTAATGGCTATCCACGCGATGACGGGTTCGATATCGTTGTGGCATCTGAAGTTATGGCTATTTTATGTTTGGCTGATTCGATGGAGGATCTCAAAGATCGTCTGGGACGAATTGTTGTCGCCTATACCAGGGACAAAACGCCTGTCTTAGCTTCTGAGCTAGACGCTCACGGCGCAATGGCTGTGCTGTTGAAGGACGCAGTCAAACCGAATCTCGTGCAAACCTTAGAGAATAATCCCGCGATTATTCATGGAGGGCCGTTTGCGAATATTGCGCATGGCTGTAATTCTGTCATTGCGACCCGAACATCATTGAAGTTAGCGGATTATGTCATTACTGAGGCTGGGTTCGGTGCTGACTTGGGAGCGGAAAAGTTTATAGACATAAAGTGTAGAAAGTCTGGGTTGAGACCTGATGTAGTCGTACTTGTGGCGACAATTAGAGCTTTAAAATTTCATGGCGGTGCGGCTCTGACTGAACTCAATCATGAAGACGTATCGGCGCTAGAGAAGGGCTTTGCAAATCTAGAGCGTCACGTTACAAACATGAGAGATGTATTTAATCTACCTTGTGTGGTCTCTATTAATCACTTTACACATGACACTGAAGCGGAGCTAACACGTCTGCAAGAACTTTGCGATGCCCTTGGGGTTTCGGTTGTCGTTGCGAAGCACTGGGCAGAAGGTGGTGTGGGCGCTCAAGGGCTCGCCCATAAAGTGGTAGAGCTTATCGATAAAGGAGCGACCGAGCTCGCCTTTGCTTACGAAGACAAGGACAGTTTGGAACGCAAAATTGAATTGGTTGCCAAAAAAATCTATGGGGCTTCTGAAGTAAAGCTGGATACGAAGGCGAAGAATAGACTTTCTGAATTGGAAAAAGAGGGTCACGGTAATTTACCTATATGTATTGCAAAAACGCAGTATTCGTTTTCTAGTGATCCGAGCTTAAAAGGTGCACCGACCGGCCATACCCTAACTGTTCGGGAGATCCGACTATCCGCAGGTGCTGGATTTGTCGTGGTGGTATGTGGCGACATCATGACGATGCCTGGTTTACCAAAGGTACCGGCGGCTAATCGTATTGATCTGAGTCCAGACGGAAAAGTGGTTGGATTGTTTTAGTATTCAGGATCACCGTGTGTATGACTTAAGGAAATTTTGACATGAAGTCTCAAGCCATAACGGCGCTCACTCAGGCTGAGGGGGAGAGCGTACATCCGAGGGATATCGAGTGGGTCGAGACGAACATACCATGTCAGGTCGCTTGTCCTGCAGGAACGGACATTCCTGGTTACATTGAAGCCATCAATAATGGACAGCTGGATGAGGCTTACGCAATTAACTTTAGGGATAATATCTTCCCGGGAGTACTTGGGCGGGTTTGTGCGAGACCATGTGAAGATGCGTGCAGGCATGGTCGGTCACCTAACGGAGAATCTGTAGCTATTTGTTCGCTGAAGAGATCATCGCATGATCTGGGCGGCTCTCTGAAAGTACCGCCTAAAATTAAGGAATCTAGTGGTTACCGCGTTGCAGTTGTCGGAGCAGGAGTTGCCGGGCTTGCTACTGCGCGCGATCTCGCTCTGGAAGGGCACAGAGTAATCGTATATGAAAAACATCATCGCCCCGGTGGGATGCTGGTACAAGGAATTCCTTCCTTTCGTTTGCCTCGAGATGTGATCGAGTTGGAGATCAACCAAGTCCTATCTTTAGGTATTGAACTGAAATGTGGTGTCAATATTGGTAACGACGAGACTCTTGATGTTTTGGTTCAATCTCACGACGCTGTTGTATTAGCTGCTGGTACTTTGAATGGTAATCGTTTGGATGTTGCCGGGAATAGTCTTCCTGGAGTTGAGCATGGCTTAGATTTTCTGATGGAGGTGAACGAGCGTGGACGACGAGATATAGGATCTAAAGTAACGGTCATCGGAGGCGGCTATACAGCGATGGATGTAGCCAGAACCGCTGTTCGATTAGGGGCGGCCACGACGGTTTATTATCGTCGTGGCCAGCATAATATGGTCGTTTTGCCTGGTGAGGTCCAAGAGTTATTAAATGAAAATGGAGCGATGAATTACTTTCAGACGCCATATCAATTTATTGGGAAGACCTCAGTAGAGCAAGTCGAATTCCTTAAGACTATTATTAATGTCGAAGAGGGAAAGCAGGTTTTAGGTATCGAAAAAGGTAGTTCAATTAACATCGACACTGATAGCGTGATTTTGGCTACCGGACAACGGGCAGACACGCAATGGGTCTCCGGTCAAACTGGTGAGAGCATTATGGCTGGTCAATCAGGTCTTTCGATTGTGAACGAATTTGATACGCCACATCCAAAAGTTTTTGTGGCAGGAGATTTTGCGACTGGTGCAACAACTTTAATTGATGCGATTGCTCATGGGCGCAAGGCTGCCTTGCGGGTAACCCGATTTTTAACTGGGGCTAGTTCTCCGACAAAAAAAATTAAAATCGAGAGAAAAAAGTTTGCCACTGACTTCGAAGGAGGGCAGTTTCCCAGGACGCAGGAGATGAACGTAATACCCATCCAGCCGGTACCCGTCATTAACGCGACGGATCGTATAGATGGTGCTGAAGTTGAGCTTGGTTATGATCAAACATCAACAGATCAAGCAGGGAAACGCTGCTATTTATGTCATTACAAATTCGAAATCGATAACAGACTTTGTGTGCTATGTGACGAGTGCGTTAAGGTGAAGCCCACGGACGACTGCATTTTACCAATTTCTGATTTAAGCCTCGACGATGACGGGTCGGTTGTTAAATACAAACAGTTATGCAAAGGTGAATCGGACTCACTTTACTATAATCAGTTGTGGATCAATCAGGACAAGTGTATCCGTTGTGGGCAATGTGAGGCAGTATGTCCGGTTGGAGCAATATCGATTCAAAAGGTGAGTTTTCTAAAAGTTTAGTGGCTACACTTTCCTTTCGATTTAGGACGCTTTATACTGAATTCTTTGCGCGGGAGCTCGCTCCGCTTTTCTGGTTTGGCAGTTCTCGACACGTTAATTTCATCCATTATGTGGAGGCAAAGCGTGGCATTTGTACTAGCACTTGACGCGACCGGAGTACCAAGTCGTTGGCTTAACGTAGAGAATGCGATTACTTACCATGCGCGGGGGATGGTCGCTTGGTCCTTGGGCGATGCTTTGGCTACATTTCGTGGAGGTATCTCGCGCTTAACTGGTGAGCGGTCTGAGATTCAAACCCAAAGCATAATTGCGATAAAAGGTGCTGTGGACAGGTTTGCAGGCAATCCTCACCCGTCACTAACAAATAGCGCCTTATTTTCTCGTGATCGGAAGGTGTGCGCGTATTGCGGAGACCAATACCGTGAGAAGGAACTTTCTCGTGATCATATTATTCCTGTGCATGCGGGTGGGGAAGACAAGTGGATGAACGTTGTGACCTCTTGTCGACCGTGTAACATTCGTAAGGGTGGGAGAAATCCGGACCAGGCGAAAATGCCGTTATTGTTTTTGCCGTATATTCCTAACAGGTACGAGCATTTGGTCTTACAAAATAGAAAAATATTGCAAGATCAGGCTGAATATTTAATGGCAAAGGTACCAAAGCACAGTCGTTTGCATGCTTAGATTGTAGTTCGTCCTAAATTTTTGGTGGAATAGACTTTGAAAAAAATAATTTCTACAGTACTTGTTTGTTTAGTTTTGTTGGGGTGCAAATCGAATCAGATTTCCGGTCGCTCGCAATTTATGCTGATACCTGAGGATATGGCAATCAGCGAGTCCAATAAAGCATACAAAGCGATGCTCACACCGATCAAGAAAGAGGGGAAGCTGAATACTGATCCTCAAATGCTAGAGCGAGTGAAAAATATTACAAGTCTGTTAGTGGCTCAGGCGATTCTCTATCGTCCGGATTCAAAAAATTGGAATTGGTCCGTACAGGTGATTGATGAGCCTGAAGTGGTTAATGCCTGGGCGATGGCAGGTGGAAGGATGGCTATATATTCTGGACTTATTACCAAATTGGAAGCGACTGATGATGAAATTGCTCAAGTAATGGCTCATGAGATTTCGCATGCGCTTTTGGCTCATACTCAGGAGCGGATGTCTCGGGCTTTAGCTATGCAACTAGGCATTACAGCGATGTCTATAGCCTTACAAGATGAAAAGTACGGCGGTATCGCGATTCAAGGAACTGCACTTGCAGCAATCGTGGCGCTTGAACTGCCGAATAGCCGAACAGCAGAGAGTGAGAGTGATCGTATTGGCATCGAAATTGCGGCTAAGGCTGGGTTTGATCCAAGAGCTGCCGTCACATTATGGAAAAAAATGGCCGATGAGAGTGGACAAAAAGATTCCCGTTTCGACTTCCTGTCGACGCACCCCGCGCCGGTTAAACGAGTCGAGGAGCTTGAGAAATTAACTCAGGTGATGATGCCGTATTACGACGATAAATCTCCGCGACCGACACACCCGGTTAGCGGGGGAGATCTTTAGCGGTTAATCGCCATACTATTTGTTTGAGGTTTGAGCCGCTAATCAACTGGAACGAAATAAAAAAAAGGCACCCGAAGGTGCCTGTAAAATCCTCTTTAGTGAGGATATAGGGGAATGTAAACGCCGCTGGAGTCGAGAAGCGACGTTACAGGTTTATAGACAAACTACCAATATGAAGGTTCCCATAATCGTGGAATTGAATCTTCAGAGTTTTCGACTGATGATTTCCTTCATGATCTCATCTGTTCCACCATATATCCGTTGAACGCGAGCATCTGAGAACATGCGACCCACAAGATATTCGTCCATAAATCCGTAGCCTCCATGTAGTTGCACGCAATGATCAATTAGTATGTTTTGCTGCTGAGCCATCCATAATTTAGCCGCTGATGCCGTCTCTGTATCTAGACGGCCAGCGAGAATTTTTTGGATACAGTCATCGATGAACGCGCGAGCTACTTTGAGTGTGGTGACCATTTCAGCTAACACAAAACGTGTATTTTGTTTCTCTATCAATGGTTTGCCGAAAACCATCCGATGCCTCACATATTCAACGGTCGTTTGGTAGGCGCCTTCCATTGCACCTAGAGCCATGTCAGCGATTAATAATCGTTCGTATGGAAGATCGGCCATAAGTTGATATAGTCCTTGACCGGGATTGCCGCCCAATAGATCTTTGGTGCCTAGGCTTATATCATCGAAAAAAAGCTCTGATGTATCTTGTGCTTTGAGTCCGATCTTTTTTAATCGGTTACCAACTGAAAATCCTTTGTGTTTCTTTGTCTCCACTATGAACACAGAAAATCTACCGTTGTCTTCAGGAGTATCCATTCTTGCAAATACCAGAACTAACTCAGCCAAATAACCATTCGTAATAAATGTCTTTGATCCGTTCAGTTTAAAGCCGTCTCCTGTTGAACTGGCTCTCGTGCGAATCCCTCTTAGGTCTGAACCAGCGTCAGGTTCGGACATGGCGATTGCACCAACCAACTCGCCTCGAGCCAATTTTGGGAGATAGTGGGTCTTTTGTTCTTCCGTTCCATGATTCAGAAAATAGTGTGCAACGATACTGTGAACGCTCGGGCTCATCCCTGTGAGCCCGCGGTGTCCCATTGATTCATGAAGAAGAGCCTCATGCCTAAAGTCGCCGCCACCGCCGCCATATTCCACAGGGATGTCGGTGCATAGAATGCCGATTTCTCCAGCTTTCCGCCAAATGTCATGCCCAACATGTCCTCGCGCTCTTGATGCCTCGTCGTGAGGAACCATTTCAGTGTCTAAGAATCGCGCAACTGTCTGTTGATACGTTACTAAGTCTTCGTCTAGCCAAGCTGGTTTAAATTGATATGTCATGTCGTTTCATTTGAGTTAAAGCTGACAGTTCTCGAAGATTGTCACGTTTGCCATCCCACCACCCTCACACATAGTCTGGAGTCCTAGTTTCACATTTCGATTTTTGAGGCTGTGGATGAGCGTGGTGGCAAGTTTAGTCCCGGAGCTACCTAGAGGATGGCCTAACGCTATGGCGCCGCCATTAACATTTAGCTTAGTGCCCTCTGCTTGAGTTGCTTTTAACCACGCTATTGGCACTGATGCGAAGGCTTCATTTACTTCAAAGAGATCAATACTATTGATCGAAAGACTGGCTTTTTTTAATGCTTGTTCTGTTGCGGGAATTGGTGCCTCGAGCATTATAACTGGATCATGTCCGATTACGGACATGTGACTGATCCGCACTAATGGTTCGACGCCCAATCGCTTTAATCCGTTTTCGTTACAGACGATAACTCCGCTTGCGCCGTCACAGATTTGGCTTGCCGTTCCAGCAGTGAGCTTACCTCCTTCCAGAATTGGCTTCACCCCGGAGATACCTTCGAGGTTGGCGTCAAAACGAATACCCTCATCGATATTGTGAATTTCTCCCGTTAAGTTGCCGTCAGCATCTTTAATTTCAATCGGAACAATCTCTCTTTCAAATAATTTTTTCTCGACCGCTTCTGATGCTCTTCGGTGACTTTCGAGTGCATAGGCGTCGAGATCATCCTTTGAAATGTCATATTGATTCGCCATCATTTCTGCGCCGCTGAATTGGCTAAACTCAATGTTTGGGTAGCGCGTCTGCAGTTCTGGACTCATGTAATGACCCATTCCATTTTTTTTCGGAAGCGCCACGGTTGAAAACATCGGCGTTCGCGTCATACTTTCAACGCCTCCCGCGATAACTATATCCATGGTCCCTGACATGACAGCTTGTGCCGCAAAATGCAGCGCTTGTTGAGACGAGCCGCATTGACGATCAACGCTGGTCGCTGGAACGGACTCAGGTAGGTTAGAGGCGAGAACTATATTGCGCGCAACGTTCATGGCTTGTTCGCCGATTTGACTCACGTTACCAAAAATCACATCTTCGATGACATCGGGCGGACAGTCGATCTCGTCTAAAAGTGCATCGATGACCTTTGCTCCTAAATCAACGGGGTGCCAATTAGAAAGATGACCACCTCGTCTACCTCCTGCCGTTCTCAGAGCAGAAACTACGTATGCATTATTCATTGCGACCCTCGTGTTTTATTTTCTTTATCTAGTTTTATTTTTGTGTTTGTAGTAGTGACTGTTGCAGAGTTTTTAAAGCATACCTCTGCGGGATGTCATTGATTGTGTTACCGCGAGGCTCGTAATGAATAGCAATGAACCCACACCCTGATGTGCAACTCCGAGAACGGTGGGTACATGTAACATGAGCGTAGATACTCCAAGAGCTATTTGAACTACGAGGAGCCCTAAAAGTAAAGAAGATAGATTCTTTGTGCGAATCGATACATCTCTTCGTCGCAATCGAAACCAAAATACTGGTATTAGTACGGCGAGGATATAAGCGATGATTCGGTGATCGAATTGCACTGTGATCATATTTTCAAAAAAATTACTCCATAAAGGAGTCAGTGAAAATAGATCCGGAGGAATGAATCGGTCGCCCATCAGTGGGAATGTGTTATAGATTAATCCAGCTCTTAATCCGGCGACAAAGCCTCCCGATAAAACCATGAGGAAGATGATGAAACTCACAATCACCGACAACTTGTACATGCTCTTGACCGGTATACTTATATTAGTCTTTGAGGGGTAAATGACTGACAATGTCGTCCATGTAATTGCTCCGAAAATAAGAAAGGCAATACCAAGGTGGGCAGTTAAACGATATTGACTCACGTTAGGATCATCAACAAGTCCGCTCGCAACCATATACCAGCCCATCGCCCCTTGAAGCCCTCCAAGCGCGAAGATTCCAAGTAAGCGGGTTGTCAGTTCTGAGTTTAAGCGTCTTCGCAGTAAAAAATAGAGAAAGGGCAGAAAGAAAACGAGACCGATTAGCCGACCAAGCAATCGGTGAAAATATTCCCACCAGAAAATAACTTTAAATTCGTCAAGCGACATACCAAAGTTGACTAATTGATACTCAGGACTCCCTTTGTACTCATCAAAAACTTGATTCCAGTCTGTATCTGTAATCGGGGGAATCGTACCGACAATTGGCTCCCACTCCACTATGGATAATCCGGAGTGTGTAAGACGTGTGGCTCCGCCAACAATGATCATGCAAAAGACCAAAAGTCCACATATCGTCAACCAAGTAACGACTTGTTTTCGGTAAATAGTTTGAAGATTTTCCATAAGCTATGACTGAATCGATATTAACGTTACCTAAAAGTTGACTTGATCTTTACCTTTAAGTTGCAACATTTCCCTGGCCTCCTTCGGTGTTGCAGTTTCAAGTCCTAATTCTTCCATGATATTTTTGATTTTGCTTACTTGCTCTGCGTTTGATTTTGCTAGGGTCCCTTTGCCACCCCACAAGCTATCCTCAAGACCCACGCGAACATTCCCACCCATTACTGCAGACTGCGCAGCGACATACATTTGATTGCTGCCAGCACCTAGGACTGACCAAAAATAATCGTTGCCGAACAAACGGTCTGCCGTTCGTTTCATGTGCATAACATCTTCAGCGTGAGGGCCGATTCCCCCTCGCAATCCAAAGACTGATTGGATGAGAAAAGGTGCTTTTATTAGGCCGCGGTCGACAAAATGTGCGGCAGTGTAGAGATGGCCTATGTCGTAGCACTCGATTTCGAATCGGGTTTGGTTGTTGGCGCATGACTCAAGGATAAAAGCTATATCCTTAAACGTGTTTTTGAAAATACGATCCTCAGATTCTTCTAAATAAGGTCGTTCCCATTCGTGTTTAAAATCTTTAAAGCGCCCCAGCATCTCGTACAATCCGAAATTCATAGACCCCATATTCAAAGACGCAACTTCTGGTTTCAATTGAAGTGCGGGTTGCAGTCGCTCTTCCACGCTCATTGTCGGAGCGCCACCGGTAGTGATGTTAATAATCACGTCGCTACCCTTTGAAATTGTCGGCAGGAACTCACGAAACATGTTTGGATCTTGAGTCGGTTTACCATCATTTGGGTCTCTAGCGTGGAGGTGAACGATGGCTGCGCCCGCCTCAGCAGCACCAATCGCCGCATCAGCGATTTCTTGTGGGGTAACGGGCAAGTAAGGAGACATTGATGGCGTGTGTATTGAGCCGGTAACAGCGCAGGTGATCATTACTTTTTTAGCCATAAAGGTCCTTTTTTTACTTATTTTTTAAGGAATATTTAGTAGATCGTGCTTAAAGTGTTTTTTAAAAAATTACTTCTGTAAATTGATGGAAAAAGACTAACATAAATCATCTCCTCCTTGCCCTTAATCAGATGGGTGCTTGTCTCTTTTATGCGCAATAAGCTCCATCAGTTTTCGATCTCGCCATAATTCCTTTTCACTGTGGCGTGAAAACGGCAAAATATTTCGTCTTTGTCCTTCAATTTTTTTTACTAAGCTGCCTTCCCAAGTTGGGTGCTTTACGTTGCTCATCATTTCCGCATATGCACTGCCGAATCGTGCAGCATAGTCGGCGACTCCGCCGGGGGCATTAAGATCGATGGTCTCAAATGGCCCCATAAACGCCCATCTGAGCCCTAAACCATCTTTTACAGTTTTATCTAAATCTTCAACAGAGACATAATCCTCATCGACTAACCGCCATGCTTCCTGCAAAAGAGCCGCTTGAAGTCGATTTAAGATGAAACCTGGAACTTCTTTTTTAACCAAGATCGGCACTTGACCAACTGATTTGTGGAGCTCATATGTTCTTTCGATGGTAGTGGAATCGGTCCATGGCGCAGGAGAGATTTCTACGATGGGTACGATGTGAGGTGGATTGACTGGGTGCGCTACAAGACATCGGTGGCGACCTTCAAGATTCTCGCTAAATAAAGAGGTTTGAATTGTTGAGGTTGAACTCGCTAGGATGCAGTCGCTGGGCGCGTACAGGTCCAAATCGCTGAAAACCTTCTGCTTGATATCAAGATTTTCAGAGGTATTTTCTTGGACATAGTCTGCTTGAGATACAGCTTGCTCCATTGATTTACAGGCATGGATACGTTTCAGGACGACAGACGGGCTTTCCTCGATTAAGCCGTATTGTTTTAAGTCGCTCAGTCCTTGTTCTATCTGACCGATAGCTTTTTCGGCTGCGCTATTTTGATTATCAAACAAATACACATGATGCTTTGCTCTCGCGAAGACAATTGACCATGCGCGTCCGATAAGGCCAGATCCAATAACTGCTATGCGTTTCATTTGTACTCCTCGTTCTACTATGACGATAATCCGCGCGTATTTGTCCGCGTTATACCTAAAATTTTGATGAATTCTTATGTTACGCGTTCTCTGCTCGCAATTCTTGGGTTTACTCGTTTATATCAGTCAAAGTATTTAAGTCAGACGATGTATGATGAGCGGTGTCGAATTAATTAATTGCGAACATTTTTAGATTAAAAAATACAACTTGTATGTTGTGTCAAAATTTCGCCCCAATCGAAAAATAATGACTTCCGAAGCTGCTAAAAAGGATTTAATTACCTCGTCGTTAAGAATTCTTGCTATAGAAACTTCTGCTGAGATTTGCTCTATAGGTTTATCTCTTTTTGGGGAAGTGACGATCGCCGAGAATAAAGCGAATCAAAATCACTCGGAGCATGTACTCCCGATGATCGATAATTTGTTGGAAATCAATGATCTAAGTTTGGGAGATATCGATGTGATTGGATTTGGGGCAGGTCCTGGTTCTTTTACTGGCGTGCGGTTGGCTTGCAGTGTTGCTCAAGGGCTTGCGTTTGGCGTTAACATTCCTGTTGTGCCTGTCCCATCATTAGAAGCGCTGGCGCAAAAAACAAACAGAGATAAAGTTTTGGTTTGTCAGGACGCGAGAATGAGTCAAGTCTACGCAGCTGCCTTTGAGAGGATAGGTGATATTTGGGTGCCGATGGTTGATCCGTATGTTTGTGATCCGCAAGACGTGACCATACCGGCTGGTGATGGATGGGTTGCATGCGGGAGTGGGTTTGTCTCGTACAAAGAAGTATTCGAAACTTCGAAAAAATTTTCGATTCCTATCCTCAATGGCGAATATATCCGGTCCACAGCGCGGGAAGTGCTAAAGATCACGTGTCGTGACTTCTTAGCTGGAAAGGCTGTATCCGCAGAAGATGCCATTCCCACCTACGTTCGCAATAAGGTGGCTTTAACATTAGATGAGCAAGTATCGAGCCGATAAAGTGGACCTAAGTTTAAAGGGAATGTCCGAAACAGATATAGATGCTGTTTTGAGAATTGAAAAGGCGATCTATGCGTTTCCCTGGACATTAGGAAACTTTAATGATTGTTTGGTTGCAGGGTATCGATGTCACGTTTTGATAGGGGATGATAAGCTCATAGGCTATGGGGTTCAAATGCTAATATTAGATGAGGTGCATTTACTCAATCTCACTGTAGCTTCGGACTTTCAGAAAAAAGGCATGGGAAAAGCTCTTTTGAATTTTTTGATTGATGATGCACTAGAGCATCAAGCCAACAAGATGATTTTAGAAGTCCGGCGCACCAATCTGGCAGCTATTTTTTTGTATGAGTCTTTTGGCTTTGATCAAATTGGACTGCGAAAGAATTATTACCCTGCTCATCTTGGCCGAGAGGATGCGATAGTGATGGAGATGGTGTTGTGAGTACCCGAGATGAAATTCTTATTGAGCTTGGCATATCGCCCTTTTGGAAAAAGAGTCTTGAAGGCCGCACCCGATTTGACGCTGAAGAGTCCGTTACGTACACAAGCGTATCTGCTGGTGAAATGAAGTCGGGGGTTTTATTTAAATCGAGTCTTCATACTATTGTTGGAAAGGGTGATCCCGAGGCCGGTTGGGTATTCATAGCAGAGAGCCCAAGTGCTCAGGGTGGTGATTCAGCAAATAGCCTGCTCTTGGGGGATGCGAGTAAATTATTTAGTAATATGTTGATTGCAATGCACTTAGCGCGAGATAAAGGTGTGTATTTGATTGACGTTTTACAAACTTATTCTTCTACCGAGGACGCGATCATCGTTAAGGAAGAGGGTAGTTGTACAGAATTTCTTGATCAACAGATACAATTGCTGCGACCTTCAATCATTGTAGCGATGGGGTCCGCGGCGGCGAAGCGTTTAATGCGTGATAACGCTATGTTAGATTGCCGACGAACGGTGCACGACTACTGTGGTTTTGACCTTGTCGTCACTGATCACCCTTTAGATCTATTGAAAGAGTCGTCAAAAAAAGTGAATGCTTGGAAAGATCTTTGTTTCGCCTCTGATCTCGTGAAAGAGCATCAGGAGGACGCATCAGTAAGCTAGGAAAGATGCCAACTGTCATGGAAAATAGACCGATCCAAGCGATAATTAACCGTGGTGCTATTGATCACAATGTTTCTGTCATCAAAAAGTTGTCGGGTAACGCGAATGTTTTCGGGGTCGTCAAAGCGGATGGATACGGACATGGTTTGCGCCGAATCTATCCCGGACTTTCGGCTTTAGATGGGTTAGCAGTAATCGAAATGGAAGCAGCTTCGTATCTCAGAACGCAAGAACGGACTCGACCAATATTATTACTTGAGGGCGTTTTTAGCCCACAAGAATTGAGTGATGCGATTCAACTTAATCTTGATCTAGTCGTGCATTCTGGTAGACAGATTGAATTGCTCGAGCAATGCCACTCGAGCAATTCAGTTAATATTTTTTTAAAAGTCAATACCGGAATGAACCGGTTGGGTGTTTCGCCCAAACACGTCGTTCAATGCTATCGTGCGCTTCAGAACTGCATTGCTGTAAAAAGTATTACCGTTATGACGCATTATGCGGACGCAGATAATGAGCGCGGCGTTGATTGGCAAGATGCTAAATTGTTACAAGCTCTAGGTTCGATGGATGTGCCTGTATCCAAGAGTAACTCCGCTGCTTTGATTCGCTTTGAGTCTAAAAATGAGGCATGGGTTCGACCGGGCATCATGCTTTATGGTGTTTCGCCGATTGAAAGTATATCCGCGCTTTCGTTGGGTTTAATGCCTGTAATGACTCTAAAGTCAGAGATTATTGCAACACAAGATCTGAACGCGGGTGACCGGGTGGGTTATGGTGGGACATACACAGCGCAAAGCAATACAAGGATCGGAATCGTAGCGGGTGGTTATGGTGATGGCTACCCAAGATCAATGAAAAATGGTGCCCCAGTCCTAGTAAATGGTACTCGAGCCCCTATTGTTGGGCGCGTATCGATGGACTCTTTCGCTGTTGATATCACTCATGTTTCCCAGGCCAAGATTAATTCAGATGTTGTGCTTTGGGGTGAGGGCCTACCGGTCGAAGAGGTCGCGCAGCATGCAGGAACGATTGGCTATGAATTGTTGACTCGCGTAACTCAGCGGGTGCCGTTTGTATGTTTCGATTGAATGTGTGAATGCATCGTCGGGCATCGATATAATAAGTCATGAGTAAATCTAAGACGGCGTATATTTGTTCCAGTTGCGGTGGCCAGACGCAAAAGTGGGCCGGTCAATGTCCCCATTGTCATGATTGGAATGTCCTTCAAGAGACGATAGTGAACAAGGGCGTGGAACGTTACCAACCACTCAGTAATTCGAGTACGTTAATTCCAATAGGAGCTATAGAAGCAACTGAAGAGGCGCGTTTTTCAACAGGTAGTAATGAGTTGGACCGGGTTCTCGGTGGCGGGCTGGTAACTGGCGGAGTGGTCTTGATTGGTGGCGATCCAGGGATCGGAAAGTCAACTTTGTTGCTTCAGGCAATGAGTGCAATGAGCGAAGACCACAAAGCCATTTATGTGAGTGGCGAGGAATCTGCGCAGCAAATTGGACTCCGAGCGCAACGACTTGACTTGAAGTCGGAGAAGCTATCACTACTTTCTGAAATCCAATTGAATAAGATTTTAGATACTCTTGCACGAGAAAAGCCTGATGTGGCGGTAATCGATTCCATTCAAACTATTTACTCTGAGGATATTCAACCAGCTCCTGGCAGCGTTTCTCAAGTCAGAGAGTGTGCAGCGCAGCTGACGCGTTTTGCCAAAGCAAATGCGACAGCGTTATTGCTCGTTGGGCATGTCACGAAAGAGGGGGCAATCGCCGGTCCTAGAGTTCTGGAGCATATTGTCGATACGGTTCTGTATTTCGAAGGAGATACGCATTCGAGTTTTCGTTTGATTCGTTCCATTAAAAATCGTTTTGGAGCGGCTAACGAGCTGGGTGTATTTGCAATGACAGATCGAGGTCTTAGAGGCGTTGCTAATCCGTCGGCGTTATTCCTGTCGCAACAAGAAAAGCAAGTTGCTGGTTGCTGTGTCATGGTAACTCAGGAGGGCAGTCGGCCCCTGTTGGTTGAGCTTCAAGCGCTTGTCGATACCTCACATTCGGCGAATTCACGTCGTCTGACCGTCGGGTTAGAACAAAACCGATTGGCGATGTTGCTCGCTGTGTTGCATCGACACGCCGGTGTTGCTGCATTCGATCAAGATGTTTTTGTCAATGCGGTGGGCGGAGTTAGGATTAATGAGCCAGCGTCTGATTTGCCTGTGCTGTTAGCAATAGTATCCTCACTAAGAGGGAATGTAGTTGGTGGTAAGACGGTAGCATTTGGTGAAATTGGGTTGTCAGGAGAGGTGCGTGCCGTTCAACGAGGTCAGGATCGATTAAAGGAGGCGGCAAAGTTAGGTTTTAATCGTGCGATCATTCCAACTGCTAACGCACCTAAAACAAGCCCAAAAAATATGGAGCTGATTAAAGTAGACCATATCAGTCAGGCGATAGATGCGGTGTTTCGCTAAATAAATAAAGACAGTTATTGCAAAAGGGTTTTACGTAAAATGCATGAGCCATTTAATCTCGAGTTAGAAAAGAACCGAGGAAACTATTCACCGCTGTCACCGACGTCTTTGATTGCGTGGGCTTCAGATGTTTATCCAGAACGAGTAGCTGTCGTTTATGGTGAGCGTAAACTGACATGGCGGGAGACTTACAGTCGTTGTCGACAATTTGCTTCCGCCTTGAAGCAGCTTGGTGTGGGTTATGGCGACACGGTAGCGATTATGGCCCCTAACATCCCCGCGATGTTTGAAGCGCATTACGGGATACCCATGTTGGGTGCTGTCATTAACGCGCTAAATACGCGTTTAGATGCTGCGACGATCGCATTTATGCTGGAGCATGGCAGCGCAAAAGTTCTATTGGTCGACAGAGAATATCGAGCGGTGATTAATGAGGCGTTAGCAAAACTAGAAAAAAAACCTTATTTGATTGATATTATGGATCCAAATATTCCTGGCGCGGAGCCCATCGCAGAGATTGAATACGAGACTTTTCTTGAGACAGGAGACCGGGCTTTTGATGCAAGTTTGCCACATGATGAGTGGGATGCCATTGCTTTGTCATATACCTCTGGAACCACGGGCGACCCAAAAGGTGTTGTAACGCATCATCGAGGCGCTTATCTGAATGCTGTTGGTAATGTTGTGACCTGGACGATGCCGTATTTTTCCACTTACTTGTGGACACTTCCGATGTTTCATTGTAACGGTTGGTGTTTTCCTTGGACGCTAGCCGCGGTTGCTGGAACCAGTATTTGCCTGCGTCGAGTGGAGGCTGATGCTATTTTTGGTTTGATCCAGGCGCATGGGGTAACTCACATGTGCGGGGCTCCGGTCGTTTACAACACGTTGATTAATGCGCCTAAAACCGAAGCTCAGCTATTCTCCTCGCGGGTTAAAGGCATGATTGCAGGCGCAGCGCCCCCCAGGTCCGTTATTGAAGGCGCTGAGGTATTGGGTATTGATCTTACCCATGTGTATGGTTTAACTGAAGTGTACGGTCCCGCAGCTGTTTGTGCACAACATCCTGAATGGGAACAATTATCTCTAGAGCAACGCGCGGAAAAAAATGGGCGGCAAGGGGTGCGTTACGTTGTCCAAGAAGGTATGGAGGTGTTGGATTCTCAGACAATGCTGCCAGTTCCAAGGGATGGAAAAACGATGGGCGAGATTTGTTTCCGGGGAAATATAACGATGAAAGGGTACCTAAAGAACCCGAGCGCGACTAATGCGGCTTTTGAAGGTGGTTGGTTTCGGACGGGGGATCTCGCCATAATTGATGAATTTGGCTATGTGACAATTAGAGATCGATCGAAAGATATAATCATATCCGGAGGTGAAAATATATCCACGATTGAAATTGAGGATGCATTATATGAGGACCATCGCATACTCGAAGTGGCAGTCGTAGCGCAAAGAGATGAGAAATGGGGTGAGGTACCTTGTGCATTTGTAACTCTTAAGTCGAACGATATGGTTATGACTGAGTCGGAAGTAATTGAATTTTGCAAGGAGCGTCTGGCGCGTTACAAGTGCCCAAAGCGAGTAATCTTTGGAGCCTTACCTAAAACTTCAACGGGTAAAATACAAAAAGCACAATTAAGAGAGCTTCTCGCGGATAGTAAGTGAACTGACTTGGAGCCATTATTTTCTTGGCATACGCCGTGACCTTAGTGGTACGGTAAAATGCGTTTTTAATTATATTTCAGATAAGGTGATCATTGAATGAAGGTCATAGTTCCAGTAAAGAGAGTTGTTGATTACAACGTAAAAATTCGAGTCAAGGCAGATCAAAGCGGTGTTGAGACGGCTAATGTCAAAATGTCAATGAATCCATTTGACGAGATTGCAGTTGAAGAGGCTGTTCGCTTGAAAGAGTCAGGCGTGGTTAGCGAGATCGTAGCTGTTTCAGTGGGGGGCGCGCCTTGTCAAGAAACGCTTCGAACGGCACTTGCGCTGGGTGCAGATCGAGCAATCCATGTGGAAACTGACCAGGAAACGCAACCCCTAGGTGTTGCTAAAGTCCTTGAGAAAATTGTCTCGACAGAGGAGCCTCAGGCGGTCATTATGGGAAAGCAAGCGATTGACGACGATTTCAACCAGACCGGTCAAATGCTTGCAGCAAAACTTGGATGGTCGCAGGCAACCTTCGCATCTAAAGTTGAGGTTGATGGCAGTGCGGCATTAGTGACTAGAGAAATTGATGGTGGGCTGGAAACACTCAAGGTAACGCTCCCAACTGTGATTACAACCGACCTCCGGCTTAACGAGCCGCGATATGTGACCCTACCAAATATCATGAAAGCGAAGAAAAAAGTGATCGATAAGGTAACGCCTGAAAGCTTAGGTGTTGATGTGTCGCCACGATTGAAAACGATTAAAGTTACTGAACCGCCAGAGAGGAGTGCGGGTCAGAAGGTTGACTCTATAGCGGGTCTAGTTGATAAATTGAAGAATGAAGCAAAGGTAATTTGATGGCTATTTTAATTATTTCGGAACACGATAATGCCGTAATTAAATCCGCGGTGCTCAATACGGTCGCTGCCGGACGAAAGTTAGGTGAAGATGTTCACGTATTAGTTGCTGGTTTTGAATGTAATACAGCTGCTGAGGCGGCAGCAAACATTGAGGGTGTCACGAAAGTGCTGGTGGCTGATGCTGAATGTTATCAGTATGGTTTGGCTGAAGAAGTAGCAAATATTGTGACTTCTATAGCCGGGAGCTATTCACATATTTTAGCTCCGGCAACTAGCTTCGGAAAAAATATCATGCCACGTGTCGCTGCGTATCTTGATGTGGCGCAAATTTCAGATATTGTCGAGGTTATCAGTGAAGATACCTTCGTTCGGCCGATATATGCTGGAAACGCACTGGCAACCGTGGTGTCGAGTGACGAAATCAAAGTAATAACCGTAAGAGCGACGGGTTTTGATGGTTGCGCAGAACGCGGAGGTAGTGGTGTTGTGGAATCAATTGACGCGCAGCCAGCTAAGCAATTGTCATCGCTTGTCAGTCAGGAATTGACGCAATCTGCCAGACCTGAACTGACTGCCGCTAAAGTAATTGTCTCTGGTGGTCGAGGAATGGGCAGTGCAGAGAATTTTGTGATGCTCGAAGCGTTAGCCGATAAGCTTGGAGCTGCGGTTGGTGCCTCCAGGGCTGCCGTTGATTCAGGTTTTGTGCCCAATGACTATCAGGTCGGGCAGACTGGAAAAATTGTTGCTCCAGAACTTTATATTGCAGTAGGAATATCCGGGGCTATTCAGCATTTGGCAGGTATGAAGGACAGTAAAGTTATCGTTGCGATCAACAAAGATGAAGAAGCTCCGATCTTCCAAGTTGCTGATTATGGTTTTGTAGGAGATCTTTTCGAGGCCATACCAGAACTGACCAACCTAATATAGTTAGCCGTATAAATTCAGTAGAGGAATCGTAATGTCTGTTTACCAAGCGCCTGCAGCGGATATGGAATTTGTAATCAATGAGGTGGTGGGATTAGGGTCGACCCAGGCTCTTCCTGGGCACGAAGATGTTAATGCGGAGTTGGTTAGCTCCATAATAGAAGAAGCTGGGAAGTTCGCCACTGGAATTTTGGATCCATTAAATTGGCCAGGGGACCGAGAGGGAGCAAAGCTTGAAAATCACGTTGTTACCCCGGCGGCGGGATTTACTGGCGCGTATAAACAGTTTTCTGAAGGTGGTTGGGGAGGACTTTCCAACGATCCTGATTGGGGTGGTCAAGGTTTGCCGCATATAATTTCAGCGCTTACTAGCGAGATGTGGCATGCCGCATGCACGTCTTTTGCATTATGTCCGATGTTAACAGCGGGTGCTGTTCAGGCAGTCAAGCGGCATGGGTCTGATGAGCTTAAAGAGATTTTCCTGAGTAAATTGATCAGCGGTGAGTGGTCAGGAACGATGAATCTGACTGAGCCGCAAGCCGGGTCAGATCTCTCAGCCGTTCGGGCAAAGGCAATCCCTGAGGGTGATCATTACCGAATTTATGGGACCAAGATTTATATTACTTGGGGTGAGCATACGATGGCGGATAACATCATCCATCTTGTTCTAGCGCGTACGCCTGACGCACCGGAAGGCGTGAAAGGTATCTCTTTATTTGTAGTGCCTAAGTATTTAGTAAATAGTGATGGTTCAATAGGCGAGAGAAACGATGTCAAATGTGTATCAATTGAAGAGAAACTTGGTATCCATGCCAGTCCTACGTGTGTTATGGCTTTTGGCGATGGAGAGGGAGCAACGGGCTATTTGGTAGGTGCAGAAAATCGTGGACTTCAGTACATGTTTACGATGATGAATTTTGCGCGCTTGGAGGTGGGTATTGAGGGATTGGCGCTCGCCGAACGTTCTTATCAACGCGCAGCTGAATTCGCGAAAGGTCGTATACAAGGACGCAGCCTCGGACAAGGTTCGGGAGAACGTGTATCGATTATTCACCACCCTGACGTTCGGCGCATGCTCTTAACTATGAAATCTCAAGTTGAAGCAATGCGTTCAATTGTGCTTCAAACGTGTTCCTATCTCGATCAAGCGTTAACCCATGAGAGTGAGGAGGAGCGAGCAAGATACCAAAGAATGTTTGACCTGCTTACGCCCGTAGTTAAAGGTTGGTGTACGGAGCAGTCAATCGAGATAACTTCCCTAGGCGTCCAAGTCCATGGAGGCATGGGTTTCGTCGAAGAGACGGGTGCCGCACAGTATCTTCGTGATGCTCGGATTACTCCAATCTACGAGGGAACAACGGGTATACAAGCGAATGATTTGATCGGTCGGAAAGTTGCCACGGAGCGTGGCTTGACTGCACTAGAGTTGATCAGCATGATGCGTGAGACGATAAAAGATCTTGGTGAATACGAAGGCCATTCTGGTCTTACAAAAATTAAAGAAAAACTCAACGAAGCGGTCGCGTCTCTGGAGGATTCGGTTAAATGGGTAGTCGATACGTATATGGACGATCCTGAAACTGCCTCTGCTGGGTCGGTACCCCTTCTTAAACTTTTTGGAACAGTTGCAGGCGGATGGATGCTCGCACGGTCTGCAATCATCGCGAAGAAAAGACTAGATGAGGGCGGTGATAATGCTAAATTTTATCGAGGGAAACTTGCGACGTGCCGTTTCTACGCCGAGAACATTCTGCCGCTAGCTACTGTTCTAAATGGCCAGGTTGTTGGTGGTCATAAGACAATTGTCGCGCTCGATGAGTCGTATTTTTAATGGATATCGATTCCGATAAGGGTCTTCCAAAGGGACGTGCGCCGACACTGCGAGTTGTGCCTATGCCCTCTGACGCAAATTACAGTGGCGATATATTTGGGGGATGGATCATGTCGCAAGTGGATATTGCGGGAAGTATTCCCGCAGCCTTGCTCGCAAAAGGAAGAATCGTGACGATTGCGGTGAATTCATTTTTGTTTAAGCAACCTGTTCATATTGGAGATCTTGTTAGCTTTTATGCGTCGGTGTCCAAAGTTGGTAAGACATCCATCACGGTGGATGTCGAGGTCTATGCTCAAAGACGCTCCCTGGAGGAGACCGTTAAAGTTACTGACGCGACGCTTACTTATGTGGCCGTGGATGGAGACCGAAAACCACGGTCAATTACAAAAAATTGAGCGTTTCAAATTTTCTTAAACGCTGTCAAAAATTGATCGATTAGTCGTGATTACATATTAGGGTAGTTTGGTCCTCCACCGCCCTGGGGTGGAACCCAATTAATGTTTTGAGTTGGATCTTTGATGTCGCACGTTTTACAGTGAACGCAGTTCTGTGCGTTGATTTGTAATTTAGGAATGCTCTCTTCTGTAATTATCTCGTAAACGCCAGCGGGGCAGTAACGTTGCTCTGGTGCGTCGTATTCGCTGAGGTTGATTCGAATCGGTGTCGTGTCATTTTTTAGTTGTAGGTGACACGTCTGATTTTCCTCATGATTCGTATTTGAAATAAAAACTGAAGTTAATCGATCAAAAGTAAGGACATTATCTGGTTTTGGATAGTCAATTTTTTTAGCTTGGCGAGCCGGAATGAGTTGTTTGTGATCTTCGTGGTGCTTCAGTGTCCAAGGTGCTTTCCCGCGAAGGATGTATGTGTCGATTGCTGAGTAGATCATGCCGGCCCAAAATCCCCACCTAAAAGAAGGCCTAATATTCCTGACTTGTTTTAGTTCTGTCCAAAGCCATGAGTTTGATAACCGATGACTGTAATCTAGCGTCCATTTTGGTTCTGTTTCATTGATCGCTTCGTAGATTGACTCCGCAGCCACCATGCCAGACTTCATTGCCGTATGAGAACCTTTGATTTTGGGTACGTTTAAGAATCCTGCTGAGTCCCCGACTAGTAGCCCGCCAGGAAATGATAGTCTAGGGATTGATTGGTAACCGCCTTCTGAGATTGCTCTTGCGCCATATGAGATTCGGCGGCCTCCTTCAAAGGTTTTACAGATATCTGGGTGAGTTTTGAATCTTTGGAATTCTTCAAAGGGAGATAGGTATGGGTTCTTATAATCTAGTCCAACTACAAATCCTACTGCAACTTGGTTGTTTTCGAGGTGGTATAAAAATGAACCACCATAGGTCTGGGGGTCAAGCGGCCAACCAGTTGAGTGAACAACCAGCCCTTCTTTATGTTGCTCAGGCGCGACTTCCCAAAGTTCTTTAATACCAATTCCGTACGTTTGTGGCTCAACTCCTTTTCTGAGGTTAAAGCGGTCGATTGCCATCTTAGTTAAAGATCCACGACATCCTTCAGCAAACACGGTTTGTTTAGCATGTAGCTCTATACCCTGCTGATAGCTATCGGTATGCTCGCCATTTTTTCCAATCCCCATATCTCCGGTCGCTATGCCTTTCACAGATCCGTTATCGTTAAATAGGATTTCAGTCGCTGCAAAGCCGGGGTAAATCTCAACACCTAATGATTCCGCTTGTTCCCCAAGCCAACGAACGACATTACCCAAGCTAACTATGTAGTTTCCATGATTATTCATGTAGGACGGAGTTGGTAAGGAATACGATTTTGTTTTGGTTAGAAAGACGAGGCGGTCCTCAGTGACCGGAGTATGTAATGGGGCTCCCATGTCCTTCCAGTTCGGTAATAGCTCATTTAACGCTCGTGTTTCAATGACCGCGCCGGATAAAGTGTGGGCTCCAACCTCTGAGCCTTTTTCTACGACGCATACATTTAATTCTTTTTCGGACTCATTCGCTAATTGTTTCAGTCTGATCGCACATGCTAAGCCTGAAGGTCCAGCGCCAATAATTACGACGTCGTACTCCATTGATTCTCTATCCGTCAATACTTACTCCTATTTTTTCGAGGGATTTCCTGTGTTAAGTCTGATATATTCCTTGCACTAAATGTTAATTCATTCTGACTATAATTTCAGCTAATTACGGATATAAAGATGGACCTTAGTTTAAAAGAGTCAATGCGATTAGTTCGGAATGACCGAATGACTATGAGGTGGGGCGAGATGGATAGTCTTGCGCACATGAATAATGTTGCTTATCTGCGTTATTTCGAGGAGTCTCGTGTGGCATGGTTCAACGAGTTAGAGATTGACTACGAATCCACATCTGAAGGACCTATTCTGGGAACAATCTCGTGTCGTTACTTAAAGTCTGCAGTATATCCAGCAACCTTTATTGTAACGAGTTACGTGGGCAAATTGGGTAAGAGTAGTTTTGGTATGTACCATGAAATGGTCAATGCAAATAATAAATCAGAGATATATGCAGAAGCTGAGGCGGTTTTAGTGTGGGCCGATATTTCGGCTGCAGAGTCTCGGCCTGTACCAGATTGGTTTCGTCAGATCATTCAGGGCGATTGACTAAAATTCTCACCGTTTATGTGATGACTTGAGTCGCTCAATAAATAGAGATAAGTTGGCAGTATAGAGTCTATTGATGGTAATTTGTCGCGCTCCTCTCCCGGGTGGGTTCTTGAGCGTAACGGTGAATTTATTGGGCCCGGAGTGATTAGGTTTATACGATATGGTTTTTCACCATGCCACTCTTGTGATTGCAATTTGGCATATGCGTTGAGGGCTGATTTAGAAATCGCATAACCGCCCCAGTATGGATCTAGCGTTAACGCGTGGTTATCCGAGGTTAGGACCACCGAACCGCAGTCCGCTTCTGAAAAAAGTGATTCACAGTTCTTTATCATGAGCGCGGGGGCGATCACATTAACTCGAAATAGTTGTTCCCAGGAATCCAGTCCCAATCTATGGGTAGGGCCCAGTTCGGTTATGTGTGTCGCGCAATGCACAATTCCGTGAAGGCTGCCGATGGTTGATTTGACAATACCGCAAAGATTTTTAAACTCTACTTCACTTGCCTTAGCTAAATCCAACTCGACGATCGCTGGCTCAGGATTCCCCTTGGAGAGGATAAGATCATATATCTCATTGAGTGCACTTAAATTTCTACCGCTCAAGATGACCGTCGCGCCGGCATCGGCGCAGGCGAGGGCAACAGCACGCCCGATTCCTCCAGAAGAACCAGTCACTAATATCGTTTTTCCATCTAAGTTAACTTCAGGGTTTAGCGTTTCAATTAATTTTTGCATAATCATTTAAGAATAATTTTGGAGGCCTTAATGCCGCTTCGAACAGCCGCCTCGAGCACGGCTGGATAACGTTCATACGTATAGTCCCCCGCAAGAATAATCCCGTCTACCTCTGTAATTTGTTTAGGCCGCTCTAATTGCGGGGAACACGTGAAAGTAGCACGTTTTTCAGCGAGGACTTTACTCCACAATGGATGCCCAAATCCATATTTTTCATCAAGAACCCTCGCAGATCGTTTGGATAACTCTTCATGCGTTAAGCTTTGATGCTGTCCTGATCCACTAATCACAACTCCGATCAGGCCTGGCTCATCGTGCGTTATTCCCCGATCAAAAACCCAGTGTGCGTAAGGTGAATTTAATCCAATCATCCGATGATCAGTCGAAACTTTTTTTGAGTACTGGTGATAGATCGTATAAATCGGTTCATATGTGAATTGATCGATTATAGAGAGTGTATTTTTAATGATCGAAGGATCTTCAAATGTGTTTTTTACGTTATGGGGAGCGGTTGCGACAATTATGTGGGTGAATTCATCGTCGGAGTTGTTTAATTTGAATTGCTTGTTTGGCGTTTTAGTAATTAGAGCTCGCTCCCCAAGGTTAACCTTTCCCTTATGTGTGAGAATATATCGCTCGGCGAGCGATGGAAATAAAGACGTTAAATCAGTTGTGGGGAAGAGAAGGTCGCTGCTTTTTCTTGATCCGAGAAGTGCGTCGGAAATAACGTTAAGGAATACTAAGGCGCAACCCTGAGTGCAATCAGTGTTAAGCGCGGATAGGCAAATTGGATTCCACAACAGTTCAATTAATGTTTTTGATTGTCGGAAGCGTGAGAGTAAGTAATGAACGGTTTCTGACGGTTCCGTGATCACTTTGCCTTTTTGAATATCACGCAAAAACTTAATCGCTATGAGTTTTTCGCTCACGGTAATACCCCTAGCAAATAAAAAGCTAAAAATTTTGTTTGCTGGTAGTGGAATGCTAGGTTTACTTATATTGAGGGAGCCATAGTTGAAGGTAAAAGGCTGTCGATCAAAGTTTGTACGGTCGGCCGAGGTTCTTATCTGATTAAGGATCGACAACGTTGCCGAATAGGCACCAGATAAAAGGTGTATCCCGTTATCCATTGTTAAGTCATTAAATGTTATTTTTCGTGCCCGCCCTCCGAGAGTGTGGGAGGCCTCGAATATCGAAGTGCGCACCCCCGATTCTGCTAGCTTGATGCCGGCTGTGAGTCCAGCCCAACCAGCGCCTACGATGGCAACATTTGTTGATCGCATCGGTTATGGTTTTGACCAGATTCTCCACGCAATCCAAAGTTTGTGGATTGGGGTCAATGTTTGTCTTGTTGTAAAAGAGCCGGAGGGTTTTGATGCGATCCTGTTGAGCAATTTACGGTATATGGCACCCATAATTAAGCCAGCCTTTTGTGATTGTCGATCGTCAATATGCAAATTACGTTCAGCGGAATCAAAAATTTTTTGAGCGATGGCGACTTGATTGTCAATCAAAGTATCGAACGACTTTTCCCCAACAGAGTGACTTAGATTTGCTCTTTTAATGTTCACTTTATCCAACTCTTCGAGCGGAATATAGATTCTACCGCGTGCGAGATCCTCTTTTATATCACGCAAAATATTCGTTAACTGAAGTGCCAGCCCTAGTTGCTCAGCATAGATTAACGTGGTCGGATGCGTATAGCCGAAAATGCTCGCGGATAGTATGCCGACTGCGCTGGCAGATCGATAGCAGTACTCCTTTAATTGATCCATTGTCTCGTAATTGTGCTGCTCAAGATCCATCATCATGCCATCGATGATGAGTTTGAAATATTTCTGTTCAAGTTTGTATGGCTCTATGAATTGCTGAATGGCTATTGTTACGGGATGCTGAGGAGTTCCTAACCACATTTTTTCAATCTCTTGGTCCCACCAATTTAACTTTGATCGAGCAACATGCTCATCTGAAGCGTCGTCTACAATGTCATCAACTTCTCGACAAAATGCGTACAGTGCCGTGATAGCCTCGCGTTTCTTTTTCTCAAGAAACAAAAAGCTGTAGTAGAAACTTGATCCACTTTGTGCGGTTTTTTTTGAGCAGTACTCTTGCGGCGTCATTAGGGGCGGAAAGTCGTCTGATATAAGATTTTTATTAAATCTAGCGGATTGATCTGATGATTCGCAACGAAGACATTTCCTCTAGAGACGTCTAGCTTGGTTAAGACCTGTAATCCTGATTTCACAATCGTTTTAATTTCGATGCCCATTCTGCCTGGAAGTTTTTTGTATAGCTCTGCGCCGTCATGAAGATATTGTCGCGCTCGCTCTAGCTGGAAAGACATAAAGTTTAGCCAATTAACATCAAAGGTTCTGTGTTTTATATGGTTTTCGGTTACACCAAATGAGTCCATTTCATCCTTGGGGAGATAGACCCTACCAAGATCATAGTCATCCTTAATATCTTGGAGAAAATTGATGATCTGAAGGCTAGTACAAATAGAGTCGGACCATTTGAAATACTCTTCGTTTGTGTGTCCAAATAAATGCAGCAAGAGCCGTCCAATCGGATTCGCTGAGTGAGCGCAGTAGTCTTGAAGTTGATTGAAATTTTCGTATCGATGGACGGTCAAGTCCCGCTCGAACGCATCGAGCAACTGGAAGAACAGACTGATCGGAAGCTCATGTCTTACGATTAATCCACCAAGTTCTGAAAACAACGGGGTGAGCGTTGGCTCATCACATTCGATTTTTTTCAGTTCTGATCGAAAAAATGTTAATCGATCTCGCTTGAATTCGGATGGTAGGTCTTCAGAGTCAGCAATGTCATCCGCGGATCGGGCGAAGCGATATATCGTCTCGATAGGCCCTCTCAAATGCGCGGGCAGGATAATAGAGGCGACGGGAAAGTTTTCGTAATGATCAACGGGCAAAACAATATGTCCATAAAATAAAGCGGTGGATGGTTGTTACGCGAACTGGAAAGTATAAAGGTTAGTTCTAAACAACCGCATTATTAGGATTATAGTAGAATGCGAGTTATGCGAATGTGGCGGAATTGGTAGACGCACCAGATTTAGGTTCTGGCGCCGCGAGGCGTGAGAGTTCGAGTCTCTCCTTTCGCACCAAATTTATGTAACAGCTCGAGGCGCTAGATGCGTCGTTTTAAAGCAATCGGTTTTTACTCGAGACCGATTGCATGCACATCTTTTTTGGGAACAGTATGGACGCAACATTAGAGACGGTCAGTAATTTAGAAAGAAAAATGTCGATTTCAGTACCGATGTCAGAAATCAATTCAGAGGTGGTCTCTCGGCTTGGTAAGTTGTCCAAGACTGTTAAAGTGGCGGGATTTAGACCAGGTAAGGTGCCAGTCAAGATTGTTGAGCAGCAACACGGTGGTCAAGTTCGCAGTGAGGTTATGAGCGACGCAATTGGTAAAAACCTCGGGGAGGCCCTAGAGCAAAAAGAGTTGAGAATAGCTGGTCTCCCGAAAATCGACGTTCAGGCGAAGGAGCAAAGCGACGATCATTTCGTTTTCGTGGCGTCTTTCGAGGTGTATCCGTCTATTGAAGTCAAGGATGTTGCAGGGTGTTCAATCGATAAACCTACGGTGAAGGTGGGAGAATCAGAGGTTGATTCAACCCTCGCGATCATGCAAAAACAAAGAGCGACCTTTGAGGTCAATGAGAAGAGCGCAGAATCCGGAGATCAAGTCAAAATTGACTTTAAGGGTTCCGTTGATGGAGAGTTTTTCGAGGGAGGCTCTGGGGACGGAGTTGTTATGTCGCTTGGCGAGGGCAGATTAGTACCAGACTTCGAAAATGCACTGACAGGCATGAAAGCATCAGATGAGAAGACCTTTGATGTTCAGTTTCCAGAGGATTATCCAAGTAAGGATTTGGCCGGTAAAAAGGCTCAGTTTGAGGTCAAAGTGCACGAAGTCTTAGCGGCTGTATTGCCCGAGATTGATTCGGAGTTTGCAAAGCAGCTAGGGTTCGAAGATGGTGATGTGGAACGGCTTCGTGTGGATGTTAAGAAAAACGTGGATACAGAAGTGGCGAAGCGTTTGGAATCTCGACAAAAAGATCTAGTCATGAAAGCTTTGCTGGAGCAGGCGGAGTTTGATGTTCCTCAAGCCCTAGTGGAGGAAGAGAGTGACCGACTCGCGGAACAAATGAAAGAGAATATGAAGTCGCGCGGGATGAAGGTAGATGATGCGCCGCTTCCAAAAGAGGTTTTTGCGGAGGAGGCTACTCGCCGCGTTAAACTTGGATTGATTATCGCCCATATTGCGGAAAAAAATGAATTGCAGCCCAAACCGGATCAATTGAAAGAAGTGGTGGAAGAAATGGCCGCGGGCTATGAAAAACCCCAAGAAGTCCGAGATTGGTATTATAAAAATCCACAGAGATTGAGAGAAATAGAATCCTATGTCGTCGAAAAAAACGTAGTAACTTGGGCATTGGAAACTGCCAAAACCAATGACGTGGAAATGGCTTTCGATGAATTGATGGGGTTGGAGAAATGATCGTGAATAATGGATTATCTCAAGAGCCTTCAGCTCTGGGCATGGTACCAATGGTGATTGAGCAGAGTGGTCGGGGCGAGCGGGCTTACGATATCTACTCTCGCTTATTGAAAGAGCGCGTTATTTTTCTAGTTGGGCCGGTTAATGAGTTAACTGCTAATCTTGTGGTTGCGCAGCTTCTTTTTTTAGAATCTGAAAACCCAGACAAGGATATATCCTTGTATATAAATTCTCCAGGCGGAGTTGTTTCGGCAGGTATGGCTATTTATGACACCATGCAATTCATAAAACCTGATGTAAGTACTTTATGCATAGGCCAGGCAGCAAGCATGGGTGCGTTTCTGTTAGCGGCAGGCCAAAAGGGTAAACGGTTTGTTTTGCCAAATTCAAGAGTAATGATTCATCAGCCGCTTGGCGGTTTTCAAGGTCAGGCTTCTGATATTGAGATTCATGCCAAAGAAATTTTATATTTAAAAGAGCGTTTGAACGGTTTATTAGCTGAGCATACTGGGCAACCTATTGAGACACTGCAAAAAGATACTGATCGTGATAATTTCCTAGGAGCCGAAGAAGCGGTAGCATACGGTTTAGTGGATGAGGTACTTTCTAAGAGACCATAGAACTTGGTGGACCTATACTTGTCGTAAGCTGAGTGATTGGAAAACATAACTTAAAAGACGAATAGTGCTTCATGACTGATAAAGACGAAAGTAATCCAGAAAAGCTTCTCTACTGTTCTTTTTGTGGCAAGAGTCAACAAGAAGTTAAGAAATTAATTGCTGGTCCGTCGGTGTTTATCTGCGACGAGTGTATCGAGCTGTGTAACGACATCATTCTTGAAGAGGCTTTAGCGGATACAGATGGTTCCGAGAAGACGTCGTCGCTGCCGGTACCACAAGGGATTAGGGAAGCACTAGATGAATATGTGATTGGTCAGGAATTAGCTAAACGCACACTGTCAGTTGCGGTGTATAGCCACTACAGACGGCTGCATGAGTCGAGCGATGATGGAGTCGAGTTGTCGAAATCGAACATATTGTTAGTAGGGCCTACGGGATCGGGAAAAACCTTACTTGCCCAAACGCTTGCGCGTTTGCTGAATGTGCCTTTTGTCATGGCGGATGCGACTACCTTAACTGAGGCGGGTTACGTGGGTGAAGACGTTGAGAATATCATTCAGAAATTACTTCAAAAATGTGATTATGATGTGGACCGTGCTCAAAGGGGTATCGTTTACATCGATGAGATCGATAAGGTCTCTAGAAAAACTGACAATCCTTCGATTACCCGAGACGTTTCCGGTGAGGGGGTTCAACAAGCATTGCTAAAGCTCATTGAAGGAACAATCGCGTCAGTACCACCGCAAGGTGGGCGTAAACACCCAAATCAAGAATTCGTTCAGGTAGATACCAGCAATATATTGTTTATTTGTGGTGGTGCATTCGATGGGTTGGAAAAAATCATTCGTGATAGATCGGACAAAAGCGGTATTGGGTTTGGTGCTGAAGTCAATCCTAAAAGTGCGGCGAATGATTCGAGCCGCGTACTGAAGAGTGTCGAACCTGAGGATCTTATAAAGTTTGGTTTGATTCCAGAATTTGTAGGACGACTGCCGGTATTAGCTACTCTCGAGGAGCTGGATGAGAGCGCGCTAATTCAAATTTTGACAGAACCAAAAAACTCTTTGTTAAAGCAATATAAAAAAATGTTTGCAATGGAAGGCGCTGACTTGGATATCCGATCAGATGCATTATCAGCAATCGCAAGAAAGTCTTTGGCACGCAAAACGGGTGCGAGAGGATTGAGGTCGATTATTGAGAGTGTCCTTTTGGATGTAATGTATGAGCTTCCTTCTTTGAAGAATGTTGAAAAAGTCGTTGTTGATGGAGCATCAGTTTCAGAAGGAAGTAAACCGCTGTTAATTTATTCAAAGCAAGACGGGGTGGCGGACCAAACAATGGCATCTAGCGCTTAGATCATGTTTAGTCTTGAAATTTTTTATTTAGCCTCAATGTAATCGTAATACCTCACAACGCTAAAGGTCCGAAGATGAGCGATAAGCACCAAGAGAACGAGCCGAACAGTACCTTTCCTTTAATACCTCTTAGAGATGTCGTAGTGTTTCCGCACATGGTCATCCCCTTATTTGTTGGTCGCGCGAAATCGAATAAAGCTCTTGAAGTCGCTATGGAGGCAGGAAAGCATGTCATGCTTGTCGCGCAAAAGACAGCTGCTAAGGATGATCCGGAAGAGTCAGATCTCTACAAAGTGGGAAGCGTCGCAAATATTCTTCAAATGCTGAAGCTACCAGATGGAACAGTTAAAGTGCTGGTGGAGGGCGTTAATCGCGCTCGCTTAGACAGCGTTCTGAACGAGGAAACTCACCTGAGTTGTGAGACCTCGGAGATTTCATCAGAGGCTACTGATCCAGCGAAGCTCGAAGGTATGAGGCGTGCCTTGGTGACCCAGTTCGAGCAATATGTCAAAGTTAATAAAAAAATCCCACCAGAGGTTTTATCATCCCTAGCTGGGATTGATGAGGCTGGAAGACTGGCGGATACCGTTGCGGCTCATCTTCCGCTAAAGATTGACCAGAAACAAGAGATTCTTGAGCTAGCTGACGTCAAGGAGCGCTTGGAGCATTTGTTAGGTTTGTTGGAGTCCGAGCTGGATATTATGCAAGTCGAGCGACGTATCCGAGGTCGGGTTAAGCGACAGATGGAAAAAAGTCAAAGGGAGTATTACCTTAACGAGCAAGTAAAGGCGATTCAAAAGGAACTTGGGGATTCAGAGGATGGTGCTGATTTAGAGGAGCTTGAGAAAAAAATTAAATCAGCCCGAATGCCCAAGGATGCTAAAACTAAGGCAAATTCAGAGTTTAAAAAACTAAAACTAATGTCTCCCATGTCAGCTGAAGCGTCAGTTGTAAGGAATTACATTGAGACTTTAGTTGGACTGCCTTGGAAGAAGAAAAGTAAAGTTTCTGCCGACCTTAAAGCAGCCGAAAAAATCCTAAATGAGGATCATTATGGCCTTGATAAAGTAAAAGAACGAATCATTGAGTACCTCGCTGTTCAACAGCGGGTAGATAAATTAAAGGCTCCGATATTGTGTTTGGTTGGTCCACCAGGAGTTGGAAAAACATCTTTGGGTCAGTCGATCGCAAAGGCAACGAACAGAAACTTTACGCGGATGTCATTAGGTGGCGTGCGGGATGAGTCTGAGATTCGTGGTCACAGAAGAACTTACATAGGGTCGATGCCCGGTAAAATTTTGCAAAATATGAGTAAGGTTGGTGTTAGAAATCCATTATTTCTCCTGGATGAAGTTGACAAGATGGGCATGGATTTTCGTGGAGACCCGTCTTCTGCGTTGCTTGAGGTTCTGGATCCAGAGCAAAATGATAAGTTCGCGGATCACTATGTAGAAGTTGATTACGATTTATCTGATGTTATGTTCGTTGCAACGGCAAATTCGATGAATATTCCAGGTCCGTTACTGGATAGAATGGAAATAATTCGTTTGGCTGGTTACACCGAAGACGAGAAGATAAACATTGCGTTGCGTTATCTACTTCCGAAGCAGATGGAAAATAATGGTATTGATGCTCAGGAAATTTCTGTGTCTGACGGCGCTATAAGAGATATCGTTAGGTACTATACGCGTGAGGCGGGTGTTCGCTCTTTAGAAAGAGAAATTTCCAAAATATGTCGTAAAGTCGTCACTGCAATTTCAGTAAACAAACTGAACAAGAAAGTTAGCGTTACAGCTAAGAACTTGAGTGACTATCTTGGGGTGCGTAAATTCAGCTTTGGTCTCGCTGAGAAGAACAACCAAGTTGGTCAGGTTACTGGGCTTGCATGGACAGAGGTTGGGGGTGAGCTATTGACCATTGAGTCAGTCATTTTGCCAGGTAAAGGAAACATACAGCGAACCGGTTCTCTTGGCGATGTAATGAAGGAATCTGTTGAGGCCGCTCGCTCCGTCGTTCGGTCTAGGGCTCATGTGCTAGGGATCGAGGACGACGCGTTTGAGAAGCATGACATTCACGTGCATGTTCCAGAGGGGGCAACGCCAAAGGATGGGCCATCAGCAGGTATAGCAATGACGACAGCTTTGGTGTCTTCGATTACTAAGATTCCTGTTAGATGTGACGTTGCCATGACCGGTGAGATTACGCTAAGAGGAGAGGTGTTACCTATTGGCGGGCTCAAAGAAAAACTATTGGCCGCTCACAGAGGGGGTATTAAGACCGTATTAATTCCCCATGAGAACGTTAAAGATCTTGCTGACATTCCGGATAACATTAAAGGGAAACTTGAGATATGTCCTGTTAAATGGATTGACGAAGTCTTTGATCTGGCTCTCGAGCACCCTCCAGTCGCTCTTCCAAACGATCCTGCTAATGATGTCACCATTCCTAACGTAAAAAATAATGATGGAAAATCCTCGCGAGTCAAGCATTAACAAAATTTATTTATTTTTTAGTCTGTTTGCTTGACACGTGCTTTTTACAGTTGCTACTCTTTCGGGGCTAGAGGACATAAAAAATTTGTTGTACCGATGGTTAGAATCACCAAACAACGGGTCATGGACAAACCTGTTTTAAAAAATCAATATCACAATTATTAAAACGAAAGGATTCGATGTGAATAAATCAGAATTAGTTGAAGCAATGGCCGCTGCTGCGGATATATCAAAGGCTGCGGCAGAGCGTGCTTTAGACGGGGCGACTGCTGCCATTACAGGTGCGCTCAAGGGTGGTGATCAAGTGACTATTGTTGGTTTTGGTAGCTTCTTGGTTGGTGAAAGAGGGGCTCGTATGGGACGTAATCCACGTACCGGTGAAAGTATTCAAATTAAGGCTTCAAAATCTCCTAAGTTTCGGGCTGGTAAAGCGCTCAAGGATGCAGTAAACTAGCGCGCTTTCTAAGATAGTTAGCACGGATATCTACTCAGAACCTCGAGTTTAACCTCGAGATTCTTGGGTGCTTAGCTCAGCTGGTAGAGCGTCGCCCTTACAAGGCGAATGTCGGGAGTTCGAACCTCTCAGCACCCACCAGACCGATGTTAAGGAGTGGTAGTTCAGTTGGTTAGAATACCGGCCTGTCACGCCGGGGGTCGCGGG
>ERZ891134.145-NODE-145-length-63052-cov-6.614331_pt1 | contig 63052 bp, 68 predicted proteins | sample MGYA00520888_ERZ891134 | MGnify/ENA primary metagenome ERZ891134 (study PRJEB32303, sample SAMEA104408692) | aquatic metagenome | biome: Brackish water; feature: Coastal; material: water | place: Baltic Sea | collected 2014-10-23 | depth 10 m ... | reverse complement strand
TTGTTTCCCAGGATGTTTAACGAGATCACCTGAGCTTCTCGGCACGCTTCTCCGGTCAAAACATCTGTCCGTCGAAACCTGTCACCCCCTGTTGAGTTGTCCCCCAATTGTACGCCAAGAAACAATTGACCCATCACACCTTGTGGATGAGGTGGACCTCACCTTGAGCGTCAGGTTTGCCGTGGTGGGGCAGTCGCACAAGGAGGGCGCCAAACGCCACGAGGACAGGTAGCGCGACACTCGCGAGCAGCACGGCTGTGTAGTTGCCGGTGACGTCATGCCCGAGGGAGAACAAAACCGGACCAACGGCTGCTCCAGCGATACCGACAGAAGTGATGACACCTCGGATTGCCCCGATATGCAAGGTGCCGAAATATCGCGGCAGTTCGGTGGCTTCCACCACCCGCATCGCTCCACCTGCAGCTCCAATCAGCATGCCGAAAGCAATAGCGAGTAGCCCAGGAGTAACTGCCGTGGCCAGGAGTAATCCACCGGCCATCATCGCCATGGACGTGATGAGAACGATCCGCGGCGATACCCGGTCCGCTAGCGCTCCGATGCCCAAAGTTGCGATCAAGGTTGCAACGGTCTGCGGCAGGAAGTTGGCGGCAGCTTCGGTTGGCGTGAGCCCCCGGCTGCCGAGGAGATCAATCTGGTGAAAGACAACAGCTGTGGTGATTGTCGAGATGGTCGCTACGGCGACGGTGACTAGCCAGAAGAAGCTTGACCGCAGGGCTTCCTTGCGCGTGACTCCCCAGACTTCCGCGGGCGGCACATCAGTGGCGCTGTCTCCATCCACGTGCTGACCGACGTCACTGGGCCTGTTGCGAATCCCCAGCAGCGCTATGGGCAGCACGATCACCCAGACTGCCAACCCTTCGACCAGCCACGTATTACGCCACCCAATATCCACAATGAGGCGTTCGCTAAGCAGTGGAATGAGTGTCATGCCAACGCCGCCAGCAGCGGCAACAATGCCCATGGCAAGACCACGCTTGCGGGTGAACCACAGAGCAACCGCCGTGGTGGCAGTCAGGTTCAAGGCTCCCTGCCCCATCATCCGGATGCCGATGAAACCGGCGGTCAGACCGACGATGTTGGAAACCAGAGACATTCCGATGAGCAGGCCACCGAATAGCGCGCCGATTATCGCCATAGTTCGGCGCACGCCGAACCGATCGATGGCCTGTCCGATCCATGGAAGGGCTAGCGCCCCTACCAACGTTCCGATGAGATAGGCGGTGGTCATCTGGGTTCGTGAGATGCCGAGGTCTTCGATCATCGGATCGACGAAGACCGAGACTCCATAGGTCTGCCCAGGGCCAGTCAGCGCAAGAGCGATCGCGGCAAAGACGACAATGCGCCAGCCGTAGAAGCCCTTATTTGGCAGCGGGATAAGGGACGTGCCGGTCAGGAATCCCACCCGCTACTCGATTCCCTTCGTCCTTCGCCCCACGGCCTTCTGCGCCTCGCGTTTGGCTTCCCGTTCGGCGATGGCCTGGCGCTTGTCATGGCTCTTACGTCCGCGTGCGACAGCCAATTCAACCTTCGCGTAGCCATCTTTGAAGTAAAGCGACAGCGGAACCAACGTGATACCTGTGTCCTTCACTTTGCCGGCGATTCGTCGCACCTCTTCCTTATGCAAGAGGAGCTTGCGTGAGCGACGCGGCTCATGGTTAGTCCAGGTTCCGAGGTCGTATTCCGGAATATGAACACCCTTCAACCACACTTCATGACCGTCGTAATAGCCGTAGCCATCGGTGATCGTGGCTCGCCCGGCACGAAGGCTCTTGACTTCCGTGCCAGTCAATTGCAGACCCGCCTCGTATACGTCCTCGATGGAATAATCGTGGCGAGCCTTACGATTTTGGGCAATCACTTTCTTGCCGGTTTCGCGCGCCATGTCACTGGCTCTCGAGCTTTGCGCGTTCCTCAACGAGGTCTGCTTTGCGCTGTTGCGACCAAGCGATGACCATCAACGTCAAAGATGTCACCGCGAAGACAAAGACCCACAAGTAGATATACATGTCCATCGCTGCACCAATCGGCGGACTCCCCGGCAGGTAGTTGCGCAGAAGCGGGAGCGCGAACAACAAAGCTCCATTCCAGGTCAATAGTGCAACTTCGAATCGGCGCCGATTGGTCACTGTCAGAACGGCCGCGATGAATGCGAGGATGACAACACTGATCGCCATAGCCACGAGGACGACGGCAAACACCTTCGTGGAGAAAGCGCGGCGAAGGTCAATCAACGCTGTTGGATACCCGCCCTCTTGGGCAAGTGTTGCCTCAATTTCCCAGCCACTAATGGAACTGTCTACATCCAACCCTGCGCGAACTGTTCCGGTTGTCTCGTTGATTCCACCGGCCTGCCGCTCGTAGGTTTCAACGGCGATTGCGAAAAAACCGGTGTAGGTATCGAGCGGGTATTTGTAGACCTGCCCGGACAATCCAACATCGATCTGGGCATTGCCGATCGGTTCGCCTTCGGGGAATTTGATGTCATGTGTGCCATCGCCGGCATAGATGACCACTCGAATTCCTTCCGCCAGACGATTTCCATCGTCGAGCAGGTCAGGGTCGGTTACGTCGAACTCGAATGTGACGGAAAGAGTGCCAGTTCGAGCGTCGAACTCGGTTGGCTTGGCCACGGCGAGGAAGCCGGGATCCTGCACGGTCAATTCGCTGGTAGTTATCCCGCCCTCAACCTGATACGCACGCACCACGAGTCCATAGACGATTGCGAAGGCCAGCAGTGAGACGAGGGTGATCACCACGCCTCTGGTTGAGAAGCGGCGCGGTTTGGGGTGCGCAGGAAGCAGGGTTTCACCCATGACACCTCCCGGGATGCTCTATGTCCGCACGTTCGCGGGCCCGCAAAGGATGCTAGGCGCAGGAAATCGGAGAACGCGACCCGCCGAACCAACCCCGGGGATCATACGGCGTGCCGTTGATGCGAACCTCGAAGTGCAGGTGCGGGCCAGTGGACCAGCCGGTGGATCCCACTGTTCCGATGGTCTGCCCCTTGGTGACAACTTGGCCGATCTTCACTCCCACTGAGTTCATGTGGGCGTAGAACGTGATCAGGCCATCACCGTGGACGATCATGACCGCCTTGCCGTAGGCACCACCATTGCTAATGGTTGCTACGGAGCCGTTGTCAGCAGCCACGATCGGCGTGCCAGTCGGTGCGGCCAGATCCCACCCGGTGTGGCAAGACTCCCGCTTGAAGATCGGGTGAACGCGCGGGCCGGGGTTCGATGACGGCTTCCCACTCACCGGCATCGTTAATGACCCGGTGGCGGTGAATGCGGGAGCCGCGGCCGGGGGTGGCTCTTCCCCGCGCTGTCGGGCCTCCTCGGCGGCCTTACGGGCCGCCTCCTCTGCTTCCTTGCGTCGTCGTTCTTCTTCCGCGGCAGCCTTGCGCGCTGCAGCCGCTAAGCGCTGCTGCTCCGCAACTAGGTCGTCGTAACGCCTTTTAACCTTGGATTTGAACTGTTGGGCCTGGGCGAGCGCACCCTTGCGCTCTTGGCGCAGTTCCTTGACCTTCGCCTGCTGCTTCTTGGCCTCAGCGAGGGCAGCACGGGCAAGGGCGAACGCGTCAGCGGCCTTTTGCTCCTCTTTCTCGGCTTCGATTTTCAGTGACTCGAGTCGAACGCCCTGCATTACTAGCTCGGCCTCGGTCTGGGTCAGCGAGCGCTGCACCCCAGCTTGCATCCGTGAAACGGTGTCAACGCCAGCCAGCCGCGCGGTGAAGTCACCGGGATCGCGAGCGTCGAGCACGACCTCGATCTCAGCGAGCGGGCCACGGGTGTAGACCGCGCGAGCCATCGCGTCCATGTCCGCGTGGATGTCTTCCAGCTTGCCTTCGACTATTTCCTTTTGCGCGAGCGCGGTGCGCAAGGTTGCCTTGGCGCGAACTGCCCGGGCCTGCGCTACTTGGGCCTCCTGCCGGGCTTCCCGTGCGGTGGCGAGCGCCTTCTTTCGTTCAGCGCGGGCAGCTTGCCAGCGAGCGTCAACGTCCTGGAACCGGTTGACCGCCTTGCGGACCTTCTTGCCCGCCTTGGCGAGGGCGTCTTCGGTGGCTTCGATTTCGGACTCGACTTCACGCTTCTCGGCCTTGAGCTCAGAACTGGACTTGCCGGGCTTGTCGGAGTCGGCGGCAGGGCGATTCGCCTGGGCAGGCCCCAACGAACCCGTGAGAACTGCAGCCACCAGCCCTAGGGCAGCGACAGACGACGCGAGCCGGCGGGCAGCGAAAGGGGCGCGAGTCAGCGACTCGTGGGAGGGGGCCACCACACGAGGATAACCCCACCAGTCACATAAACCTCAGTTGTCACACGCGCAAGTACTTGCGCAATGTGAAGAAAGCGGCCAAAGAGGCCAGGGCGACACCGACCAGGAGCAGGATCGGGGCGATAGCCAAGACAGCATCCCAGCCCACAAACGCGGTGAACTGGAATGAGGGAGCCAGGACTCCATCGATGACGAAAACCTTGACCGCCACCAGGCCCACGATCGCCAGGCCCGCCCCTAGAGCGGCCGCTACCGCGGCTTCCAGCAGGAAGGGCAACTGGATGTAGAAATTGGAGGCCCCGACCAAGCGCATGATGCCGGTTTCGCGGCGCCGGCTGAACGCAGCCACTCGCATGGTGTTGACGATCAACAGCACCGTGACGATCAACATCACGATCGCGATCAGCAACGCGATGGCCTGCAGGCCGTTGAGTAATCGGAAGAACTGATCGAGAATCTTGCGTTGGTCATTCACTTGTTCGATACCAGGTCTACCGGCGAACGCGGATGCAACGACGTCATACTGGGTTGGATCGGAGAGCTTCACGCGGAACGATTCCGGCAACGCCTCCTCCGTCACGTTCTCCACGATGGGTGAGTTTGCGAACTGCTCTTGGAAACGCTCGAAGGCCTCCGTCTTCGACTCGTAATAGACCTCTTCGACGAGTGGTCGCAAAGACTCGAGGTCAGCGCGAATTTGATCGCGCTGGGCATCGGTGACCGCACCGCTGGCACACGAGGCAGCATCGCTGCTGCGACTGCACAAGAAGATCGAAACCTCGACTTTGTCGTACCAGAAGTCCTGCATCGTCGTGACCTGCGCACGAACCAGCAGGCTTACTCCGAACAGCGCGAGAGACACCGCAACGGTGATGATCACGGCGAAGGTCATGGTGAGGTTGCGGCGAAGACCCGCGCCAACCTCACTGGTGACGAATGTCGCGCGCATCAGCGAGCGAACCCGTACACGCCGCGCGTTTGATCGCGCACCAAGTGCCCGGTCTCCAACTCGATGACCCGACGCCGCATCTGGTCGACGATTTGGGAATCGTGGGTAGACATGATCACGGTGGTGCCAAGCCGGTTGATGCGGTCGAGCAGCTTCATGATGCCCACCGAGGTGGTGGGATCAAGGTTTCCGGTGGGCTCGTCAGCGATCAGCAGCAGGGGACGATTGACGAAAGCACGTGCGATGGCAACGCGCTGTTGCTCACCGCCGGAGAGTTCGTCGGGGCGTCGTTCCATTTTGTCGTCCAGCCCCACCACCTCGAGCACCTCAGGAACCACCTTGCGGATGTGCGAGCGTGGCTTGCCGATCACCTCTAACGCGAAGGCAACATTTTCGAACACGCTCTTGTTCGGCAACAGTCGGAAGTCCTGGAAGACCGTCCCGATCTGTCGGCGCAAGGTAGGAATCTTCCAGTTCGACAATTGATTCAGTTCTTTGCCTAGGACCCACACCTGACCGGAGTTCGGACGTTCTTCGCGAAGCACGAGCCGCAAGAACGTGGACTTACCCGAGCCGGAAGGTCCAACGAGGAAGACGAATTCGCCCTTCTCGATCTCCAGGGATACCTCGTCAAGCGCCGGCCGATTCTGGTTGGCATAGGTCTTGGAGACGTTGTCAAAGAGGATCACGGTGGCCTCAAGGTCGGGGAAGGCGCCGCAGGGCGCCGGGGGCATTTCGAAGTCTAAGCATGACCGGCCGAAACAGCCGTCAAGGCGCGGCGGCTTGTTGCCGCCGCCAGCGAATCCCCGAGGCGATGAAATCGTCAATCTCACCATCGAGCACGGCTTGGGTATTTCCGGTTTCCTGCTCGGTACGTAGGTCCTTGACCATCTGGTACGGGTGCAGCACGTACGAGCGCATCTGGTTGCCCCACGACCCGGAGGAATCACCTTTCAAAGCATCGATCTTGGCCTGTTCTTCCATCCGGCGCCGTTCGAGCAACTTGGCCTGCAAGATGCCCATCGCGGTTGCCTTATTTTGAAGCTGGGAGCGCTCGTTCTGGCAGGAGACCACGATGCCGGTGGGAATGTGTGTCAAGCGCACCGCCGAATCCGTCGTGTTTACCCCCTGACCACCGGGACCACTGGACCGGTAGACGTCAACGCGAAGATCGTCTTCGGGGATGTCCATGCTCTCGGTTTGCTCGACGACCGGGATGACCTCCACACCCGCGAAAGAAGTCTGCCGCCTGCCTTGGTTGTCGAACGGAGAGATCCGCACCAGCCGATGGGTGCCCTGTTCGACGGACAACGTCCCGTAGGCGTACGGCGCTTTCACCGCAAATGTGGCCGACTTGATGCCCGCTTCCTCTGCGTAGGACGTGTCATAGACCTCAACTGGCCAGCCGTGGCGCTCGCAGTAGCGGGTGTACATACGCATGACCATCTCGGCCCAGTCCGCGGCATCGACGCCGCCAGCCTCGGCCCGAATCGTGACGAGGGCATCGCGATCGTCGTACTCCCCGGACAGCAACGTGCGCACCTCGAGATCGTTGAGGTCTTTTTCCAGTGAGCCCAGTTCCGAGACCGCCTCGTCCTGTGCACTCTGGTCGGCTTCGGCATCAGCGAGTTCAAACATCACGGGTAGGTCAAGCACCCGGGCTTTAAGTTCTTGCATTTTGCGAAGCTCACCCTGCAGGAACGACAACCGCGAGGTGACGCGCTGCGCGTTGGCCTGGTCGTCCCACAGGTTGGGCGCGGAGGCCTGACCTTCTAGATCAGTGATCTCGGCCTCGGTGCTCGGGACGTCAAAAACTTTCTCGAGGTTGGCCATCGTGGTTTCCACAGCGGCGATGCGCTCGTCGATCTCCAAGGTGGCCATGGGGAGCAAGGTTACGGCGCACCCGGAACGATCAGCCGACGTAGTCCAAGGATGCCGACGATCGCACCGAGATCGATGCCGAGATCGGCCAGAATGCTGTGCGCACTGGAGCTGCGATCTCGGCGCCTATCACTCGATCGCTGCCGCCGATGCCGATGATGACCAAACCCGGGATGGGATCGCGGGTTTGGGCTCGTTCGATGTGCTCGCGGGTTCGTGCACTGGCGCCGGCCGGCAACAGGCGCGTGTTCTCCGTCGCACCGTGTGCGTAGTAGTGGTCGCGATCGATTGACTGGACTCCGGACAGCACCGCCGCATCCGCGCGGGCCTGCAATTTCTGGCGCTGCAAGAAGGCCATAGAGGCATCGGTTACCACCGAGATCGCGATCAGCACCACTGCCATAAGGCCGATCCCGAGCAGCAGGATGCTGCCTCGCTCTTCGAGGACATGTCGCTGCACGTCACGCCCCCGCCGGACGAAACTCATCGACCACGTAGTCGCTTGATGCACGGATCGGAACAGCGGCCCAAGAATCCAGTCCAGCTGGCATCCACGGCAGCGGCATGTCCCACGCCAATTGCACCGACACTGTGCTGCCGGGTGCCAAACATGGCCCAGCGCAGGAGACGTTGAGTGCACTACCCGGAAGTTCCAGCCCGCGGTCAGCGAACGCGATGTGTGCGGCTTGCCGTGCCCGCCATTCCCCGGCCTGAACCGCCGTGTCACGCACGAACACCCGACCGGCTTCACGAACGGCCTGCTGGGCCGCGGCTTGCGCCCCAATCACCTGCGCTACCGCGATCACCACGTAGGCCAACGGGACGAGGACGCCTACACCGATCACGATGAACTCCACGATCGCCGAGCCCCGGTCTGCGCCAAGCCGTTCACCGATAACCATCAGCCCACCACCCCAGAACGGAAACCTGCACCGAGTTCATCGGCGGATTCCAAGACGGCACGACCAGTGACAGTCATGGGTGTGGGGCCAAGTAGTCCGATCAGGGGTAAATCGGCTGTGATGTCCACGGCCGCAACAGGGACCGGTCCACTGCGGTCTACCCGCGCCGTGGTGGTGCGCACGGCAGTCCCGGCGATCGATGTGGCCAAGATCTGCTCGGTGCGCTGCGTGCCAGCACTGACCTGAGCGCTGGAATCAGCACCAGCCAAGGCCATGAGTCGAGCACCCTCACTCGCGGCTTGCACCATCACGCTGCGTACGTGCAGGGCGAGGGTCAACTGCAAGACCGCGACCGCGATGAGAAGTAGCAAAGGTGCAACGAGCGCGAATTCAACCGATGCTGCGCCGGCGTCCGACCGCAGCCGGGCACGGCACCACATCACGGCTGGGACACCGAAGAGATGGCCCGGTCGAGAACCGAGGTGAGTTGATCGTCGGCGATCAACCAGATAGCTGTGACCAAACCGGCGGTCATGACAGTCACCAGCACCCAACCGGGGACATCACCGCGCTCATCTTTTGCCCGCTGGTGGAGCCGGTCAAGCCACGCAACCAGACGAATGTGTAGGTATCGCGATGCGTACATGTTTCTTCCTTTCATTGCTCCCTCATAACGGTTACGAGGTGAGGACTTGGATGCCCCTCAGGCCGGGGAACAGGGCGATGGCAACGATCGTTGGCAGGATCAAGAAGACGACGGGAATCAACATGACCACGTCTTTCTTGCCTGCCTGCTCCATCAACGCCTGCTGTTGAGCTGCGCGCGCGTCGCTTGCTTGCGCTCGCACTACTCCAACGAGAGGTGTGCCCCGTTCGAGGGAAATGAGTAATCCGTCCACAAAGCGCTCGACCGCCGGGACGCCCATTCGGTCCGACGCAGCTCGAAGAGCATCTTGAACAGGAATGCCCGTGCTGGCCTCGGCCACAACCACTCGGATTTCGTCGGCTAGATCACCCGATGCCATGTCGCTTACCCGATGCAAAGCCGGCACGATCGATTCACCGGCAGCGACAGCGAAAGCGAGAAGCTCGGCGACATCAGGAAGCTGCTCCGCAATGCGAGCCTGACGCCGTTTGGCTTGCGCACTTATTCGTCGGTCCAGCAGTAGCAACCCCAGCACCGCACCAAGAACCGGCAGCAGCACCAAAGCCAGCACCGTTGCGCCACCAAGGATCGCCCAGACAGCGACAACGGCTCCGACGATGAGCCCGAGCCCTCCCCAGATGAGTTGATCTGCTCGCAGCCGGTTCAGTCCCCCGGTGCGTCCGGCCTGGGACAGGCGTACCGATCCGCCGTCTGCAACTCGAAGGAGCCGCGGAACGACGATCGCGAGGTAGGTGCCCACCGGGCCGATATCGCTAGATCGAGGTGAGCGGGTACCCCGATGTAGCGCGATGCGTTGGGTCAGATCGGGGGCCGCGGTGGCGCGCCAGCGGCCGACGATGAGCAAGAAGCCGGCCATGGTGGCCAATCCGAGTAACGCTCCGAAGGCAGGTGAGTTCATGCGATCACCCGTTCTGGGACCGGCAACCGACCCAGACGTCGCATCAACCGATAGGCCACAAAGGAGACAACCGCCGATCCGGCCAACACGATGGTTCCAGTCCAGGTGGTGAAGGCGGCCACTGCTTCTGGACGGGTGCACAGCAAGGCGAGGGTCAGCCATGGCGCAGCTACGGAAATGCGCGCCGCATTAACCGTCCACGACTGGCGCGCCGTTATCTCACCGCGGGTGCGCAGATCCTCACGGAGCAGTGCACTCAGCGTGCGAAGCACGTGACCGAGGTCGTTTCCCCCGACGTCACGGGCGATTCGCAAAGAAGCACAGACTCGGTCGGCAACCGGATCGGCCAGTGCGTCTTGCAGCGCATCCAACGCCCGTCCGAAAGATCCGGTGGCTCGATACTCGACATCGAATTCGGCGAAGGACAACCGCAAAGCGACAGGTCCTCGACGCGCCAGGTCACACACCGCCTCAGGAAGGGCCAGCCCCGCTCGAACTGCGGACGCCAACTGATCTACCGCATCGGGCCACGCTTCTTGCCGGGCGGTGGCCTGCTGGGCGATGCGTCGTCGCAAGAGCACAATCGGTACGCCTGCCGAAGCGATGGCGGAAAGTAACGCCACCATCGGTACCGCAGTGACAATCAAGGCGAGCGAGCCAATCACAAAGGCCGACCCGACGCAGGCCCCCACCAAACTCGCAACCGTGAGGCGAGGAATACCGGCGGCGTAGACCAAACCTTGCAAGCGTGAAGTGCGCCGCACCTTCTTCTGATCAGAGCCCCTTCCGCTCCGCTCCGCGAGGTGCGCTGCGATCAGCAAGATTCCTAGACCGGCAGCAAGGCCGACAAGCGCGCCCATCAGGCGGCCAACGGTCGAGTGCTAGCCGGGGACCCTGCACCAAGCAGTTGCGCGACATCGAAGCCGTGCCGCTGATAGGTGTCTGTTCGCGCTGGAAAACCTCGATCCCGCTGCAGGCCCTGGCCGCGATCGGAAAAGATCGCCGCGATCTCGACAGTCCCCGACTCGACCCGACCCGTCAACGCGCTGATCTCCCGAATTCGCCTTCTGCCAGCTGGATCGGTGGCGGTGTGCACCACAAGATCGACGCTCGAGGCCACCGTTGGGATGACGAAGTCTCCGGGAATGTTCTGACCGGCCAGCAGCGGAAGAGTGCATAGTTTGGTGACGGCTTCGCGGGCAGTATTCGCGTGCAGGGTGGACATCGACGGCATGCCGGAGTTCATGGCAATGAGTAGATCCAAGGACTCCGCTTGACGAACCTCACCAACGATCAATCGGGTCGGTCGCATCCGCAGGGCCTCGCGCACTAAGCGCCTAAGCGGGATTTCACCCGTTCCTTCCAAACTCGCATCTCGGGTTTGCATCGCCACCCAATCGGGATGCTCGCAGCGCACCTCGAAGACTTCCTCGCAGCTGATGATTCGCTCTCGAGTCGGGACCGAACCAAGCAGCGCGTTGAGCAGCGTTGTTTTCCCCGCCTGGGTGCCGCCCGCGACGATCACATTGCAGCCACTGATGACCGACGCTTCCAGGAAAGTCGCGGCGTGTTCGGTCACTGTTCCACCGGCAACGAGATCATGGATGGTGCGCGGCCTAATCACGAAACGTCGAATGTTGATGGCCCAGTGCTCGCGAGTGACATCAGGGATGACGACATGCAATCGGCTGCCATCGGGCAACGTGGCATCAACGAACGGCTGGGAGAGGTCCAGCCTGCGCCCGGACCAGCGCAGCATCCGTTCCACCACATCCCGTACCTGGCCGGTGGTCATGACCACCGGTGTCAACTCGCTAATGCCCTGCCGAGCAACGAATACGCGCCCCGGCTCATTGACCCAGATTTCCTCGACCGAGTCGTCTTCGAAGAACGGCTGCAGCGGGCCGAACCCACCTATCGCGTGTTGCACTGCCTGGGCGACCTGCGCCACTTCTGCAGCAACGGATCGCTCGAGGCCCTCCTCGCCGGTGACATTTCCGATCACCACTTCGGCACTGATGCGATCGATTAGTCCCTGCAACCGATCCACATCGTGCAGAGGATCAAGCCGCAAGGTGCGGACTTCATCACGTACCCGTTCTTCCACCAGCTGGCACTTTTGCGCATACGTCTGTGCGGACATCGACGACCCTTTCCGTTGGCCGTCGACGACGTTAAGTCGCAGTGAGGTGTGACGAATAGACCCGATTTTCGGGTTGTGGATAACTCTGGAGAAGTGGCGAGTTTGGCTCGTGCCCGGCTAGCGAGCCGGCGAGATGCTGGGGGCGATGAAGCGATCCCAGGCGGCTTCCACAAACTCCGGATGCTCCATTTGCGCGACATGCCCGCTGTCGGGCAGGACCACCACGTGGGCATCGGCAAAGTGTTTGGTGGCTCGGTGCGCGGTGCGCGAATCGACAAGCGGATCCTTGCGGCCGTATACGAGCAGGGTGGGGGCCTGGACGCGTTCTGCCAGTTTCCAGGGCCTGTTTGCGCTGCGATCGAAGTAGGTGCGCAGCAAACCACGCAGCGACTGCAAGAAAGCATCATGCGCATACGGACGGGCATCGCGAGCTCGGACTTCCTCGACTGCCTCAGCGAAACGCAGTTCAGACATCCGAGAAGGATCGGCGAACGTGCCATCGATCGTGGCTTGCACCCGCTGTTCGGGCGTGGTGGTCTCGACGAACTTCGGTATCAAACGTTCACCGATTCCCGGAACCGAGATCACCGGCAGGTGGACGTTGCCCTTCGTGGCGTAGCGCAAGTTGGGCAGAGCCGGTGAAACCAACGTGAGGCTGCGAACCAATTCCGGCCGACGAGCGGCAAGTTGTAGCGAGATCGCTCCACCGAGGGAATTGCCGAACACATGCACCGGCCCGAGTTCATGCTCAGCGATGAAGTCGGCAACTGCACGGGCGTGCCCGGCGGGTGACATGTCACCGTCGCGGGGCGGCGGCGATGCGCCAAAGCCGTGCAGATCGATGGCGTAGCAGTCCAATCGCGAACGCATCCGCCCCATGAGGTCGGTCCAGTTCAGTGCCGAACCACCAAGTCCGTGCAGAAATACGGCGGCGGGTGCAGCGGTGTCCGCGGAAGGTGCGTGGCGGTAGGCCAAAGCCCTTTCAGCAAGGAGGATCTCGTGCCTCTCAAAGGGCCTTTGGACTGGCTGTTGGACAGGCTCGGGTACGACGCTCACGCACGCAGATTACGCCTGCGGAAAGCAAGCAGCCCCACTGTGGTCACGATGACCGAGAGGGCGATAAGGACTGCGAGTGATCCAGGCAGGAAGCCTTCGTTCATGGCGGTGGTGGCGTCGTACCACCGCCATGGAGTGAGATCGCGAACGGGTTCCAGCCAGTCGATGGATTGACCAAGACCATCGATCAAGAAGGTTCCGAACGCGAGACCCGCCGAAACTGCGATGCCCACTCCTTTTCGACCCACGGCGGTCGCGACCGACATTGCAAGCAACGAAAAGACCAAGAGGAAGGCGAACATCTGCACCGTTACCGACACCAGCGCATCGAGCGGAATGTCGAGTCCCGTTGGCCCTGCCAACACAAGTGTTGGCAGGGCGGAGACGATGCAGAGCACCGCAATCCCGAAGATGACGCCGAATACTTTCTGCACATACAGCGAGGTCCGACTCACGGGCTGCGCCAACAGCAGGTCGAGGGTGTGGTCTTCCTCTTCACCAGCAATCGCCGACGTTCCCCTACCGATGCCGAATACCAAGATCACCGTGGGCAAGAAGAAGACGTACAACTGACTGGCCAGATAGCCGACTGGCGATGTGATGTCGTCTGGACCGATCAGCGGGCGCAGCGCTTCAGGCAGCTCGGCCATCATCTGGTCCAAAGCCGGGTCCCCCGCGATGCTGGGATAGAACGCGTCGACTAAGACCACCAGGGCAACGATCCCCAAACACCACCACAACAGTGATCGCATTCGAAGCCTCATGTCCGAGGCAAAAAACGTCCAACCACCGTTCATGAGCCAGCCTGCCCGGTGTAGAAACCTAGGAAGACATCGTCTAACTCACCCGCGGTCGATTCAATCGAGGCCACGGGGAAACCGGCAGCTGTCTTGATGATCGGATCCACATCTCCGGTGAATGTGACCGAGACCCAGTCACCCTGCTGGTCAATATGTTCGGCAACCACGCTCGATGCAAAGCGGACAGCATCCTTTTCAGAGTTAAACCGCAACCGCACCGTTGCCGCCGCACGCGCACGCAATTCAGCGATGTTCTCTACTGCAACGAGAAAACCATCGCGAAGCACCGCAACTCGATCGGCGAGGCCTTCGAGTTCCGACAACACGTGGCTGGACAGCAAGACACCGGCACCACGTGAGACGGACTCACGCACCAGCGCCGCGAACTCGCGTTGCAGCAGCGGATCCAAACCGGAGGTTGGTTCATCGAGGAGCAGAAGCGTCGCTCCCGGGGCGAAGGCCAGAATCAAACCGATCTTCTGCCGGTTGCCTTTCGATAACTGACCCACCGGACGAGAAAGGTCGAGATCCAACCGCTCCGCGAGTTCACCCACGCGCTCGTCATCAATCCCACCTCGGGCGGCGCTGTACCGGCGCAGGACAGACCAGCCGGTGAGCCGACCCGGCAACAAGAGGTCACCTGGCAAATACGTGATCTGCTCTCGTGCTCGGGGATCGGTGGAGTCCACTCCCGAAATCCGTACGCTCCCGCTGGTCGGGTGCACGAGATCCAACGCAGCCCGCAGCAAAGTCGTCTTGCCCGCTCCGTTGGGGCCAAGCAAGCCGGTGATTTGCCCGGAAGGCACCTCAAGGGTGATGCCGTCGATGCCCCGGGCTTTCCCGTAGGTAACGGTCAGTCTGTCGACGCTCAGGGCCCCTTCGGCCACTTCAGCGGAAGTCACGTAATCAGGCTATACCTCTGAACGGGATAGCCTGCGGGAATGGCCAACGCGATGGAGACAACGCGCGGCACCCGAATGCCGCGTGAGCAACGTCGCGAGCAGGTGATGAGCGTGGCCCGACAGGTTTTCGTCGAGCGCGGCTATCACGCTGCGGGCATGGACGAAATCGCCGATGCCGCAGGCGTGTCTAAACCAGTGCTGTATCAACATTTTCCCAGCAAACTGGAGTTGTACCTCGCACTACTCGACGGCGGCATCGCCGAACTGCTGAGTTCAGCGGACGAGGCACTGTTGAGCACGACCGACAACAAGGAACGCGTTCGCGCGACAATGCGTGCCTACTTCTCATTCGTCGCCGATCAAGGCAGCGCCTACCGCTTGGTGTTCGAGAGCGATGTCATGAACGAATCAGCAGTCCGCGAACGCGTCGACCGTGCGCACGAAGCAATTGCCGCCAAGATCGCCGATGTGATCTCAACTGATACCGGTCTGCGCCCCGAACAGGCCATGTTGCTCGGATCGGGATTGCAAGGATTGGCGCAAGTGGCGGCCACTCGATGGCTGTACTCCGCCGAGCCCAGGACCCCCATCGACGAAGCAGCCGACCTGGTCTCCGCGCTCGCCTGGCGAGGAATCCGCAGTTTCCCGCTTTCCCATCCCCCCGCTCAGTAGCAGGTCCGATACGGATTAGCTCGCTAGTAATCAGCCAGATCGCGCCGCTGGGCGCAAGCACGTAGTCTGCCGTCAGTACGTCACCACGGCGCTCGTCGTCGCAACAGAAGAGGTGTGCAACGTTGGAGATCAAGATCGGTGTTAGCGATTCACCGCGGGAAATCGCCCTGGACAGCGAAGAGACCCACGATTCGATCCAAAAGGCAGTGGAGAAGGCCATCAACGACGGTGCGATGCTCTCGCTAACCGACGACCGAGGTCGCACCGTGCTTATTCCGGCCGCAAAGATCGCTTATGTGGAACTCGGCCCGTCGTCGAGCCGCAAAGTCGGCTTCGGCTCGATGGCCTAACTAGCAGCTTCTAACCAGCAGTTCCTAACTACGCGGCAAGGCCGAGTTCTTGCATGCGGCGAGAGTGGTTGTCGGTCAGCCGCGCCAGCATGCGACCTATTTCGGCAAGGTCGACACCGGGCCGGTCAGCACCCCCCACCAAGAGCATGCTCAATGCGTCCCGGTCGGCCGCCACCCGCTGGGCTTGGGACAACGCCTCACCGACCAAACGCCGACCCCATAAGGCCAGGCGCCCCGCGACCCGTGGATCGGTGTCGATAGCCGAGCGCACGCGATCAACCACGAAAGCGGACTGGCCCAAGTCCTCGCACGTAGCAAGAACGAGTTCTCGACTTGATGGATCTACGTATGCAGAGATTTCGCGATAGAAGTCCAACGCAATGCCGTCGCCCACGTACGCCTTGACGAGTCCCTCAAGCCAGTCGGCCGGCTTGGTGTGCGCGTGGAACTCATCGATAGGACGCCGGAACGGCTCCATGGCGATATCCGGATCTGCACCCAATTCCACAAGCCGGTCACGTAGCGCCAAGAAATGCCGGTACTCGGCCGTTGCCATCCCCGCGAGCGCTGCCTTATCGGCTATGCGCGGTGCCATGGCGGCATCAGCTGCCAGTCGCTCGAAGGCGCCAAGTTCGCCATAGGCCAGCACCCCGAACAGATCCACGAGCGCAGCTCGATACTGCGGATCGTGTAGGGCCTCATCGGAGGCCTCGAAGGGAGTGGATCCGTCGATCATGGTGCCGTCAGGGTACAGTTGAGGCCTTGCGGGACATCGGTTTCCGCCGTCGATCATGGATCGATTCCCCTCGGGTGCGCCGCGCGTGCACCCTCAACACAGGAGTTCCCCTGAGTAACACGAGCCAGACCACAAGCGATACCTCTCTCGATACCCCCACCATCGACTCTGAAGAGTCGACCCTTCAAGCGCCCACCTTCGCCGAACTCGGCGTCGTTGCACCCGTCGTTGATGCGCTCTCCGCTCACGGCATCATCACCGCGTTTCCCATCCAGGAGATGTGCTTGGGTATGGCCCTCGAGGGCCGCGACATCATCGGTCAGGCCAAGACCGGCACCGGCAAAACACTGGGCTTCGGGCTTCCGCTCATCCAACGCATCGCGGCACCGAATACACCCGAATACGCTCAACTCCCCGATGCGGCCCAAGGTAAGCCGCAGGGACTGATCATCTGTCCCACCCGCGAACTCGCCTCCCAGGTCGCTACCGATATCGATCGTGCCGGCAAGAACCTCGGCATTCGAGTGCTGTCGGTGTACGGCGGGCGCGCCTACGAACCACAGATAGATGCCCTCCACGCCGGAGTGGACGTGGTCGTAGGAACTCCCGGACGCGTTATCGATCTCGCCCAGCGCGGCGAACTGGACCTGTCCCAAATCCGCGAGCTTGTCCTCGACGAAGCCGACGAGATGCTGGACATGGGCTTCCTGCCCGATGTCGAGCGCATCGTCGCGATGGTGCCCAGCAACCGACAAACCATGCTCTTCTCGGCGACTATGCCCGGTCAAATCGTTTCCCTGGCTCGCCGTTACATGAATCAACCCACGCACATCCGCGCAGCAGATCCGGGCGATGAGACCGCAACGGTCGATGCCATCGAGCAGCACGTCTGGCGCGCGCACCCGATGGACAAGATCGAACTGATCGCCCGAGTAATGCAGGCTGATGGACGAGGGCTGGCGATGATCTTCACCCGAACGAAGCGCAAGGCCCAGAAGATCACCGACGAACTCACCGAACGCGGATTCGCCGTCGGCTCCGTGCACGGCGATCTCGGCCAAGGCGCCCGTGAGCAAGCGTTGCGGGCGTTCCGCGCCGGCAAGGTCGACATTCTGGTCGCAACAGACGTGGCAGCTCGCGGTATCGACGTCGACGGCGTTACCCACGTGATCAACTACGAATGCCCAGACGACGAGAAGACCTACCTGCACCGGATCGGTCGTACCGGCCGTGCAGGCGCCTCAGGCGTGGCCGTCACACTCGTCGATTGGGAGGACATCGCACGCTGGCAGATGATCGACCGAGCACTGAAGCTGCCCTTCAAGGATCCGATCGAGACCTACTCGACCAGCCAGCACGTCTACACCGGGCTCGGTATTCCCGAAGGCGCCACTGGGCGGCTGCCCAAGAGCCAGCGCACCCGCGCTGGACTTAACGCTGAGCAGGTCGAAGATATCGGCGAGACCGGCAAGCGTCCGCGGTCGGACAAGAAGCCAACTCAGCAACGGCGCTCAGGCGACGCAAAAGCCCCACGTCGAAACGGTGAGAAGAGCCAGGCACCGCAGCGCAAGCAAAGCGACGCCACGCCAAGGCGCCGTCGGCGAACCCGCGGCGGTCAGGACTCCAAAGCCTGAGCAACTCGCCGATACGCCGCGGCACCTTCGGATCGCGGCGCGGTCGCCAGAATCGTCCGACCAACGGCTGGCGCTTCAGCGAAGCGCACACTGCGCGGGATCGCATCGAAGACCGGCACCCCGAACCGCGGTCCAAGATCGGCCAAGACCGCGCGCGCATGCATGGTGCGTCCGTCAAAGAGGGTCGGCACAAGTCCCACTACGCGTAGATCAGAATTCGCCCACCGCTGGACTTCCTCGATGGCCTCCATCAATTGGCCAAGACCGCGGTGCGCAAGCGTTTCGCACTTCAGCGGGACGAGGACTTCGTCAGCAGCGACGAGTGCATTGATCGTCATCAGACCCAGCGACGGCGAACAGTCGATGAGGATGTAGTGGTACTCCTCGCGCAGCGGATCCAAAACGCGCTCGAGCATCCGCTCTCGGCCCTCCGCAGCAGCGAAGTCGTGATCGGCACTAGCCAGATCAATCGTGGCCGGAAGCAGGTCTACTCCCTCTTCGGTCTGAATGATCGGCGGCTCACCTTCACCCGACAGGTAAGTCCGTGGAAGTTCAACCGGGAGATCCTCCGGATCGATGCCCAGCGAGAAGGTGGCGCAAGCCTGGGCATCCAAATCCACCACCAAGACGCGGTTGCCTGCTTCAGCGAGCGCCGAGGCAACGGTGGTGGCGGTAGTCGTCTTGGCAACGCCACCCTTTTGATTGGCGACGGCGATGATCCGGCCCATAGCCCTATTGTGACGATGCGGTTAGAACAGGCACCCGGCCGCACGGAGGTGAGGCATGACAGCGAGCTACACCTGGGAGTTGCCAGCGGATGCAACAGCCCCGGGTCAGGCACGCTGGCACCTGCGCCAACTGCTTGAGAGCGATTCCGAGGCGATCGACGCCGAACTGGTGGCCACCGAGTTGATCACCAACGCCTGGCGGCATGGTCGTGGCCCCATCACCCTCAGCGCCGACTTGCGCCCGGATTGCCTGGTGTTGGAGGTGTGCAGCGAATCAGATGCTCAACCCAACGTGCGCACTGATGCAGGTGGATCGAGCGGCCGCGGGCTGTCACTTATCGAGGAACTCGCGCGAGCGTGGGGCTTCACACGCGAAGGCGATCAGATGTGCGTCTGGGCAGAGATCGCGATTTCCTAATCGTCGGATCCGGCCAAGGCTTCCCACGATTCGCGCTTTCTCGTTTGCTGCTGGCCGGCTGGGCAGATATCCCAGAAGTCGCAATACCCGCACAACATCCCAGGCTGGACAGGGAACAACTCATCCCGAATCTCATCGGAGTGCTCGGTCGATTCCCAGGTGTCCTGGGCTAAGGCAATATCGGCCGCGATGCGGCCTACTCGCTCAAGGTGCCGATCCAGCGATTCTTGAGTGTGTCTCCATGCCACCTGTGTGCCGCTAGGAACATGGTGCAGGGCGACATGGAAGCAAGGTCGATTCAGCGTTCGCTGCACCATTAACGCGTACATGGCAAGCGCCGCAGACCCGCGAACGTCGTCTTCTCCCGGAACGAATTTCCCGGTCTTGTAATCAACGACGGACACTTCGTCAGCGTGCTCGTCCAACCGATCGATGCGCCCTTCCACGATGAACGAATCCGTCTTGAAAGCGAGATTGCGCTCGGTGCTCATCGGGTCGAAGGAGGTTGGAACTCCCGTGAGATAGTCACGCACGATTTCCACAGCGTGCTCACGCCAGCGTGCTGCTTGGGTTTCATCCGCAAAGCCTGCATTACTCCAAGCATCATCAACGAGTTTCGGGATGCGATCAGGTGTGCGCACTTCAGTGGGGAGATCAAACCAGGACCGCAATGCCCCATGCACCGCATTGCCGTAAGACAGATGAGCCCAAGATCGGCCGCGTCGTTCCTTGGTTACGTAGGTGAAGTAGTACTTGCGTGGGCAGTCTTGCCACGCGCTCACCTTGGTGGGTGACAACTTTAAGAACACTAAATCAGCGTAGATCTGTGGGAAGCAGATTCCAACCGGTGAGAGCTTCCACAAGACCCTCACTCGTTGGCAATTCAAGCAACTCCACCGGGGTCACGAAGCGGGCGTCAGCAGCATCGTCCGCCGCGACAGGTTCCCCAACCCCGACGCACAAGAAATCCCGAATCACGTAGGTGTCACCGCTTGGCGCTGTTCGTTCCACCGTTCCGACTTCGCGTTCGACGCGAACAACCAAGCCGGTCTCTTCCAACACCTCCCGAACTACGCCCTGTTCGGCGGTCTCCCCGACCTCGAGGCGACCACCGGGCAACGACCACATGCCTTTCGCCGGAGGATTCGCCCGCTTGACGAGAAGTAGCCGACCGGCTTCATCAAAAACGACGGCACCCACACACGGGATATCCGCCATCAGGTGCGGATTTTGTAGTCCTCGAGCAACCGGCGAGCCACGATCATCTTTTGAATATCGGCTGTACCTTCGCCGATCATCAACATCGGTGCTTCGCGGTAAAGCCGCTCGATTTCGTACTCCTTGGAGTATCCGTAGCCACCGTGGATCCGGAAGGAATCCTCGACAACCTCCTTGCAGTATTCGCTTGCCAAGTACTTGGCCATCCCAGCTTCGAGATCGTTTCGCTCGCCGTTGTCCTTGGTCCGGGCGGCCATCACCATCATCTGATGGGCAGCTTCAACCTTGGTTGCCATGTCGGCCAACCGGAAGGCAACCGCTTGGTGCTCGCTGATCTGCTTACCGAAGGTGACCCGCTGCTGGGCGTACTCGATGCCGAGTTCAAAGGCGCGCAGGGCGAGGCCGCATGCGCGAGCAGCAACGTTCACTCGGCCGACTTCAACGCCATCCATCATCTGGTAGAAGCCCTTGCCCGGTTCCCCACCGAGGATTGCGCTGGCCGGAAGGCGAAGGCCATCCATCACCAATTCAGTGGTGTCGACCCCCTTGTAGCCCATCTTCTCGATCTTTCCGGGAATAGTGAGGCCCTCGCGCACCTCACCAAACCCTTCCGGCTTGTCGACAAGGAAGGTAGTCATCCGCTTGTAGACGCTTGCATCTTCAGAAGCGGCGTTATCCGTCTTGACCAATACCGCGACTAGGTTCGATGACCCCCCGTTCGTTAGCCACATCTTTTGGCCCGTGAGCAGATAGTCATCACCATCAGCAACGGCCTTGCTGGTGATCGCCGCGACATCTGATCCGCAGCCGGGCTCGGTCATGCTGAACGCGCCACGGATTTCGCCCTCGGCCATCTTGGGCAGGTAGTGCTGCTTTTGCTCCTCGGTTCCATGGTGCAAAACCATGTGCGAGACGATGAAGTGCGTATTGATGACACCGCTCACGCTCATCCAGCCGCGAGCGATTTCCTCGACCACGAGAGCATAAGTCAGTAGCGACTGTCCGAGACCGCCGTACTCCTCGGGAATCATCAAGCCGAAGACACCGAGTTCCTTGAGACCATCGACGATGTCTTTCGGGTACTCGTCGTTGTGTTCCAAATCCCCCGCCACCGGGATGATCTCCGCGTCAACGAACTCGCGGATCCCAGCGAGGATGTCCTTTTGGTCTTGGTTCAATCCGTCAGTTTGCAATAAGCGGCCCATAGCTTTCCCTCCTGCTTGCTCGCGATGCTAACGCCATCACCTGCATCGTGCCCGCGCAGCGACGGAATCATCGGCTACCTGGGAATCGGGTGCCACAGGCCCGCTCCGGGATTGACCAACCCAACGGCAGCGGCGAACGGGAGGGCGAGGATCGGGAGTGCCGGCAAGACACTGGCCCCCACCGCCACGGAGATCAGCACCTGGGCCAGCGCGATTGGCGCCCAGGCGATGGTGAGGATCGCGATCGTGTGACCCACATCAGCGCCCGGCGATAGCACCGCGCGCTGGAGGACTGTCGCCGCCAGGGCGCCCACGAGCCCCATGATGAGGGCGGCAAGCCAGATCGGTGCCACGATCGCGGTGCCGGAACTGACCAGCGCCAGCAAAGCGAACACGATTGCACGGGCCAGTCGGTTGCGCCCCGGGTGGTGGAGAACATCGCGCAGGCTCGCCCGAGGCTTCGGCGCCGGCATCGGAGTCGGTACCGGAATGCTTCCTTCCAGCATGACGTCCCGAGCTTTGACGAGGTCGCGGAAGTGCGCAGCATCACCACCGGCATCCGGATGCGACACCCGGGCCCATACCCGCCAGGCACCGCGCACCTGCTCGGCATCCGCGTCGGGTCTCACCCCCAAAAGCGCGCTGGCTTGAAGACGATTCATCACCGCACGGCTATTCCGGTGGCGTGAACGTTTGCGTGCGCTGCATCCCGGCGGCTCGCCCTTTGCCCGCGATGACCAATGCCATCTTGCGGCTGGCTTCGTCGATCATCTCGTCCCCGAGCATGGCGGCACCGCGAGCACCCCCTTCAGCAGAGGTGTACCACTGGTAGGCATCCAAGATGAGTTCCGCGTGGTCGTAGTCATCCTGGGTGGGTGAGAACACCTCGTTTGCCGCATCGATTTGCCCTGGGTGCAACACCCACTTGCCGTCGAAGCCAAGCGCCGCGCTGCGGCCTGCAACTCGCTGATAGCCCTCGATGTCCTTGATCTGCAAGTACGGGCCGTCGATAGCTTGTTTGTCGTAGGCACGCGCGGCCATCAGGATTCGCATCAGGATGTAATGGTAGGCATCGCCGACGTCATAGCCAGGTGGCTGCTCTCCCACAACCAGTGACTTCATGTTGATACTCGCCATGAAATCTGCTGGCCCGAAGATGATGGTCTCCACTCGCGGACTCGCTGCTGCGATCTCGTCGACCTTGATCAGGCCCATGGCGTTCTCGATTTGGGCCTCGATGCCTATGCGACCAACCTCAAGGCCCTCGGACTTCTCGATTTGAGTGAGGAGCATGTCCAGCGCCTGAATCTGTTCTGGACCCTGCACCTTCGGCAACATGATGCAATCCAGATTCGCACCCGCGCCAGCGACCACCTCGATCACATCCGCGTATGTCCACTCGGTTGTCCAGTCGTTGACTCGGACTGAGCGCACCTTGTCCCCGTAGCCCCCTTCGTTCAGGGCTGCCACGATGTTCTTTCGGGCGTCGGGCTTAGCAAGCGGCGCGACCGCGTCCTCGAGATCCATGAAGACTTGATCAGCGGGCAGGCCCTTGGCCTTCTCGAGCATTTTCGTACTGGAACCGGGCACCGCTAGGTTCGATCGTCGGCTACGCACCTCGCGTGTGCTGTTGTTCATGCCCGCTCCCTTCGGCTACCCGACCCCTTGAACACTTTGAGCCTATCCGCGATGCCCTAAGTTCGGCGCGTGGATCCGTCGGTTCAGGAACTGCAGCGTGCTCGCATCGCGGTGTCGGTGCTGTTCTTCGTCAACGCACTCACCTTGAGCGCGTGGCTGCCGCGACTGGCGGAGCTGCAAATCAACCTGTCCCTCAGCGATTTCGACATCGGGCTCGCGCTTACCGCCGGTGCGATCGGTGGCGTGGCCGCGGGCATTCTCGCCGGTCCATTGATCGGCCGGTTCGGAAGCAACACCGTTGCCGTCCTTGCCCTCATCGCGATCTTGCCGGTCCTCCCGATGATCGGGGTTGCCGGTGGGCTCTGGGTGTTTGCGCTAGTACTGCTGGTGGTCGGCGCTTTGGATGCGGTCATGGACGCGGCAATGAACTCCCATGCCATGCGGGTGCAGCACGGTGTCAAACGCTCGATTCTCAACACTTTCCACGGGTATTGGTCGCTGGGAACGGTGGCAGGTGGACTCATCGGTGTGGGTACAGCCGCTGTAGGTCTGCCGTTGGCCTGGAGTTTGGGGCTTGTCTCGGTGTTATGCGCGGTTCTGGTGTTCAGCACGTGGCGTTGGCTGCTACCAGGCAAGGATCCCGATTCCTTCCTAGAAGGAAGTGCCAACGGCGACGTTCATCAAGAAGTTGAGCAACTGCAGTCCGCAAACCCCGATCCATCATCTTTCATGCCGCCACCGCCTCGAGTTGCCGCAAGTAAGCGGGTTATCGCTCGGCCGATCATTTGGGCGCTTGGCGCCTTCATCATCCTGGCGGTGATGATCGAGGACATCCCTGGACGATGGAGTTCCATCTACCTCGCCGAGATCGGAACTCCGGAACGATTCGTCGGCTGGGGCTACGTGGCCTTCAGCGTCGCGATGACCGCCGGTCGATTCCTCGGCGATCGGATCGTTGACTCAATCGGCGAGCGGACATGGACTCGCGTTGCGATGGCCGCAACTGCGCTCGCACTTGGCGGGTCACTGGTCATCGGTTCGGCCTGGGCCTTCATAATCGGATGCGCCGTGACCGGCTTCGGCGTGGCCACGTTATTCCCGGCAGCGATGCGGGCCGTGGCTCACCTACCCGGCATTAAGCCGGCCACCGGTGTTTCAACCTTGAGCTGGCTGTCTCGAGCCGGATTCGTCGTTGCTCCGCTCGCGGTTGGTGCAATTGCGGAAGGTGCTGGCATCGCCTGGGGTGTGGGAGTCGCGGTGCTCGCTGCCGTAGCGCTCCTTCCGCTCAGCGCTGTCCTCAAATCGGGGACGTCTCGGTAATCGTCGCCGGCCCCGGACGCCGATCAGCCGATCGGATCACGATCGCCAAGCCGAGCAAGATGAGGGCCGCCGCGGGCAAGAGCCCCAGAGGTGGCACCTGCCCGAGCCAAATGGCAGCCACGATCGTGGCGCCAGGCATCTCGAACAAAATCGCAAGCGAGACAACAGTTGCCGAGGTGCTAGAGAGCACCTTGTTCATCATGGAGTGGCCTAGTAGTTGAGCGCCCAAAGTGACCGCGAGAATTAACAACCACGCTTGCGCATCGAAACCGACCAGCGCCTCACGGAAAACGAACACCAGCGGCAGGATGGTCACTGCAGAAACTGCGTAGAGCACGAACGTCATGGTCGAAGTATCGACGGTTTGCCGAACGCGTTCGGCAACGGAGACGTAGGCCGCCGCAAAAACCGCACCGATCAGCGCGAGGGCGTCGCCAATCAGATGCTGCGGGTCAACTGAGAGATCTACCCCGGTCAAAACGATGACACCGCTGAACGCAATCGTGATTCCGATCCAGACACCTCGCTCGATGCGCACACCTGTGGCCCGCGCGATGAATGCGGCCCAAATCGGTTGGGTGGCCACCAACGCGGTCGAGGCCGCGATCGTGGTCATGGTGAGTGAGGGGATCCACGTCGCAAAATGCAACCCAAGGAAAACGCCGGCGAGTGCGGTCAGCCGCAGTTCCCGGCGATTCAAGCGGGCGAGTTGGCTGCGTTGACGAAATCCGACCCACACACCGGTGAGTCCGCTTCCAATCAAGCATCGCCAAAAGGCAATCGCCAGGGCCGGGGCTGCCGTGGCAGCGATCATCGGCCCGCTCAGCGAGATGAAGACCACAGCCACTCCGAGTCGGGCTAGGTCGATATTGGGGGGCCGCGTGAGGCTAGAAGGACCGCCCTGATGCTGTTCGCCCATCGCCCTCCCTTCATGGACCCGGAAATCGCCGATGCGCGACGGTAGCCTTCCCGACGTGACGATCACCAGCACTCGCCTGTTCCTGGCCCGTTTGGCCGGGCTGGGGGTCTTCGATACCCAGGGCGACAAGATGGGCAAGGTCCGCGATGCGGTGGTCGTGCTGCGCATCGGTGGTAACCCACCCCGGCTAACCGGGCTGGTCGTAGAAGTACCTCCCCGCCGCCGGATCTTCGTTCCGATGACCAAGGTCACCGCCATCGACGCCGGACAAGTCATCGTGACCGGGACAGTCAATCTTCGCCGATTCGAACAACGACGAAACGAATCACTTGCAACCGCGGAGTTGTTGGACCGGACGATCACCCTTCGGGAATCCGGCGAGCGCGTTCACGTCGTCGACATCGGTGTCGCTCAGACCAAGAGCCGCGAATGGCTCGTCGATTCACTTTTCGTGAAACGCGCTGGATCAGGGCTTAGACGGCGAAGCGAACGCTTCCTGGTCGAGTGGAGCGAGGTTTCTGGCCTCTCCCTTCCCGAAGAAGCGCAACCAGCAGAGCAACTGCTTGCCACTCTTGACACGCTGCGTCCGGCCGATGTGGCGTCCCTGTTGCACACCCTCGTCCCCAAGCGTCGTTTGGAGGTTGCCCGAGAGCTCGATGACGAACGCCTCGCCGACGTCCTCGAGGAACTCATCGACGACGATCGCGTTGAGATCATGCAGGCGCTCGATCGCGAACGCGCCGCCGACGTCCTCGAAGAGATGGATCCAGGAGACGCAGCCGACCTCATCTCCGAATTGCCACCCGAGCAGGCCGAATTCCTGCTGAAGGAAATGGAACCCGACGAAGCCGAGGACATTCGCCGGCTGCTGGCCTACGACGACTTCTCCGCCGGCGGCATGATGACAACCGAACCCGTGATTCTGGCCCCAGATGCCTCGGTCGCCGAAGCCTTGGCCAGCATCCGTAACCCCGAGCTCCCACCCGCGTTGGCCGCGCAAGTATTCATTTGTCGGGCCCCCACCGAGACGCCCACCGGAAGGTATCTAGGCACATGTCACTTCCAGCGCCTCCTTCGCGAGCCACCCTCCACGCTGGTCTCGTCCCTTCTGGACACCAGCATCACCGCCGTGCGGCCGGACACCCCCCTCGGTGACGTCACGCGCAACTTCGCGGCGTACAACTTGGTGGCTTTGCCGGTAGTCGACGAAGACGATCACCTACTCGGTGCGGTCACGATTGATGACGTCGTTGATCACATGCTGCCGGAGGACTGGCGAGAGGAAGTCGGCAATGGCTAGCGGGCGCCGCAAGAGTGGCGAGCCGCGCCTCGACCAGCCGATTGAGAGCAGCCGCGGGATACGACCCGCCTACGATTCCGAGCGCTTCGGACGACTCTCTGAACGCGTGGCTCGCTACATCGGATCGTGGGCGTTTATCGCGTGGATGTCGGTCGTCATCATCGCGTGGCTGTCTTTCAACGTCTTCGCACCCGATGGGATTCGTCCAGACGCATACCCGTTCATTTTCTTGACGCTGCTGTTGTCCTTGCAGGCGTCCTACGCAGCCCCGTTGATCTTGTTGGCCCAAAATCGACAGACCGACCGAGACCGTGTGCAATACCAAGAGGATCGTGCACGCAACGAGCGCATGCTGGCCGACAGCGACTATCTCGCACGCGAAGTCGCGTCGCTTCGCTCATCGCTCGGAGATATGGCTACGCGTGACTTCGTTCGCAGCGAACTGCGCGAGACATTAGAGCAGGTGCTTGAGCGGCTTGACGGAATCGAAGGTCGTCTCGCGTCAAACGTCGACCCTGACGGGGGTTCATCCCAGCGATAGGCCGGGTCTAGCATCCGAGAATGGCCGCCCAACCTGAAGAGTCCGCTGTCCGCGAAGCACTCGCCACGGTCAACGACCCGGAGATCAACCGCCCTATTACCGAGATCGGCATGCTCAAGAGCGTGGACATCCGCAAAGGCGGTGTGGTCGAAGTGGGCGTCTACCTAACGGTCGAGGGCTGCCCAATGCGGGGAACCATCACCGACCGGGTCATCGACGCGGTGATGAAGGTGCCGGATGTCTCCAAAGTCGACGTGCACCTCGACGTCATGAGCGACGAACAGCGCGCGGAGCTGAAGAAGACGCTACGCGGACACGACCAACGGGAAATCCCCTTCACCCAGCCAGGTTCGACCACCAAGATCTTCGCGATCGCCTCCGGGAAGGGCGGTGTGGGTAAATCCTCGGTCACCGCCAACCTCGCGGTTTCCCTTGCCAGTCGCGGTCTGACCGTTGGTTTGCTCGACGCCGACGTCTACGGACACTCCATTCCCCGCATCTTGGGTGCCACGAGTCCACCGACGATGGTCGAAGGCATGCTCATGCCACCGCAGGCGCATGGAGTTCGGGTGATTTCCATGCTGCCGTTCAAGCCCGGTGGTGTGGAGACCCCCGTCGCCTTCCGCGGTCCGATGCTGCACCGAGCCCTCGAGCAGTTCCTTTCCGATGTGTGGTGGGGAGACCTTGATGTCCTACTACTTGACCTACCACCGGGCACCGGTGACATCGCAATCTCTACCGCCCAGTTGCTGCCGCACGCAGAACTCGTCGTCGTCACCACCCCACAACTTGGTTCCTCCGACGTTGCGGTGCGCGCTGGAACCCTCGCTGAGCAGACTCATCAGAAAGTCCTCGGCGTTGTGGAGAACATGAGTTCATTCCCATGCCCGCACTGCGGAGAACCACTCGATCTATTCGGGGTGGGCGGTGGTGACCTCGTTGCCGAACAACTCAGTGCAGTTCTGGGAACACAAGTTCCAGTCCTCGGTCGCATTCCCTTTGACCCACGCCTGCGCGAGGGGGGCGATAAGGGTGAACCACTCGTTCTCGCTGAGCCAACCGCCCCAGCTAGTACGGCACTTGCGCAGATCGCCGAGTCGCTTGCCAGCAAGCCCCGTGGGCTCGCGGGCATGCAGTTGGGGATTTCACCTTCCGGCTGACCCCCGGCTGACCCCCAGCAGGCCAACCGCTAGCTGAGGTCGGGATCGAAGGCCTGCCGGGGCTGCTCTTGCGGCCCTGAGCCGGCGGAGCCAGTGGATTCAGTTGAGTCGGCGCTCCCGGAGTTCTGTGGGCGGCCTGAGTCATCGGTGTCGTCGTCGAATAGCCCCGACGCCAAACGCTTGGGGTGGAGGTCACGAAATTCCCGCACGCTGTCCATCGCGCCAGAGAAGTCCACTCCGGCAGAGTCGGAAAGTTCCTTCCGCGCGTTGGTAGCCATTTCGCGAATCTGTCGGATCCACCGGCCTGCATCGGCGGCGGCCTTCGGAAGCCGCTCCGGACCGAAGATGAGCAAGCCAATAGCCGCGAGCGCTACAACCTCACCGATTCCTATGTCGAACATGTCAGCCGATGTCCTGCGATCCGCCCAAGATGAGATTCACCGTTTGGGCGCGGCCTCCGCGCTCAAATTGCAGTTGCACGGTGTCACCCGGTGCGAAACTGCGAATCGCCACGACGAGTTCGGTCGAGTCAGTTGTTTCCCGGCCTTGCAGCGAAGTGATGACATCACCACTGCGCAACCCGGCTGCATCAGCGGGACCGCCGGGAGTTACCTCACTGATCCGGGATCCACCATCGGTGTACGTCGTATCGAGGGTGACACCGATAACAGGTGTCTCCGACTCACCAGTCTGAATAATCTCCTCAGCGATCCGTCGGGCGGAGTTCACCGGGATGGCGAAACCCAATCCGATGGATCCGGCTTCCCCGTTGAACGAAGGGGCGAGCGTGGCAATCGCGGAGTTGATACCGATCACTTGACCGGCGCTGTTCAGTAGTGGGCCGCCCGAGTTACCCGGGTTGATTGCCGCATCGGTTTGAATCGCGTTGATGTAGGCGAGCTCACCTTGACCACCAGCAGTCACCGGGCGATCCCTCGAGGAGATGATCCCCGAAGTCACGGTTCCTTCCAGTCCGAGTGGCGCACCGATGGCAACGGCGAGATCGCCAACACTTACCTGATCGGAGTTGCCCAAGGCGACGGCCGGCAACTGTTCGGCATCAACCTTCAAGACCGCTAGGTCGTAAGAGGAGTTACGACCCACGATTTCGGCCTCAGCGCTCGAACCGTTTTCGAAGAACACCACCAACGAGCCTCCATCGGCGGCAGGAGCCGCGACGTGGTTGTTAGTGAGGATGTACCCGTCGGGGCGGATGACAAATCCCGACCCACTGCCTTGATCACCACCATTTTCGATCGCAATGGAGACCACGCTCGGGAGCACATTTCCGACCATCTCGGTGATGGACTTCGGGATCTGATCCGCTGGCAGCGGATCAACCGCTATCGACGATGGCTCCGACAATGGGGCAACGGCGGTGGTTGCCGGGTTGGAGTCCACGGTTCGGCCAATGACATAACCCGCGAGCCCAGCGAAGGTTCCGACGATCAGCGAGACGATCGTCGCGATCACGATAACCCCGAGGACACCCACGCCCTTGCGGCGACCGTGCGTGATCGGGGCCGTCGGAGGCTGGGGAGCAGGCGGTGGGCCGCCGGGTGCTGCTCCGTAACGAGCGAACTGCGGGTACTCGGGCGGGTACCGGGAAGGAAGTGGTGGTCCCTGCGGAATTTCCCGTCCAGCGTCGCCGGCAGGTGGCCATTCGTTGCTCACGGTCCCCGCCGCCTTCCAAGTCTGGTCCGAGCGTGCATCCCTAAGGCTAGGCTGCGATCGCCCGTTGGTCATATCGGCGGTCCCACGGCAGCCCTTGAGCAGGCACCGCACCGTGACCGGCGTAGACCGGAACAGCCCGGTTGGGGACGTAGCTTGCGGACATAGGAGGTGCGCTATCGAAACATCGATCTCGGCCATGGCGGCTTTTGCCGACACCTGGCCCCTAGAGCCAGAGGCGATCCTCGAGGCCCGCCGGCGAGCGGACGACCTCGGTCTGGCACCTCTCGCTCCGTCTGCGACGGCGATCCTGACTTTCTTGGCCTCGACCGTCCAGGCGCAAGCCATCGTCGAAATCGGTACCGGCACCGGAGTCTCTGGCGCGGCCCTCTTGGCCGGGATGACCCCGGGCGGCACATTGACCACTATCGATCTCGAGGCGGAGTATCAACGCTACGCCCGGGAGGCTTTCGCCGGGCTTGGCCATGAACCATCCCGGGTCCGATGCATCGCCGGGCGGGCCCTTGATGTGCTCCCCCGAATGTCCGATGGGGCCTACGACATGGTGGTCGTGGACGCCGATCGTGGCGAGTACCCAGCGATCCTCGACCAAGCGCGCCGACTACTGCGTATCGGTGGCCTGATCATCCTCATCGGGGTAGGGGCCGACGGAGCCCTTACCGATCCTGCCCGTAGAGACGCCGAAGCCTCGGCCGTCAAAGAAGTGGCCGAGGCGTTGCGCAGCGATGACACCTGGGTGCCCGCCTGTTTAGTCGAGGGATCGGGAATGCTCGTGGGTTGTTTGACTCGGCGTGACTAGGGACGAGATTTCGTCGTCGTTGTCATCGTGCGCGTGAGCGCGTACTACGGCAACGCGCCAGTCAGCGCCTCGCCGAGGTTCTTGACCTCTTCGGCGTTGAGTTCGACGACCAGCCGACCCCCGCCTTCGAGGGGCACCCGCATTACATAGCCCCGACCCTCCTTGGTCACCTCGAGCGGGCCATCGCCCGTCCGCGGCTTCATCGCGGCCATAGGAACCCCTTCCCTTCATCTTCCCGGAGGGCCTGGCAAGCGCCCCGGGAAAGCCCAGCCGACGCTTGTGCGCGGGCTTGTGGATAACCATTATCCCGGGTGAGGCGGGGGTTAGCGCGGCAGGGTGCCAGTCTCCACCAAACGGGCGAAGGAACGCAGCGAGCGCCGCACACCGGCCACGAACGCGGGGCGCACGATCGGCCAGCCGATCCGACCGAGCAACCCCAGCGGCAGATCGAGGTCTTCACTCCACACGAAGCGCGAGCGGCCCTCGGGAAGCGCGAGCACCTCCATGGTTCCCGGACCCCGCACCAGCGCTCCGGTGTGGAGCACGTCAACCCGATAGGGCGGCTCCCAGCGAGTGATGGTCATGGTGTCCCAAAATCCGACCGGACCCAATCCGGTCCAAGCGGCCAGTTGGGAGTCCGCACTTCGGCCATCACCGGCGCGAATTTCCACGCGGGTGCCGAGCATCCATTCACCTTGGTCAGCCCATTGCGTGAAAGCGGCGAAAACGGCTTCTACGGGGGCGTTGACAATGACATCTAGGGACAGGTGAACACGTTGGCGGGCGTTGTTTGTCATCGTTTCGCCCTGTCCTTGAGTTCAGCGATCTCGGCCTGTAGCCCCGCGATCGTCTGGTCGACTTCATCCATGCGATAGCCACGAACAACTACGTCGAAGGCTGGCTCACCGCCACGCTCATCAGGCCGAAGGTCTGCAGCGGCGTCCGGCAAAGACGGGTCAATACGGCCAACCGCGAACCAGAAGGCACCTGCGATCACCAGAACACCGATGAGGATGAAGACGATTGTCATGACGACATTTCACCATGCGCTCGATCTTCGCGCCGATCAGCAAGGGCACCACGCAAGAACTCCATGGCAGATCGAACCGAATCCACCCAATGCACTCGCCCGACGCTTTCTTCAGAAACAAAGCCGCGATCAACCCACAGTTTCACTTGTTGGCGCAAGAGGGTGTAATCGCCCCACGGGTCGACCACCACAACTGGCTTGTCATGCATCGTCAACGAACGAGAGGTCCACACCTCCATGAGTTCCTCAAGTGTCCCGATACCACCAGGCAAGGCAATGAACGCATCCGATCGCTCATCCATGACACCTTTACGTTGACGCATGTCGTGAGTGACAACCAGCTCATGAGCCTGCAGATCGGCTACTTCACGGTCCTTCAGTGCTTGCGGGATGACCCCGATCGTGTGGCCTCCACTCGCTCGGACGGCCCTGGCCAATCGGCCCATCATGGAAACCGATCCGCCACCGGAGACCAGCGTCCAGCCCTGCTCCCCGATTGCTCGCCCCGTCTCATCGGCCAGCTCAAAGTAGTGGGGATCAATTGCATCGCTCGACGAGCAAAAGACACAGACGGCAAAATTCATTGGGTCTGCAACCAGTTGCGCAGGCTTTCGAATACCGAATGCAGCTCAATGGTTGGGACAAACTCGTCAACCGTATGCGCAATCGTGGGATTCCCCGGTCCAAAGTTCAGGGCCGGGGTTCCTGCGCTGGCGAACCTGGCCACATCCGTCCAGCCGAACTTGGGCTCGACCTGACCTCCCATTGCTTCAACAAAGGACGCCGCCGTCGGATCGAGAAGTCCTGGACGTGCTCCGGGGGCTTCGTCAACCACTGTGACATCGAACCCCGCGAATACGTCTTTCACGTGGTCGATTGCGTCCGGCACGCTGCGGTCCGGCGCGAACCGGTAGTTCACGGTCACCACGCACTCATCCGGGATCACGTTGCCGGCTACTCCACCACTAATGCCGACTGCGTTGAGACCTTCTCGGTAACGCAGACCATCGACGATTGGCTCACGCGGTCCATAGCCTTCCAGGCGGCTGAGAATCTCAGCAGCGCCGTGGATCGCGTTGGTGCCTTGCCACGACCGAGCACTGTGCGCTCGTTCGCCGTCAACTCTGACCTCCACTCGGATGGTTCCCTGACAACCGCCCTCGATCACCCCGTTGCTGGGCTCCATCACGATCGCCAGTTCGGCTTGCAGCACGTCTGGCTCGTGTTGCGCGAGCCGAGCAAGGCCATTGTGGACAGCGGCCACTTCCTCGCAGTCGTAGAAGATGAATCGCACTGCGCTCCGGGTCTGCGAAAGATCATGCGCGAGCTTCAAGGCGATGGCTAGGCCACCCTCATGTCACAAGCCCCTAGGCCATACAGGCGCCCATCAAGCAAGCGGTGCGGCAAGTTGCCGGCGGCCGGAACCGTGTCCAGGTGCCCCGCGATGATGACCGAGGGTTTGGTAGCGCAGGTCTGAGCAACAATCGTGTTTCCCGACCGGCGCACCGTTAGGTGGGGCCGATTCGCGAGGGCCGCTTCGATGGCATCGGCGATCGGCGTCTCGTGATGGGACTCGCTTGGGATATCGATCAGAGCTGCCGCCACCTGCACGACATCAGCCGTGAGGTCCAGCGAAGTAGTCACGTGGATACGGTAGCCGCGTGAGCGAGAACACGAGCAGTGAGCACCTGTCCCCCGTGAGCGGCCCGGCCGCCGCACTTGGCATCGCGACGATTGACGGGGATTCCGTTGTCGATGTCTGGTACCCGCACCCGGCGCTAGGAGCCGAGCCGGCGGACGTCGCCAATCTGGACGCCGGTATCAAGGGAGACGAGTTGCGCGGCACCAAGGTCGTGACCGTCCGCACGGTGATCGAGGATCTCAATTCACCCCCCACCGATACCGCGGATGCCTACCTGAGGCTGCACTTGCTGTCGCATCGCATCGTGCGTCCGCGGACCATCAACCTAGAGGGAATTTTCGGCAAGTTACCGCTGGTCGCCTGGACCAATCTGGGCCCGGTGCCGACCGAACGGTTGACATCGGTGCAGATGCGTGCGCGGGCTAAGGGCATCCACCTAACAGTTTTCGGGGTCGATCGATTCCCACGCATGGTTGATTACGTCGTGCCCGAAGGCGTACGGATTGCCGACGCCGATCGAGTTCGACTAGGTGCCCACTTGGCTAGCGGCACTGTCGTGATGCACGAGGGATTCGTCAACTTCAACGCTGGAACTCTCGGCACGTCCATGGTCGAAGGTCGGATCAGCGCTGGTGTCGTCGTTGGTGATGGCTCGGATATCGGCGGCGGAGCCTCGATCATGGGGACCCTGTCTGGGGGCGGCAAAGAGGTCATCAGCATCGGAACGGGATGTCTCATCGGCGCGAACGCAGGCGTGGGGATCTCGCTCGGTGACGAATGCATCGTTGAAGCCGGCTGTTACGTCACTGCCGGCTCGAAGGTGTCACTTCCCGACGGCGCGATCGCAAAGGCACGCGAGCTATCTGGGCAACCGAACTTGTTGTTCCGTCGAAATTCGCAGTCCGGTGCACTGGAAGTTGTTCAACGCACCGGAAGTTGGGGCGGGCTAAACCCCGACCTCCACACCCCCTAGCCGTTTCCTCCAGGGGCTGGCCGATTGACTGTCAATCGGCCACCCCTGTTCGGATTTGCGGGATTTCGTCCACACCTCTAGGCCGCCCATTCGCGTCCCGCCGCAAGGATGCGCCGAGCAACGGCGGTCGGATGGCTCCAGATCTCATCCCATGTCCAGCGGACGATGGTGACCCCAAGTGCGCTCAAGAGATCCTGACGATGTTTCTCGGCCCGTACGTCTTGGATGCCCGTGTACTTCGACATGCCGTCTGCCTCGCCCACCACCCGAAGCCGGGGCCACCAGAAATCGACCCTGGCGATGAAGCCACGACCGTCTCGGAATTCATGCTGCAATTCGGGCTCAGGAACACCACGGTCGACAAGCCGAATCCGGCTTATGGACTCAAGAGGTGACTCCGCGCCAACGCGAGCCAGATCAATGAGTCCCGGAACCGCACTGATGCCCCTTCCCGCTCTCCACCGAGGAATCACGGCGACGAGATCCGTCGAATCCACTCCTCGTGCAAGCGCCGCATCAAGTGCGCTCACGGCATATTCGCGAGGGAACTGCGCGGCAGCAGTAACCGCCGCTGAGGCCAAACTCAGGATTGGTAGCCCTTTCACACTCGTGGTGTGCTCGCCTTGAAGATCCCGCGTCAGCAAGTGCACTCCCTGGATCAGGTTCCGCGGCTTGCCCCTACTTCGAGCCGGTCGGCGATCAGAACCCAGGTCCCTCACCAATTCAAGTTGCCCCGGCGAGCCCGGGGCAAGAGGGAGGCCGTGCACTTCCGCGGCGAGCGCTCCATAGGCGAAGGCGCCATTTGCCATCCCGACAACAGCGGCCGAGGCAAGAAGTCGCCGCCGCACAGCAGGATCCCGTTGAGCCACATCCCACAGAGCCGATTCGATGTAGGCGCCGTGGCGGATTCGATAGACGAGTTGGCTGCGAACCAGGGAACGGATTAGGGGTCGGGAGAATCCGGCTGCCTCCGCTTGTGCGATCCGGAAAACGGGTGAGTCACCAATCACCTGCAGGCGCAGTTCGTGCAGCGCCTCGGTGAGTTCCTCTTGGTGTCGTCGTTGATGTCCCATGAAAGGAGCCTGCGGCGCAAGCGACTACGGCGTCATCCCCCAACGCGCGGCTGGGGAAGCAAAGACCACAGGCTGGGGAAAAGACCACAACCCACACCTAATGTGGACGAATGACGGTCGATCGCCCAGGGGCTGGCGGAAACGCTTAGCGGTTGGGAATGGGGGCGTAATCGCGCAGAACTTCGCCCGTGTACACCTGGCGCGGACGCCCGATCTTGGTGGTCGGATCCTCGATCATCTCCCGCCACTGAGCGATCCATCCCGGTAGGCGTCCTAGCGCAAATAACACCGTGAACATCCTGGTGGGGAAGCCCATCGCCTTATAGATCAATCCGGTGTAGAAGTCGACATTCGGGTAGAGCCTGCGCTCGATAAAAAATTCATCCGCCAGGGCCACTTCCTCCAGGCGTAGCGCGATATCCAACAGTGGGTCATCGACGCTCATCTGCTCGAAGACCTCGTAAGCGGTCTTCTTCACGACAGCCGCGCGGGGGTCGTAGTTCTTATACACACGATGGCCAAAGCCCATGAGCTTGACACCTGCTTCGCGCTCCTTCACCGAGCGAATGAAGCGGTTCACACCACCGCCGGAAGCATGAATGTTCTCCAGCATCTCCAGAACGGCCTGGTTCGCCCCACCATGCAAGGGTCCGAACAGTGCGTTTACACCAGCAGATACCGACGCGAAAAGGTTCGCGTGCGACGAACCGACAAGTCGAACCGTTGAGGTGGAGCAGTTCTGTTCATGGTCGGCGTGCAGGATCAACAGTTGATCCAATGCCCGCGAGACCACCGGGTTGACTTCGTAAGCCTCAGCCGGAACACCGAAGGTCATCCGCAGGAAGTTGTCCTCAAAGCTGTACGAATTATCCGGGTACAAGAACGGCTGACCGACCGACTTTTTGTAAGCGTACGCGGCAATGGTCGGAAGCTTCGCCATTAAGCGAATTGTGGAGATGTGGACCTGCTCTTGGTCGAACGGATCAAGGGAATCCTGGTAAAACGTCGACAATGCCGAAACGGCCGATGAAAGCACCGCCATCGGGTGGGCGTCGCGCGGGAATCCATCGAAGAAGCGGCGCAGATCTTCATGCAGCATCGTGTGCTTCGTTATGGAAGACGCGAACTCCTCGAGTTGCGCTGTTGTCGGTAACTCTCCGTAGATCAAGAGGTACGACGTCTCGAGAAAATTGGAATGCTCCGCGAGCTGCTCAATCGGGTACCCGCGGTAGCGCAAGATTCCAGCATCACCATCGATGTAGGTGATCGCCGATGAGCACGAGGCGGTGTTGACAAAACCATGGTCCAAGGTGACGTGTCCGGTCTCTTTCAGCAGCGCAGAGATATCAAGACCCGATTCACCTTCAGTGGCCGGAACCGCCGACAAGGGCAGCTGCCCACCTGGATGATCGAGCGAATATTCGGACACACGTACCTCCCAAGCGCAGACTACCGAGCAGTAACTACCCCTTGGTTCCGGGAGGTGCACTTAGTGTTGTGAGAAGACTCACGGGGCAAGTCGCTGCGCGGCGGCCGCCACTCTCTCGTCGGTTGCCGTGAGGGCAACGCGCACGTGTGAGTCATCGCCGTAGAAGGTTCCCGGTGCCACCAAGATGCCGCGTTCGGCAAACCACCGAGTATTGGTCCACGCGTCACCGGAATTGTCACTTCGCGTAACCCAGAGGTAGAGACCGGCTTCGCTGTGGTCGATGCGAAAGCCCGCCGCGATCAGCGCTTCCTTGAGGATCTCGCGCCTAGCCTGGTAGCGATCGCGCTGCACAGTCACGTGGGTGTCATCGTCATATGCCGCGATCGCGGCGTGCTGTATCGGAGAAGGAACCATCATTCCTAGATGCTTGCGCACCGCAAGCAAGTCATCGACCAGAGCAGGGTCACCGGCAACGAAGCCGAACCGGTACCCCGCCATTGAGGATCGCTTCGACAACGAGTGAACGGCCAACAGCCCGCGCAGATCCCCACCGTTTACTCGCGGATCGAGAATCGATATCGGCTGCGCACCCCACCCCAGTTCGATGTAGCACTCATCGCTCGCAAGGGGGATTCCTCGATCCTGGGCCCACCGGACGATCGCCGACATTCGCTCAAGGTTGAGAACTGCACCGGTCGGGTTGCTTGGAGTGTTTAACCACACCATGGCCGGGCTCGCGACCGACTCCACCTCGTCGGTAGCGACCACCTGCGCCCCAGCCACCATGGCGCCGATTTCGTACGTCGGGTATCCGATTGCCGGGATGACCACCGTGTCTTCACGACCCAGCCCCAGGCCACTGGGTAACCACGCCACCATTTCCTTGGATCCGACGGTCGGCAAAACTCCAACCTCAGCATCAACGCCAAATGCCACACCTTGGCGGCGCGCGAGCCATCCGCGCACCGCGCGGTTCAGCTCCGGTAAGCCTGCAGTGGTCGGGTAGCCGGGGGCATTCGCGTGCTCACGCAGCGCCTGCTGAACGATTTCGGGTGTCGGGTCCACTGGGGTGCCAACGGACAGATCAACGATCCCATCCACATGGGCTGCTGCAAGGGCCTTGACTTCGGCGAGGCTGTCCCAGGGAAAATCTGGTAACCGGATCATCCGGTCACCACCGATCTAGGCGTTTTCTTTGGGCGGTACGTTCGCCAGCAACGGCGCATCGAACGTCTGCGCTCCGAGTTTGCTGGCACCCCCAGGTGACCCGAGGTCTGCGAAGAACTCGGCATTGGCCGCGGTGTAGTCCGACCACTCGTCTGGAACATCGTCTTCGTAGAAGATCGCCTCGACCGGGCAAACCGGCTCGCAAGCGCCGCAGTCGACACACTCATCGGGCTGGATGTACAGCATCCGATCGCCCTCATAGATGCAATCAACCGGGCATTCCTCGATGCACGACTTGTCCTTGAGATCGACACAAGGAAAAGCGATGACGTAGGTCACCTCGAGCCTCCGCAATTAATTCTCGATGCATGGATTTCCCACGCGCTTGGGCCCAACGCTACACAAGCCCCCTGCCTTCCCACCGACCACGGCAGCAGGTGTCCCCCTATGCGGACTCGCGCACCTATCCCGGCGACCTAGGCTTGTGACGTGCGCCTGTATGACACTCGAGCCCGCGGGCTGCAAACCATCACGCCAAGCACCCCTCGTCACCTAACCATCTACGCCTGTGGCCCAACGGTCTACCGGGATGCCCACGTCGGCAACATGCGCACGTTCTTGCTGACCGATCTCATCTCCCGACTGGCCGGCATTCACGGGTGGACAACAACCGTGGTTCAGAACATCACCGACGTCGGCCATATGGCGGATGACACGGGTCTCGGCGGCGTGGATGAGGGTCAAGGAGACGGCGAGGACCGAGTTCTTCGACAGGCTGCGAATGAAGGAAGCGGCGCGCTGGCCATCGCGCGTAAGTACGAGGATGCCTTCCACGCGGATCTGTCTGCGCTCAACATCCATCCAGCTGATCACTACCCGCGCGCAAGCGAATCGATCCCGGAGATGATCGAACTGATCGAGTCCCTCGTTGAACGTGGCAACGCGTATGTCGGAGTCGACGGATCAGTGTTTTTTGATGCTCGATCCTTCCCGGAATATGGGGCCATCAGCGGTAACCGTCTCGAGGACTTGCGACCCGGTCATAAGTTCGATGTTGAAGCCGATCCCGTCAAGCGCTTCCATGCGGACTGGGCGTTGTGGAAGAAGGCACCGGATACCCGCACTCAACTGGTCTGGGAGACACCGTGGGGAGTTGGCTATCCGGGCTGGCACACCGAGTGCAGTGCAATGTCTTTGAAACTCCTGGGATCCAGCATCGACATCCACACCGGTGGAATTGATCTGCGATTCCCGCACCACGAGGATGAACGAGCCCAGAGCAACAGCGCAACAGGAACCGATGTCGTCAGGCACTGGGTACACGCTGAGCACCTACTTTTCGATGGACGCAAAATGAGCAAGTCATCCGGCAACGTGGTGCTCGTCCACGATGTCACCGAACGCGGACTGGATCCACTGGCACTGCGGTTGGCCTTTTTACAGCACCGCTATCGGCAGCAGATGAATCTCACCTGGCAAGTGATCGAAGGCGCACAAAAGACACTCGAGCGCTGGCGTGGGAAAGTCGCGGAATGGGCCAACTCACCGTCCGCACCAATGTGCGCCGACTACCGCGAGCAGTTCCTTGCCGCGCTCGATGAAGATCTTGACACCCCACGCGCACTCACCGTGCTACGTAACCTGGAGAAGGATGCAACCATCCCCGACGGCTCTAAGTTCGAGTTCTTTGCGTGGGCTGATGCCTTCCTTGGCGTTGATCTGGCTAGAGCTGTCGGGCAGGCGCCCTCACGCGTCGAGATCCCTGACGACGTTCAAGCCCTACTTGACGAGCGAGCAGCCGCACGAGCCGCAAAGGACTTCTCCACCAGTGATCGGGTTCGCGACGAACTTGCCGCGAAGGGATACACAGTCACCGACACCCCCGATGGCCAAGTACTGACCTGACAATCAGGTGACGGCAACTTCCTCCGCTGGCACCGTCTCTAGTGGCTCCGGCCGATCACCTGGTGTCTGCTCTTGCTGCTCACCGTCACCTTGGTCACCCGCTGGCGCCCCGGGCTCTCCCGGTTGCCCCGCACCTGACTCTGCGTTGTCGTTCTCATCTTTGTTTTTCTTTGGCTTCTTTCCGCACTTAACTTCAGGCGCTGCGCGGTAGAAAGTTCGGATCGTTTCCCGCTTGACTTCCTCATCACCTTGGTAGAAGACCCGATCGACATTGATCGAAAAGCCGGGGATCCCTGCCTGCGGCGAACAACCGTCCTTCTTCTTTCGCCAGATCGTCTCCGGCTTGCGCTGGTTGGTGCGTGGTCCGAACTCCGCCTCAATTTCGTCGTAGATCTTCGTTCCCCAGAACTCGACCGTCATCGAGGAGTTCGTCATCTCGGTGGTGATCACGACCGGATACGGGCTGTCGTTACGGAACTTCATATCGAAGATTCCCCACGCGACCGTGGCCTCCAAGCCCGGCTGGTATCTGGAGATGTAAACCGAGTGAGCCCTGGTGTCCACTCGTTCCATACCTGCGAAGAATGCAGCCGTCCAGACCGCAGTGGTAGCTGCTGATACGCCGCCCCCGAGTGCTTCTTCGAAGACACCACCGGGACCGATAATCGTCCCCTCGGTATACCCGTTCTCAACTGTGCGTTCGTTGATGGTGTCATTCATCGAGAAAGTGTCACCGGGCCGTAAGACGGTGCCATTCACGTATTCCGCTGCTTGGCCGATATTGGTCACTCGGTACGGCGCATAGTTGAACTTCTGCGTGAAAGAACTCAATTTGTCTTTGATATCAAGCGCCTCAGCGTCAGCTGTGGTGAAAGCGGGTTGCCGCTGACCTTCGGGAACGACCACCTCACGCTCTTGACCCTCGGAACCGTCACGCCCCAAGACCGTGAGCACCCGCTCCGCTAGTTCGTCGCTTTCAACACCGGTTGCAGCCACACTGGGGACGATGCGCAGTTTGCCGTTCTTACGCACTTTGAACCGAGCATCCCGCGGCTCTTTGGCGATCTCGAGTTTGTCGGAGATTGATTCGTAGAGCAGGTCACCAGAAAGTTGAGGAACATAGTTGCCATCGATCGCGGCGAAGGTCAGTGACCGCCCGATAACGCGAGCGGGGATCTCCGCAACCACGGAACCCACCACCACGGTGACCGGGCCGGCGACAGCTGCTCGCGCAAAATCATTGGCGGTTGCTGCGTTCGCAACAGTGACAGTCGGTTCTTCAACTACAACAGGTAACTCACGCACCTGTCGGGGCTCGACAATCGAATTGAGGATCTCGGCGCGCGCAGCGGTGGCGTTCACCGTTCTCCCCTGCTGACCGGGCGTGAACTCGACCGACGTGCCACGCACGCTGAGCGATGGGTCCTCCGGGAGGCTCGTCACCAGTCTTTCAAGGGTCGCGATCTGTAGATCGAGTTGATCCTCATCGACCACGATGACCGGCTCAACTTCTTCACCGCTGCCGAGTCCAAAGAAGCGCTCAAGCGGGTTCCAAGAGCGCCGAACGAGCGGCTCGACGGTTGCAGCGGCATCCACGAAAACTCCAGCCTGCCGCGGCTTTACAACGAGTGCTTCGCCAGCGTTGTCGAACTCCAGCGGTTCCGCCGCCGGTCGGGCTACCTGATCGCGAACCGTCTCGATCGCGGTCTGTTGGTCCATGCCACCGATCTCCACGCCGGCCACGGTCGTGCCTGGAGGGACAACCGGTCCGGAGAGGGCCGCGGCCAAGAAGATCAAGCCGATGAAGACGAGAGAACTCCTGATCAGGAGCCCGGAGGACAGCGACGGCCAGGTGGGGCGCCACGGGCGTCGGTGGCTTTCCGTCACGGGCCCGCGTCCCCCCTTATTCGGTCACGTGTGGACCTTTTGTCCAGACTCTTGCCCCCATGGTAAGCACCCACGGCAGGAAAGCGAAAATCTCCGATCCGGGGTGGCCGCATAACCAATCAGACGTCTGTGGTCGCCGTCTGGTTTCCCCGTGCTGATTCCAGGTGGCGTGGTGGAAGGGTTGCCAGCGCTGACCCGAACACCACTCCCAAGAGTAGATAACCCCATTGCCGCGGACCGCTACTCACTGCGAGATCTCCTGAGGAAGATTCAGTGGCCAGGAAGAACGTGGCCGCCAGCCAACCAGCCAGCAGTAACCAGGCAGCGGATCGCCTTCTCGTCAGATTTCCAGCAGTTCGAATCAGCAGCAGAAGTACAACAACGACGACCGCCGCGCCCCAAGGAACAACAATGTAACGGCCCTCGATTAGCCACACAGCGCGATGCGCTTGAACAAATGCACCGCTTAGCCCGACGATCACTCCCGCACCAAGTGCAAGGAGCAAGGCACCGATGCGACGTACACGAACCACTAGTCGATCCCAGCGAACAAATCGCTTTCCTTGTTACTTCCGTCATCAGGCGCGATTGTTCCGCGAGCCAGTCGGTAGTACTCAGTTCCCCAAACCTGGCTTCCGAGATTGTTTGACAGCGCGAAGAAGCCACCATCAACGGTCACCTGGGTGCGGTGGGCGGCAAGAGCTTCCATCTTGGCGTCGGTGAACTGCGCACCTTCGATTGCGGTAGTGATCAGTGCGTCATCGCACGCGAAGGGCAGATCGTCAGGGTCCATAGCCGCAAACTCTGAATCCGATCCGGCTGCCTGCAGCGCCTGGATACCTTCACGGATGATGCTGCGAGGAAATGCAGTCCAGTACACCTTCTGGACAGACCACGCCGGGCCGAGATCAGGGCGGAAGGATGCCGACTCCGCCAAGGCCACTGCATAGTGCGTAATGCGGTGCGCCTGGATGTGATCGGGATGGCCGTAACCACCGAAATCGTCGTAGGTGACTGCAACCTGTGGCCGCGTCTCACGGATAACACCCACGAGTTCAGTGGCCGCTTCGAGCAGATCCGCCCGCCATAGGCAGTCGGCGCGCTCGTTGCTTTCCACTCCCATCATCCCGGAATCCCGGAATCGCCCTGGGCCCCCGAGGAACCGATGGTCATCGACACCAAGGATCTGCATCGCTTCCGCGAGTTCACCGATGCGGTGTTGACCAAGTGTGTCCTGCTGATTGGCTGCGAGGTGCTCGAGATCAGGGACTAGTACTTCGCCTTCCTCACCGAGCGTGCAGGTGACCAAGGTGACCTGTGCACCTTCGGCTGCGTACTTAGCCATCGTGACCCCAGTGCCGATGGTTTCGTCGTCGGGGTGTGCATGAACCACCAGCAGCCGTCGGTCTGAGGTCATGGAGCGAGGCTACTCCGGTCCGGCACGATAGCCCCGTGACCCACGACAACCTGCGAGACAGCGATAACGATCACGAGACTTTCCCGCGCCAGCGCGCCCGGACTCGTGGTTTCCGACTCGGCGCTCCGCGTTCTTTCCGTATTCGTACCGACGCGCACGGGTGCACCCGCGTCGTATTCATCCGAAGTGCAGATGGCCGCACTGCAACAGGCGACCTGTGGTTTGCAGACAGCAGCAACGGATTCACCGAACAACTCGCCGTGGATGCCAAGCAAATCACCCGAGTAGGTGTGGTCCCTGCTGCGGAATTGGCCCGGCGCGAACGGCTTCGCGAGGTCACCGAGGGCATTACCGGCTATTCGCTTGACGACAGCGGTCACTATGCAGCTTTCGCGATCGATGGCACGGCATACCGAGCAACTCTGGACAACGGAACGATTCTTCCCGTCAGCGCAGAGGCGGCTGCTGTCGATCCGCAGATCAGCCCGAACGGAACCTACGTCGCTTACGTCTCGGAGTCTCGCCTATATGTGACGAATGTTGAGTCAGGATCGACCCAGTGCCTGACTCCCCATGAATCTGAAACGGTCACCTGGGGATTAGCTGATTTCATCGCCGCCGAGGAACTCGAACGCTACCGAGGCATGTGGTGGTTGCCGGATTCCTCCGGTCTCATCGTGGAACGGGTCGATGAGAGTGATGTTGCGGTGCGTTGGATTGGTGATCCTGCCGAACCCGCCCGAGAGCCAACTCCGCATCGCTATCCAGCTGCCGGAACGGCCAACGCGTCAGTGTCGCTTCACCGAATTTCGCTGGATGGCTCAATCGTCGAGCTGGAATGGGATCACGATGAATTCTGCTACCTCTCGAGTGTCACCATCGCGGCACATGGCGCAGTAGTTGTGGCGGCGCTCAGTCGCGATCAACAGCGTCAACTGATTATGCAATTGAATGACGAGGCACTGACACCTGTGGCTACCAGAAATCAAGAGCCCTGGATCACCGTGGTGGCCGGAACGCCGACCATGGCACCCGATGGTGCATTGATCGAAGTCCAGGCACTAAACGGTGCTTTCCGACTCGTGCGTGACGGCCAGCCCCTCTCACCGATCGACATGAACGTTGAAGCCGTCTTGGACGTAACCGAGAGCAGCGCCACTGTTCTAGCGGCGCAGGATCCAACGGCAAGAATCATCGCCCGAATCGACAAGTCCGGCGATGTGCAGCACCTGACCGACGGTTCCACGTGGTGTGCCGCTGCAGTCGACGGCAACGTCCTGGTGCAGGTAGATGCCTCACTGCAGCAGGTCGGTTCGCAAGCCTTCATCGTCGCAAACGGCGCTCGCACGGCAATCGCTTCCCACGCCGAGTCCCCCCTCATCGTTCCTCGGCCGGCCTTGCACACCACGGGTGCTCGTGATCTGCGCAGCGCCGTCCTGCTGCCCAGCCAACACGAGCCGGGGCAGCGCTGGCCGGTCATCTGCAGTCCCTATGGCGGCCCGCATGCCCAACGGGTAGTGCGCGCAGCGCAGGCGTATCTAACCGAGCAATGGCTCGCCGATCAGGGGTTTGCGGTAGTCATAACCGATGGCCGTGGCACCCCTGGTCGCGGACCCGACTGGGAGTTTGCCGTCTTCGAGGATCTCGCGGGCCCCGTCCTCGAAGATCAAGTGGAAGCTCTGGCGGCTCTGGCCGAAATCGAACCAGCACTGGACCTCACGCGCGTGGGCATTCGTGGCTGGTCCTTCGGCGGCTACCTGGCCGCACTGGCAGTGCTAGATCGACCCGATGTGTTCCATGCGGCGGTGGCGGGCGCGCCGGTCACCGATTGGCGCTTGTATGACACCGCGTATACCGAGCGGTATCTCGGTAACCCCACCGATGACGACACCCCGTACGAGCGCACTTCGCTCATTCGGCGTGCTGATCAATTAAATCGACCCTTGCTGCTCATCCATGGGCTGGCGGATGACAACGTCCTGGCCGCACACACGCTGCAGATGTCCAGTGCGCTGCTTGGCGCAGGTAAGACTCACAACGTTCTCCCGCTAAGCGGCGTTACTCACATGACACCTCAGGAAGTGATCGCGGAGAACCTACTGATGACTGAAATCGACTTCTTCAAGAACCATCTGCACTGATCACTACTTCTTCTTGCGACTCGCTTTCACGCGATCAGTGACATCCAGCAGCACCTTGCGCATTCGAACAGCCGAGGGGGTCACCTCGACACACTCATCCTCTCGACAGAACTCAAGAGCCTGCTCCAAGGAGAGTTCGCGATGCGGGATAAGCGGTACGAGGATGTCACCGGTGCTGGAACGCATGTTGGTGAGCTTCTTTTCTTTGGTCGGGTTCACATCCATGTCGTCAGATCGGGCATTTTCACCGACGATCATTCCTTCATAGACCTCGGTGCCCGGGCCGATGAACATGGACCCACGCTCTTGAAGATTCGAGAGTGCGAACGCAGTGGTTTGACCACTTCGATCAGCAACCAGCGAACCCGATGGCCGTGTCCGCAGCTCCCCGTGCCAGGGCTCGTAGCGATCGAAAACATGGTGCAAGAGTCCGGTTCCACGGGTTTCCGTTAGGAACTCGGTGCGAAAGCCGATGAGGCCACGGGCAGGCACGAGATAGTCCATGCGCACCCACCCAGAGCCATGGTTGACCATCTGCTCAAGGCGGCCCTTTCGCAGTGCCATCAATTGAGTCACAACACCCAAGTAGTCCTCGGGGACGTCAACGCTCAACCGCTCGACTGGCTCATGAACTTTGCCGTCGATTGTGCGCGTTACGACCTGCGGCTTTCCGACGGTGATTTCGAATCCTTCGCGGCGCATCATCTCGACGAGTACCGCCAATTGCAGTTCCCCGCGCCCTTGCACCTCCCAGGTGTCCGGGCGCTCGGTTGGAACGACGCGGATGGATACGTTGCCGATGGTTTCGGCGTCCAACCGGGCTTTGACCATGGGGGCGGTGAGTTTGGTTCCCCCGCTTCGGCCCGCGAGTGGAGAGGTGTTGATCCCGATTGTCATCGAGATGGAAGGCTCATCGACGGTGATCACCGGAAGTGGGCGTGGATCCTCCACATCGCCGAGTGTCTCCCCGATGGTGATGTCGGCGATACCGGCGACCGCGATGATGTCTCCGGCCGACGCTTCGTCGACCGGTACCCGGTCCAAAGCCTCGGTCATCAGCAGTTCGACGATCTTCGCGCGGTCGACCGAGCCATCCTGACGCATCCACGCCACCTGTTGACCCTTGCGGATCGTGCCTTGATGAACGCGACAAAGTGCGAGCCGCCCCAAATACGGTGAGGCGTCAAGGTTCGTGACGTGCGCCTGCAAGGGTGCACCCTCATCGTAGGAAGGTGCAGGAACCGTCTCGAGCAGCGTTGCAAACAGCGGTTCGAGGTTCTCCGAATCCGGCTGACCGCCATCGGGAGGCATGACGGTCGAGGCTTTTCCGACGATCGCACTGGTGTACACGATCGGGAAGTCGATCTGGGAATCGTCGGCATCGAGATCCAAGAACAACTCATAGACCTCGTCGACCACTTCCTTGATTCGCGCATCACTGCGATCAACCTTGTTGATGACGAGAACCACAGGCAATCGTTTGGCCAGTGCCTTACGCAGCACGAATCGGGTCTGCGGAAGCGGACCTTCGGATGCATCGACGAGAAGCACCACACCGTGAACCATCTCGAGTCCGCGCTCGACCTCGCCACCAAAGTCCGCGTGGCCGGGTGTGTCGATGATGTTGAAGGTGACACCGCCCTCCGGCGCCGATGGGCCTACATATCGAACGGAGGTGTTCTTAGCCAGGATCGTGATGCCCTTCTCGCGCTCAAGGTCCATTGAGTCCATCACGCGCTCGGCAACATCCTGGTTCTCCCGGAATGCGCCGGACTGCCAGAGCATGGCGTCGACCAAAGTGGTCTTTCCATGATCGACGTGGGCGATGATCGCGATATTTCTTAGGTCGTCTCTTGAGGGCACCTGCGAACAGTAGACGCACCATGCATGACATGCTCAGGGCGTGTTGCGAACCGTAGGTCGGCTAGCGCTCGGAGCCGCGTTGCTGTTCGCCGGAATCGGTCACTTCTCCAACGCGGAAGCATTCCTCGCACAGGTACCCGGATGGATGCCGGCTCCCGAAGCAGTGGTGGCTATTTCCGGCGTCATCGATTTGATCTTGGGTATTGCGCTGATCCTCGCTCCGCAGAAATACCGTGCCATCGTCGGCTGGGTTGTCGCCGTGTTCTTCGTGATGATCTTCCCGGGAAACATCTCGCAATTCGTCACGGGTACGGATGCCTTCGGCCTCGATACAGATGCGGCTCGATTCGTGCGACTTCTCTTCCAGCCGCTGCTGGTTGTCTGGGCCTTGTGGTGCACGTCAGCGTGGTCACAATGGCGCGAAAACCGTGAGAACAGCAATAGCTGAGCCTGCACGTGCTTGACATTTAGGACGCAGTAACGGTGTTACCAGCCGCTACCCACGCATCGACCGCAGCGACGGCGACTTCTTCCCGCACGAGTATGTAGTCCGTATCGAACGTGGATTGCACGAACACGCTGATACCCGCGTCGGACAGTGGACCAGTGAGCGCATGCAGCACACCGACGAGAGAAAAATCCAACACCCCAGCCACTCGGAAGGCTCGCCAGGGCCCTTCCGTGCGAGCGCCCTCCAGAGGTTCCGGACCAAGAACGCTCACCTCATCGGCCGTCCGGGTCACACTGAAGAAGGGCGCATCAGAACGGGGAGGTACATCGGTGTTGGGATCCAAGCGGGTGATCCATAGCTGCCCCGGTAGTTCAATCAGATCCACAGTCCATCAACCAACGGTTGGTGCCCCAGCAGCGAGGAAGCGCTCAAGGGAATCGAAGTAGCTCTCCATCCCCTCCTGGGCGCGGACCGCTTCGCCTTCCGGCAACTCGCCAAACTGGCTGAACTTCACCCAACTGCGCATTCCGCGGTTGTCGAATTCGACGCGCACCAGGTGGTGCTCGGTTGCCTGATCACGCAGCGCAAACTCTTCCGCTGACTGTGTGTAGTGCATCGTGTGGTCAAGGCGCTTCTGGGGAAACACTGCTGTGTAGCTGCCGTAGAAGTACGTGGTGAATCCGAAGTCCGACGTATCAATGCCGACCGCCCATTCCCCGTCATCAACCGGGTCGGAGTCCACGCTTCCAGGAACGCAGGCCAGGTCTGCTGGGTGATACCAAGCTTCAAGGGCCACCGGGTCAATCCAGGCATCCCACAACACTTCGACCGGAATATCGAACTCGCGTTCAACTGAATACAAAAAGTTGTCCATTGCTCAACTGTATGGGCGTCGCTGCGCGCAGGGGGCGAGGATCAGACGTTGAAACGAAACTCGACGACGTCCCCATCGGCCATGACGTAATCCTTGCCCTCCATGCGAACTTTCCCTCGCGACTTGGCCTCAGCCATCGAACCCGCATCAACCAATTCGCTGAACGAAACAATCTCAGCCTTGATGAAGCCCTTCTGGAAGTCGGTGTGGATCACTCCGGCCGCCTCCGGGGCAGTAGCGCCCTTAGAGATGGTCCATGCGCGCGCTTCCTTGGGTCCAGCGGTCAAGTAGGTCTGTAAACCCAAAGTTTCGAAACCCACGCGAGCCAGCGCATCGAGCCCCGACTCTTGTTGGCCGACAGATTGCAGTAACTCCAATGCCTCAGGTTCAGGTAGTTCCGCGAGTTCGGCCTCCACCTTCGCGTCGAGGAATACCGCCTCTGCCGGTGCCACCAACTCGCGCATGCGCCCCCTGAAATCATCATCCGTGAGTTGTTCTTCGTCGCAATTCACGACGTATAGGAACGGCTTGGCAGTCAGCAGAAAGAGTTCGCGAACCGGCTCGGTATCAAATTGCGCGCCAAACAAAGTCTTGCCGGAATTCAAGATCTCCGCGGCTTGTTCGGCCGCGGCGAGCATGGGTGCTTTCGACTTGTCGTTCCGCGCTTCCTTCGTCAGTCGCGGGATCGCATTCTCGAGTGTTTGCAGGTCCGCGAGGATCAACTCGGTGTTGATGGTCTCCATGTCCTCGGCGGGAGAGACCCTTCCTTCCACGTGGACTACGTCGTCATCGTGGAAAGCGCGCAGCACCTGGCAGATGGCATTGGACTCACGGATATTGGCGAGGAATTTGTTGCCCAGACCCGCGCCTTCCGAAGCCCCCTTTACGATTCCGGCGATGTCGACGAACGTGACCGTCGCGGGAATGACCTCGGCGGATTCGAAGATGCCGGCCAACGTCCCCAGGCGCTCGTCGGGCACTCCCACCACACCGGTGTTGGGCTCGATCGTTGCGAAGGGATAGTTCGCGGCGAGCACCTCGTTCTTGGTCAACGCATTGAACAGCGTCGACTTACCGACGTTGGGCAGGCCGACGATGCCGATTGTTAGAGCCACAAGGCGCGATCCTAGGTGGGCCTCACTGCCCACTCGATGCACGGGGAGTGCCCTTTCGACGGCGCTGGAGCGCCCTTTCGACGCGGGGGAAGGAGGGGTCGGCGGTAGCGTGGGCTCCCGTGAACGAGCCCAACGCCGGAGAGAGCGAGCACGACCCGCTCGAGGACGAGTTCGCCCACCTGTTCCGCGACGATGTGGCACCCGACCAGGCACCCTCCCCGTCACTTCTCGACTCGCCGCCGCCCGCGGCTATAGATGAGGGTTGGGATCCACTCATTCCCATTCCGACCGCTGGCGCCGCGGATCCACCCTTGCCGCCAGCCACCGCGCAACAAGGTGACGAAGGAGACGCGTTCGTCGAGGACGTCGAGGAAGCAGCAGAGCCGATCCCGGTGGCACCTCCCGCCGATCCGGCTGTAGGACGGCTGTTTCGCAGCCGCGGGGCACCCGAGGACGCAGATGCCATCACCGCTGTTGGCTCGATGCAGGCGCGCCGCCTGCGAACCATGGCTCGCGCAGACGAACCAGCACCGGCTCCCCCGACCCAGGCGGGCGCACCGGAGTGGTCCGCAGTCCCGTCAGCGCTACCCGTTGCCGCGAGCGGTGAGCCCGCGCCAGCACTCCAAGTGATGGCGAACTCGGCCTTGTCCGGCCGGGGAGAGCAAGCGCAACAGCTGCAGCGCCCTGGCCAGCCCCGCCGGGATCGCGCAGCTCAACGCCAAGACGAAGGACGCGAAGTCGCGAAGAGCGGAACCTTGACCGGACTTGGGGTCTACGCCGTCACGATCGGCGTAACGGTGATCCTGGCTTTTGGCGAAACACTGTTCTTCGGAGGCGAGCCGGGAGTCATCACTGGTATCGGATTGCTCGTCGTGTCCGTCTTCGCCGCCTTCGCGGTTCGCACGCGCGATGCCGTGAACGCAATCTTCGCACCGCCCATCGCGTTTTTCGTAGCGGCGATTACCGCTGGACAAGTGGGGTTGACGGCAAACGATCTCTCCGGGCGCCTTGTAGCGCTCTTCTTCTTGTTGGGTGCTAGCTGGATCTGGATCGTTGGTTCTACCGTGGCGGCCTTGGTAATCGTGGCACTACGACGACGTCTTGGCTGACGCTGCCTTAATGTCCCGGCGAAGTTCCGGTGGCAGCGCGAATACCAGGGTCTCTTCGGCGGTCTTCACTTCTTCTACTGTGCCGAAACCCTGCTCGGCGAGATAGTCGACCACCTCGTTGACGAGTATCTCGGGAACGGATGCACCGCTGGTGACACCGACCGTTGTGGCGTTCTCCAGCCACAGCGGATCGATTTCCGATGCCGCATCAACCCGATAGGCGCTACCCGCCCCGGCTTCCAGGGCAACCTCGACGAGGCGCACGGAATTTGAGGAGTTGCCCGAACCGACCACGATCACCACATCGCTGCCCTCGGCGACTTCCTTGATGGCCACCTGTCGGTTTTGGGTGGCGTAGCAGATGTCGTCGCTTGGTGGGCTCATCAGGTTGGGGAAGCGTTCCTTCAGCACGTCGACCGTTTCCAGAGTTTCATCGACTGACAGGGTTGTCTGTGACAGCCAAATGAGCTTGTCGGGATCCTTGACTTCAATGGACCTAGCGGCATCGAGATCTTCAACGAGGGTCATCGAATCGGGCGCTTCACCCATCGTGCCAACCACTTCCTCGTGGCCATCGTGGCCGATGAGGATGATGTCGTAGCCCTCCGAGGCGAAACGCTTTGCCTCGGAGTGCACTTTCGTTACCAGCGGGCAGGTGGCATCGATGGTCTTCAAACCGCGGTCAGCGGCCTGATGATGGACTTCCGGGGCGACTCCGTGTGCAGAAAAGACCACCGTGGCGCCTTCAGGGACCTCTTCTACTTCGTCCACGAAGATGGCGCCGCGTGATTCCAAGGTCTCGACCACGTGCTTGTTGTGCACGATCTGTTTGCGCACATAAACCGGCGCCCCATATAGGTCCAGCGCCTTTTCGACGGTCACGACGGCTCGATCGACCCCCGCGCAGTAGCCGCGCGGGGCGGCGAGAAGAACTTTGCGTTCGGTCGATCGCTCGGTGTTCACCCCTCCATCGTATGCACCACTTTCCGAAGGGCAAGGGCGCACCTACGCTGGGCTGGTGACCTTGGACACGGGACCTGATTCACCGGTCCCGGTCCGCATGGTCTCGCAGAAGATCGGCGAGTGGATCGGCCGACTCGGTGCGGTCTGGGTAGAGGGACAAGTTGCCGATTTCAAGGAGCGCCCCCGGGCAAGGGCTCAATTTCTCGTCTTGCGTGATCTCGAAGCGAATGTCTCACTGAGCGTGGTGGTTGACGCAGAAATCGTCGCCCGGATGGATCCACCCCTGGAGATCGGTCAACGCTTGGTGGTTTGGGCCAAACCAGAGTTCTGGTCCGGTCGGGGCACGTTGCAGCTTCGCGCTCGGACGATCCGGGCCGTGGGCATCGGTGAGCTACTCGCGCGGCTCGCCCAGTTGCAGGCGACCCTCGCGGCCGAAGGGCTGTTCGCTCCTGAGCGCAAGCAGCCTCTGCCATTCCTACCCCGGCGTATCGGCTTGATCTGCGGTCGTGGCAGCGACGCTGAGCACGATGTTGTGGTCAACGCCCAGGACCGCTGGCCTGCTGCTGATTTCGAGATCCGGGAAGTAGCTGTCCAAGGTGTAAACGCCGTCTCGGAGGTCTCCGCTGCCTTGGCCGAGCTCGACGCCGTGCCAGACATTGATGTCATCGTCATAACCCGTGGTGGCGGCAGTGTGGAAGACCTCCTGCCGTTCAGCAACGAAGCACTCGTTCGGGCTGTGGCCGCCGCAAGCACCCCGGTGGTAAGTGCCATCGGCCACGAGCAGGACAACCCCATCCTCGATCACGTAGCCGACTACCGAGCCTCCACTCCCACCGACGCGGGCAAACGCATCGTTCCCTCTTTCGCCGAGCAAGACGCCCTGGTCAGCGGACTTCTAGCGCGGGGACGTTCGGCTCTGCACAGACGGCTCGATACCGAGACAACCTGGATCGGGGATGCACGTCGTCGAACCGAGCGCGCTTTGCGCAATCGCATCCAGACCCTCTCGGCCGACGTGGACCACCTCCTGGCTCGCGCCCGGGGACTTTCCCCGATGGCCACCCTCGAACGTGGCTATGCGGTGGTCCAGCGAGCAGACGGCAGCGTTGTCCGCGACCCTTCCGAAGTGGAAACGAAGGAAGAACTCGAAGTCCGTGTGCAGCGAGGTTCGCTGACCGTGGAAGTAACCGCCCGATCGCAGGAGTCCGCATGAGCAACAGTCAATCGTTCGAACAAGCCCGAGAGGAACTTGCTTCGATAGTGGCCTCACTCGAGGCTGGTGGCCTGTCCTTGGAAGAGTCGCTGAAACTGTGGGAACAGGGCGAGAAGGCAGCCGCCATCTGCACGCAGTGGCTAGATCAAGCGCGCGAGAAGCTCGCTGAGGCAGCCCACGAAATCTCACAGGACGCTGCCACGTAGCCACCTAGGCGACCCATTTCCAAGTTACGGCAGCACCAGATGCGAGGCTGCGTCGGCTAGGTCGGACCAGGATGCGGTGCCCGTGAGGATCGTCGTCGATCCATCGTTCTCGCGAACCAGTGAGCGCCGGTCAGCGCGCTCCCAGGGAACCCAACCTTCGCCGGTGAGACCCTGGACGGCAGCCGGGAGATTGGCATAGTCCTCGAGGACCTGACCATCAGATGTCTGCTCGGCCAAGTAGCTGGCTGAGTCCGCGAGCGACTGACTCAACTGCAGGTACTGCTCCTCGGGTGTCACGTACCCCACATGCCAGACCAATTCGCCATCGGATTCCGGAGTGGACTCCCAACGCACGCTCGTTACTTGGCCACCGTGCGGTGTGTCCACGACTAAGACGGGAAAGTCCGCCTGCGCAGTAGCCACGATGGCCACCGGCTCGACGGGGACTTCGCGAATTGGATCAGGTTGCGGTCGCCATGTGACAAGCAGGATCGCACCGACAACAACGAGCACCACGACCATGGATCGCAGCATGTCCCCCACGCTCTGCCGCAGGCCGCGCATCGGCCGGCCGGTTGGTTCTGGCGTGGTCACCGGAACATCATGCGCTATCGGCACTCATCTCGCGATCGGCGCGGCCCCACGCGCCCTGCGTGGCTACGCTGAGGCGATGAGTGACGCCGCTTCGACTTCGACGCCAGAGGCACCCGATCGCAACCTGGCCTTGGAACTTGTCCGGGTCACCGAAGCCGCCGCAATGGCGGCTGCTCGTTGGGTCGGTCGTGGGGACAAGAACGGAGCCGACGGCGCTGCGGTGAACGCAATGCGCCAACTGATCGGCAGTGTGTCCATGGACGGAGTTGTCGTCATCGGCGAGGGGGAGAAGGACGACGCTCCCATGCTGTTCAACGGCGAACGAGTGGGTGACGGGACCGGTGCCGAGGTGGATGTCGCCGTCGATCCGATCGATGGCACCACTTTGACCGCCAAAGGCATGACCAACGCCATCGCCGTTATCGCCGTGGCCGAGCGTGGTGCCATGTTCGATCCCAGTGCCGTGTTCTACATGGACAAACTCGTAGTTGGTCCAGATAGCGTTGATTCCATTGACATCACAGCGCCCATTGAATGGAACCTGCAGCAAGTTGCGAAGGCCAAGGGCGAACGGGTGGCTGACCTCACGGTTTGCATCTTGGATCGGCCCCGGCACGACGACCTCGTCGAACAGGTCCGCCGCGCAGGGGCACGGATCAAGTTCATCGTCGATGGTGACGTGGCCGGCGCTGTCATGGCGGCTCGACATGGAACGGGCGTGGACATGCTCGCCGGGATCGGTGGAACCCCCGAGGGCATCATTGCCGCCTGCGCCATGACCTGCCTAGGAGGCAGCATCCAGGCTCGGCTGTGGCCGAGAGACGAAGCCGAACGGCGTGCGGCACTAGATGCCGGACACGATCTCGATCGAGTTCTCACCACTTCTGATCTCGTCGCCGGCGACAACATCTTCTTTTGCGCCACCGGAATCACCGACGGCGAGATCATCGAGGGAGTGCGGTACAAGCCCGAGGGGCCAACCACACATTCCATCGTGATGCGAAGTAAGAGTGGCACGATCCGGGAAGTGCGCAGCGAGCACCGATTGGCGAAACTTTCCCGCTACGCCAGCGTGGACTTCCGCGGAACCGGAGACTGACCGACTCCTTCGCGCTCGAGTCGTCCTACGCTGGTCTCGTGACCGAATTCGTATTCAGCGATCTACTCCCCCGCGAGGCTGCCGGTGGGGACACCACGCCGTATCGCTTGGTGACCACCGATGGCATCGAGACCATCGAGGCAGCGGGCCGGCGCTTCCTGCAAGTCCAGCCCGAGGTCTTGCGCCTGCTCACCTTCGAGGCAATGCGAGACATCTCGCATTTGCTTCGGCCCGCGCACCTGGCTCAACTGGCATCCATCCTTGATGACCCAGAAGCCAGCCCTAACGATCGCTTCGTAGCCCTAGACCTGCTGAAGAACGCGAACATTTCCGCCGGTGGTGTTTTGCCGATGTGCCAGGACACCGGCACCGCGATCGTGATGGGTAAACGTGGGCAGGGAGTGTGGACGCTCGGACAGGACGAGGAGCACATCTCTCGTGGAGTTTTCGACGCCTACGAGCAACTCAACCTCCGTTATTCCCAGCTGTCACCGTTGAGCATGTGGCAAGAACGCAACACTGGAAGCAATCTGCCGGCGCAGGTGGAGATTTACGCCGATACCCATCCCGGCCACGAGAACGATTACGAGTTGCTCTTCATGGCCAAGGGCGGGGGAAGCGCCAACAAGAGTTTCTTGTTCCAAGAGACGGCGGCGCTGCTGAATCCGGAATCCTTCGCTCGGTTCTTGGATGAGAAGTTGCGGATGATCGGTACCGCCGCCTGCCCGCCGTACCACCTAGCGATCGTGGTCGGCGGAACCAGCGCGGAATACACCCTGAAGGCCGCGAAATTGGCGAGTGCCCACTACCTCGACGACATGCCCATCCACGGCACAGAGGCTGGCCACGGATACCGAGATCTCGAGATGGAGGCTGAGGTCTTGCGAATGACGCAAGCCTTCGGTATCGGTGCTCAGTTCGGTGGCAAGTACTTCTGTCACGACGTCCGAGTCATCCGCCTACCCCGACACGGCGCGTCTTGCCCGGTCGGTATCGCAGTCTCCTGCTCCGCGGACCGGCAAGCGATCGGCAAGATCACAGCCGAGGGTGCGTTCCTCGAGCAACTTGAACATGATCCTGCGAAATATTTGCCGGACATCACCGACGAGCACCTTGACGACGATGTCGTGCGGATCGATCTCAACCGGCCGATGGACGAGATTCGGGCGGAACTGTCCAAGTTGCCGGTCAAGACGCGGGTATCTTTGACCGGATCGTTGATCGTTGCGCGCGACCTCGCTCACGCTCGCATTAAGGAGATTCTTGATCGTGGCGAGCCACTGCCGGAGTACATGCGCGATCACGCGGTGTACTACGCCGGGCCAGCGAAGACACCCGCCGGCTATGCGTCTGGTTCGTTCGGCCCCACCACTGCTGGACGCATGGATTCCTACGTTGACCAATTCCAAAAGGCCGGCGGTTCACTGGTGATGCTGGCGAAAGGCAACCGCAGTGCTGCGGTCGTCAACGCCTGTAAAGAGAACGGTGGTTTCTACCTTGGATCGATCGGTGGCCCTGCGGCCGTGTTGGCCCAGGACAACATCACCAAAGTGGACGTCCTTGACTTCCCAGAGTTAGGGATGGAAGCGGTATGGAAGATCGACGTGGTCGATTTCCCTGCATTCGTGGTGGTCGACGACAAAGGCAACGACTTCTTCGCTGAGACTCTCCGGCCGGTCGCCACGACTATCCCCGTAGGGCCGCCGGAATCGCGCTAACTAGCTAGAAGCAGGGCCGGTAGCTGGTCCGCCAGTGGTGCTTGCCCTTGCCGTTGTGCCAGATCGTCCAAAACGCCCGGTCTTGCCAGTACCTGCTCCACTGCTGGGTCGGGATCTTGCGCAGCTGTTTCACCTGCGCGAGCGCCTCGGGCATCTCCTTCTTGATTTCCTTTTGCATCATGAAAGTGGCCCCACGAGCCAGTGCCCGATTCATTTGATACACGCCGCGGTACATCCCGCCGGCACTCACCGCCCGATACTGATGATTGGCCTCGCGATCCATAATGCACTTGCGGATTTGCTCCTTCTTTGGCATGTACCACTTGCCTTGGTACAGCGAAACCTCGAAGCCCTTCATGTCTTGGGCGTCCCTAGAGCCGAGTGCGTGTGAGATCTCCACGGCTAAACGAGACCCTCGGTCCGTTGCGACCGCGTCCGTCCCTGCAGGCTCCGCTGCCTCCACCTCGTTGCTGCCATCCCCAGCGGGCACGCCAGCATCCTGCGCCTTGATTGGGTTCCCGTTGATGTCTACGAGTTCGGTTTCGACAACAACGACCGGCGGGGGGCCGTTGTCTTCGTCGGCCAGCGCGGGAGCCGCGAGGGTGCCGACCATCAGCGCCGAAGCCGCCATGACGGAGGTCAGGCGAGTACCGCTTCGCATGAATCTCCTTGGGAACGTGAAACTCGGACGGCCTCTACGGTGCCCCAAGGTCACAGACTTGTCACGCTGGTGTCGCCCGGCCTGTCCGCCCAACACGCGGAGAAATCGGACATTCGTGACGGGATTGCCCGATTATTGACCGGTCTGTGACCAGAGTCACGTCCATTGGCCGCTTGAGGCCGCCTTAGACGTGGCCGTCCTCGAGCAACTCGGTCACCAGCGCCGCTACGGGTGAGCGCTCTGATCGAGTCAGCGTTACGTGCGCGAACAGCGGATGGCCCTTCAGCTTCTCGACTACCGCCACGACTCCGTCGTATCGGCCGACCCGCAAGTTGTCGCGCTGACCGACATCGTGTGTCAGAACCACTCGGCTATCCGCACCGATACGCGACAGGACCGTAAGCAACACATTGCGTTCCAGCGACTGAGCTTCGTCCACGATCACGAACGCGTCGTGCAGTGAACGTCCCCGAATGTGCGTCAGCGGCAGCACTTCGAGCATGCCGCGGTCGGTAATCTCATCTACTACCTCGGAGGTGGTGACGGCGTTGAGGGTGTCGTACACCGCCTGACCCCAGGGAGACATCTTCTCGTTCTCGGTACCGGGCAAATAACCCAAGTCCTGGCCGCCCACGGCATAAAGCGGCCGAAAGACGATCACCTTGCGATGCTGCCGCCGCTCGAGGACTGATTCCAATCCAGCGCACAGAGCCAGCGCGCTCTTCCCGGTCCCCGCGCGTCCGCCAAGGGAAACGATGCCGATATCCGGATCCATCAACAGATCCAACGCGATGCGCTGCTCAGCGCTTCGTCCGTGCACCCCAAAGGCTTCCCGGTCCCCACGCACCAGCCGTACCCGCTTGTCGGCCGTCACCCTGCCCAGAGCGCTCCCTCGGTCGGAGAGCAGCACAAGCCCGCAGTGGCACGGCAGGTCCTGGGCGTCCTCGACGTCGATCACGCCCTCTTCGAAGATCCGATCCAGGTCCGACGCCGCAACGTCGATCTCCTGCACCCCGGTGTATCCGGATTCCACGACAAGTTCGGCGCGATATTCCTCAGCCAGGATGCCTACCGAAGAGGCCTTGACGCGCATCGGTAAGTCCTTGCTAACAAGAACTACATCGAGACCACCAAGCGCCAGGTTCTTGGCAACAGCCAAGATGCGGGTGTCGTTATCACCTAATCGCAGGCCCGATGGAAGGGAATCGACATCGGTGTGGTTCAACTCCACCCGAAGCGTTCCACCACCTTCACCGAGCGCGATGGGTTCATCTAGGCGTCCTGCTTTAACCCGCAACTCATCGAGCAGGCGCAGGGCCTGTCGTGCGAAGTAACCAAGTTCGGGATGACTGCGCTTAGCTTCCAACTCGGTGACGACAACTACAGGGACGACAACATCGTGTTCGTCGAATCGAAGAAGCGCCCGGGGGTCGGACAGTAGGACGGAAGTGTCAAGGACGTACGTCTTTCGGGTGCCTTGGTGCACACGGTCTCCTTGTTACCTGCTGGAGGCGAACCGGCGGACCCGGTCCGGTAACAACACGCTAGATCTGATCCCAGCACCCCACACTCCGACACGCCGCGTGACGCGTTTCATCGGGCTTAGGTGAACAAAGATCAAACATGGCGATTCTTGGTTGCCAGCACAAGGAACAAAAGAGAGCAGCGGATCGCCACCCACTTGTCTTACCTGGTCTGTCAGTCAGCAGGCCCAGATTGGGGCTCGCGCGGCTGCGCGAAAACCGCTACAGACAGCACCGTCAACACTGCGATCAACGTGATGACCGGTCGATCGAAGGGAGTGAGACCAACGAACATGGCACCGAGAGTCCAGGCAACGGGAAACGCGATAAGGGCGCGCCATTTCGCTCGATACTCTGGCACCTTGTAAATGATGCTGGCCGTCGCGTAACGAGCCGCGTCTAGGTACGGGCCAGTCGCCGCGATGACCGCCGTCTTCTGTGTTCCGGCCCATATGAAAACAGTGGCGAGGACACCTAACGAGAACGCAGACATCGAGACGGAGAAGAACGCACCCCACCACCCTGAACTACCCAACTCCAAATTGCTGGCGGAGATGTTTACCCGTAGGTCAAATAAGCGCCCACCAATCAAGGATGTCACCGCCAGGATTCCTGCCGCTGCGAACAGCAGAGCTCGCGACCCTCGTTCGCCGACGGGCCAGCGCTTGAAGCTGCGCAGAACCACAGCAAAGGCGATCCCGAGCGCACATCCGATCAAGGAACTCAGGGACAGCAGAGCCTCTCCGGGTTCGTCGAGGATCTTGATCCAGAGCAACACCATGTTGCCGGCCTGATTCGCGGTGAAGACTCCGTAGGTGAGGTAGTCATCCGCATCGAGAGCACCACCCACCGCAGCGAGCACCAAAACCATGAAGAACGGGCGGTGCAGCACGCGCTCCGCGTTCGGGTCCACCCGCCGGGCGATCTCCGGGGGCGGGTTCTGTGAGCTCATGCGCCGAAGCGGCGTTGCCGTTCCGCAAATGCGCGCAGCGCCCGTAGAAAGTCGACTCGCCGGAAGTCGGGCCAGAAGGCCTCACAAAAGTAGAACTCCGAGTGGGCGCTTTGCCACATCAGGAACCCGGACAACCGCTGCTCACCGGAGGTGCGGATTACCAAGTCCGGATCAGGCTGGCCTTTTGTGTACAAGTGATCGGCGATGTGCTCGACATCAACCACTTGAGCTAGTTCGTCCAAAGTGGTGCCTTGGTCCGCGTGGCTTTGCAGCAACGAACGCACAGCATCAACCACCTCGCGGCGCCCGCCGTAGCCGACGGCCACGTTCACCAACGAAGCATCCAGCCCTGCGGTTGCTTCCTCGGCTTCCTTCAGCACCCGCGCCGTGTGATCCGGCAGCAGATCCAACGCTCCGACGGGATGCAGGCGCCACCGGCCTTGACCGACCAGCCCGTGAACGGTGTCCTCGATGATGCCAAGCAGCGCATCCACCTCCGGTTGAGGTCGCTCCAGGTTGTCGGTGGATAGCAACCACAAGGTGACAACTTCAACATTGGCGTCGTCGCACCAGGTGAGAAAGTCCACGATCTTCGCAGCGCCAGCCTCGTGGCCGACAGCAGAGCTCGAACCTTGGGCAGTGGCCCAGCGACGATTGCCGTCCAAGATGACGCCGACATGTTTCGGGGTGCGTCCGCGGTCGGCGGCGTCCTTGAGTTGGGCTTGCAATCGACGCTCGTATGCGCCGTAAACAAGATCCGAGAGACCCACTAATCCATGTCCTTCCCCTGCGCCGCTCTCGGCGGCGTGGCTCAGGCTACTCCCCCGCGGTACCTATCCGAAGGCGGAACGCGCATGAACCATCGATGCCAACTCCCCAGCCGCCGTGACGGGGCGGTCACAGACGAACCCCCGACACACATACGCGCTTGGTTGACCGTCTATTAACGGACGGTCCCGCAGCAAAGGTGCGTCCTCGTCTCCGGTTCCCCATGCCACGACCGTTCCGGGTGAAGTAGACGCAAAGGCCGCAGCCACCAAGTTCCTACCTGCACGCGAGTCATCATCACCATCAATAACGACGGCCACCTCGAGTGGACCAGCCTGCAGGGCTGAGGCAGCCACCAAACCCCACCCAACAGCCCGCGGTGCTCGGTTCGCGAGTGCCGAGACCAATCCCAGCGAGCGCTCTGCGACCGAGCGGTGCTCGCTCGATCCGGTCAGTGCCGCGTACGTGATCAGAGAATTGGCCACCGCGAACCAGCCCGACGGCTCAGCGTTGTCCGCCGGATCCTTCGGTCGGCGAACGAGTTCAGGGGCGTCATCGGCAGTATCGAAGAAGCCACCCTCATCGTCACCGAAGTGTTGCACGGCAACATCGAGCAAAACACCCGCAAACTGCTGCCAGGCGATCTCGCCGGTGACTTGGCCGAGGGCAAGCAGCCCTTCGGCCACGCTCCCGTAGTCGTCGAGCACTCCGAGGTTGTTACCGGCGATGCCGTCCTTCGAAGTCCGACACAGTCGGTCATCGCCTCGTGCTGCGAGGTGAACCGAGATCAACAGATCCCCTGCGGTAATCGCTGCCTCAAGCCACTCTGGTTCTGCCAGGAGTTGCCCGGCTTCGGCGAGTGCCGCGATGGCCATGCCATTCCAGGACGCCACAACTTTGTCGTCACGACCCGGATGCACACGCTGCTCCCGTGCCTCGAACAACCGGGCGCGAACCGAACCCCATCGCTCCCAGTCGTCTGGATCGCGGAGCAACTGCAAGGTGGAGGAACCATGCTCGAAGGTGCCCTGCGGCGTAACGGTGAACAGGTCTGCGGCCCAGCGCCCGTCTACCTCCCCGAGCACTGCAATCAACTCCTCAGGCGTCCAGGCATAGAACTTGCCTTCGACTCCCTCACTATCGGCATCCAGCGCAGATGCGAATCCCCCCTCGGGGGTTCTCAGATCTCGCAGCAAGAACTCTGCGGTTTCGCGTGCGATCCGCTCGGCGAACGGTGAACCGGTCAAGCGCCAATAGTGGAGGTAGACGCGCAGCAACAATGCGTTGTCGTAGAGCATCTTCTCGAAGTGCGGGACAACCCAGCGGTTATCGACCGAATACCGTGCGAACCCACCACCGATCTGGTCGTACATCCCGCCGCGCGCCATCGCTTCGAGCGTGCGCTCGAGCATGTCCGTCGCTTCAGTGCCGTGCGAGATGCCCGGTAGCGCTACATAGCGGATCAAGAACTCCAGCAACATGGACGGTGGGAACTTGGGTGCACCGCCGAATCCACCGTTCTGCGCGTCGAAGTCCTCTAACAGGCCCGCCACCGCGGCATCGAGTTCGGCCAGGGTGGGAGGCCCATCGCCCGCGGCAGCGAGTTCGCGCCCGGACAAGGCCTCAATGATCCGTTGGCCGGCCGCTTCGATTTCACCGCGCCGGTTCTGCCAGGCATCGGTGATGGCTTGCAGCAGCTGCGGGAACGAGGACATCTGATGCCGCGGCTCGGGCGGGAAGTACGTACCTGCATAGAACGGCCGTCCTTCGTGATCCAAGAACACGCTCATCGGCCAGCCGCCATGTCCGGTCATCGCCACCGTTGCGTCCATGTAGACCGAATCCAAATCGGGGCGCTCTTCGCGGTCCACCTTGATCGACACAAGGTGCTCGTTCAGGTACGCAGCGATCGCGTCATCTTCGAAGGACTCATGCGCCATCACGTGGCACCAGTGGCAGGCCGAGTAGCCGATGGACAAGAAAATCGGAACACCCCGCAGCCGCGCCTCATCGAACGCTTCCTCGCCCCACTCCCACCAATCCACTGGATTGTCGGCGTGCTGCAGTAGATAAGGAGATGTCGCTTGCGCCAATCGATTGCTCACGCCCCGATCCTCCCCCGAGCCCTTGAGGCGTTGTGCTGCCCCCCGTTATCGGAGCGGACAGGTCACCTTCGAGGTCCCCTAGTGCGGAACGGCAAAGTTGAGAAGCACCACACCCGCAACCACGAGCGCAATGCCTGCCACGCCCAGCCACGGCAGGTTCTCACCGAAGACCACCACGCCCACAACGGCGACGCCTACGGTTCCCACTCCCGCCCAGATGGCATAGGCGGTGCTCAACCCGATGTTGCGAAGCGCCAACCCCAGCAGTCCGAAAGAAAGGACATAGCCGGCGACAACTCCAATCGCAGGCAGTACCCGGGTGAAGCCTTCGCTGACCTTCAGCATCACGG